>Ga0210101_1000194_pt1 | contig 22286 bp, 19 predicted proteins | sample Muzzi_PWC_D1_FD_185534 | JGI IMG/M metagenome (GOLD analysis project Ga0210101, IMG submission 185534) | Wetland microbial communities from San Francisco Bay, California, USA, that impact long-term carbon sequestration - Muzzi_PWC_D1 (SPAdes) | ecosystem: Environmental > Aquatic > Marine >... | reverse complement strand
ACCGGCGCGGGGCAGCATGGCGTGGCCACCGCAACGGTCGCGGCCCGACTCGGCATGGAATGCGTGGTCTACATGGGCGCCGAGGACATGCGTCGCCAGGCAATCAATGTCTATCGCATGCGCTTGCTGGGCGCCGAAGTGGTGGCGGTCAACTCCGGTTCGAAAACCCTCAAGGATGCGCTCAACGAGGCGCTGCGCGACTGGGTCACCAATGTCGACAGCACGTTTTATATCATCGGCACGGTGGCCGGGCCGCACCCCTATCCGGTGATGGTAAGGGACTTCCAGGCGATTATCGGCCGCGAGGCCCGCGCCCAGGTGCTGGAACAGACCGGCCGGCTTCCCGATGCGCTGGTGGCCTGTGTCGGCGGCGGTTCCAACGCCATCGGCTTGTTCTATCCGTTCCTGAACGATGCGCAGGTGGCGTTTCATGGCGTCGAAGCCGGCGGTGACGGCATCGAGACAGGCCGCCATGCCGCCCCGCTGTGCGCCGGCAGATCCGGTGTCCTGCACGGTAACCGGACCTACCTGATGGAGGATCAGGATGGACAGATTATCGAGACGCACTCCATCTCGGCCGGGCTCGATTACCCCGGCGTCGGCCCGGAACACGCCTGGCTGAAGGACAGCGGGCGAGCCTGTTATCACACCATCACCGATCGGGAAGCCCTGGCGGCTTTCCATCAACTGACGCGCACGGAAGGCATCATCCCGGCGCTGGAATCAAGCCATGCCCTGGCTTACGCCGTGAATCTCGCGGCCGGTATGGATCCTGATGCCATCATCGTGGTGAACCTGTCCGGTCGCGGCGACAAGGATATCCACACCGTGGCGGACCTGGAGGGGATCAGGGTATGAGCCGCATCGGAACCCGCTTCCAGCAATTGCGCGAGCAGCGTCGCAAGGCGCTGATTCCCTATGTGACGGCGGGCGATCCGCGTCCGGATGTGACCGTGCCGCTGCTGCATGCCCTGGTGAAGGCCGGGGCGGATATCGTCGAGATCGGCGTGCCGTTCTCCGATCCCATGGCGGACGGACCGGTGATCCAGGCGGCCTGCGAGCGGGCTCTGATGCATCACGTGAGTCTGCATGCTGTGCTGGATATGGTCGGGGAATTCCGCAGGCAGGACGATGCAACACCGGTCGTACTGATGGGTTATCTCAATCCGATCGAGGTTTGGGGTTACGAAGCGTTCGCCGCGGCCGCCGCCGCAGCGGGCGTTGACGGTGTGCTGACCGTGGATATGCCGCCGGAGGAGGGTGACGGGCTTACTGCGGCATTGCACCGCCAGGGGCTGGATGCCATTTTCCTGCTTGCCCCGACCAGCAGCGCGTCGCGCATCCGGAAGGTGTGCCGTTCGGCGAGCGGGTTCGTTTACTACGTTTCATTCAAGGGCGTGACCGGGGCGAATCGACTGGATGTGAATGCGGTTGCCGACAAACTCGAGGAAATCCGCAAGCATACCGGGTTGCCCGTGGGAGTCGGGTTTGGTATCCGCGACCCCGAGTCGGCCGCGCAAATCGCCCGGATCGCGGATGCGGTTGTGGTCGGCAGCGCACTGGTCGGGAAGATTGCCGCCCTCGTTGATCAGCCCGAGGCCATTGCGCCCGCACTTTCGGAGACCCTTGCCGCCATGCGTACCGCGATTGACCAGCAGGCAGAAGAGTTGGAAATACATTAGCCCCGGACTATTAAATAACCTGCTGTGAAAATAGTACAATTCAGATTATGAGCTGGTTCAGAAAACTTATGCCATCCAAAATCCGCACCGTCGGCGGGAACCGACGGACGGTTCCGGAGGGGCTGTGGATCCGCTGCGACGGTTGCGGGGCGGTCCTGTATCGTTCGGAACTGGAGCGCAATTGTGACGTCTGTCCGAAGTGCAGCCACCATATGCGTATCTGGGCGCGGCGGCGCCTGGAGATGTTCTTCGACGACGACACCACCGAGGAAATCGGCGCCGGCCTCGAACCGGTTGACATGCTCAAGTTCAGGGACAGCAAGAAATACCGTGATCGCCTCAATGCGGCACAGAAACTGACCGGCGAGACGGATGCTCTGGTGGCGATGCGCGGTGAGGTGGAGGGCGTGTCGATGGTGGCCGCTGCCTTCGAGTTCCGTTTCATGGGCGGTTCCATGGGCGCGGTCGTGGGTGAACGTTTCGTGCGCGCCGTCAACACCAGTCTCGAACATAAAATCCCGTTTGTCTGTTTTTCTGCCAGCGGCGGCGCCCGCATGCAGGAGGCCCTGTTTTCACTGATGCAAATGGCGAAGACCAGTGCGGCATTGACGCGTCTGGCGGCGGCGGGCATTCCCTTTATCTCGGTGTTGACGGACCCGACCATGGGTGGGGTTTCGGCCAGCTTCGCCATGCTGGGCGATGTCAATATCGCCGAGCCGAAGGCGCTGATCGGCTTTGCGGGGCCGCGTGTTATCGAGCAGACCGTGCGGGAAACCCTGCCCGAGGGATTTCAGCGCAGCGAGTTTCTCCTCGAACATGGCGCGATCGACATGATCATCGACCGGCGGGAAATGCGCGGCAGAATCGTCAGTCTGCTGCGGATCCTGACAGGCCAGCCGGAGCCGGAGGTGTCCGGGGTGGTGACGGAAGCGGAAGCCGAAGCCTGAATGCTGTGACACGGGACGGATCTCACCCGCCGGGTGATTTCCCCGTCCGCGCATTTTAACCGACAGGCTGCAGGGCTTGAATTCCGCTCGCTGACATCCTCCGAAAACCACTTGTCCACACTCATGGCGCGTTTCCAGACCTTGTTGCAATGGCTGCAATGGCAGGAGACGCTGCATCCCCGGGAAATTGACCTGGGCCTTGACAGGGTGGCCGCTGTCGCCACCCGGATGGGTGTGCTGCTTCCCGCTCGTATTGTCATTACCGTGGGCGGTACCAACGGCAAGGGATCCACCGTGGCCATGCTCGAAGCTGTTCTGCGGGCCGCCGGTTACCGGGTTGGCGCCTACACCTCGCCCCACCTGCTGCGTTACAACGAGCGCATCCGCATCAACGGCAGGGACGTCGACGATGACAGTCTGTGCGCGGCATTCCAGGCGGTGGATGAGGCGCGCGGGGAAACGACCCTGTCCTATTTCGAGTTTGGCACCCTGGCAGCCTTGCGATTGTTTTGCGATGCGGCCCCGGATGTCGTCTTGCTGGAGGTGGGTCTGGGCGGAAGGCTGGATGCCGTCAATATTGTTGACCCGGATATCGCCATGGTTACCTCCATCGGGATTGATCACGTGCAATGGCTGGGTGATGACCGCGAGTCGATCGCCAGGGAGAAGGCCGGAATATTCCGCAACGGGCGACCTGCGATCGTCTCCGAGGTTTCACCTCCGGAGAGTCTCGTGCAGGCAGCTCGCCAGATGGGCGCACCCTGGTACGGGCCCGGCGATCAGTATGACTATGTACCTCACGAGGATTCCTGGGACTGGAACGGGCCCTCGGGAGGCTACACAGGCTTGCCGCTGCCGTCCCTGCGGGGGCCTCAGCAGCTAGCCAATGCCGCCGGCGTACTGATGGCGCTGGAACTCTTGCAGGAACGTCTGCCGGTTAGCGAAACGGCGATCCGCAACGGGTTACGGGATGTTGTGCTGCCGGGGCGCTGTCAGTTCGTCCCGGGAGTGGTGGAAATGATCCTGGACGTTTCCCACAATCCCCATGGCGCCGCTCGTCTGGCGGAGGTGCTCGGACTGTTTCCCTGTTCCGGTCGAACGCATCTGGTCCTCGGTATGCTCGATGACAAGGATGTCGAAGGGTTCGTGACCGCGCTGTCATCGGCGGTGGACATCTGGTATCCGGTCAGTCTGGATAACCCGAGGGGCCTGTCGGCTGATGAACTGGACCGGCGAATGCGAGGCCTGCTGCCCGCAAACCGGGTACAGCCCTGCGCGGATGTTCCCGCGGCCTGTCGCGAGGCCGGCGCGAACGCCTCGGCCGGCGACAGAATCGTCGTATGCGGCTCCTTTTTTACCGTAGCAGCCGCGATGGCAGGTAAGGTATAGTCACAGCGGCACGCCAGAATTACGGATAATTACCGCGAGGAGACCATGGATCAGATGCTGAAACAACGACTGATTGGCGCCATCGTCATCATTGCGCTGGCCGTTATCTTCATACCCATGATACTAGAAGGGCCGGATGATGAATTGTCGCCACGCACTCAGGACATGCCGCCGCCGCCGACGATAGACTACCAGACCGAGGTGGAGCTGGCGGTGCCGGAAGAGGCGGCTGAGCCTTCCGCGTCGCTTGCCGACGCCACTACGGAGCAGGAGGTCTCGGCGATACCCGACCCCCCCATGTCTCAACCCGAAGCCGACATCATGGAGACCGAAGCACCCGCCAAACCAGCCGAACCCGCCGTCGCCAAAGCAACGCCGCCCGCTACACCGTCCCGGGCCGAGTCTTCCATCAGCCAGGGCGGCTGGATTCTCCAGGTGGGCAGTTTCAGTCAGCAGGCCAATGCCCTGGGTCTGCGGGACCGCCTGAAGAAATCAGGCTACCAGGCGTCGGTGAAGGATGTTAAAGCTGCGGGCGGAACGGTCCACCGGGTGCTGGTCGGGCCGGTGAGTGACCGCCAGGCGGCGGAAAAGCTGCGTAACAAACTAGCCAGCGAGCAGAAGCTTACCGCCATGGTGCTGGAGAACAAGTGACCGGCGCGGTGATTTCACATGGCGGTTGGCGTCGCATGTCTGCTAAAATACCCAATTTGCGGATTTCCTATGTAAAGTCAACGGGCTTTGCCGTTTGTCCCGTATAAGTTCGAGGAATATTCAGTAATGGCCTGGATCGATATTGCGATAGTTGCGCTCATTGTCCTGTCGGCGGTGTTGAGTCTTTTTCGCGGTTTTGTCAAGGAGGCCCTGGCGCTTGCATCCTGGCTGGTCGCTCTCTGGATTGCGATGATCTTCTATGAAGACGTTGCCGGTGTACTGGCGAAATGGATATCGGAACCCTCGCTCCAGAAAATTATCGCTTTCAGTATCCTGTTTATCACCGTACTGCTGATCGGGGCGGTCATTAATTATCTGGCGAGCAAGCTGGTGGTCAAAACCGGCCTGGCCGGCACCGACCGGATGCTGGGTGTACTGTTCGGAATGGCCCGCGGAGCCGTCATTGTCGCTATCCTGGTCCTGCTTGCCGGCCTGACACCCATGCCACATGATCCCTGGTGGCATGATTCACAGCTGTTGAAATACTTCCAGGATTTCGCCCTGTGGATGCGGAATTATCTTCCCAAGGAAATCGCGGACAATATTTCGTACGGCTAGCGGGAATGCGCTTCAAACGAGAGTAGTTTATGTGCGGCATCATAGGCATCGTTGCTTACGGCCCGGTCAACCAGTCAATTTATGACGGTCTGACGGTGCTGCAGCACCGGGGACAGGATGCGGCCGGTATCATGACCTCTGATGGCGGGCGCCTGTACCTGCGCAAGGACAACGGGCTGGTACGCGATGTCTTCCATACCCGGCACATGCTGCACCTGCACGGCAACATGGGCATCGGCCATGTGCGCTATCCGACGGCCGGCTGCCAAAGCTCCGCCGAGGCGCAACCGTTCTATGTCAATTCCCCTTACGGCATTTGCCTTGCGCACAACGGCAACCTCACCAATGCCAACAAACTGAAGCAGGAGGTGTTTCAGGAAGACCTGCGCCAGATCAACACCGATTCGGATTCCGAAGTGCTGCTGAACGTCGTTGCGCACGAATTGCAGAAGCGCGGCAAACTTCGCATGGAGCTGGATGATGTGTTCGCCGCGGTCGCAGGCGTCCACAAACGGTGCAGGGGCGCCTATGCCGCCGTTGCCATGATCACCGGCTACGGCGTGCTTGCTTTCCGTGATCCTTATGGTATCCGCCCGCTCATATTCGGCAAACGGGAAACGGCGCAGGGAACCGAATATATGGCGGCATCGGAGAGTGTGTCGCTCGATGCCCTTGGATTTGAACTGATCCGCGATGTCGAACCGGGTGAAGCGGTCTTCTTCGACACCAGGGGAGGAATACATACCCGTCAGTGTGCGGAAAAGACCATCAAGTCACCCTGTATCTTCGAATATGTCTATCTGGCGCGTCCGGACTCCATTATCGACAACGTTTCCGTCTACAAGGCGCGACTGAGAATGGGGGAAACGCTCGCCAGGAAAATCCAGCGTGTGCGCTCCGATCATGATATCGATGTGGTTATCCCGATCCCGGATACCAGCCGCACCTCGGCGCTGCAACTCGCCAACCACCTCGGACTGACCTATCGCGAGGGATTCATCAAGAACCGCTACATCGGCAGGACTTTCATCATGCCGGGACAGCAGCAGCGCAAGAAATCGGTGCGTCAGAAGCTCAATGCCATCGACCTGGAATTCAGGGGCAAGAACGTGCTGCTGGTGGACGATTCGGTGGTGCGTGGCACCACATCGTCCCAGATTATCCAGATGGCGCGTGAGGCCGGCGCGCGCAAGGTGTATTTCGCCTCCGCCGCCCCACCGGTGCGTTACCCGAACGTCTACGGGATCGATATGCCGGCCAGCGATGAACTGATCGCACACGGTCTCACGGAGGAAGAGGTCTGCCGCGCAATCGGAGCGGACTGGCTGGTGTATCAGGATCTCGATGACCTGATCGACGCCGTCGCCAGGGGTAATCCGTCGATCGAACGCTTTGATGCCTCGGTTTTCACCGGTGAGTACATTACCGGTGACGTCGGAGATGAATATCTTAACAATCTGCAGACCAGTCGCAACGATGCCGCCAAGAAGGAACGACGCGACAGCGATGACGAAGTCATCGACCTTCACAATACCGCCTGAGCGCGGATTCGCCGTTGACAAGACTTCCTGGCTTGAACCAGGCTTTCAATCAGCGCCGATTTGATTTCAGCTTGCGGGCGCTCATAAATACAGCTAAAACGACCGCACACAACAACAGCGGTAAGCCACTGAAACCGCGAATAGTTATTCAGAATTCCCGAAACCTTTTCAAATTAACCGACCGATATCCACTCGGTTCCGCGACTGTCCAGATACAGGCTGGTAGTCTTGGTATCCTTGTGACCGAGTAGCGCTTGAGCATTGATTCCCTGGTCCGCGTAGAGCCTGCCTGACAGGCTGCGGATCTCGTGGAAGGTTGGCGACACGGGAGCGAAGGCGCTGCAGCGTTAGCACTGCGGGGTGATGTGAAAACGGCGACCCGAAGGCCGCTGCCTTATGTCTTGAATCGCCCTAAACGGACATGAAGCGGTCCCTAGCCTAATCCTGTATTGCAGCAGAAACCAACAGTCGCGGACTCGTTCACACCGAAACAGATACTCAGCACCTGGGGCGCGCATCTCCGGTCCGCGGGGTGTCGGGGAGGGAATGTCGTTCTCCGATGCGCCCCATGAGCAGAGTGATCAAATAATCATCAACCGGGCATCGATGCGTTTAACCCAAACTGGAAGTCCCTCCTGTTTTGCCGTCTTATAGTGTCTGCTATTAGCCCGGAACCGTGGTTAATCCCAGTATTTCCCAGTCCTGCATGCCGCCTCGGTACCATTTGATCTTGTGGGGGGGATACCCGTGTTTCAGCAGGTTCATGATATTGTTCGGGGATTGACTACACCAAACGCCATTACAGAACATCACCAATGTCTTGGCATTGGTGTAATCCCAGAGCCCCTCCTGGTACTTCGCGCCGAACCGGTCTTCCATGACCTTACGGATTGAATCTGGATTCGCGCCCTGGTCCAGGCTCAATGTGGTCCAGGGAATGTTCACCGAACCGGGGATCGTGCCCTTCTTTACCCAATCGGGGGTACGCGAATCGACTACCAGAATGGATTTATTGCCGGCGCTCATGCGGGCAAGATAATCAAGCATCTCTAGCTCACCAATGGTTTCGACGCCCGGTGCCAACTTGGCCGGTTGGATGCAGAAGGGAGGACACTCGCGGGATGTCTTGGCATAGATGGGATTAACTGTGTGCTTCTCGTCCTGATTGCGTATTATGGTAACTATCTTCCCGTCGTGCATGACTTCAAGGAACGGGAGATCGCTGGTAATCCTGATCAGGACATCATCCGCAGCGATTACTCTCATTGAAACGATCAGCATCACAGTCATGGCCGTTGTGTAAATCATGGCTTTTGTCAGTTTCATTGAGCAAATTCCTTTGGTTATCAATTGACATTATTAAACATTACCGACTATAGATTGTCGATTGCACACACGATAATTCATTACCCAGCGACCAAAAATACGTAGAAATACTTACTCGCGAGTCGCGCAGACTGAAGGTCTGGAAACAGTACAAACACGACATATCTGGCAGAGCAGGAAATGAAAATCATCTAGCCGGCCTCCCAGCGCCGAGGAGGCGCTGGCGTTAAAGTGAGTCTGCAAACTTGCTTTAACTAACCGAAGGAGGCCGGAGATGAAGTATAGTGGAATTGATCTGCATTCGAACAACAGCGTAGTCGTTGTATCGGATGAGCAGGACCACGTGCTGGAGGAGAAGCGCGTAGTGAATGACCTGGCGGTTATCGTGAAGCTTCTTGAGCCGCATCGTGAGTAGCTCGCCGGGGTCGTGGTGGAATCGACCTTCAACTGGTACTGGCTGGTCGATGGACTGATGGAGTCGGGCTACGCGGTGAAACTGGCGAACCCGGAGGCAATCAAGAAGTACGCCGGGCTCAAGCACAGCGGCGATGAAACCGATGCCCGCCACCTGGCCCAGCTGCTGCGCCTGGGCATTCTGCCGACGGGGACGATCCTCCCGAAGGAACTGCGCGCCACGCGGGATCTCGCCCGCAAGCGAATGCAGCTGGTACGCCACCGGACCATGCACATTCTTTCGGTGGAGAACATCACCGCGCGTCAGTTCGGCGCCCGTATCAACAGTAACCAGGGCAAGCGGCTTGGTCTGCCCGACATCGAAGCGATGCCGCTGCCTGAAGATGTGAAGCTCGCCCTTCAAGCCCACGTTGCCGTGATCGCCACCCTCAGCCGGCAGATCGAGGTGATTGAAAAGCGCATACAGGAGCAACTGGTTCCCCTCGCCGAGTACCGCTTGCTGGAGAGTGTACCGGGGATCGGCCGGATTCTCGCCCCGGTGATTCTGCTGGAGACCGGCCCGATCGGGCGCTTTGCCGGTGTCGGCAACTACGCTTCCTATGCGCGCTGCGTCGAGAGCCGGCACACCAGCAACGGGCGAAAGAAGGGGGGAGGCAATACCAAAAACGGCAACAAGTATCTTGCCTGGGCCTTTATCGAGGCGGCCAACTTCGCGCGGCGCTACCACGTGCCGGCGCAGCGCTTCTATGAAAGAAAGAAGGCCAGGACCAACAACCTCGTGGCCACCAAGGCGCTCGCCCATAAGCTCGCACGAGCCTGCTACCACATCCTGAAGGAGGGCAAACCGTTCGATGTAGCGCGCTGCTTCGTTTGAGAATTGACGGCGAGCGAGCAGCCAGGAAACAAGACTGGCGCCAAGCCAACGGAAATGAATTGGACCTCGCCCGCCGTCACCGTTTGCAGCAAGAGGCGAATCGCCCGCCACGTGAGCCCGCCAGAGATTGGTGCCAGAGGACCGGCAACCCTGTGCAATGTGCTCACTGCATTGGACGCGTGGCGGCACCAACGTTCTTCTGGGGCGGCCCAGCCGCCAGGGCGATGGCAGACTCACCGCCGATCGCTTGATCCCGATGGGTGTCTGGCGCGATTCGTTCGCAGCCACGATTCGAAGAAACGGGCGCGGTAACGCAGGCTGCACGGGGCTGAAGGAAAAACATGGGCGGCTTGCGCCGCCAGGGTAACGTACTCACATTTGACACGGGCCGGCTAATGGGTGTCTTGTTTATGGCCTATTCCGATCCTTAAGCATTTACTTATCCAGCCACCAAATCCGTTGGACACACACCTGAATGTGGTTCATTGAGCGCCGCGAACCGTGGATTTGCCCATGAAAGGTTCCAAGCTTTTCCGATGCTCCCGTTCAGCCTGCCGATAGTCCCACGGAGGCACCGGATTAGGATCGCGCCACAACCCGACTCTTAGCCTCCTGGTCTCAAGCTCCGCATCGGAATATTTCACGCGGTCTGAGGGTGATTGCTCGCGTTCATATCTCTTGTAGTGCCACGCCAGCCCAGCCTCGACCTGTTCCAGATTCACGTCCTCGCCGCTCAGCAGTACCTTACCGAGAATCCGCTGATAGCGGTCAAGCTTCTTGTAGTCCACCACGACGGACTTCCCGGCGATCAGATCAGACAGGTGTTCATTGGACTTCGTGCCGAACGCTTGGCCGCGTTCCGGTGAGTCGATGGGCACGCACTTTATCGCAACCGATGAATGTACGGCGCATCCGGATTACAAGCGGGCGATTGTTGATGCCGATGCGGATGATGTGGTGTTATCGGAGAAGATCACCGGGGTGCCAGTCTCGGTCATCAAAACGCCCTTCATTGAGCGAATGGGTATCTGCGCCGGGCCCCCTGGCGAAACGGCTGCTGCGCGGGCCGGAGCCGTCACTGGATGCGTACGTTCTATTCGCTGCAGTCGGTGTGGAAACTCAAGCGCGCCTCGTTGCATGGTATGGGTTACCGGGATATCTACTAGGCCGGCAAGAGTGTTGAAGGTATCCATGCAATCCGACCGGCGGCCGAGGTCGTCAGGGCGTGTGAGGCTGCGCTTGAAGCCGGCGCAGGGCTCTAGCGTTTGGTCTTCGATCGAAATCCTTCTTAGCCCGCCCGCAGCGCTTCGTGGCCAGCACCAGGGCTTTCGCACCGCCCCGCAGCCACTTCTTTCGAATCGCCACAACGCCAAGTTCCTCCTGTCAGCGGTTCCACAGAAACGGTTTTCCTAAAATAATTCCGCAGAAAATTTTCAGATAAAAATACGTCTGACATACAGCCTTCCACAGTGTGCTTCCTGTCATTGCAAGCAAATTCCATGCGTATTGAATCCGGTATAACCCCCCTTTTGTGTAAGGATATACAAATCCAGTGGATGGCTGTTGTGGCTGCAGAAATATCTTGATATCAGGATAACACTGCTATTCTTTACTGTATCCATATTCGTACCCGACGGTTTACACCTAGAGAAATCAATATCAATAGGAGATTGACCGATGCATATCTTTCGCATGATCTGGTACGGGGATCACGTACTTCCCCTGCACGCCCTCCGGTTGCTAACCGCGTTGATCGTATTGACGTTTGCCGTCACTGCTCAGGCCAGAATCCTTCCGTTCGACAGTGCCAAACCGTCGGTGAATGTCGGCACCATCGGTCATATTGACCATGGCAAGACGACATTGACCGCCGCTATCACCAAGGTCCTCGATGAAGATGGCTTCCCGACCACCGTCATCTCGCAGCGAACGATGCGAGTGTCAGGACCGATTCCGGGCAGCAGTACAGCGGTCGAACGGGTTCGCGGGATCACGATCAACACTGCCCATGTCGAATTCGAATCGGAATCCCGGCACTACGACCTGGTCGATACGGTATCTAACGCCGACTACATCAAGAACATGATCACTGGCGCGTCGCAGATTGACGGCGCAATCCTGGTTGTGGCGGCGCCCGACGGCCCCATGCCGCAGACCCGCGAGCACATCCAGCTCGCACGTCATGTCGGGGTGCCTGCGATCGCTGTGTTTCTGAATGGGGCCGACCTCGTCGATCCTGAAACGGCTTATCAGGTCGAGCTTGCAATTCGGGATATTCTCGACGACTACGGATACACGGATGCGCCCATTGTGCGCGGCAATGCAGAGAGTGCCCTCGCAGGGGATATGTATGCGCAGGATCAGATACGTCACTTCATTCATGTTCTTGACGCGACCGTGCCTCTACCTGCGTCAGATACTGACAAACCGTTCCTGATGGCGGTCGAGGATGTGTATACCATCTCCGGCCGCGGGTCGGTCAGCAGCGGCCGCGTCGAGCGTGGAGTGATAAGGGTCGGCGACGAGGTCGAAATCGTCGGAAGCTACCCAACGTCGAGCGCTGTGGTCTCATCCGTCACTATGCACAAGGACGTGTCAGGACAACAGCCGATGAGCCATGAACTCGTGCTGCGCGGAGCCGATGGACCGGTGATTCCCGAAAAGGGACAGGTGGTGTGCAAGCCCGGGTCCATCACGCCGCACACACGCTTCAAGGCCGAAGTCTACTTCCTGACGGCCGACGAAAGCGGAATCGCGGCGCCGTTGTACAATGGGCAGGCGTTGCAATTCTACTTTCGAACGACCGATGTTTTTGGAGACATCCGTCTTCTCGATGACACTGACACGACGCTTCCTGGGAACGACGTCATCGGTTTGATCGAGCTGCAGGCTCCAGTCGCTCTGGAAAAGAACAGTCGGGTTGCGCTTCGACAGGGCAATGTGACAATCGGTGTGGGCGTCGTACTGGAGATTATCGATTGATGTTATGTTAAAGGGAACGTGGCGAATATATTTTGGCTAGTTCTTACGGTCGACGGACACACGCGATATACATCATATAGCAAAGGCGTTGTTATGCCCTCAACGTGCAGGGACGTACCTGCACGGGTAGTTTTGTCATGTCGTTCAACGCAGTAATAGCCGCGAAGCCTGTTTTGTTGACCACAATCGCCAGACTCTTGGGTTCCGGTGGCGCAAAGTCCGTTGTCGCAAGCCGGGTTATTGTTTCCCACACCTCAGAAAGCATTGCGCTTGCTCCCTTATTGTCAAGTAGGTGATTCTTATGGTCTGCGAAATACGTAGCCTCTTTTCCGTGTGCAACATTTCCTCTACATAACCACAATTTTCTGCTCCACTCGTGGGCAGTCGGTTTTTTTCGTTTTCAAAGATCGGCCAAAATGATCGCGAAGCGACACATCTAAATGTTTCGCCAGATCATTGCCGGGTATAACTTTGTTTCGGTTATATCTACCGATTTTATTTTGCTTCCATAATCTTTCAAATGTCCGTTCCTTAATAACCTCACATGCAGTGCCCGCATCAATTGAGACTCTTCTAAAGTCATTTATCGCCTGGTGGTAATGGGCATCTAGAGCAAGTGATTCTTCAAGCGGAATTTCCTTGTCCGAGGCCCAGTCATCAACTGCTGCATTTCAAATGTTGTTCGTCACCGCCTTTTCGATCCCGTTTGGCGTCCTTGCTCCGCATCCTCCATATGGCATTTCTAATGGTTGTCCAAACTTATCCGAAGCGAAGGCATTTCGCTGAAGCCCGACAATAGGGTCAATGGATCTGTTAATCCACCACGGCCTGGACGATAGACGCAAACGGTCAAGAAAATTGACGACTTGCTGGTTGATGTTTATCTGTGTGCCGGGAAAAGAATCTATGCGAAGCGAATCCATCGGAAACTCACTCGGTTTCGTCTTGAAGTCTGTGCCGAGTTCATGTGTTAAGGTCATTTTGGTCGGGTCATTTGCTTGAGGAATTGCAGCTAACACGATCAATTCCCCTTTGGCTGGGAACGGCGCTTTCTTTCTTCCCGCTAAGAAGAGTGCGTTCTCTGCGCGAATAGGTGGCATGGGTAGTCTATTGATGCCCCCTGAACGGAACGGCGGATAAAAGCGGAACTTTCTGCCGTGTTTTTCTACTGTACGAATATCTAGCGACTTGGACGCATCGACAAGAAGCCAAAACGAGAAGGAGAAAAGAAACGATTCCCCAGTTTTCACGCTATGTCTTCTAGGCATCAGGTCGACCAATTAAGAGAAAATACGGGTGCCGCTCAATGAAACACACAGATGTTCGCCAACCGTAACGCTAGATAAATATAACGGCGAAGCCACCCGGCCAGCATACCGCCGACCGGGCGACTACGCACGCCCTGGACTTCCCTGTGCCGGCACACGGGAGCGAATGCGCTGCAGCAGATCGTTTTACCACTACGAGGTGAAGCTCAGCCTGGGGCGGCTGGCGGGGCTGCGGGGGGAATCTGCGATGATACGTCAGGCGGGTGGCCCGAAAACTCGGCGTTTCCCTACGCCGATCGCTCATCCTGGCGACTGTGAGTCATCGAGCCACATTTCATTCATAGCTGATCGCTGTGAGCAGAGCCGGGGAAGAGGTCACATTTCTAACCACCCAAGCCCCCGTAGGTGCGGCAATCGGGGGAGGATCTGGACGCTATCAGCGGTGGATGTAGGAAAGGTAAATGACCCGTAGACTCGGCACGCTATTAACGGTTTTACGTTCTTACCAGCGAATCGTAATCAACGGGTCAAGGTTGAGGGCATGAATCATACATCAGAGTAAAAAGCTCAGGTATTCGTAAATCTACTTACTCAGGCATGATTTGACCGCCTGACCGACCTCAGGCGCGGTGATCCGGAGGCTTGGTCTGCAGTTGGACCCGATGACAAAGCGTGTCCGTGTCTAGAAAATCTTAAAGACGGCACGTGTCTGAGTCATCGGGTCAGAACTGCAGTCTGTTACATATAAATCAAAAACGAGATAAAGGCTATTGAGTAACCTGTTTAATTAACCGTTCGACCACCTGACCGACCGAAGGCGCTGCAGCGTTACCACTGCGGGGTGAAGCGTAGCATGGGGTAGCTGGCGGGTCTGTAGGGCGCTATCAGGCGGGAATGTAGGGAATGATGACCCGTTGACTCGGCACGTCCCCCTTGCGCTCCGTAATCAGCGGGTCATGTCTTACCCTTGAAACTGTATGCCATGACACGAGTTGTAGATATTGTGGAAATTACTTAATCAGTAAATCGGGATTTAACGTTGCCTTAACAATGGTGGAGCGCGAGGAAATGGAACTGGTGATGCAGGAGCGGCGCGAAGCCGAGCGGCAAGACCGACTGCATTAAAGATGACCCGAAGACTAGGCATGATTTCAACGGTCTGCGACAAAAAAAACCGCCAGGTGGGGGGATGACCACAAGGCGGTACATTATCAGCGACGCATTGTGCCTAGGGGTAGGCTGGGGAGAGGAGCGCGTCGCTGGTCTACGAAATCAAAGACCATAAGAACGTGCATAAGTTCACCACAGATCATTGGATAGACGCGGCGATCCCGCATAAGGCGGTGTGATGGGCATCACCGCGAGCATGGAGGGCGTGTGGTGTGTGGAAATTCTTTCCCGAAACCGGATTGCAACCAATTGATATACAATGGCACGGACTAGCACTTTTTAGCACTGTGCTAGTGGGCGTGAGCGCTTCCAACTATATGTAATAAAAGCGGAAAAGGCGCATTGCATAAGGCTAAAGCGACGGCACCTGCTTTCGCGTGGCTGAAAGCGGGTTTTTTTATGCCCGCTGCTATCTGTATTGCGTCACATCAATATCGGTATGCCGGAGAGGAATCATGTCATCAGAGCTTGACGATCTTGCCTTCGAAACCCGGGCGGTTCGCGCCGGCCGGCAGCGTACCCCTGAGGGTGAGCATTCGGAGGCGCTATTCCTGACCTCCAGTTATGTATTCGCGAATGCGGCCGAGGCGGCCGCGCGTTTCTCCGGCGAACAGCCCGGCAATATCTACTCCCGGTTCACCAATCCTACGGTTCGAGCCTTCGAGCAGCGTCTGGCGACCCTGGAAAATGGTGCCTGCTGCGTGGCGACCGCCTCGGGCATGGCGGCAATCCTCTCGACCTGCGCAGGACTGCTCAAAAGCGGCGATCACATCGTTTCCTCGCGCAGCATTTTCGGGACGACTACGGTTCTGTTTACCAACTACCTGGAAAAATTCGGCATTGAGACCACTTTCGTGCCGCTGGCGGACCTGGAGGCGTGGGAGGCGGCGATACGACCGGAAACCCGGCTGTTGTTCCTCGAGACGCCCTCCAACCCGCTCACCGAACTGGCCGATATCAGCCGGCTGGCGGAGATCGCGCACGCCCGGGGCTGTCTCCTCGCCGTGGACAACTGCTTCTGTACGCCAGCTCTGCAGCGCCCCCTGGAATGGGGTGCCGATATCGTTATCCACTCGGCCACCAAGTACCTGGACGGACAGGGCCGCTGTGTCGGCGGGGCGGTTGTCGGGGATGCCGAGCGCGTCGGCAAGGATGTCTACGGTTTTCTGCGCACGGCGGGTCCGGCCATGAGTCCGTTCAATGCCTGGGTTTTCCTCAAGGGGCTGGAAACGCTGACGCTGAGGATGAAGGCACACAGCGACAGCGCGCTGGTGCTGGCCAGATGGCTGGAGCAACAGCCGGCGGTAGCGCGCGTGTATCATCCCGGCCTCGAATCCCACCCACAGCATGAACTCGCCGTTCGTCAGCAGCAGGGATTCGGAGGGATTGTTTCCTTCGACGTGAAGGGTGGAAAGGAGAACGCCTGGGCCGTGATTGACGCCATCCGGGTATTTTCCATTACCGCCAACCTCGGCGATGCCAAGAGCACCATCACGCACCCGGCCACAACCACCCATGGCCGCCTGGCGCCGGAACAACGCGCAGCCGTCGGGATATCGGATGGTCTGATCCGGCTTGCCGTCGGTCTGGAATCTGTCGCCGACCTGCAGGCCGACCTTACCCGAGGGCTCGCAGCCATTTGACGCTTAAGCGCCCGGGAAGAGGGTAACGATGGCGGCTGGAGGGCAACGAAGCGACGCGTTGACGGCGGCCGTCATGATCCGTCGGGGTATTACGCCTTCCGGCAGAAAGGCGTCCGCATGAACCCGTTCGCACTGGCCCGCACTGACTTGCAGGCGATCTTCGCGTCTGCCCTGCAGGCCGTCAACGGCCGTCGCTGTACGGCCGCTTTTCTGTCGGTTCATCCACCGGCTCGTCCGCTGTTCCTGGTCGCTACGGGTAAAGCCGCTGTCGCCATGGCGAGCGGGGCCACCGGTATCCTGGGCGATCGGCTGAGCCGTGCCCTGGTTGTGACGAAATCGGGACACCTGGATAGCACGCTGGCTAATGATTCCCGTTTCACCTGTCTCGAAGCCGCACACCCGGTACCGGATCACCGCAGTCTTGCCGCCGGCGAGGCCCTGATGCGGTTCCTGGAGCGTGCCCCGGATGATGCCGAACTGCTGTTCCTTATTTCGGGAGGCACATCGAGCCTCGTCGAGGTGCTGCCGGTCGGTGTGACGCTCGCCACCTTGCAAAAGGTAAATCGCTGGCTGCTCGGCAGCGGCCTGTCGATCAGTGAAGTCAACGCCATTCGACAAGCCATTTCCTGCATCAAGGGGGGACGTCTGGCAGGTTCGCTGGGAGACCGTGACGCCCGCGTTCTGATGATTTCCGATGTGCCCGGCGATGATCCCGCGATCATCGGCTCCGGCCTGTTGTATCCTGCTGCGGGCAGCCCGGCGGCATTAACCGGATTGCCCCCCTGGCTGGAGGCGCTGCTTGCCCGCTACGGGGTGGCCCGGGGGGCGGGGGCGGCCGGTCCCGGAGCGGTAGCCCATCATGTCATCGCACGCCTTGACGATGCGCTTGAGGCCGGCGCCGTTCATGCCCGCAGGCTGGGTTACCCGGTTACCATTATTCCCGCCAGGCTCGACGGCGATGCCGTGGAGACTGGCCGGGAAATCATTGACCATCTGGCCGACAAACCGGCCGGTATTTATCTCTGGGGCGGGGAAACCACGGTCAGGTTGCCCGCGCATCCCGGCCGGGGCGGCCGTTGCCAGAGCCTGGCCCTCGCTGCCGCCATGGAAATGAGACGGCATGAGCCGCTGATCCTGCTGGCGGCCGGCACCGACGGGACGGATGGCCCGGGCGATGCTGCCGGCGCCCTGGTGGATCCGGAAACGGTATCACGGGGTAATGCCCGCGGCCTGGATGCACGTCATTGCCTGGATGCCGCCGATGCCGGGAGTTTTCTGGCGGCGAGCGGTGATTTGCTCGTCACCGGTCCGACCGGCACCAACGTGACGGATCTGGTCGTCGTGTTCAAAGGTGAGCACAGACAACCGGTCGGTTAATCCGTTGGATCTCGCAACCTGGAGCAGGCAATCAAATTGAATCTATTCGAATGCGCCAAAAGCTGTATCGATGCCGCCGGCGTCGAGGAAAAGCTGCGGCTTACCCGTTGTTGCGCGCAGAACTGGCGTGAAGGGGATATCGTCATGACGGCAACGCCCGGTCCGGAAGCGATTTCCGAACCGGGACGTCCCGCGCGGCCGCAGCTGGTGCATCCCTCGGAGGTAAAACCCCGCAAGCTTTCGACCCCGCAGGGCAGGGCGTCATTCCTCCACGCCCTGGCGCATATCGAATTCAACGCCATCAACCTGGCGTGGGACGCCGTTTACCGATTCCGGGGGATGCCGGCGGCATTTTATGCGGACTGGATCCGTGTGGCCGATGAAGAAGCGCATCACTTTTCCCTGTTGAACCAGCGGCTGGAGGACCTTGGCCAGGCGTACGGCGATTTCCCGGCGCATGACGGCCTGTGGCACATGGCGCGCGTGACCGCGCACGATATCCTGGTGCGCATGGCGCTGGTGCCGCGGGTACTGGAAGCACGCGGACTCGATGTCACGCCGGCGATGATTGTGCGCCTGCAGCAGGCGGGGGACGCCGATAGCGCGGCGGTTCTGGAGACGATTCTGCACGATGAGATCGGTCACGTGCAGGCCGGGACGCGCTGGTTTCAGTATGTCTGCCGGCAACGGGGTCTGGCCCCGCTGGAAACCTTTCGAAGCCTGCTGGCCGAGTATGCGCCCGGACGTATCCGCGCCCCCTTCAATGAAGGCGCCCGTCGACAGGCAGGATTCGGGTCCGATGAAATGGCCCTGCTCGAGGAACTGGCCCGCTCGACGCGATAATCCCGGGTCGGGGTCTGCCGGCGGAATCCCGTCTTCAGACGGGCGCGAGTTCCCGTAGCCGGCATCCCTGCGGCGTGCATTCCAGCAGGCTGCCTTGCCGGTACCAGTCGCCGAGCACCATCCGCCGGGCGGGTTTGCCTGCGATTTCGAACTCGTGTATTCCGGGGCGGTGGGTATGCCCGTGGATCAGCTGCTGCACCCCGTGGTCAGTCATGAAGCGGACCACCGTATCGGGGTTGACGTCTCTGATGGATTCCGGTTTTTCCCTGGCACTTGCACGACTCTTCCCTCGCAACGCCTGCGCGATTTCCCGGCGCGCCTGCAGGGAATGCCGCAGAAAGGCCTGTTGCCAGCGGGAATCGCGCACCCCGCTACGGAATGCCTGGTAGTCCACGTCATCCGTACACAGGGTGTCGCCGTGCATCAGCAATACGGGTGTTCCGTAGAGGTTGATCCGCGACGGGTCGTCGAGCAGCCGGCATCCGCTGCGGGCGGCGAACCGTTCTCCGATCAGGAAATCCCGGTTGCCGTGCAGGAGATGCACCGGTGTGCCCGAGGTGACGCAGGCGCGCAGAGCATCCATGATCGCCAGGCCCAGAAGGCTGTCGTCATCATCTCCGGGCCAGAGTTCGAACAGGTCGCCGAGTATGTAGATGGCATCGGCATCCCTGCCGGGCGTGTCGAGAACATCGAGAAATAGCCGGGTGATATGCGGTCGTGAGGCATCGAGATGCAGGTCGGAGACGAACAGGGTGCCCGACATCCCGATGCCTGCTGGTGTCAGTCCTCCACGACCGTCACTTTAGTGATGACGACCTCTTCAAGCGGTACATCCTGGAAACCGGAACGGTTGCCGGTCTCTACATGTTCAATGGCATTCACCACATCCATGCCGTCCGTCACTTTGCCGAACACGCAATAGCCCCAACCCTGCGGAGTCTGGGCGGTATGGTTGAGGAAGCCGTTATCCTTGGCGTTGATGAAGAACTGGGCGGTTGCAGAATGCGGATCGCCGGTGCGAGCCATGGCGATCGTGCCGGTGGTGTTCTTCAGGCCATTGCCGGCTTCGTTTTTGATCGGCGCACGGGTGGGCTTTTGTTTCATGTCGGCATTAAAACCACCGCCCTGTATCATGAAGCCGGGTATGACCCGATGGAAAATCGTGCCGTCGTAAAAGCCGGCTTTGGCGTACTCAACGAAATTCGCTACCGTTTCCGCTGCATTTTTTCCATCCAGTTCCAGCGTAATCACGCCTTTGTTTGTTTCCATTCGAACGGTCACAATGCCTGCTCCTTTTGAGTCAGTATCAGATGAATATCCGGCGACCGGCAGAAATCCGAGCACGACGGACAGGAATAACCCAGCTATGCGTTTCATTTGCCACCCCTGGTTATCAGTCAGCAGTCGGGCACAATCATATAGGCTTTGGTCGCGGTTTCAAGCCCGCGAGGGTGATTCCCGTCGTGCTTTCCGCTACCATGGCCGCGCCTCCGGATTCACGACTTTATACTGTCCGCCACGATGAACACGATCAAGATTTTCAACAGCCTGACGGGTGACAAGGAAACCTTCGTTCCTATCGAGGAGGGCAAGGTTCGCATGTATGTCTGCGGTATGACGGTCTACGACTACTGCCATCTGGGACATGCGCGTGTCATGGTGGTGTTCGATGTCGTGACCCGTTACCTGCGGCATCTCGGCTACGAAGTGACCTACGTCCGCAATATTACCGATATCGATGACAAGATCATCCGGCGCGCCAATGAGAACGGCGAACCGATACAACAACTCACTTCGCGCTTCATTTCCATCATGCATGAAGACGCCGCCGCGCTGGGCGTGCTGGAGCCGGACCTGGAACCGCGCGCCACCTCATCGATGGATGACATCATCGACATGATCCGATCACTGCTGGAGAAGGGCTATGCCTATGCGGGCGATAACGGCGACGTCTATTACGACGTCAGCCGTTTCACAAATTACGGACGCCTCTCGGGCAAGCGGCTTGAAGACCTGCGTGCCGGCGAGCGGGTGGCCGTCGATGAGTCGAAGCAGGATCCACTCGATTTCGTGCTCTGGAAAACAGCCAAGCCGGGCGAGCCCAGCTGGAGTTCACCCTGGGGGGAGGGGCGGCCGGGATGGCATATCGAGTGTTCCGCCATGTCAACCCGCTGCCTCGGTGCGCATTTCGATATCCACGGCGGCGGCATGGATCTCAAATTTCCACACCATGAAAACGAAATAGCACAATCGGAAGCGGCCTCCGGCGAACCCTTCGTCAACTACTGGATGCACAACGGTTTTGTCAATGTGGACGAGGAGAAGATGTCCAAGTCCCTGGGCAATTTTTTCACGGTGCGGGAGATTCTGCGAAACTACCGGCACGAGGAAGTGCGATTTTTCATCCTGTCCAGTCACTATCGCAGCCCGCTCAATTATTCGCAGGAGAACCTGGATAACGCGAGGGCGGGACTGACGCGCCTGTACATGGCGCTGCGCGGCCTTGCACCCGGCGGGGAATCAGCGCCCCGGCAGGCATGCAGTGACGATTTCTACCGCGCCATGGACGATGACTTCAATACGCCGGAAGCCATCGCGGCGCTTTTTGAAATCGCGAAGGAAATCAACCGTAACAGGGAAAATGATCCCCGGCAGGCAGCCGCGCTGGCCGGATGCCTGCGCGACCTGGGAGGTGTCCTCGGGCTGCTTCAGGACGCCCCGGAGACCTTTCTGCGGGCTGCGACCGGGGCCGGGCCGGACGTCTCCACGACATTGTCCGAAGACGAAATCGAGGCACTGATCGCCGCTCGTATTCGTGCCAGGGAAGACAGAAACTGGGCCGAGGCAGACCGGATCCGCAAGGATCTGGATGCGCATGGTATCGTGCTCGAAGATGGCGCGTCGGGCACCCGCTGGCGGCGGAAATAATCTTTAGGAATTCCCGCCGCGACCGTCGGGGTTGGGGGGCAGGCACAACTATTTGACGCTTATTGGGGTTGCACGTAACATAGCGACGCTCAGCAAGCACGACTCGTCCGGCATGGCCTCCGTGCAGGCACGGTTACTACGGGGTATAGCGCAGTCTGGTAGCGCGCCTGCTTTGGGAGCAGGATGTCGGGGGTTCAAATCCCTCTACCCCGACCATCCCTTGCCGGGCGCTGATCGCGGGTACCGGACAAGGGAACTGGCGCCCGTAGCTCAACCGGATAGAGCACCGGCCTTCTAAGCCGACGGTTGCAGGTTCGAATCCTGCCGGGCGCGCCAATTTGCCCGTGCCGGTTGTTTGCCTGCAGTAACAGTTCAATGGTGGACGTAGCTCAGTTGGTAGAGTCCTGGATTGTGATTCCAGTCGTCGTGGGTTCGAGTCCCATCGTCCACCCCAATTTTCAGATCCTGCCGATGAGGGCGGCGTCCGACTTCACGCTTGAACGCCCCCGGACGGTGTGGTCCAATACCGTGCTTTGGGCCGTTAGCTCAATTGGTAGAGCAGTGGACTCTTAATCCATTGGTTGTAGGTTCGATTCCTACACGGCCCACCAGATCAGCATGCCTGTGCAATGC
>Ga0210101_1000193_pt1 | contig 22361 bp, 15 predicted proteins | sample Muzzi_PWC_D1_FD_185534 | JGI IMG/M metagenome (GOLD analysis project Ga0210101, IMG submission 185534) | Wetland microbial communities from San Francisco Bay, California, USA, that impact long-term carbon sequestration - Muzzi_PWC_D1 (SPAdes) | ecosystem: Environmental > Aquatic > Marine >... | reverse complement strand
ACAGGTCGTTGTTGACCGCGCCGTCGATCTGGATGTTGTTGTAGCGGTTGTTGCGGCCGGCGACGGTGACGATCGTGTCCTCGTCGTTGTCACCGACGGCGGTGAAGAACGGCGACAGGCGGGCGAAATCCTGGAAGCTCCGGTCGAGCGTCGGCAGGTCTTCGATCGCGTCCTGGGCCACGTTGGTGGTGACGCCGGTGCGGTCCGGTGTGATCAGCGGATCGACGGTGGCGGTGACGGTGACCTCTTCCTGCACCGTGGCGAGGCTCAGCCGGAAATTGACCGAGACCGACTCGGAGAGCGCGACGATGACGCCGGCGACGTCCTGGGTCTGGAAGGAGTCGAGCGCGGCGGAGATGGCGTACGGGCCACCGACGCGGACGTTCTGGATCGTCCACCGGCCATCGGCACGACTGACGGTGGTGTAGCGGGTGCCGGTGGGTTCATGGACGGCGGTGACGGTCGCCCCCGGCAGGGCCGAGCCGTCTTCGTCGGCGACGACCTGGCCGGTCAGAGTACCGGTGGTGGCACCCTGGGCGTGGACGACGGGCGTCCACAGAAGCGCGGCGCTCAGCACGAGGAGCGCGCACAACACTCGCGAGAGAGGTTTCATCCTGGTCTCCCCTGGTCGAGAGATTGAGTGGTAAATGATTTCCGCGAACCGATGCCCCGGAGTCTCTCACAGACCCCGGGTCGTTGCAGCCTACCCGAAAGTGTAGGGAGCCGGAGCGGGTCTATCGATCTGGACCGATCTTGACGGACCGGTGTGCCGAGCCCGTGGCCGGAAGGTCACACCGGTGCGGCTCATCTTGCCTTCACACGCCCTCGCCCGCAACCAGCAGGCGCGCCCGTTCCAGATCCTCGCGCCGCACCCGGATCACCGCGGCGAGCCCTCGGCTGCGGAAGAACCCGGGGAGACTGACCGGCAGGGTCTGGAGGCTGGACTGGCCGTCGACCACGAACGGGATCTCCGCGGCGTCGAGCAGCGACTTGACGAGCTCGAGCTCCCCCAGATCGGAGATCTGGAGGAGCTCTTCGAAGCCGTGGTCGTTCACGGAGCTCTCACATGACTCCGTAGGCGAGCATGGCGTCGGCGACCTTGACGAAGCCGGCCACGTTGGCGCCGCGGACGTAGTTGACCCGCCCGTTCTGCCGGCCGTACTCCACGCACTGCTCGTGGATCCGGTGCATGATGCCCTGGAGCTTCTCGTCGACCTCTTCGCGCGTCCAGTTGAGGCGGATGGCGTTCTGGGTCATCTCGAGGCCCGAAATGGCCACGCCGCCGGCGTTGGCGGCCTTCCCCGGCCCGTAGAGGATGCCCGCTTCCTCGAAGGCGTGGGCGGCGGCCCGGGTCGACGGCATGTTGGCGCCCTCGCTTACCAGCTTGCAGCCGTTGGCGAGGAGCATCTTGGCGTCGTCCTCGTCGAGCTCGTTCTGCGTAGCGCACGGAAAGGCCATGTCACAGGGCACCTTCCACGGGCGCTCACCAGGGTGGAACTCGAGCCCGCGCTCTTCGGCGAGCACGTCGAGGCCCTGGCGCCGGCCGCTCTTCAAGTCGATGACCGCGTCCAGCATCTCCTCGTCGATGCCGTCGGGGACGTAGATGAAGCCGCTCCGGTCGGACAGGGTGATGACCTTGCCGCCCAGCTCCATCAGCTTTTTCGCCGTGTACTGAGAGACGTTGCCGGCGCCCGAGATGATGCAGGTCTGTCCCTCCACGTCCTCGCCGTGCTGCTGGAGCATGTCCTCGGCGAAGTAGACACAGCCGTAGCCGGTCGCCTCGAGCCGGATGAAGCTACCACCGTACTGGAGACCCTTGCCGGTCAGGACGCCGTTCCACTCGTTCTGGAGCCGCCGGTACTGGCCGAACAGATACCCGATCTCGCGACCACCCACGTTGATGTCGCCCGCCGGCACGTCGGTGTCCTTGCCGATGTGGCGGAAGAGCTCGCTCATGAAGGACTGGCAGAAGCGCATGACCTCCATGTCCGAACGGCCGCGCGGGTTGAAGTCGGAGCCGCCCTTGCCGGCGCCCAGCGGGAGGGTGGTCAAGGCGTTCTTGAACACCTGCTCGAAGCCGAGGAACTTGAGCACCGAGGCGTTGACCGAGGGGTCGAACCGCAACCCGCCCTTGTACGGGCCGATGGCGCCGTTGAACTGGACCCTGAAGCCGCGGTTGACCCGGATCGAGCCTTCGTCATCTTCCCAGCAGACGCGGAAGATGATGATCCGGTCCGGCTCGACCATCCGCTCCAGGATGCGCGCCTTCTCGTACTTCGGGTTCTCGTTGATGAACGGGATGACCTTTTCGGCCACCTCCCGAACCGCCTGCTGGAACTCGGGCTCGCCCGGGTTCCGGCGCTCGATTCGATTCATGAACGTACTGAGGTCCATCGCCATGACTTGAACTCCTCCGTCTGGCAGTCTTTGGGATCGGGGAAAAGGGGGGCCGGTCGGCCTCGGGTGAGAGCGGTTGGCTGGTATGTACACCATAGTCTCGCATGTTTTGCCACCCACGACGCAACCACCCCGGCGGGCAGGGCTCCATCCCCTCCGTCGATCGCGGCTCCCCCACCCCTGAACGGGTTGCCGAAACGGCGCCATGGGTCTACCCGTAGAGAGAGGGCGCAGCCAGCCTCACCGGGCCGACCGCCGCCCGGCGGGCTCCGCTCGTTTCTGACGGGGGCGACCATGGACCGCGAACGGCCTCAAGCCGGAGCACCCCCGGTCACGGGAGACGGCCTCGAGCGCCTGCTGGCCGCCGAGCGGCGGCTGGACCGGGAGCTGGCCGAGGCGTGCAACCGGGGCAAGGAGATCGTCACCGCCGCCCGGTCCGAGATCGAGCGGCAGCGGGAGCGCTTCGAAGCTCGCCTCGCGGCGGCTCTGGACCATCTGCGCTCGACCCTCGAGCACAACCTCGCCGACGAGCTCGCGACCATCGACCAGGAGGCCGAGCGCCAGATCGCGCTCTACGACTCCGCCGCCGGACACCTCGACGACCTGGCCGCGGAGGTGGCCCGGAGCGTCGTCCGCGAGACTCTGGGAGCCACCACACCGTCGTCCGAAGACGGGGGCGCCCCCGGGGAGGCGCCCCCGTGATCGTCAAGATGGCCAAGGTGCGTATCCTCGGTCCGTTGGCCGACGTCGAGCAGGCGCTCCGCTGCCTCCAGGACCTGGGCGCGATGCACCTGGCCGAGCCCGCGACCGGTCCCGAGCTCGGAAGGTGCCGCCCGGATGGTCGCGAGAGTCGGGAGGAGCGCCAGGTCGGACGGGTGCTGGCGGAGGTCGAGGCGGCGCTCGCTCTGCTGGTGTCCTCCGCTCGCCCGGAGAGGGCGAACCGGAGCGCCCGAGAGGGCCAGCCTCCGGACGGCGGTCCCGTCTTCCGCGACCGGGTGGCCCAGTGGGCGCGGACGGCCCACCGTGTCCGCCGCCGGGCGGAGGAGCTCGAGGCGCGGCGCCGGCGGCTCGGTGAGGAGGGCGCTCTCCTCTCCCGCTACCGGGCGCTCCTCGACTCGCCGGCGATTCGGGCTCTGCTTCGGCGTCAGGCCGGCCGCTCGAACCTGGCGGCCTTCCTGGTCCTCCTCTCCGAGGCCGCCCCGGACGATGTCGACCGCCTGAGGGCGGCCCTCGCCGGGCGCCTGGGCGACGGCTTCGAGCTCGTGGCCCAGCCGCTACCGACGGGAGAGACCGCCCTCCTGGTGGTGACGACGCCGGAGCGATCCGCCGAGATGGAGCACCTCCTGGGCCAGGAGCGCCTGGAGGAGATTCCTCTGCCGACGGGCTTCGATGCCGACCTCGAAGGTGGGGGAGGGGCGCTCGCCGCGCTGCCCCGGATGGCCGAGCGGCTGCGGGAGATTCCGACCGAGCTCGCCGCCACCGAGGCCGCCTTCGAACGGCTCGCGGCCGAGCACGGGGACGAGCTCACCACCGCCCGCGCCGCGCTCCACGAGCGGCTGCTCCGCCTGGAGGCCCTGGAGCGCGCCCGGTGTACCGCACGCGCGTTCGTGCTCGAGGGCTGGGTGCCGGAGGAGGTGCGGCCGAGGCTGGTCGAACGGCTTCGCCGGGAGCTGGGCGAGGCGGTGCTCGTCGAGACCCTCTCGCGGGAGGACTGGTCCGGCGAGGAGGCACCGGTCGAGCTCCACAACCCCCTCCTGTTCAAGCCGTTCGAGAGGCTCGTGCAGCTCGTGCCGCTCCCCCGCTACGGCACCATCGACCCGACGCCCTTCCTGGCGGTCTTCTTCCCCATGTTCTTCGGCCTGATTCTGGGCGACATCGGCTACGGCGCGGTGCTCGCCGCCATCGGTCTGATCTTGGAGATCCGCGGCAAGCCGGGCTCACTGACGGACGACATCGCGCGCATCGCCGGCGCCTGCGCGCTCTTCACCATCGTCTTCGGCGTCGCCTACGGCGAGCTGTTCGGTGACCTGGGGCACCGCTGGCTCGGCCTCGAGCCGCTGCTCTTCGACCGCGGCGAGGCCCTCGTCCCCTTCCTCGGGCTGGCCCTCTCCCTGGGCCTCGTGCACCTGCTCCTGGGGCTCGGGCTCGCCGCGTTCGCCGGCCTGCGCCGCCACCGCCCACGGGAGGCCCTCGGGCCGGGGCTCGCGGCCGTCATGCTCGCGCTGGTGGCGATCGCGCTCATGGCGACGTTCCACGTGCTGCCGGACCGTCTGTTCACGCCGGCCGTGATCGCCCTGCTCGTCGTCTTCCCGATCCTCGTGCTCCTCGAAGGGGTGGCGGCGCCGATCGAGCTGCTGTCGACCCTGGGCCGGGTGCTCTCCTACGCCCGGATCATGGCTCTGGGCACCGCGTCGGTGTTCCTGGCGGTGGTCGCCAACCGCATGGCCGGCGCGCTGGGGAGCGCGCTCGTGGGCGCGGTGTTCGCCCTGCTCTTCCATCTCGTCAACTTCGCCATCGGAGTGTTCAGCCCGACCATCCACGCGCTCCGGCTCCACTACGTCGAGTTCTTCGGCACGTTCTACAGCCCAGGGGGGACCCGCTATCGACCCTTCGCCCACTGGCGAGGCGAGCCCTCCGACGCGGCCAGCCGGGGGCCGAAAGGCTAACCCCCAGGAGGAAACCATGGAAACTCTGTGGATCAGTCTCGGAGCGGCCCTCGCCATCGCGATCCCCGCGATCGCCACGGCCTGGGCCCAATCACGCATCGGCGCCGCGGCGGCGGCCGGCCTGGCGGAAAAGCCGGAGCTCTCCGCCACCGCCATCATCCTGGTGGCGATCCCGGAGACCATGGTGATCCTCGGCTTCGTCGTCGCCATGATGATCCTGCTGCGGGAGACCGGTGGATGAGGAGCGCCGCGGCGCCACGGGACGGCCCGTCACACCGGAGGGCAACTTGAGTATCGAGCCGCTGATCCGGGCGCTCGAGGAGGACGCACGCGAGGAGATCCGCGACCTCCTGGACCGTGCACGTCGGGAGGCCGACCGGTTGATCGGGGAGGCCGCGGCCGAGGAGGAGGAGCGCCTGGAGCGGGCGCTCGCCGAACGGGGGGCCCGGCTCCGACGCGAAGCCGACGCGCGCCGCGCTCGGGCCCGGCTCGGCGTTCGACGCCGCGTCCTCGAAGCCCGGCGCCGGTGCCTCGACCGGGTCTTCGCCGGCGCCACCGGGCGGCTGCCGGAGATCTTCGAGGGACCCGCGCGAGAGGACCTCGCAAGGCGCCTCCTCGCCGCCGCCCTCGACTGCACCGGCGAGCGTCCGGTCGAGATCCGGTGTCCCGGGGCCCTCGAGGAGACCGTCCGGACGCTCCTGGCCGCCCTGCCGGACGCCGGCCGGCGGCACCTGGTGGTCGACGACGCCGTCGGATCCGGCCTCGTCCTCGTGTCCGACGACGGCCGCCTGCACATCGACGCGACCCTCGAAGGGCGGCTCGAGACCCTGCGCGCCAGGATCGAGATCGAGGTTGTCCGGACCCTCGATCGACTCGCGGAAGAGGGTGCGACCGGCGTCTCCGGCACCTCGCCCCCGCTGTCGAGCCCGCCGACGGGGCCGCCCCCGGAGGAGGTGCCGTGAGCGTCGTCTGGGTGGGCCTCGCCGCCCGCGCCCGAGGCCTCGGAACCAGGCTCCTGAGCGGCGCCGAGCTGGAGTCCCTGGCGGTGGCCCCGGATCTCCGCGCCGTGGCCCAGAGACTCGAGCACCGGCTCGGGCGGGCCCTGGCGCCCACGGGTGACGATCCACGGGCCCTCGAACGGGCCTGCCGACGGCGGGCGGGCGCCCTCGTCGCGCTCCTCGGCCGCTGGGCGGGCGAACGGCGGCAGCGCGCCTGCCTCGACGCGGTCTTCGCCGAAGAGGACCGGCGGAGCCTCCGCGGAATCTTCCGGGGCATGGCGGCCGGGGACCCCCCGGAGGCACGGATCGGGGGCGCGTTGCCGACCCCGGCGTTGCCGGAGGCGGCGCTCGTGGAGCTGGCGCGCCAGAGCCGTCCCGGCGCCGTGCGGGCCCTGCTCGCGCTCTGGGGCCACCCGTTCGGCAGGGCAACCGCCGGGGCCGGCTGGGGGCTCGGGCAGGAGGCCCTCCGCGCCGGAGAGGATGCCGAAGGCGAAGTCCCCGGCCCGGACCCGCTCGCCCTGTTCCGGCTCGAGCTCCGGCTCGCCGGCGCGTGGGCCGCCGCGGCCTCGGCCGGAGCTCGGGCAGGAGGCGCGGAGCTCCGGCGCTGGGTCGCCCACCGGACCGACCTGGAGAACACGGCGACGGCGTTGATCGTCTCCTCCCGAAGCCTCGTCGAGACGCGGATCGACGACCTCTTTCTGGCCGGTGGCCGGCACCTGGGAGAGGCCCTCTTCGCGACCGCCTGCCGCACCGGGAGCCCGGAGGCGACCCGGGCGCTCCTCGCAGGGGCGCTCGCGAGCACACCGTGCGGCGTGGCCCTCTCGCGCATGGCAAGCACCCCGGGGGTCGGACCCGAGCCGACCACGCGCGGACCCCTCTACTTCGAGGACCTCGCCTCCCGGGCCGAAGTGGAGGAGCTCCGGCGCCGTGCCCTGCTCGAGCCTCTTTCGGCCGCCCCGGTCCTCCTCTTCGTCGCTCGGCTCCGCGAGGAGCTCCGGGGGCTCCGGCGGGTCGTCTGGGGGAGCGCGCTGGCCCGGCGCCCGGCGGGCCCCACCGCCGCGGGGGCTGTGCCATGAAGCGAACCGTGCGCGTGCTGTGCCGGCCGGGAACCGCCACCGGCTTCCTCCTCGCCGGCCTCGAGCCGGTGATCGCCGGCTCCCCCATCGCCGCCGCCGACCGCCTGGACGAGCTGCTCCGGGAACCGGACGCCGGCCTGATCCTGGTCGACGACACGCTCCTGGCAAGCCCTGCCGCCGGAGATCCCCGGGCCGAAGGCGGCCGTGTGAGCACTCCCGGGGCGGCCCCGGGAGTTCCCCTGGTGCTCCGCTTTCCCGGTCCCTCGTGGGTACCGGGAGCCGCCCCGCCGGAGGCCTGGGTGGCCGAGATCCTCCGCCGCGCGGTCGGGTACCGGGTGAGGCTGCGATGAGCCCCCGCCACGACCAGAGGGGCGACCGGACGGGCGACCGCGCCAGCACGGAGGAGACGGCGCGTCTGGTGCGCGTCACCGGCGCCCTCGCCGAGGCCCGCCCGCTGGCGAGCGTCTCTCGGTACGAGCTGGTCCGGGTGGGCGAGCAGGGGTTGATGGGCGAGGTGCTCCGTATCGACGGCGACCGGGCGACCCTCCAGATTCACGAGGAGACGGCGGGCCTCGGCCTGGGCGAGCCGGTCCACCCGACCGGCGGCTCGCTCACCGTGGAGCTCGGACCGGGCCTCCTCGGTTCCATCCTGGACGGCGTCGGCCGCCGGCTCGAGCTCCTCCAGGAAGTATCGGGCCCGTATCTGCGGCCCGGCCTCGCGGCGCCAACCCTCGACCCGGCCAGGCGGTGGACGTTCGAGCCTGCGGTGGCGCCGGGCGTGGAGGTCTCGACCGGGGACGTGATCGGCACGGCCTCCGCGGGTAACGAGAAGGGCCGATCGGGGTTCGTGCACCGGATCCTGGTGCCGCCCTGCATGGGAGGCGCGGGGGAGACCGTCCGCGGGCGGATCGCCCGGATCGGTCCCTGTCGGGCGACGGTTCACGAGCCGGTCGCGGAGCTCGAGGACGGCAGGGCGCTCCGCCTCGCCCACGCCTGGCCGGTCCGCCGCCCCCGCCCGGTCGGGCGACGTCTCGAATCGGACCGTCCCCTGGTCACCGGCCAGCGGGTGCTCGACCTCCTCTTTCCGGTCGCCGAAGGGGGCACGGTGGCGGTGCCGGGCGGCTTCGGCACCGGCAAGACGGTGGTCGAGCAGTCCCTGGCCAAGCACGCCGCGGCCGACGTGGTGGTGTTCGTGGGGTGTGGCGAGCGGGGCAACGAGATCGCCGAGCTGCTCGAGGAGTTCCCGAAGCTCGAGGACCCGCGCACCGGCCGGCCGCTGATGGACCGGAGCGTTCTCGTGGTCAACACCTCGAACATGCCGGTGGTGGCGCGGGAGGCCTCGATCTATCTCGGCATCACCATCGCCGAGTACTTCCGCGACCAGGGGCTCGGCGTGGCGGTGCTGGTCGACAGCCTGTCGCGCTGGGCCGAGGCCCTGCGGGAGATCGGTGGCCGCCTCCAGGAGATGCCGGGCGAGGAGGGCTACCCGACCTACCTGGCGAGCCGCTTGGGCCAGGCCTACGAGCGCGCCGACCGGGTGGAGACCCTGGGCCGGCCCCTCCGCACCGGGGCGCTGACCGTGATGGCCGCGGTCTCGCCACCGGGCGGCGATTTCTCCGAGCCGGTCACCCAGGCGACGATCCGCCTTGCCGGCGGGCTCTGGGCGCTCGACGCCGAGCTCGCCCGGGAGCGCCACTTTCCCGCCATCGACTGGCAGACCAGCTACTCCCTGTTCGTGGAGGCGACCGCCGGCGCCATCACCGACGCCGCCGGCGAGGATTGGGCCGAGCTTCGCCGCCGCTGCCTGGAGCTCCTCCAAGAGGAGTCGGAGCTCCGGGAGATTGCCGCCCTGATCGGGCTCGAGGCGCTCCAGGATCGGGACCGCCTCACCCTGGAGACCGCCACCATCCTGCGCGAAGAGCTCCTCGCCCAAAACGCCTTCGACCCGGTGGACGCCTTCTGCCCGGTGGCGAAGACCTGCCTCCTGGCCCGTCTGCTGGTCGACCTGCTCGACCGGGGGCGCGCCGCCCTGGACACCGGCACCCAGCTCGAGACCCTCGACCTGGCGGCGGCGCGAGGGGCGCTCGTCCGGGTCCGCCGCGCGCCGGCGGGCGAGCTCGAGACCGAGCGGGACGCGGCGCGGGAGACGCTCCTCCGGGCGGTCCCCGAGACCGCCGCCGAGAGCCGGGACCTGGACGGGACCCCACGAGCGACCCGGGAGGAACCGTGACCGACCTCCCCCGCACCTACCGAGGCGCCCGCGCCCTCGCCGGCCCGCTCCTCTTCCTCGAAGGGACCCGCCGGGCCCGGCTCGGCGAGTGGGTGCGTATCGAGGTGGAGGCCACGCCGGGCGGGCCCCGCCCGGGCCCCTACCGCGGCCAGGTGATCGACGCGGGGCGGGAGCTGACCGTGGTCCAGGTCTTCGAGGAGACGGTCGGCCTCGCGCCGTCCCAGGCACGGGTGACGCTCACCGGAACCGCCGCCGCCACCCCGGTGGGCCACGAGCTCCTCGGGCGGACCCTGAGCGGCGCCGGCCGCCCCCTGGACGGCCTGCCTCCGCCGGTCGGCGAGGCGCTCCGGCCGGTCGCCGGCGCGCCGCTCAACCCCCTCGCCCGCGTCTCGCCCAGGGACTCGATCGAGACCGGGATCTCGGCCATCGACGGTCTCAACACCTTGGTCCGGGGGCAGAAGCTCCCGGTCTTCTCCGGACCGGGGCTGCCCGGCCTGGAGCTCGCGGCGCGTATCGTCCGCGATTCTCGGATCGGCAGCGGCGCTCGGATCGGCAGCGGCGCTCGGATCGGCAGCGGCGCTCGGATCGGCGGCGAAACCGTGGACACCGCGCGCTTCGCGGTGATCTTCGTCGGCATGGGGATCACCCACCGGGAGACCCGCCGCTTCCTCGAGCGGATCGAGGCCGAACGGGTCCGCGAACGGACGATCCTCTACCTCAACCAGACCGGCGACCCGGTGATCGAGCGCCTGCTCGCGCCGCGTGTCGCCCTGGCCGAGGCCGAGTTCCTGGCCTTCGAGGCAGGTCTCGACGTGCTCGTGGTGATGGCCGACGTGACCCACTACTCGGAGGCCCTTCGGGAGCTCGCCGCCGCCCGCGACGAGGTGCCGGGGCGCCGCGGCTATCCGGGCGCCATGTACACCGATCTCGCGAGCCTGTTCGAGCGCGCGGGCATCCTGCGGGACCGGCCCGGGTCGCTCACCCAGATCCCGGTGGTGACCATGCCGGACGACGACATCACCCACCCCATCCCCGACCTGACCGGCTACATCACCGAGGGCCAGATCGTCCTCGACCGGGAGCTTCACCGCCGCGGGGTCTTCCCGCCGATCGACGTTCTCCCCTCGCTCTCGCGCCTGATGAAAGCCGGCATCGGAGCGGGCCGGACCGAACCCTGGCACCGGGCCTGGGCCGATCAGCTCTACGCCGCCTACGGCCGCGGACGCCAGGCGCGGACCATGGCCGCCATCGTCGGCGAGGCGGGCCTACCCGAGGCGGATCGACGGGCCCTCGCCCTGGCCAGGAGCTTCGAGCGCGACCTGGTCCACCAGGGTGCCGAGCGCCGTACGCTCGGGGAGACGTTCCGGCTCGGCTGGCGACTCCTCGAGACTCTGCCGCGGACCGACCTCCACCGCATCGACGACGCGATCTGGCGAGCACGGCCCACCGCCGGGGGCGGCGGCGAGGGGGAGCGATGAACGGCGGCGCCCCGGGCCCCGTGGGCGCGCGTCCCGCCGCGACGCGCATGACCCTGCTCAGGACCCGCCGCCGTCTGGAGCGGATCGACCGCGCGGTCGAGGTGCTGCACAGAAAGCGGGAAGCCCTGATCGGCGAGCTCTTCCGCATCGCCCGGCCGGCGACCGAAAGCCGCCGGCGGATCCAGACCGCGGCCGACGCCGCCTATGCCGCCCTGCTCGAAACCCTCGCCCTCCACGGCTCGGCGGGCGTCGCGCCGCTCGGGCGCCCGCCGCGGCGCCTGGAGGTGTCCGTCGACAGCCATCGGGTTTGGGGGCTCGAGGTCGCCCGTCTCACCGACCACCCGCCGACCAGGAGGACGCTCGAGGCACGGGCGACCCCGCCGGGAGCCGCCGGCCCCGCCGCCGTCGCCACCGCGGACCGGTTCGAGGCGCTCGTCGACCTGCTGCTGGACGCGGCCCCCCGGGAGCTCCTCCTCCAGCACCTGGGTGGCGAGCTCGCCAGAACGTCGCGCCAGCTCGGGGCCCTGGAGCACCGCCTGGCGCCGCGGCTCCGGCACCAGGCGCGGAGCATTCACCGCTCCCTGGAGGAACGGGAGCGCGAAGAGCACCAAAGACTGCGCCACCTGGCCTCCCGGCGGTCCCACCCGGCTTGACGGTGGGGCCTACCCCTTCGGGCGTTGTTGGCCTGGGTCTTTCAGGAGATTCTGGCAGCACTAGAGAACTGTCCGGCGTCCTCGCGACTGCCCAGCGCGAGAGGCGCTTCACCGACACTCCCGGGGGTGAAGAGATGTCTGTGCCAAACGCGCAGGGCAAGCGGCAGAAGCCGAAGCCCTTCCTCTATCCCCAGTATTGCAAGGCCTGTGGCCGCTGCATCGAGGCTTGCCCAAAGGGCGCGATCGAGTACTCGGACGAGATCGATCCGCGCACGGGGCTGCGCCCGGTGGTGGTCAACCTGGACCTGTGCAACGGCTGCGGGCTGTGCTTCGACGCCTGTCCCGAGCCCTGGGGCTTGCTCCGCAAGCCGGAGCCGGAGTTCGACCCGGAGGTGACCGACCCGGAGAAGTACTTCGGACCGCGACCCTCCTCCGCACCGGCGCCGACCGGAACCGCCGACCGGCGCCAACCGCTTCCGGCCCTCGAGCCGATGGTCATGAAGGGTGCCCACGCGGCGGCGATCGGCGCCCTGCTCGCCGGCTGCCGCCACTTCTACGGCTACCCGATCACGCCGTCGACCGAGGGCGCGGAGCTCATGGCCCGCATCCTGCCCAACCTCCACGGCGAGTTCGTGCAGGCGGTCTCGGAGGTGGCGACGATCAACATGATGTATGGCGCCGGCGGCGCCGGCGTGCGGTGCATGACGTTCACCTCCTCGCCCGGCTTCTCGCTCATGCTGGAGGGGATCTCCTACATGATCGGCGCCGAGCTGCCGGGGGTGATCGTCAACGTCATGCGCGGCGGCCCCGGCCTCGGCAACATCGGCCCGGAGCAGGCGGACATCAAGCTGGTCTGCCGCGGCCTCGGCCACGGCAACACCCACGCTCCGGTGCTCACCCCGTCGACCCCCCAGGAGATGCTCGACTTCACCATGGAGGCGTTCGACCTCGCCTTCCGCTACCGCTCGCCGGTGATCGTCGCGGGGGACGGCTACCTGGGCCAGATGACCGGCCGCGTGACCCTGCCGGACCACATGCTCGTGCCGGGAATCCCGGACTGGGCGGTCTACGGTGACCGCGAGCACCGGGCGAACCTCCACACCTCCATCTACCTGGCGGAGCCCGATCTCGAGCGCCACAACGAGAAGCTCAACGCCAAGTACGACCGGATGATCGCCGAGCTGCAGCGTGCCGAGCTCGATCGCACGGACGACGCGGAGTGGCTGATCGTCGCCTGCAACACGCCCTCGCGCATGGCCAAGGGCGCGGTGCGCGCGCTCCGCGACCAGGGGATCAAGGCGGGCCTCTTCCGTCCGCAGACCCTGTGGCCCTTCCCCATCGACCTGCTGGAAGAGCCGGTACGCCGCGCCCGCGGCGTGGTCGTGGTCGAAGCCGGCCCGGGCCAGCTCGAGGACGAGGTACGCCTCGCCCTGGCGCACCGGGGAATCGCCTTCGGCGCCGGGGACGTCGGCCCGCTGCGGTCGGTCCGCCGTCTCGGCGGCGTGCTGCCCCAGCAGGACGAGATCGTCAAAGCGGTGGTCGAGCTCCAACGGTCGGTGACCGCGGGCCAGGAGGTGAGCCATGTCTGACTCCGGAACCGAGAGCGTCTTCTACCGTACCTTCGACCGCCACAACCACGCCGAGGGGCTGAAGGCCCACTCGACCCACTACTGCCCCGGCTGCGGCCACGGCCTGATCCACAAGTACCTGGCCGAGGCGGTCGACGAGCTCGGCCTCCAGGACCGGACCGTGGCGGTCTCGCCCGTGGGTTGCGCCGTGTTCATGTACTACTACCTCGACGTGGGCAACACCCAGGCGGCCCACGGCCGGGCTCCGGCGGTCGCCATCGGCCACAAGACGGCGAACCCGGACTCGATCGTCATCAGCTACCAGGGCGACGGCGACCTGGCGTCGATCGGCCTCGCCGAGATCATGCAGGCGGCGCAGTTGGGGCTGCCCATCTCGGTGGTCTTCGTCAACAACGCGATCTACGGCATGACCGGCGGCCAGATGGCCCCGACCACGCTGCTGGGCCAGCGCACCACCACCTCCCCCGAGGGTCGCGTCAAGGAGATGGGCGAGCCGCTCAAGATGGCGGAGACGATCGCCCAGCTCGACGGGCCGGTCTACGTGGAGCGGGTGGCGCTCTACGACGCCAAGCAGCGCAAGCGCACCGCCAAGGCGATCAAGAAGGCCATTCAGCTCCAGGCCGAGGGGAAAGGCTTCTCGATGGTCGAGGTGCTCTCCGAGTGCCCGACCCACCTCAAGATGGACCCGGCCGAGGCCGAGACCTGGGTGCGCGACGTCATGACCCAGGTCTTCCCCCTGGGCGTGCTCAAGGACACGGAGCCCGAGCCCTGGTACGCGCCGGAGCCGCCGAGCTTCGACCCCCGCCACGTCGCGCGCTCGATCGGCGGCTCGGTGACCGCGGAGGAGCGGTTCATGGACGAGCCGGCCCTGCCGGACGCCCTCGACTCCCAGGACCTGGCCCTCAAGTTCGCCGGCGCGGGTGGCGACGGCGCCCAGACGATCGCCGCCATGACCTGCAAGGCGGCGATCAACGAGGGGTTCGACTCCACCTACATCCCGAGCTACGGGCCGGAGTCCCGGGGCGGCACCTCGTACGCCGACATCCACGTGGCGACCTCCGAGGTGCTCGACCCGGCGTCGCCCCGCCCGCACGTGCTCATCGCCTTCAACCCCCAGAGCCTCGAGAAGTTCGCGCCGAACGTCCGGCCGGGCGGCATCGTGCTCTACGACGAGACGGTGATCGAGATGATGCCGTCGGTCGAGCCGACGGTGAAGATGATCGGCGTCCACTTCACCCGCATCGCCGCCGAGCTCGGCGAGACGCGGATCAAGAACATGGTCGCCCTCGGAGCGCTCCAGGCAGCCACCGGCCTCTTCCCCGAAGAGAGCCTGCTCAACGTGCTGCACAAGGCGCTCAAGGACCCGACGCTCCTGGAGCTCAACGAGAAGGCGTTCGCCAAGGGCCAGCAAGCGGTCCGCGCGCGCGGTTGATCGGATCCTCCCTCGGCTTCCCCGCCCCCCGCACGGGGGGCGGGGAAGCCCGATTCGATCCTCCCGCTCTCCCCCGCGACCCGCCCGCCCTACTCCTCCTCCAGCAACCCCAGATCGACCCCAGCCGCGGTCGCCGCCTCCGAAGCCTCCTCGAGCTCGTCGCGGTCGCCCACCTGCCGCGCCGCGATCGCCAGCACCGCCAACCCCTCCGCGCCCCCCACCCGGTCGCGCAACACCTTCTTCCGCAGCAGGTCGTAGGCGCCCTTGGCGTCGCCATGCGCCAGGTCGATGCGGGCCTCGAGCACCCGGATGTTTTCGTCGATCCAGGAGGGGTCCTTGCGTCGAAGCAGGTCACGCGCCTGCTCCACGTGCTCCGCCGCTTCCTCGACCTGCCCCTCTGCCAGAAAGAGCCAGGAGAACAGGCCGTGGATCCTTACATCCAGCAACCGTCCCTCCCGCTCCACGTCGTCCTCGTCCCTGTCGTCCCCGGCCGTCACCGCCACGGCGGCGGCCAACGCCTCATCCAAGGCCTCCCGCGCCACCGCCAACTCGCCACTCGCCGTGAGGTCGAGCCCGTGATAGTAAGCCATCCGTTTCGGATGCCGCCGTTCGTTGAAGAAGCGCCCGAACACCTCATGGCCAGAGTCGAAGGAGACCTCGATCGGGCGCAGGGGGATCTCGAACCGGAACTCGGTGAGACCTCCGGTCAACAGGGTGTGCCCCTGGAGGGTGACATTGCCCTTCTCCTCGGCCTCTCGGCGCGCCTTGCGCCCCCCTTCCACGGTCTCCGGATCGTAGACCTTGATCTGGACCGGCACCACCAGACGGGAGTCCTCGACGGCGATCTGTTCCAGCGCCTCGCCCGCCACGTCGAGCCAGCCGCCCGGCCGCTCCACGATCCGGTAACGGTAGTGGTAGGGCGACTGCTGGCGGGCCCGGCCGGTGACCAACCAGCCATCACCCTCACCCTCGGTGATCTCGTAGTCGTAATAGACCTCGGGCAGACCGGTGCCATAGATGAACTGGCGCACGAACGGCTCGAGGTCGGTGCCGGACACGCGCTCGGCCATGGTGACGAAATCCTCGGTCGAGATCGACCGGAAATCGGCGACCTCGACGACTTTCTCGAGGATGCGCAGGAAGTTCTCCTCGCCGTAGATCCGGGCGATCATGTCCAGCACGACGGCCCCCTTCTTGTACACGATGGCCTCGTAGGCGCCGGCGGCCCGCGACGACACCAGCCGCTCGCCGAGCACCACCGGGCCGACCGATTCGATGGGCCGCCCGTCGTCCGTGGTGGCGAGCAACGCCCGCCTCCAGCCGGAGGTAGGACCACGCCAGGGCCGGTTCTCCATCCGGTTGCGGGCAAAGAGCAGCGCCGAGTAATTGGCCATCGCCTCGCTGATCCACTGGTCCCGGTAACCGCGCCACCCGACCACGTGCCCCCACCACTGGTGGGCGACCTCGTGGGCCACGACGGTCGTGCGGCTCTCGAAGAGCGAAGAGAGCCACCCCAGGTCCCCCACCATCACGGTCGACAGGGTGATGTACCCGAGCAGCGATTGGGAAAAGGCCCGCGGTGAGGTGACCACGGTCAGGTGGTCAAGCTGGTAGGGGCCGAAGATCTCGCCGTAGTATTCGAGGCTCTGAGCGATAGACCTGAGGAGAGAGTCCCGAAACGGCGAGATGACCGGCGCCGACAGATAATCCACGTAGAAGGTCACCTCCACGTCGCCGGCAGGGACGCTGTACTCCTTGAACCGGCCGATCTCGAAGCTGAAACCGAAGGTGGGCCGATCCACCGTCCAGCGACCCCAGCGCTGGGCCCCCTCCTCGCCCTCCTCCAACCGTCGGCCCGCGGCCACCAGGTCGAGGCGGTCAGGCCACCGGATGGTCGCGTCGTAGGTGGCCCGGTCGATGGTGCCGGTGTGCGGGTACCAGGCCACCGTGTCCCGCAGGACGAAGCTCTTCGTGTCGATCTTCTCCATCGGGCTGCCGGAGAGCTCGAGCTCCACCACCACCGTCTCCCCCTGGGCCACCGGCTCCGGCAGAAGGACGGTCGCAACTCCGGCCGAGGTGACAAGAAACAGATCCCGCCCGGCACCGTCCCGGGCAGCTTCGATCCGCAGGTCGGAGCTCTGGGTGAAGACCACCGAGCGACGGCCCTCGCCGACCGCTTCCAGGGTGATCCGGACGCTTCCGGAGAGCTTCAGCTCGTGGCCTTCGAGGGTGAGGTCGAGCTCATAGTGACGGGGCTCGAACGGGGCGGTGCCCCCCCGCCCGCCCTGGGAGACAGAGACCCAGGTGTTCCACTCCCCCAGGTCCGCGAGGCGTAAGCCGATCAGCCGGCCGCGACGCTGCTGCCGATGGAGCTGGCGCTCCAGCTTGCGCCGCTCCTTGCCTTCTGCTTCGAGCGGCACGAACTGCCCGAGGGAGACCTGCTCGGGCTCATCCGGCGCCACCAGGTAGAGGAACTCTCCGACCTCTTCGCCTTCGAACCAGCCGGCGAAGAAGCCTTCGAACCCGGGCTCGTTCAAGGCGTCGAGGAGCATCGACTCATCCACCTGGAGGATGCGACGCTGGGGCGAGCTCCGCCAGCGCTCGAACAGCTCCCAGGAGAGGGTCTCCGTCTCGCCGTCCAGGTCGTCGGCCCGCGGCCGGTCGAACAGGGCATGGGCGGCCTGGTCGTTGCCGATCACGAGCACTGCCCGGGTGACCACCTCGTTCAGGCGGCGCGCACCGGTGAACAGGTCGAGCTGCCCGGCCTCGATCTCGTCCGGCGGGTCGAGCCTGAACTCTGCCCTACCGGTGAAGACCATCTCCCGAACCGACCCGGCGAGCGCACCGTCGCCGACGACGGCCGGCACCAGGACACCCTTTTCGATCCGGAGCTCACCCAATCCCATGTTCACCGTCAGACCCGACACACGCACCGCGGCGGACGGATCGAGGTCGCTGGCCCGGAGGGCCTCGAGCGCCGCCGCCGGATCGGTGGCGGCACGGCTGCCCGAGGCCGCGCACAGGATCAGGAAGAGAACGAGCGAAAGGGTGACTCGCGCGGGCGGGCGGCGATCGGGCATGGTTGCGCCTCCTTGTGTAGATCATTGAGCGAGACCACGCCGCGAAGCGGCCCACGGGCCCCGTGCGCGACTCGCCCTCCGTCTTGTTGATGCACCTCACACCCCGAACCGTTTCGGGGTCCCGGTGGAGGTCGTCCTCCTGACACCCATGATTCCCCCGGTGCTCGGGGAGTTGGGGATCGATCTTCAGACCACCCGTGGATCACCTGGCCCCGCCTACTCTTCCTCCAGCGGTCCCAGGTCCACGCCCGCCGCGATCGCCGCCTCCGAAGCCTCCTCGAGCTCGTCGCGGTCGCCCACCTGGCGCGCCGCGATCGCCAGCACCGCCAGCCCCTCCGCCTCCTCCACCCGATCCCGCAACACCTTCGCGTGGAGCAGGTCGAACGCACCCTGAGCGTCGCCCCGGGTCAGGGCGACCCTGGCTTCCACCACTCGCACATCCTCCTCGAGCCACGCGGGATCCTTGTGCCGCAACATCTCCCGCGCCCTCCCCGCGAGCTCCGCCGCCTCCTCGACCCGGCCCTCCACCAAGGAGAGCCGGGCCAGACGGGCCAGAATCCGCACGTCGAGGCGCCGGCCCTCCTCTTCGTCATCTCGCTCTTCGCCTCGCCCCTGCGCCTCGTCGCCGCCGAACACCTCCGCCGCCAGCGCGTCGCGCAGAGCCTTGCGCGCACCCTCAGGATCTCCGCCGGCCAGCAGGCCGAGGCCCCGGGAGAGCGCCGTCCTCTTCGGATACCGCCGCTCGTCGAAGAAGCGCCCGAGCACCTCGTGGTCGGGATCGAGGGATACGTGCTCCGGCCGCACCGGAAGCTCGAACTGGAAGTCGGTGACGCTCCCGGCCAGGAGCGTGTGCGCCTGGAGGGTCGTGGTCCCCACTCCCAGCGCACCCGAATCGGGGATCTCGACCCTGATCGGCACCACCAGCCGTGACTCCTCGACGGAGAGCTCCGCCACCGGATCCGCCGCCACGTCGAGCCGGCCGCCGGGGCGCTCGACGACCCGGTACCGATACCGGTACGAGGACTGCTGCCGGGCGGTGCCGGTGACCATCCAGGTCCCGCCCGGACCTTTCTCCACCTGGTAGTGGTAGTACACCTCGGGCAGGCCGGTGCCGTAGACGAACTGGCGGGCGAAGGGCTCGAGGTCGGTGCCCGAAACGTGCTCGATCAGCTCCAGGAACTCCTCGGTGGAGATCGTGCGGAGCTCCGCCGCGGTGACCACCGATCGCAGGATCCGAAGGAAGCCCTCTTCGCCGAACAGCCGGGAGATCATGTCGAGCACCACGGCGCCCTTCTTGTAGACGATCGCCCAGTAGGCGTTCCCTGACTTCGACGACGCCAGCCTCTCGCCGAGCACCACCGGGCCGATCGACTCGATCGTCCGCCCCTCCTCGGTGGTGGCGAGGAGGTCTCGCCGCCAGCCCTCGGTCGGACCGCGCCAGGGTCTGCTCGCCATCCTGTTGCGGGCGAAGAGCAGCGCCGAGTAGCTCGCCATCGCTTCGCTGATCCACTGGTCCCGGTAACCCGTCCAGCCCACGAGATGGCCCCACCACTGGTGAGCGATCTCGTGGGCGACGACCGTGGAGCGGCTCTCGAACAGGCTCGACAGCCACCCGAGGTCGCCCACCATCAGGCTCGACAGGGTGACGTAGCCGAACAGCGACTGGGAGAAGGCCCGCGGGGCGGTCACCACGGTCAAGCGGTCGAGCGGATACGGCCCGAAGATCTCGCCGTAGTACTCGAGGCTCCGGCAGATGGTCTCGAGGAGCTCGTCCTCGAACGGCGAGACGATCGACTCCGAGAAGCGGTCGACGTAGAAGGTCACCTCCACGTCACCGGCCCGCGCCGTCCGCTCCTCGAACCGCCCGATCTCGAAGCTGAAGCCGAACGTGGGCCGGTCGACGAGGCGCCGCTCCCAGCGCCCGCCGTCGTCCTCGCCCCCGTCGGCCCGCCGGCCGGCGGCCACCAGATCGAGGCGCTCCGGCCAGTGGAGGGTGACGTCGTAGGTCGCGCGGTCGACGGTCCCCGTGTGCGGGTACCAGGAGACCGTGTCGCGCAGGATGAAGCTCCGCTGGTCGATCCTCAGCATCGGCCGGCCGGAGACCTGGAGCTCGACCACCACCGTCTCCCCCCGAGCCACCGGCTCGGGGAGCAGGACGGTGGCGGTGCCGGCGTACGCGAGCAGGAAGAGCTCCCGTCCGGCGCCGTCTCCGGCTGCGTCGACCCGGAGGTCCGGCATCTGGTGGAAGGTCACCGACCTGCGCCCCTCGGCAACCGCCTCGAGCGTCACCCGGACCCGGCCAGAGAGCTCCAGCCCCCGCCCGGAGAGCGTCAGGTCGAGCTCGTAGTGACGGGGCTCGAAGGGGGCGGTGCCGCCCTCGCCCGAGGGACGGCCGCCGAAGGGCGCCGAGAGCCAGGTTTCCCAGTCCCCGAGGTCCTCCACGCTCATGCCGATCAGCTTGCCGCGCCGCTGCTGGCGGTGGAGCTCGCGCTCGAGACTGCGGCGCTCCCGTCCCTCGGCCTCGACCGGCACGAACTGGCCCAGGGTCACCTGCTCGGGATCGTCCGGATCGATCAGGTAGAGGAACTCGCCGAGGGTCTCGCCGCGGAACCACCCCGCGAAGAAACCTTCGAACCCGCCCTCCCCCACCGCGTCGAGCAGCATCGACCGCTCGACGCCGAGGATTCGCCGCTCCGGACGGCTTCGCCAGCGCTCGAAGACTTGCCGCGCCAGGGTCTCGGTCTCAGGATCGAGGCTCTCGACCCGAGGCCGGTCCAGCAGGGCCCGGGCCGCCCCGTCGTTGCCGATCACCAGCACCGCCTCGGTGATGACCTCGTCCAGGCGACGCGCGCCCGTGAAGAGATCGATCTGGCCCGCCTCGATCTCGTCCGGAGGTTCGAGGCGGAAACGGGCCTTGCCGGAGAAGACCATCTCCCGCGCCGGCCCGGCGAGGGCGGAGCTGGTCGACGCCGCCGGGATCAGGACACCCTCCGCGATCCGCAGCTTCCCCAGCCCCATGTTCACCGTGAGCCTCGCCACGCGCACCGCGGCGCCGGGATCCAGATGGCTCTCGCGCAGGCCCTCGAGGATCGCCCCCGGGTCGACCGGATCGGCCACCCGCGCGGCCGCCACCCCGCCGGGTGCCCCCCACAGGTAGAGCGCGGAGCAGAGGAGGGCCAGAAGGGCGGGGCGCGGACGGCGGTCGAACATGGAGGGCACCTTTCGAATCGAGCGGCCAGCGGCCAACGGCGCGGCCAACGGCGCGGCGCGGGCCCGGCTACTTGCGCTCTTTGGCGAGGGCCTTCAGGGCCTCGATGGGCCGCCGGTCGGGCGCCAGGAGCTGGTTGGCCCGGCGCAGATGGGCCTCGGCCTCGTCCCACTCGCCGCGGGCGCGGAGGATCTCTCCGGCATAGAAGGCGGCGAGACCGGCGCGGGGGTCGATCCGTAGCGCCTCCTCGAGCTGCTCCACGGCTTGCCGGGCGTTCATCCGTGGGTTGGCCAGGTAGCGGCAGTAGGCCGCCTCGGCCCGGTAGAGGCTGTTCTGGGGGTCACAGTCGGCGGCGAACTCGAGGATCGGCGTCGCTTTCTCGTAGCGGCCGGCCTGCATCAGCACCAGGCCCTTCTTGAACTGCCGCTCGGAGTCGAGGAGGTCGGTGTCGATGTGGAAAAAGTCGGCGGGCGCCTTCTTGGCCTCCTTCGCCCGCTCCTCCTCCAGACTCTTGCGCCGGAAGAGCAAGGTGTTGCGCTGCTCGGTGTCCATCAGCTCGCCGAAGGCGCGGGCGCCCGCCACGAACAGATCCTCCGCCTTCTCCGCCACCGGCTTGAGCTCCGGGCTCTGGAAACGCCACGGCGCATAGCGCCGGGCGAAATGGATGAACCGGCGCCGAATGTCCGACACCGAGGCCTCCGGCGCCACGCCGAGGAGATCGAACGCGTCCTGACGGCGGTGCGCGAGGTACGCCTCCATCACATCGTTCTTGAGCTTCCCCACCTCGGCCGCCGGCAGGCTCGGCTCTTCGGACGGCTGGGCCCGCGGCTCCGAATCACCCTCCCCCGCCCCACGGGGCGCGGGCGCGACCGGCGACCGGCGGCGCCGCTCCTTGAGCTCCTCTTCCGGCACGAGGATGCCGAGCACCGAGAGTGCGTAGATCATCCGGCTCACCTCGCCGTGGGAGAGCGGTCCGCCCACTGCCAGCTCGTCGATGCGCCGGGGCGTCCGGAGGGTCTCGACCAGCTCCCGCTGACCGGAGGTGAGCTTGAGCTCGCCCGGGTCGACCGTCGGATCGGGCGGGATGCCGAGACGCTTCCCCACCAGGGGCACCACGGCGGCGTTGACCTCCTCCACCGGCGTGAAGCGGGTGATCCCGGTGAGCACGAGCTGCGGCACCCGGACCTTGAGCGGCGAGTCCACCTCCGGCACGTCGAACCCGAGCTCGAACGCGCCGTCCTTCCAGGTGAAGCCGTCGAGCAGCTTCTTGGCCAGGTTCTCCTGGAGGATCTTGTAGAGCTCGAGCGGCTCGACGATCCCCTGGTCCCGCAGCACCTCCCCCAGGGGCACGCCGTTGGCCAGCGCCGCACGGACGTACTCGTCCTGCTGCTCCTCGGTCAACTTGCCCCGGGCCACCATCACCCTGCCCAGGGTCTCGTGCACCAGGTTCGACTGACAGTCGACCGGCGTGCCGTACTCGACGACGATCCGCTTGCGAATCGGGCCGCGGCGGATCTGAAGCACGGCGGTGCGCTCGCGCGTCGACAAAGCCTG
>Ga0210101_1000192_pt1 | contig 22386 bp, 19 predicted proteins | sample Muzzi_PWC_D1_FD_185534 | JGI IMG/M metagenome (GOLD analysis project Ga0210101, IMG submission 185534) | Wetland microbial communities from San Francisco Bay, California, USA, that impact long-term carbon sequestration - Muzzi_PWC_D1 (SPAdes) | ecosystem: Environmental > Aquatic > Marine >... | reverse complement strand
TGGCGGATTCGAGGCTCCCCCCGCGGTTTAGCTGCAGGCCGTATTCGACCCCCGCTTCGGTTTCGGTGTACTCCTGGGCGTATTCTTCTTCGGCCGCGTTTATGTCGATCGTCAGGGTCGGGGAGGGCTCGCCGAGCGCCGGTTCGCTGATCCGGCCGAGCACGCCGCTGCCCAGGAGTTTGCTCGTGACGCCGAAGCAGGCGAAGGTCGCGAGCTGCCCGCTTTCGGCCTCGGGCAGGAAGAGGACGCCCGGTTCGCCGTCTGAGAGGTAGACGAGGCGGAAGGGCAGGTCTTCGGCCTTGATCGTGCCCGTGGCCTCGCCCGGGCTGGTGCAGTTGAACAGGTTGAAGACTTTGCAGTTGTGCAGGGTGAGCGTCGCCGTGCCCGAGGTGGCGTCTTCGAATTGGCCTTCGCCGCCCAGCGCCTCGACTTCCCCTTTGGTCGTGCAGCCGACTTCCATTTCCGGGCTTTCCAGCAAGACTTTCCCTTCGCCGGCCAGCGAGAAGGAGGCCGGGAAGCCAGCGGGGGGGTTGAGGGCGGGGCCGGCCGTCGTCTTCGAAGCGTAGCGCTCGGCGAGCGTAACTCTTTTCCCGTTGTCGAAGCGGCTGCCAACGGTCGTGCAATAGGAGGCCGACGAGGAAGGATGGCACGAGACCCCCTCCGGATCAGCACCCTCCGAGGAATAGCCATCGCTGAACGATTCGAGATACGGGGTCGATTCAGCCGTCCATTCCGCGCCGTTCCAGTGCTCTATCAGCGGCGCATAACCCCCATAGCCCGGGTCGCCGACCCAATGGCCCACCGCGCTGCAGGAACTCGCCGACGAGCAGGATACTCCCATCAAGGCATCGTCGTAGCCGGGGTTTTTCGTTTCCTGGAAGGTCCATTCGGTGCCGTCCCAGCCTGCCGCCTTGGCAAGGCTGTAGCCCGTATTGGACGTGCCGACCGCCTCGCAGACGCTCGTCGATACGCACGACACGTCGGTGAAGTGTGACGTGGTTTCTAGTTCTGGCAGTTCTTGCTGGGACCATTCGCTGCCGTCCCAGTGCTCGGCGAGCATGCGTTTCTGATGTTCTTCATTGTAGTATTCGCCCACGGCGGTACACGACGTAGTGGTCGGGCACGACACGCCGTAGAACCTCGTCGGCCCATTCGAGTTCGGCGGCGCGGGGATTTCTTCGACCGACCATTTTTCGCCATCCCAGCGCTCCGTAAAGGTGGTAGACGAGGTGAATCGATCGCCGACCGCCATGCACAACGTGGTCGATGCGCAGGAGACGTCGTTCAGCTCGTACCCGCCTTCGCCTTCCAGGAGTGGTACTTCTTCTTGGGACCATTCGCTGCCGTCCCAGCGCTCCACCAGCGGCAGGTTCGGATAGCCTTCCCTGCCCACCGCAACGCAGAAGCTCGCGGATGCGCACGATACGCCTTCGAAATAGCTGAATTCCGCTTCCGGCGCCGGGACTTCCTGGCTCGTCCATTCGGTTCCGTCCCACTCCATCGCCTGCGCGGCTACTGGATAGGCGTACTGCCCCACCGCCGTGCAGGCGCTCGCGGATATGCACGACACGTCGTGCAAGTAATCGAAGCTCGTACCCTGGTTCGGGGTCGACTGCTTCGACCACTTGGAGGTGACAAACATGCGATCTTCGCCGTGGGTCGTGCCCGTTTCGTTGGTTACGGTGACCCGGTAGTGGTAGGTCGATTCGTGCGCTAGGCCGGAGATTTTCGCGGACACCTGCTGGTTTTCAAAGGTTGCGCCTAGGCCGACTTCGGAGGTTTTCGTCCCGTAGGAGGTCGTCGGCCCGTATTCGAAGTAGTAGGTCGCTTCGGCGCCCTCCGAGTTGACGATCGCCGGAAGAGTGGCGGAGCGCCGCCCGATGTGCGTCGCCAGGTCGGTGATCCCGTAGACATGGGGTGGTTCTGCGTCGGAGAGCGTGCATTCGTCCAGGTGCTCGTCCCAAAGGCCCTGCACCCACGTGCCGTTCGGAAGCTGATCGGTACTCGAGGCGCAGATGTCGGCGACCTCGTAGTAATCGGGCGTGAACCACTCGGCTTCTTCGAGGAAATCCGGTTCCACCTGCGGGTCGGTCGCGCTCTCCGAGTACTCGTGCGCCGCCACCATCGAAAGAACGTGGCTGACGTTTTTTTCTTCGTCGAACCCCGCACAGCCAGAGTAAAAGGGTGCGTCGGCCGGGTAGGCGTCGAAAGTGTAGCTCGACCCTTCTTCGTCGACGCCGTGGTAGCCGCAGAACCCTTCGAATCCGGCAGCGTAGGTGGAGTACCTGGCCGGAATCACCACGAACTGGCTGTCGAATTCGCGATTCCATTCATTTTCCGCGACGCCGACGGCGACCTCTTCCGTGATCGATTCGAAGTCTACTTCTTTCGGCGCGGTCACCGACGTATCGACCCAGTAGTCGACCGTGAGTTCCGGTGAGATGCGTCCGTTCGAGTCGAAGTACTGGGTGAGGACCCCCTGCCACGCTGAGTTGGGAAGCCCTTCGAGCATTTCGAGCAGAGCAGCTTTCGCTTGTGTGCTCGGTTGGTTCGTATTCCAGTTGCTGCCCCAGAAGATCAGGTGAACTTCCGGTTCTTCCTGCACTCCATTGCCGTCGTGGTAGAGCAGCGGCACGCTTGGACAGTAGCCGAGTTGGCACCTGCGGCCCAGGGCGTGGCTGCCCCCGCCGCCTTCGCCTGCCGCCGCGCCACCTCCACCTCCGGCAGGTTTGCCGCCCTGCGGCGGTTTACCGCCCTTCGGCGATTTGCCGCCCCTCGGGGCAGACTTAAGGTCGGCGAAGAAATGGATTCGCTTGTCCTTGGCCCAGTCAGGTACGGCGACATGGGGGCCGAGGCCCTTGTGAGCGGGCCCGACGGCCGAGGGAGGGGCACCTTCGCCGGCCAGCGCGTTCGCTGGGCCGATGAGGAGGGTGAGCATGATGACTGCCGTCAACGCAATCCCATTTCGTATCCGTGAGCTGGACATCGGTTTTTTCTCCCTCGGTTGACGTTGCGCCGTGGAGTCAGCGACTCACCGACAATGACGTGTTACTGCCTTCGACTCCCGTCTCAAGGTGTCGAGTGTCTCTGATTCCAAGGGCACGACGCCACAGCAAATTGCTTGGGTTCCCGGCAACGAACCTGGCAATGTGCCGGGTTTCGCTCCCGTCTCGAGCATGGCCTCGGGGTCTCCCGGGTCCGGGGCTCGCAGGCACCCGTGGACAACGACGGAAGAACTCTCGCCCCGAACCAGGGGCTACAGCCAGATACGCTGCAAGGCGTGCCGATTCGAGCGACGAAGCGGGGCGAGGAGCGCACGCCCCTTCCCGAAACGTACGACGTGCTGATCTGCGGGGCGAGCTTCGCCGGGCTGGCCGTGGCTCGGGAGCTGGCCGGATCGGGGGCCGAAGTGATGGTCGTCGATCGTTATGAGATCGGCGAGCGGCAGACTTCCGCTTGCGGGATCCCGACGGACTGGCTGCGCGCCACGGGCCTGATGGAGGCGGAGCGGCAGCGCTTCGACTCGCTGCTGATCCGAATGCCGCACGGAACCAAGCGCTACCGGCTCCCCTGGACGTTCTCCACCTTCGACTACCGCGAGCTGTGCGAGCTGCTGTGGGCCGGCTGCGACGCTCGCTTCGAGACCGCCAAGGTGGACGGCCTCTCCGCGCCGGCCAACGGCGACGGCGCGATCGCCGTCGCCACCGACCGCGGAACGCTCTCCGCCCCGCTCGTCGTCGACGCGCTCGGCTGGCGCCGCGTGCTTGCCCGGGGCGACGGCTACCAGCCGCCGGACGCGCCGCTTTCGCGCGGCCTCGAGGTGCATCCGGACGGAGCCGGCGAGAAATTCGAGATCTGGATCGACCGTCGCTACGTGCCGGCCGGCTACGGATGGTCGTTCCCGGCTCGCGACGAGGTGCGGATCGGCATCGGCTCCTTCGACCCGCGCTTCCACGTCCGCGAGACGACCGAGCTGCTGGCCGCAGACCTTGGTCGCGACCGGGTCGGCTTCCAGGGCAACTGGATCCCCCACAAGCTGCGACCCGCCACCGAGGGCGGCGTCTTCTTCGTCGGCGACTCGGCCGGGCACTGCCTGCCGCTGACCGCCGAGGGGATCAGGACGGCGCTCTACTTCGGGATCGCCCTGGGGCGCGAGCTGCGCGGCGTGGTCGAGGGGAGGCAGAGTCGCGAGCAGGCAGCCGTCGAGTACGCCCGCTTCCACGACTCGCACGAGTGGAAGTTCCGCTGGATGCTGAGGGTGCAGAGGCTGCTGCCGCGCATCCCGCCGCGGCTGCTCTCGCCGCTGCTCCGCGCGCTCAGCGCGAAGCGCGTCGTCGACTGGTCGTTCGGGCACTACATGAGGATCGCGCCCCCGATCCCGGCGGCCGGTTCAGCGCACGACCAGCACGGTGCCGATCAAGAGCAGCGCGACGCCGATCACCCGCTCCGGGCCAATCGGGACCTGGTCGAGGCCGAACAGCCCTAGCCGGTCGATCGCGACCGAGGCCGTGAGCTGGCCGGTGATCGTCGCCGCGGCGACGCCACCGGCCCCGATCGCCGCGACCGCGATCAGCGCGTTGGCGACGTAGATGGCGCCGAGCAGGCCGCCGAGCAGGTAGTACCAGCTGACGTCGAAGGTCGAACCGACCCCGCCCGCCTTGCCGCTGAGCACGACGATCGCGGCGAGGGCGACCGTGCCGACGGTGAAGGAGACGAGCGCAGCGGGCAGGCTGCCAGTGGCGCGGCCGAGCCCGGCGTTGATCGGCGCCTGCAGCGCGATCAGGCCGCCGGCGACCGCGGTCAGCAGGACCGCCAGCCCCTTATCCATGTGCGCGGGTGCCTTGCATCGAGCGTCCGTCCGAAATCGGGGAGCCCCGGTACCTTCCCTGCTGTGCCGGACAGGGAGGCGACAGCAGCGGCCGACCCGCTTACCGCGGCGTCGGTCGAGGTCACGGGCCGTGCCGATGGCGGGCTGACGCTGCTGGACTGCGCCCGCGCCTTCATGCGCTTCCAGTCGCCGCGAATCCTCGCTTTGGCCCTGGCGGCGATCCTGGCGGCACGCATCGCGGTCGGCGGCTGGAGCTGGCTGGACGCGATCGTTGCCGCGCTGCTGGTCGCGCTGCAGCCGTTCACCGAGTGGGTGATCCACGTCTTCCTGCTGCACCTGAAACCGCGCAAGCTGGGTCGCATCACGATCGACCTCCCGACCGCCCAGGCGCACCGCTGGCACCACCGCAACCCGAGCGTGCTGGAGGGGGTGCTGATTCCCGGCTGGATGATCGCCGGCTTCCTGCTGCCGGTGTTGCTGACGATGTGGCTGCTCTCCTGGCCCTGGGCTCTGCTCGGCGGCGACCACCTCGCCCTCTGGCTGACCCTGATGGCGGTGAGCTGCGTGCTGGTCGGCGTCTACGAGTGGAGCCATTTCCTGATCCACACCCCATACAGGCCGCGGAGCCGCTATTACCGGAGGATCTGGCGCTCACACCGGCTCCACCACTTCAAGAACGAGCACTACTGGTTCGGAGTCAGCTCCGACGCCGCCGACCAGGTCCTCGGCACCAGCCCCGACCACCGGACGGTGCCGAAGTCCGAGACGGTCAAGACGCTCGGGGTCTAGATGTAGATCCTGACCACGAGTGGTCACTTTGCCCACGAATACGGTGGCAAAGGGTTCAGCCGGCGGCCGCTACCAGGGCATCTCGCCGCCCGTGGCCTACTTCGCCTCCAGCCAATCCCCGCCGATGCCGACGTCGACCTCGAGCGGCGGCTCCAGCCGGTAGGCGGCGCACATCTCGCGCCGCACCAGCTCGGTCGCGCCGTCCATCTCGCCGGGCGGGCCCTCGAACAGCAGCTCGTCGTGGATCTGCAAGACGAGGCGGGTCTTCGTCCCGGCCCCCCGCAGAGCGCTGTGGCAGCGCACCATCGCCACCTTGATGATGTCGGCGGCGGTGCCCTGGATCACCGTGTTGACCGCCAGCCGCTCGCCGAGGCGGCGGGTGTTGGGGTTGCCGGAGCGCAGCTCGGGGATCGAGCGGCGCCGGCCCATCAGCGTCTTCACGTAGCCGTCCTCTTGGGCGCGCTCGACCACCTGCTCGCGGAAGGCGCGCACCGCCGGGAACCGCTCCAGGTAGCGGGCGACGAACTCCTCTCCCTCTTTGCGCGGGATGTTGAGCCGGTCGGCGAGCCCGAAGCCGGTCAGCCCGTAGACGATCCCGAAGTTGACCATCTTCGCCTTCGACCGCTGGCCGATGTCGACGTCCTCGCGCGAGATCTCGAAGACCTCGGCAGCGGTGGCCGCGTGGACGTCGTCGCCGGCCCGGAAGACCGCTTTCAGCACCTCCTCGTCAGCGACGTGGGCGAGGACGCGCAGCTCGACCTGGCTGTAGTCGGCGGAGAGCAGCCGGGCGCCGCGCTCGGCGACGAAGCAGCCGCGAACCGGGCGCCCGATCTCGGTGCGGATCGGGATGTTCTGCAGGTTCGGGTTGGTGCTGGAGAGGCGGCCGGTGGTGGTCGCCGCCTGGTTGAAGGTGGTGTGGACGCGGCCGGTCCCGGGGTCGATCAGGTCGGGCAGCGAGTCGAGGTAGGTGTTCTTCAGCTTGCTCAGCTCGCGCCAGTGCTCGATCTTCTCGACGATCGGGTGCTCGTCGCGGATCTGCGCGAGGACGCGGGCGTCGGTCGAGAAGCCGGTCTTGCCGCGCCGCTTCTTCGTCAGGCCGAGCTTCTCGAAGAGGATGCGGCCCACCTGCTGCGGGGAGCCGATCGTGAACTCCTCCTCGGCCAGCTCGAAGATCTCCTCTTCCAGGGTCGCGATCCGCTCGCCGAAGCCGGCGCCGACCTCGGCCAGCCGCCCGGCGTCCAGCTTCAGGCCCTCGCGTTCCATCGCCGCGAGGACGTGGACGAGCGGCAGCTCGACCTCCCGCAGCAGCGATTCCAGCTCGAGCTGGGAGAGGCGCGGTCGCTGCGAGTTAGCGAGGGCGGCAACCAGGCGGGCCTCCTCGGCCGGCTCGAGGCCGCCCTCGCCCTCCTCGTCGAGCGAGAGCTGGGCGTCTTCCTGAGTTCCGGCCGGCCCCTCTGCGACCTGCTCGGCGAGGCCGATGCCGGCGTCGGCCGCTAGCTCGGTCAGCTCGTAGGCACGCCGTTGGGGCTCGAGCAGGTAGGCGGCGAGCATCGTGTCGTGCTCCAGCTCCAGGTCGACGCCCTCGCGGGCGGCGGCGGCGAGCAGTCCGTGGCGGCCACCCCCCAACGACTTGGCGTCGTGGGCGACCAGCGGCCGGTCGGCGAGCGCGACGGCGAGCTCGTCGGCGGACGAGGCGCCGGCGACGAGCCGCTCGCCGCTCGCCGCCGCCCAGCGCTGGCCGGCGATCGCCAGCGCCACCGGGCCCTCGCCCAGGTCGCCCGGCGCGCCCTCCACCGCCTCGACCTGCAGCTCGGTCTCGACGCTGCGCCCCGGCACCGCCTCGCCCTCCGGCAGGCCCTCCTCGAGCCGCTCCAGCACCGCCCGCAGCTCGAACTCGCGCATGAACTCGCGCAGCGCGCCGCGGTCCGGACGGGCACCCATCACCTCGTCCAGGTCGACGCCGGGGTCGATCTCGCAGTGCAGGGTCGCCAGCTGCTTGGAGACGCGGGCGTCCTCGGCGTGCTCGAGCAGGTTCTGCTTGCGCTTCGCGCCGGAGACCCGCTCGACGTTGGCCAGCACCTCCTCCAGCGAACCGAACTCCTGGAGGAGCTGGGCTGCGGTCTTGTCGCCGATTCCCGGGACGCCCGGGATGTTGTCGGAGGTGTCGCCTTTCAGCCCGATCAGATCGGCGACCAGCTCGGGGGGCACGCCGTAGCGCTCGAGCACGCCGTCGCGGTCGTAGACCTTGGTCTCGGTGACGCCGCGCGAGGTGCTCATCACCCGGACCCCCTCGCCGACCAGCTGGTAGACGTCGCGGTCGCCGGAGACGACCATCACCGGGATCCCCCGCTCCTGCGCGTGCCTGGCGAGCGAGCCGATCACGTCGTCGGCCTCGTAGCCCTCGACCTTGACGTTGGCGTAGCCGAAAGCCTCGACCAGTGGCATCAGGTGCGGCCACTGCTCGGCGAGCAGATCGGGGCGCGGCGGCCGCTGGGCCTTGTAGAGGTCGTAGGTCTTCTCCCGCCCAGACATGCCCGCGTCCCAGGCGACGACGACGCCGGCGGGCCGCATCTCGGTGACGATTTTGGTCAGCATCGAGGCCAGCCCGTAGATCGCGTTGGTCGGCCGTCCGTCGCTGGTCCCGATCGACTCGGGCAGGGCGAAGAAGGCTCGGTAGGCGAGCGAGTTGCCGTCGATCAGGAACAGCTCGCGGCCGTCACCGGCGGTGGCTTTCTCGGCGCTTGGCGCACCCGCCTCCTTTGGCTTCTCCTTCGCGGCCATCGCCGCTCACTCTAAGGCGCCGATCGCCGTGGCTCGCCTCACGCGGCACGCTGCGAGAGTTCCCCACGCAGCCGGCGTGCCAAGGCGCCAGACAGCACAGGTTATTCCCCTTGCCCGTCTGAAATGCCCCGCAACGTGCGGGCGGTGTCCACTTGGCGCCGGGACATCCACGGTTCAAGCGGTTCCGCTGACCGGCCGATGTCGGATCTGTGGAGGCCGCCGATTTGCCTACGCGGGCCGGGCCGGTCCCGGATTGGATGACGATCTGGCCGATCGACGACGGGCGCTACGGACTCGACGCCACGTTCCAAGGCGCCAGCGGGTACGAGCGGGCCGAATCGCACGCGAAGGCGCTCGGGGAAGGCGGCGTCCCCCACTCCTTCCGCCAAGAGCTGGGCGGTGGCTGGACGCTGCGCTTCGGACCGCTGAGCGCCGCTGACGTGAGCAGCGCCCTCAGCGCGTTCGTCCAATAGCGAGCCACGGGGAGTCCGAGGCGGCGAATCTGATTCGATTGCTGCCCATGCCCGTCAGCGCCCAGTACAGCGTCACCATCCGGGTCGAGCTCGATGCGCGGCAGGAGCCCCTGGGCAAACTGACCGCTTCGATCGCCGAGGCGGGCGGGCAGCTCCAGGGGGTCGACCTGGTGCCGGGCGCCGGCAGCGAGGGCAAGCGGGTGCGGGAGTTCACGATCGACGCCCAGGATCGGCCGCACTGGGAGAGGATCCTGCGGGCGATCGGCTCGACCCGCGGCGCCAGGGTGCTCGACTACGTCGACCGCACGATGCAGATGCACCGCGGCGGCAAGATCACGGTCGAGAACAAGTACCCGCTGAAGACGCGCGACGATCTCTCGATGGCCTACACGCCCGGCGTCGCCCGCGTCTGCCAGGACATCGCCGCCGATCGGGCCAGGGCCTTCGAGTACACGATCAAGAAGAACACGGTTGCGATCGTCTCCGACGGCAGCGCCGTGCTCGGCCTCGGCGACATCGGACCCGAGGCGGCGATGCCCGTGATGGAGGGCAAGGCGATGCTGTTCAAGGAGTTCGCCGGGGTCGACGCCTTTCCGATCTGCCTCGACACGCAGGAGGTCGAGGAGATCGTCAAAGCGGTGGAGCTGATCTCCCCCACCTTCGGCGGCGTCAACCTCGAGGACATCTCAGCCCCCCGCTGCTTCGAGATCGAGGAGCGGCTGAAGGCATCGATCGACATCCCGGTCTTCCACGACGATCAGCACGGCACCGCCGTGGTCGTGATGGCGGCGCTGTTCAACTCGCTGAAGATCGTCGGCAAGCCGATCGAGAGCCTGCGCGTGCTGGTCGTCGGCCTCGGCGCCGCGGGGGTGGCGGTGACCAAGATGATGCTCGCCTCCGGCGTCACCCATGTGGTCGGCTGCGACCGCCGCGGCGCCGTCTCGACCGAGCGCGACGACTACCGGTCGGGCGAGATGAGCTCGATCAAACGCTGGTACGCGGAGAACTCGAACCCGGAGAAGATCACCGGCGAACCGGCCGAGGCGCTCGAGGGCATGGACCTGTTCGTCGGCCTCTCCGGGCCGGGGATCATCCCGGCGGAGGCGCTCGGCAGGATGAACGACGACGCGATCGTCTTCGCGATGGCCAACCCCAACCCCGAGGTGATGCCCGAGGACGCCGCCCCCTACGTGCGGATCATGGCGACCGGCCGCTCCGACTACCCGAACCAGATCAACAACGTGCTCTGCTTCCCCGGCATCTTCCGCGGCGCGCTCGACGCCGGCTCGCCGAACATCACCGAGGAGATGAAGCTGGCGGCCGCCAGGGGGATCGCCGAGGTCGTGACCGGCGACGACCTCTCCGAGGACTACGTGATCCCCAGCGTCTTCAACCGCGAGGTGGCGCCGCGGGTTGCCGCGGCGGTCGTCGAGGAGGCGAAGCGCGAGGGGATCGCCCGGTTCAGCGAGGAGACCGGCAGCTTCTCCACGGTGGAGGTCGGCTGACCGTGCGGGCGCCAAGACCGTGAAGGTCCTGGTCAGCGGCGCGAGCGGGACGATCGGCGCGGCGCTCTGCGACGCGCTGCTCGCCCGGGGCGACACCGTGGCCGGCCTGACGCGCGACCCGCAGCGGGCGCGCCGCACCAACCCGAGCGTCGTATGGCACCCATGGGAGCCGGCCCTCGAACGGCCCCCCGCGGCGGCCTTCGAGGAGGTCGACGGCGTGGTCAACCTGGTGGGCGAGCGGATCGACCAGCGCTGGACCGAGGACGCGAAGCGGCGAATCATCGAGAGCCGCCGCACCGGCACCCGCAACCTGGTCGCGGCGATCGCCGGCCTGGAGCGCAAGCCGGCGGTGCTGGTCAACCAGTCGGCGGTCGGCTTCTACGGCGACCGCGGCGAGGCGATCGTCGACGAGTCCGCCGAATCCGGCGAGAGCTTCGATGCCGAGGTCGTGCGCGAGTGGGAGGCGGCGGCGCGTGAGGTCGAGGCAAGCGGGGTCCGCCTCGTCATCCTCCGCAGCGGCCCGGTGCTGAGCGCGCGCGAGGGCCTGCTGGCTGGGCTGCTGACCCCGTTCAGGCTGGGCGTCGGCGGGCCGCTGGCCGGCGGGCGCCAGTACCTGTCCTGGATCCACATCGACGACGAGGTCGGGCTGGCGCTCTGGGCGCTCGACAACGAGAAGGTGAACGGCGTGGTCAACGCGACCGCGCCCGAGCCGGTCACCAACCGCGAGTTCTCCCGTGCGCTCGGGCGGGCGCTGGGGCGGCCGGCGGTGGTGCCGGTGCCCGGGTTGGTGCTGGACCTCAAATTCGGGCGCGAGCTCGGAGAGGTGCTGCGCGGCGGCCAGCGCGTGGTGCCGCGGCGGGCGCTCGATCTCGGGTACGGGTTCAGGCATACGGAGATCGGCGAGGCCCTCGAGAGCTTGGTCTAGGAGGGCGCCCGCCCCTTCCGTTCAGTTGGAGTTGAGGGCGCTGCCGACCGATTCGCGGAGGCTGTTCGAACCCTCGGCTGCGTCGATCGCAGCGAGGATCTGGGTCATCGCGGCGGCGCCCGATGGGCTGGGCGCCAGCTGGAGGATTCCGGCCGATTCGAGGATCGAGCGGGAGAACCTCGCGGCGGTCGGGTCGCGGTCGGCGATGTAGGCGACCGTGGTCGAGTCCTCGCTCGCGCGGCGGGCGTTGGCGCCCACCGCGGCGAGGGTCCACGCTCTGCCGGATTCGCCGTCGCCGACGCACACCAGTCGCACCCGGACGTCGCCGGAACGGGCGCCGTGGCGCGCCAGGACCCGCTTGGCGCCGGCGCAGGCCGGGGCAACCGCATAGACGGAGACGGCGGCTCCTTCGGCGATCCCTTCGCCGCCTCCGCAGCCGGCCAGAGCCAAGAGTGCTGCGAGGCCGGCGGCGGCGTGACGGCGGCGGCCCCACCCCCGTCTACCCAAAGAAGACCTCGGCCTCCTCGTAGAGCTCCTCCGGCACCGTCTTCAGCTCCGCGGTCGCCTCGGTCAGCTCGACCAGCTCGATCTCGGTGCCGCGCAGGGCGGTCATCGTGCCCCACCTGCCGGCGTCGACCGCGTCGATCGCGTGCAGGCCGAAGCGGGTGGCGAGGACGCGGTCGAAGGCGGTCGGGGTGCCGCCGCGCTGCACGTGGCCGAGCACCGTGGCGCGCGTCTCCTTGCCGGTCCGCTCCTCGATCTCGTGCTCGAGCCAGTGGGCGATGCCGCCGAGCTGGACGTGTCCGAACGCGTCGACCTGCCCGTCCCGGACCTCCGGCATGCCGCCGACCGGCTGCGCCCCCTCGGAGACGACGACGATCGGAGCGAAGCGCGCCTCGAGTCGCTGTCCGACCAGCTCGCAGACGCGATCAGGGTCGAACGGGTGCTCGGGGATGAGGATCACGTTGGCGCCGCCGGCCAACCCGGCGTGGAAGGCGATCCAGCCGGCGTGGCGGCCCATCACCTCGACGACCAGCACGCGGTGGTGGCTGTCGGCGGTGGTGTGCAGGCGGTCGATCGCCTCCATCGCGATGTTGACCGCGGTGTCGAAGCCGAACGTGTAGTCGGTGGCGCTGAGGTCGTTGTCGATCGTCTTCGGAACGCCGATCACCTGGACGCCGTGCTCGGAGTGAAGCCGGGAAGCCACGCCGAGCGTGTCCTCGCCGCCGATCGCGATCAGGCCGTCGACTTCGGCCGCCTCGAGGTGATCGACGACCCGCTTCGGGCCGTCGTCCTCCTTGAAGGGGTTGGTTCGCGAGGCGCCGAGGATGGTGCCGCCGCGGGGCAGGATGCCGCGCACCTCCGGCACTCCGAGCGGGCAGATGTCGTTCTCCAGCGGTCCGCGCCAGCCGTCGCGGTAGCCGACGAACTCGTGATCGCCGTGCTCGGAGCCCTTGCGGACGATCGCCCGTATAACCGCATTGAGACCCGGACAGTCCCCCCCGCCGGTGAGCACGCCGATCCGCATTACGCTTCAGCTTACGCGGGGGCGAATACGCCGGCGGCGCAACCCTGGTGCTCGAGCCCGAGTACGTCGAGGTGATCGCCACCCGCGCCTAAGCGCGCTCAGGCGCTGGGGCGGAAGACGCGGATCGTCGCGCCGAGCAGCAGGATCCCGAAGAAGATCAGTCCGGCGACGGCGCCGCCCTGCCCCAGCCAGGCGTAGCCGACCGTGGTGGCGCCGAGCGCCAGGAAGAGGCTGACGACCAGTCCCATGCGGCGGGAATCCTAGTCGAAGCGGCGGCTCACGCGGCGAGCGCGGTGCGCGCCTCGCGCAGGAAATCGCCGACGGCCTCGGCTGCGGCGTCGGGCGAGCCGGCCTCCCCGGCGGCGCGAACCAGCCGGCTGCCGACGATCACCCCGTCGGCGATCTCCCCCACCCGGGCGGCCTGCTCGGGGGTGCCGATCCCGAAGCCGACCGCGACCGGCAGCTCCGCCTCGGCTTTGGTCGCGGCAACCAGCTCGGAGAGGCCGGCCGGAAGCCGCTCGCGCTCCCCGGTCGTGCCGACGGTCGAGACGACGTAGACGAAGCCCTCGGCGGCGGCACAGATGCGGGAGCGCCGCCCCGGCGCGGTGGTCGGAGCGAGCAACGGCACCAGCGCCAGGCCGGCCGCGGATAGCGCCTCGCGCACCTCGCCGGCCTCGTCGAGCGGCAGGTCGGGGACGATCGCCCCGGCGGCGCCAACCGCGGCGGCGCGGCGGGCGAACTCGGCGGCGCCCCCCTGCGCAAGCACCATGTTCGCGTAGGCCATCAGCACGACCGGGACCCGCTCGGCGACCGACTCGCAGACCTCGAGCGCCGTGTCGAGGGTGGCGCCGGCGGCGAGCGCCGCGGTCGCGGCGGCGTGGATCGTCGGGCCGTCGGCCAGCGGGTCGGAAAAGGGCACGCCGAGCTCGACCAGGTCGGCGCCGCAGTCCGCGTAGGTGGCGACGACCGCCAGCGAGGACTCGCGGTCGGGGAAGCCGGCCATCGCGTAGGGCATCAGCGCCGCGCGGCGCTCGTCCCTAGCGCCTTTGAATGCCGCCGCGATCCTCGCCTCCCCCGCCGGAGCGGACGCGGGAGTGAGCGCCAGTCCATATCTGTCTCTTCTGGCGCTCACGGGAGCAGAGCATCCGGCGGGTTTGTTTGGGCCAGCACCTCGGTCAGGTCCTTGTCGCCCCTCCCGGAAAGGCAGAGGACGTCGTAGCCCTCCCCGCCGCCGTTCTCGAGCAGCCAGGCGATCGCGTGGGAGGGCTCGAGCGCCGGGACGATCCCCTCCAGCTGCGACAGCTCGGCGAAGGCGGCGAGCGCCGCCGCGTCGGTGACCGCGGTGTAGGTTGCGCGACCGCTGTCGCGCAGCTGGGCGTGCTGCGGTCCGACGCCCGGGTAGTCCAGCCCGGCCGATACCGAGTGGGCCTCGAGGATCTGCCCCTCGGGGTCGGCGATCACGGCGGAGAGCGAGCCGTGCAGGACGCCGGTGGCCCCGGCGACCAGAGAGGCGCCGTGGCGACCGCTCTCCAAGCCCTCGCCGGCCGCCTCGACGCCGATCAGCTCGACCCCGGAGTCCTCGATGAACGGGGTGAAGATGCCGATCGAGTTGGAGCCGCCGCCGACGCAGGCGATCACCCGCGCCGGCAGCTCGCCCTCGGCGGCGAGCGCCTGCTCGCGCGCCTCGTCGCCGATCACCCGCTGCAGGTCGCGGACCAGGGCCGGGAAGGGAGCCGGGCCGACCGCCGAGCCGATCACGTAGTGGGTCGTCTCGACGTTGGCGACCCAGTCGCGGATCGCCGCGCTGACCGCCTCCTTGAGGGTGCGGGCGCCGGCCTCGACCGGCGCCACCTCGGCGCCGAGCAGCCGCATCCGCTCGACGTTGGGCGCCTGGCGGCGGATGTCCTCGCTGCCCATGTAGACGACGCACTCGAGGCCGAACAGGGCGCAGGCGGTGGCCGTCGCGACGCCGTGCTGGCCGGCGCCGGTCTCGGCGATCACCCGCGGCTTGCCCATCCGCTGCGCCAGCAGCGCCTGGCCGATCGCGTTGTTGATCTTGTGGGCGCCGGTGTGGGCGAGGTCCTCCCGCTTCAGGTAGACGCGCCGGCCGACCCGCTCGGAGAGCCGCTCGGCCAGGTAGAGCGGCGTCGGCCGGCCGACGAAGTCGCGGTGCAGGCTGGCCAGGCGCCGCCTGAAGCCCTCGTCCTCGCGCGCCGCGGCCCAGGCCGCGGTCAGCTCGTCCAGCGCCGCGATCAGCGTCTCGGGGACGTAGCGCCCGCCATACGGGCCGAACCGCTCCTCTATCGCCGTGCTCATTCGGCGCTAACGCTAGCCGTCTTGGCGGCTTCGAAGAAGGCGGTCATCGCGGCGTGGTCCTTGCGGCCGGGCTCGGCCTCCACCCCGCTCGCCACGTCGACCGCGTACGGGTTCGCGACCTCGATCGCCGCGGCGACGTTCTCCGCCCGCAGCCCGCCGGCGACGATTGCCGGCACCTCGGAGCGCCGCTCGGCCAGCAGCCCCCAGTCGAACGACTCGCCGGTGCCGCCCCACAGCCCGTCCCCGCGCCGGTCGAAGAGGTGGAAGTCGGTTCTGATCGCCTCGGCGGCGTGGACGTCCGCGGCGCTCGCCACGTGGATCGCCTTGGCCACCTTGACGCCGGTTTTCCGCGCCACCTCGCCGCAGAACGCCGGCCCCTCTTCCCCGTTCAGCTGCACGATCGTCAGGCCGGCGTCCTCGACCGCCTTCGCGACATGGTCCAGCTCGGGATTGACGAACACCCCGACCACCTCACACTTCCTGCGAAAAGCGGCAGCGATCCGAACCGCCTCGTCCGGCCTGCAGAACCGGGGGCTCTCCTCGAAGTGGATCAGCCCGATCGCCCAGGCGCCCAGCCGCACAGCCTCAGCCGCGTCATCGAGATTCGTCACACCACAGATCTTCACCCGCATATCAAGCTCAGACTACGCGACGTCTCCGGTGGCCAATCGAAGCCGCAGCTCGGGCGGGTGGCGTCCGGTGGGGCGCCTACCGCGCCGGCGATTCGGGCGCTTCGGCCGAGGCCGGCCGCACCCCGAGGGTCACCGTGATCGTCTTCGTGTCGCCGTCGCGGTCGACGGTCAGCTTCATCCTGTCGCCCGGCGCCGCTGCGTTGACCGCGTTGATCACTTCTTCCATCCCCTCGACCTTCTTGCCTTCGATCTCTGTGATCACGTCGCCGCCCAGCCTGACGCTGGCACCTTCGATCGTCGCCGAGGTGTCGCCGCCCTTGATGCCCGCCTTGTCGGCCGGGCCGCCCTTGACGATTTCGTTGACCAGCACCCCTTCTTCGACCGGCAGCTTCAAGGCCTTGGCCAGGTCGGGGGTGATGCTGCCGCCGCTGATCCCGAGGTAGGCGTGCTTGACTTCGCCGTGCTGCTCGATCTGGTTGACCACTTCGCGCGCCGTGTTGATCGGCACCGCGAAGCCGATGCCGACGTTGCCGTTGCTGCCGCCGGTCTGGATCTGCGAGTTGATCCCGATCACGCTGCCCGAGGAATCGATCAGCGGGCCACCGGAGTTGCCGGGGTTGATCGCCGCGTCAGTCTGGATCACGTGCGAGATCGAGAAGCCGTTCGGCGCCTGGATCTGCCGCTGCAGCGCCGAGACGATCCCGCTGGTCACCGTCCGGTCGAGCCCGAACGGGTTGCCGATCGCGACGACCTGTTCGCCCACCTGGGCCTTCGAGGAGTCCCCGAGCGCCAGCGGGTGGAGGCTGTTGGCCGGCGCGTCGATCTTCAGCAGCGCCACATCGGTCGCCGGGTCGGTGCCCACCACTTCGGCGGTGTAGGTCTTGTCGGAGGAGCCGAGTTTGACCTCGACCTGGTCGGATTCTTCGACCACGTGGTTATTGGTGACCACGTGGCCTTCGGTGTCGATCAGGAAGCCGGAGCCGGTTGCGGTGCCGCCGCCTTCGCCTTCGCCTTCGGGCTGCGGCTGACCGAACGGCGCCAGCCCGGGGGATTCCTGGGCCGACCGCTGAGCCGAGATGAAGGCAACGCCCTGCCCGTCGCGGCGGTAGATCTGGTTGATCAGGTTCGAGTCGCCGCCTTCCCCTTCCTGCGCGTCGACGGGCGCGGACAGCGGCTGCGAGACGGTGACCGTCGAGTCGCCGCCCTGCGACTCGATCAGGCCGCTGGCGATCGCCACCCAGCCGAAGACCGCGACCACCGCGCCGCCGAGCAGGGCGGAGCCAAACGAGGTGCGGAAGAAGCGTCGTGCCCTACTCATCTGGCCCGAAATCGTTCCGGGCGGCCCTGAGGCCGCAGTTAATGCTCATGAAAGATTTCCTAAAGACGACCCGGGGCATCGCGTGCGCGCAGTCGCGGTCGATCAGGGCAGGTGGTGCTCGCGGGTGATCTCGTCGGCCCGCGTCAGCTCCCGGGTCAGCGCCTCGGGGTCTTCGGCGCCCATCAGCGCTGCGCCGATCAGCACCGCGTCGACCCCGACCCGCTCCAGCTCGGCCAGCTCGTCGCGGGAGGAGATGCCGCTCTCGGCGACCACCGTCTTGCCGGCCGGCACATCGGGCATCAGCTCGTAGGTGGTGGCGACCTCGACCGTGCCCTGGTCGAGGTTTCGGTTGTTGATCCCGATCACGTCGGCGTCGAGCCGCAGCGCCCGCTCCAGCTCCTCCCCATCGTGGGCCTCGACCAGGCAGTCGAGGTCCAGCTCGCGCGCCTTCTCGTACAGCCCGCGCAGCTCGCCGTCGTCGAGGACGCGGACGATCAGCAACACCGCGTCGGCGCCGTTCACCGCGGCCTCGAGGAGCTGGTAGGGGTCGACGATGAAGTCCTTGCGCAGGATCGGCAGGCTGCAGGCGGCGCGGGCCGCGCGCAGGTCCTCGAGCGAGCCGCCGAAGTGGGGCTCGTCGGTCAGCACCGAGAGGGCGGCCGCTCCGCCGCGCTCGTAGGCGCCCACCTGCTCGGCGACCGTCGCCTCCGCTGAGATCTCGCCGGCACTCGGCGAGCGGCGCTTGAACTCGGCGATCAGCGAGAGGCCGGGCCGGACCAGCGCCTCGCTGAACGGCCGGTCCTCGCCGCGGCGATTCAGCCTCGACTCGAGGTCCGCCTGAGGCGTCCGGGCGCGGCGTTCCTCCACCCCGTTGCGGGCAGCGGCGATGAGCTGCTCGATCGTTCCCACGTGGAGCTGAAAGCCTAGTCGGCCAGCGCGGTCGTCGTTGCCACTAGTCGGTCGAGCAGCTCGCGGGCGGCGCCGGCGTCGACCGCCTCCGCCGCCTTCTCGACCCCCTCGCCGAGGCTCGCGGCGCTGTCACCTACGTAGATCGCCGCGCCCGCGTTGAGCAGGACGAGGTCGCGGCGCGGGCCCCGCTTCCCCTCCAGCACCGCGCGTGAGGCGGCGGCGTTCTCCTCGGGGCTGCCGCCCGCCACCTCCTCCAGCTCCGCCGCGGCGAGACCGTGTTCGCCCGGCTCGACGAACCACTCCTCGGTGCGACCCGCGGCGACCTCGATCACCCTGGTGCGGGACGAGAGCGAGAGCTCGTCGACCCCGTCCTCGGCCGAGACGACCAGGGCCTTGACGCTGCCGAGGCCGAGCAGGGCCTCGGCGATCGTCTCCTGGTAATGGCGGTCGGAGACGCCGAGCAGCTGCCGCTCGGCACCGGCCGGGTTGGTCAGCGGGCCGAGGAAGTTGAAGATCGTCCGCACTCCGAGCTGCTTGCGCACCGGCACCACGTGGGCCATCGCGGCATGGTGGCGGGGGGCGAACATGAAGCCGAAGCCGATCTCGTCGATGCAGCGGCCGACCTGGGCGGGGTCGAGCTCGATGTCGACGCCGAGCGCCTCCAGGAGGTCGGCCGAGCCGCAGCGGCTGGTGTTGGAGCGGTTGCCGTGCTTGGCGACCGCGCAGCCCGCGCCGGCGGCGACCAGCGCCGCCGTGGTGGAGACGTTGAAGGTCGAGGGCCCGCCGCCGGTGCCGGCGGTGTCGACCAGATCCTTGCGCCCGGTCTCGACCGGAGCGGCGAGCGCCCGCATCGTCCGCGCCAGGCCGACCAGCTCGGGGACGGTCTCCCCCTTCGCCCGCAGGGCGATCAGGAAGGCCGCGGTCTGCACCTCGCTGCTGCGCCCCTCCATGATCTCGGCCAGCACCGCGGCGGCGTGATCCGCGGTCAAATGGTCGCCGGCGCAGACCGCGTCGATCGCCCTGGTGACGACGTCGTTAGGCATCGTCATCCCGCCGCGGTAGACGTTTGGCCCGCTATCCGGTTCAAATGCCTACCGCCGCCCAGGAAGTTCTCCAGCAGGTGCTTGCCCTGGGGGGTGAGGACCGACTCGGGGTGGAACTGGACGCCCTCGGCCGGCAGCTCGCGGTGGCGGACGCCCATCACCACGTCGCCGAGGCTGGCGCTCAGCTCCAGCTCGGCGGGGAGCTCCGGGTCGGCGACCAGCGAGTGGTAGCGGCCGGCGACGAGCGGGCTGGGCAGGCCGGCGTAGATCGCCTTTCCGTCGTGGACGATCTCGGCGTCCTTGCCGTGGATCGGCTCGCCCTGCACGGTGCGGCCGCCGAACGCCTCGACCAGCGACTGGTGCCCGAGGCAGACCCCCAGGACCGGCGTGCCGGCCTCGGCGAAGGCACGGATCGCCTCGACCGAGATGCCCGCCTCGGCCGGGGTGCAGGGGCCCGGCGAGACGACGAGCCGGTCGGCGCCGCGCTCCAGCAGCTCCTCGGCCGAGGCCTTGTCGTTGCGGACCACCTCGACCTCGGCCCCCAGCTCGCCCAGGTACTGGACGAGGTTGTAGGCGAAGCTGTCGTAGTTGTCGATGACCAGTGCCTTCATGCCCAGTCCGGCTGTTCGCAGGCCAGCTCGACGGCGCGGAAGACCGCCTTCGCCTTGTTGACCGACTCGTTGTACTCGTAGGCCGGCTTGGCGTCGGCGACGGTGCCGCCGCCCGCCTGGACGTGAATCTGGCCGTCCTTGACGACCACGGTGCGGATGTGGATCGCCGTGTCCAGGTCGCCGTTCCAGGAGAGATAGCCGATCGCACCGCCGTAGGAGCAGCGCTTCACCGGCTCCAGCTCGTCGATGATCTGCATCGCCCGCACCTTCGGCGCGCCGGAGAGGGTGCCGACCGGCAGTGCCGAGCGCACCACGTCCATCGCCCCGACCCCCTCGCGCAGCGTCCCGGAGACCTGGCTGACGATGTGCAGGACGTGGGAGTAGGTCTCGACCACCATCAGCTCGTCGACCTTGACCGAGCCGTACTCGCAGACGCGGCCGAGGTCGTTGCGGCCGAGGTCGACCAGCATCACGTGCTCGGCCCGCTCCTTGGGGTCGTTGACCAGCCGCTCGGCGAGGCGACGGTCCTCCTCCTCGTCGCCGCCGCGCGGGTAGGTGCCGGCGATCGGCCGGGTCTCGACCTTGCGGCCGTGCACCTTGACCAGCGGCTCGGGCGAGGCGCCGGCGATCTGGAAGTCGCCGAACTCGAGGAAGTACATGTAGGGGGAGGGATTGATCGCGCGCAGCCCGCGGTAGACCGAGAAGGCCTCGACCGGCGCCGGGGCGGAGAAGCGCTGCGAGGGGACGACCTGGAAGGCGTCGCCGGCGTGTACGTACTCGATGATCCGCTCGACCGCCGCTTCGAACTCCTCGCGCTCCATGTTGGAGGCGAAGTGCGGCGGCTCGGCGACCGCGGGGCGCTCCGGCAGCGGCACGGCGCCGCGCAGGCGGCCGCGGACGTCGGCGATCGCCGCGGCGGCGCGCTCGTAGGCGGCGTCGATCCCGCCCTCTTCGTCGGCGAAGGCGCAGGCCATGATTGTCACCTCGTGGCGCAGGTGGTCGAAGACGAGCAGCACGTCGGTGATCATCAGCGCCATGTCGGGCAGCCCGAGCGGGTCGGGGTTGGGCTCCCCCAGCGGCTCCACCGTGCGAACCAGGTCGTAGCCGAAGAAGCCGACCGCGCCGCCGGCGAACGGCGGCAGGCCCTCGACCGGGGCCAGCCGGAAGCTGCCGAGGCGCTCGGCAACCGCCGCGTAGGGGTCCGCCGCCTCGCGGTCGGCCTCCCCCGTCTCCGCGAGCACCCCGTCGCTCCAGCGCAGCACCGAGCGCGGCCGGATGCCGACGAACGAGTAGCGGCCGACCTGGCCCTGCTCGGCCGACTCGAGCAGGAAGCAGGGCGCGCCCTCGGGCTCGCCGGCGCGCAGCTTGAGGAAGGCGGAGACGGGCGTCTCGCAGTCGTCGACGAAGCGGGCGCGCACCGGCACGACGTTGCCCTCGGTGGCGAGCCGCCGCGCCTCCGCGAGGCTGGGCTCGATCCGCAGCTCGGCGGTGTCAGCTGCGACGGCCATTCAGCACCTCCATCACCGCGGACTGCGGCACCTCGCGCGAGGCGAGCAGCACGCTGAGGTGGTAGAGCAGGTCGGCCGCCTCCTCGGCGACCCGCTCGTCGGACTCCTCGCGCGCCGCCCGAGCCACCTCCTCGGCCTCCTCCTCGACCTTGGCGCCGATCAGCTGCGGATCGTCGAGCAGCTTCACCGTGTAGCTGCCCTCGGGCCGCTCGGCGGCGCGGCTGCGCAGGGTGCGCTCCAGCGCCGCCAGCGCCTCGTGGGCGACCGGAGCGGGCTCGCCGGGGGCAGCGGGGGCGTCTTTCTCGGTCGACGCCGACCCGCCGAGCTCGCGGTAGAAGCACGAGCGCTCGCCGGTGTGGCAGGCGGGACCGGTCGCCTCGACCAAGGCGACGATCGCGTCCCCGTCGCAGTCGTAGCGGAGCTGTCTCAGCCTCAATACGTTGCCCGACTCTTCGCCTTTCCTCCAGATCTCCCCCCGCGAGCGGCTGAAGAAGTGCATCTCGCCCGTCTCGACGCTGAGCCGCAGCGCCTCCTCGTTCGCGTAGGCGAGCGTCAGCACCTCGCCGCTGGCGAAGTCCTGCGCCACGCACGGCACCAGGCCGCGCTCGTCGAATTTGACCTCCAGGAGCATCCCGCCATCGTAGTCCTCACAGCACGCGGAAAGCGAGGAAAAGCGAGGGCCGATCGAAGGCCGTGCGCCGACTTCATTGAGATCCTCCGTCCGCGTGGTCCGCTAACCGATGAGTCCCGTCACCACTAGGTTTTTGTACAGGACGCTTGAGAGCTACGTTCCCGACATCCGGCCGTCCAGACGCGTCGAGAAGTAATGCCTCAAACCGCTCGTCGGCTCTCATCTCTTCAAGAAGAGGCCACTCCAGAAGCTGCACCTCGCCGATGGCCTCAAGCGCCAAAGCCTTGCGCGCCTCCTCGAAGGCGATATCCAGATCATCGAGCAACGCTGCCTTCGCAATCTGAAAGGTTGGGCCTAGAGCGCTCGTGTCCCACGCTTCTACTTCCTCGCGAATACTGTCAATGCGATCTAGACGCTTACAAGAAAGCCACTCATTGACTTGAAACACCCACTTCGTATTCTGGTCGCGTCCCATAAGCCGGGGGAATTAGCTCGGACGTAGCCTCCGCGTTGTCCAGCAAAGACGACGCAAAGGAGGCACGCCCGAGATGGCGAGAATAGTCCCGAGTGAGAGATATCGCGATCAGCT
>Ga0210101_1000191_pt1 | contig 22400 bp, 20 predicted proteins | sample Muzzi_PWC_D1_FD_185534 | JGI IMG/M metagenome (GOLD analysis project Ga0210101, IMG submission 185534) | Wetland microbial communities from San Francisco Bay, California, USA, that impact long-term carbon sequestration - Muzzi_PWC_D1 (SPAdes) | ecosystem: Environmental > Aquatic > Marine >... | reverse complement strand
ATCGTAACGGGCCTGCAGGCTGCGGAAATCATCGGACAGCCCGGCAGCCGGCAGATCAGTGCCGAACACCGCCGCCCCCGCCTCAAGCAGGGCCTCGATCCAGACGCCGCCCAGCTTGCCCAGGGCGCCTGTAACAACGGCCACCTCGCCGTGCAAAGCGAAGAGATCATTCAAGATGCCGTCTTCGCCCAGTGCTCGACGCCGTTCAGGACCTCGTAGGAAATATCCTCATCTTCCCTGAGCGCCTGGCAGGTAACACGGCCGATGACCTTGTCCAGGTCATACGGGTGCAGCCCGTTTCCCGGGGATTTGATGGCGATGTCTTCACGGCGGATGCTGTAGCCGGACGGAAGGTCGCGGGCGGCCACAAGTTTTTTACCCATCTTCGTGATCGCGGTCACCTCGCTGGCATAAACCCGCTTGGCGCCATCGCCGATGGCGACACTGAGCCTGTGCAGGTCACGCACCATCTTGCGAAAACCGGTGGGTTCCAGGGAAAAGACATGATCCGTGCCTTTCCAGGTGTGATTGAGTGTGAAATGTTTTTCGATAACGCGGGCTCCCAGCATGTAGGCGGCCACGGCCATGGAGATGCCGTTGTCGTGGGAAGACAAACCGACAACCACGTTGGGAAAGCGTTTGCGGTAGGTATCGATAACCCGCAGGTTGAGCTCATTGAAGTCCGCCGGATAGCCGGCCGTGCATTGCAGTATGCAGAGTTGCGCATTCAGCGGCATGATGGCGTCGTAGGCCCGGTCGACATCCTCCATCGTGGCGCCGCCCGTGCTGAGGATGATCGGCTTCTGCAATCCGGCAATGTGGGTGAGTAACGGTATGTTCTTCAAATCCCCCGAGGCGATCTTGTATGCCGGGATATCGAGTTTTGCGAGGAAATCTGCGCTGGAGAAATCGAAGGCGGTAGCCAGCATCGTCACGCCGATTTCCGCGGCGTAATCCTTCAATTCCCGGTATTCCGCCCAGCCGAATTCAAGAAACTCCCGGTGTCTGCCGTACGTGGCGCCGAAACTGTTTTCATGTTCATAGGGCTTGTCATAAGCCGCCCTGGTATAGAGATGGCGATTGTTGCGTTTCTGCAGTTTTACCGCATCGGCTCCGCATGCTTTGGCGACCTTGAACATCTCCTTTGCTTTTTCAAGGCTACCCTGATGGTTATGACCGATCTCGGCAATCACATAGCAATTACCCTGTTCTTCAACGACTCTTCCGTCTATCGAAAGCTTCCGCATAGATTCTTCCTCACTCGTGGGAAATAACCGACTCTCAGAAACAAGTAGATTCGTATCGTGTTTCGAGGCGTTCCTTAATCATCTGCAATTCCCTTTTTGCTACCCGCCCCGTGGCTTTGTAACAGACATGCGATGCGCATCACCTACCCGGCGCCAGTTCCATTCATCCGCGCGATGCCGTCAGTCGTGATTCAAAAAACGGCCTGAGTCTAGCGTCGCGATACCGGCGCGTGAATCGCCCCCCCGTGTCTAGTGTCTGACATCGGCAGTTAGGGTTAAGCTGTAGCCGCATGGAAACCGAGGCGTAAACATGAATGCGAACGGCGCACCGGGTAGCGCATGGCTGCCGCTGTCCTGCAAGCTGCACACAGCGCCAATATTCAACAGGCGGCGAACCCGGAGACCGGCCATTGCGGCTGACCATCCAGCGTGACTCACTTCCTGATCCGCAACAAACACAAACGATCCCGTTGGCTGCGCGACGCCGGCTGGCGACTGGAAGCGGCTGTTCTGTCTCTGTTCTGGCTGCATGCCGGTACACTGAGACCCGCGAACGCGTCCGCCATCGGTAGGCGCCTGTTCCGCTGGCTTGGACCGCGCACCGCAAAACATCGACGCGTCATGCACAATCTGTCGATCGCCTTCCCCGATCTCGAACACGACCGGATTGCAGCACTCGCGCGTGATGTCTGGGGAAACTTCGGCTCTGTTCTTGCGGAATATCCCCACCTGTCCGAACTTGCGACCACGTGGTCTTCCGCGGGTATCGACATGGTAATCGACGCGGAAACGCGCCGCGTCCTCGCGCACGGCGTACCCGCCGTGTATATCACCGCGCATCTGGGCAACTGGGAACTCGTCGGATCTGCAATTACCGGCATGGGTGTACCGCTGAGCGTGGTCTATGCCCCGCAAGGCAATCCCGCCCTAAATCGCCTGCTTCAGGCAAAGCGCCGAAACCTGGGCTGCCGGTTCATCGAAAAGAAGAATGCCCCACGCACGCTGCTGCGTGAACTTCGCTCGGGTCGCTCTGTCGGTCTGCTGCCCGATCAGCGCATGGACGGCGGCGAATCCCTGCCATTCTTCGGCAAGAACACGCCGTCGCCCACCACGCCGGCATGGCTGGCTATCAAAACCGGCTCCCCGCTGGTACCCGTACAAGTAGAACGCACCGGTGATGCCCGCTACCGCGCCATATTTCACAAACCGGTCGACACGACAGGCAAGGCAAACGAACGCGAGGCTGTCGTGCAGGTCACCGCCGCGATCAATCGCCTGTTCGAGAACTGGATCAGGCAGCACCCTGAACAATGGTTGTGCATGAAGCGACGCTGGCCGGATATTCCTGACGGTCAACAAGGCGGTTGACTCATGTATGGATGGCACAGGGCATTGATTATCGACCGCTACATCATCGCTGAAATTGCCCGTCCATTCGGTCTCGGAGTCGTCACGCTTTTGGTCATTTTTACCGGCTACAGTACCGCTGTGCGCCTGGCGGATGCGGCGCAGGAACTGATGCAGGTTTCAAGTGTTGTGAAATTGATTTCCCTCAACACCCTCGTTGCGCTGGAAATACTGCTGCCAACGGCGCTGTATTTATCCGTCCTGTCGGCAATCGGCCGGCTCCATAGTGATTCTGAGGTGGTGGCGTTGAAAGCCGCGGGCATCAGCGAACGGCGCATAGCCATACCGGTATTCGGTCTTGCGATTATCGTGGCCGTGGTGGTCGGTTTATTGTCCCTGTATGGACGGCCCTGGGCGTACCGGGAAAATTACCGACTGGAGGCTGAAGCCGTTTCCGGTTTGTCCATCGACAAAATGGAAGCCGGCAGTTTTCTCGTGCTGCAGGGCGGCCGCCATGTGCTGTTTGCCGGACGCATTGACAGGGAACGGAATCTCCTCAGGGAGGTGTTCCTGCAAACTGACCAGGGCGATAAATCCAGAGTGATTCACGCCAGCGAGGCGCTTCTGAATCAGACAATGTCTGGAGACGGGTATGTGGTCGAATTTCATGATGGTTACAGTTTTCTGCTCGACCGCCTGGGACCCGGGGACGTCACACTGCGATTCGGAACACTCATAGTTGACTTGCAGGTCGATGCCGATGATGCGAGTTACCGGCGCAAAGCGGCGTCTAGCGCCAGCCTGGCGCATTCAAAGAGACCCAGGGATATCGCCGAATACCAGTGGCGGCTGTCAACACCGCTGGCAACACTGCTGCTGGCCCTGCTGGCAGTCCCGCTGAGCCGCGGCAGCTACAGGCGCAGCCGCTTTCGCGGATATTTCATCGCCATCCTCATCTACACGATGCTATTCAACCTGATCATCCTCGCGCGCAACCTCGTTGAACAGGGAGCCGTCGGTTCCATGCCGGGACTCTGGTGGGCGTACGCTTTCCCGGCGGGCCTGCTGGCCGTCCTGCTCCTGAAACCCCGGCTGCTTGACCGGAGCGGACGGACATGATGCGCCTCGAGCGGTATATTGCCGCATCCCTGCTGAAAGGCTGGTCCCTGGTTCTGTTGATCATGCTGGCGCTGTTCAGCCTGTTCGTTTTCGTCGTGGAACTGGACCATGTCGACAACCGGTACCGGGTCCTGAATGCGTTGCACTATGTGGCCCTGACCCTGCCACAGCGTGCCATGGACCTGTCGCCGGCGATCTTTCTTCTGGGCACGCTCGCCGCGCTCGCTGCGCTGGCGAAACACAACGAACTGATCGGGATGCTATCGGCCGGCGTCACGCGTGTGCGCCTGGTGCGTTGCGTTGCCGTACCAGCGGTCCTGCTGGTCGCGCTACTGACGCTGTTTTCCGAGTTTGTTTCCGCTCCGCTCTACCAGTTGGCCGAAACCCGGCGCAGCAGCATCCGCAGCGACAGCGCCGACAGTCTGAACGGCAAGGGTCTGTGGTCGAAAAGCGGGCTGCGCTTTATCAACGTTCGCAAAGTCCGCCTGGGATGGATACCGACGGGGATTGATCTCTACGAATTCGAACCGGACGGAGCGCTGAAAACCGCAATTCATGCCGATCACGCGCTCCTTTCGCCCGGCAGCAGGCAATGGACCCTGGTTGATGCCCGGTACAAGGCGTGGATTGACGGTCATGAAAGCAGCCGCCATCTGAAAAAGCTTGATCTGGGCCCTTTCTGGCTCAGCAAGGAACTGCCCGCCCTGTCGATATCGACCGCCGGAATGTCGCTTGTCGGGCTCCACGAGTACATCAGATACCTGACCGATACCGGACAGGCTGCCAGACCGTATCAACTGGCCTTCTGGCAAAAGGCAAGCATCCCGCTGACAGCAGGCATGATGGTCATGCTGGCCGTCCCTATCGGCGCGGAAGTCCGTCCACTGCGCGGAGCCACATTCGGGCGACGCATGGCCAGTGGCGCCATGATCGGGATTCTGTTTTATCTCGGCACGCAGCTCATCCAGGCCGGCGGAATGCTGCTGGGACTCGATGCCGCCCTGATTGCCCTGACACCCGTCCTGATCCTGTTTCTGACGAGCGGTTTCCTGTTCTACCGCATGCGCTGGTGACTGTGCCGATGATCCCGTACATCCCTGCATGAACACCACCCCTGCAATCAGCAATGCCGCCAATCCCGTTATCCCGATAGAGGTCACGACAACATGCGCCTGATGATTACATTTATACGCGCCTATCCCTGGCAGACGCTGCTCATGCTGGCGGCGCTGCTGCTGGCCGGTCTCGCCGAAGGCATCAGCCTGTCCGCGCTGCTGCCGCTGCTCAATATCGCCATTCGCGGCAACAGCGGCGCCAGTGCGGATAACACCCCGGTGGAACATAACGGCTATGAGCAACGGGTCAATGATCTCCTCCATGACATCGGCATCAGTCCCAGTATCCAGGTCATGCTGGCCATCATCGTGATCGGCGGAACCCTGAAAGGACTGTTGCTGCTGATCGCCAACAAGCAGGTCGGCTACACGGCGGCCCAGGTCACGACCGATCTGAGGCTTGAATTGATGCGCGCCATACTCAGGAGCCGCTGGGAATATTTCATCAGTCAACCGATAGGCAGGCTGACGAACGCGCTGGCGACCGAGGCTAACCGTTCATCGGATGCGTTCGTGGACGGTTCGCTCATGATCACCCTGCTGATTCAGGCGCTCGTCTACAGCGCGGTAGCGATTGCCATCTCCTGGCGCGCCACGCTTGCCGGTCTGTTTACCGGACTGGTCATCATCGGGATTTCACACTTCTACGTACGGATGGCCCAGAAGGCCGGGAAACGTCAAACCAGACTGCTGCGCTCGCTGGTGACGCGTCTGACCGACACCCTGCAATCCGTCAAGCCGCTGAAGGCCATGGGACGCGAGCATCTGACTGATGCCGTGCTGGCCATGGAAACATCCCGGCTCAACCAGGCGCTGAAACGTCAGGTCTTCAGCAAATCCGTGCTCATCACCGTGCAGGAACAAATGCTCATCATTGCCATTGCGGCCGGAATGTTCATCGCGCTGGTCCAGTTCAGAATGCCGCTAACCACGGTCTTGATGCTGGCCATTGTCATGGGCAGCATGCTCAGGCAGTTCAGCAAGGTGCAGCGGCAGTACCAGAGAATGGTCATCGGCGAAAGCGCCTTCCTGTCGCTGAAACGCATCATCGGGAGCGCTATCGAAACAGAGGAAAGACTTGTGGACGGGCGGTTACCAACCTTGCAATACGGTATCAGCTTCGATGCGGTGAATTTCACCTATGGCGAACACACGGTGCTCGAGAGGTTGTCGATAGCTATCCCGGCCGGTTCGCTGACGGCTCTGGTCGGTCCCTCGGGTGCAGGAAAAACGACCATCATTGATCTGATCACCGGTCTGCTGCAGCCGCAATCCGGCAGCATCATGGCGGATGATACGCCCCTGCAGGAACTCGATATCAAGGCCTGGCGACGCATGATTGGCTATGTGCCGCAGGAAACCATGCTGCTGCATGACACGATCCTGCACAATGTCACGCTGGGCGATCCCGAACTGGGTCGCGCGGATGCGGAACGTGCCCTGAAGGAAGCGGGAGCCTGGGAATTCGTCGCCGCGCTCGCTGACGGCATGGACAGCACCGTGGGCGAACGGGGCGGAAAACTTTCGGGAGGCCAGCGGCAGCGGATCATGATTGCACGCGCGCTGGTTCACCGGCCAGCACTGCTGATTCTGGACGAGGCGACCAGCGCGCTGGACCCGGCCAGTGAGGCGGCCATATGCCAGACGCTGGAACAGCTGCGCGGCAGGCTGACCATACTGGCGATCAGCCACCAGGTCGCGCTGGTCGGCGCCGCGGACCGGGTGTACCGACTGGAGAAGGGGCAGGTAATAACCCTGGATGACGGCGCGCGGCGATGTGCCGCCGGCCGCTGAGGCAACGGCGGATTGAACGGGTCGACCGCCCGGTCCGTCCGTACCTCGATCAAAATACAGGCAGGGCGGGTTAGCGTTATTTGCGTAACCCGCCAGGTATTGCGCACCAACACAACGCTTTTTTACGAGGGCCTGCCGGCACATCCGGTGGGTTACGGCACAAACGACGCGCCTGACCCACCCTGCATGGATATTGAACTGCCCGAGCAGGTCACACCCGGTTGACAGTCGCTGCTCCGGCAGCGGCGATCATCAGTACAGGCGCTTGGCCGGAATGAATTCGGGTATTTCACCCGATTCTCTCAACTTCCGGTAAATGTTGTTGAGATGGGTTCTCAGGGTCGATTTGGTGATGACCAGGTAATCGCATATCTCGGTATTGGTGATGCCCTTGATGGTGAGCGAGATGATTTCTGTCTCACGGCTGGTCAGCCCCTTCTCCCGGAAATACGCGAGCGCCATTTGATATTTCTCCATCAGCGGCTGCAGGAAGGAGACAATGCGTTCCATGCTGCACATCAGCGTTACATCGTAGAGACTGCCGTGTATCGAGCTGTTCCGGTACACGCGGCTGCCCCAGTCCTTCCACTGCTGGTGCTTGTCCCTGGCGTAGAGCTCCATGCAGCCTTCTTCACACACCTGTGTCAGTTTGTCGCCGCAGATGGCCCGACAGGCGCCGTTCTGCTGCAGAACCTTCTTTTGCGAGTCCTTGACGCAGATGGCGATATCGCCCGTGCGCAGCGATTGCTCCAGATAACAGCTCATGCATTCGACATCGTCATCCATTGAATTCCCTCAACCGGATCCAGACAGGGGCGAGCATAATGGATTCGCATCATCGCGGAAATCAGCCCCCCGTGTCTACTTCATTGCGCGCCGTGCTGCGGTAAAGTGACCCTGCGGGACGCAAGCGGCCGCGGTCGGCGCCGGTTTCACGGCGAGACCGCGGCGATTGACTCAGATCAAGGACACGCCGCCGCCCGCTGGCATACAAGACAGAGTTCGGATGCGTGACAAGAATGCTTGCCTGCATCCGGCCGGTGAAGGAAACGTGATACTTTCGAACTACGTCAACACTTTTGGTCAGGCGATGCTGCAGCGCCATGGCGAGCGCGTGCACAAGATCGCTATCGATGCCAGTTTCACCTGTCCCAACCGCGACGGCACGCGGGGGCGCGGCGGCTGCACCTTCTGCAATAATGTCTCCTTCAGCCCCAACGGCCGGCAGCCTCCCGTCATCGGCGAACAGATTGCTGCCGGCCGGCGGGTGATTCGCAAGCGTACCGGGGCGCAAAAATATATCGCCTACTTCCAGGCCTACACCAATACCTACGCGGACATCACCCGGCTCAGAATGCTTTACGATGAAGCGCTGAACGAACCGGATGTCATCGGCCTCTCGGTCGGCACCCGGCCTGATTGCGTGCCCGCCCCGGTGCTGGATCTGCTTGCCGGATATCACCGCGGCGGTTATGAAATCTGGCTGGAACTGGGTCTGCAATCGTCCTTCGATGAGACACTGAGACGCGTCAACCGCGGACACGGCTTCGGTGAATATAAAACCGCGGTGCGTGCCGCGCGCAACCGGGGTCTGCCGGTGTGTACACATCTCATCATCGGCCTGCCGGGTGAAACGGCAAAACACTGCGAAGTTTCCCTGGAACGTGTGCTGGAACTGGGCGTCGACGGCCTGAAACTCCATCCCCTGCATGTTGTCAAGGGTACGCAACTGGCGAACGAGTGGCGGCGCGGGCACTACCAGCCCCTCGGCCTGGAGGAATACGTCGACACCGCGGCGCAGCTTATCCGGCAGACCCCGCCGGAGGTAATCTTTCATCGCGTCACGGGAACAGCATCGGGAAACATTCTGCTCGCGCCCGACTGGTGTTCGCAAAAATGGCGGGTGCTCAACCGCATCGCGGACCGGTTGGCGAAGCATGGAAAAAAGGGACCTCTGACCCGAATGGCACTTACCTTAAGCGAGATCGGCTACCCAAATGCATAATTGGCCACGGAAGCACACGGAAAGACACAGAATACACACAGTTAATTTCCATGTCTTCCGTGTGTTTCCGTGGCTATTTTTAGCCTTATGGCCAAGTCAGCGTCATTCGCATCTGTCCCCTGTTTCTTGCCAATAGGTGATGCGCCCCATGGAACTCGTCTGCCCCGCCGGAAACCTGCCCGCACTGAAGACCGCGGTCAATCATGGCGCCGATGCGGTCTATATCGGCTTCCGCGATGACACCAATGCCCGGCATTTCGCGGGCCTGAACTTCAACGATAAACAGGCCGTCGAGGGCATTCGCTATGCACACAACCGGCAGGTGAAGGTATTCGTCGCCATCAACACCTATCCGCAGCCATCGGGCTGGCCGCGCTGGCAGGCGGCGGTGGACAAGGCGGCCGAGCTTCGCGTCGACGCCCTGATACTGGCCGACATCGGCGTCATGGACTATGCCGCCAGGCAGTGGCCCGAACTGCGTCTGCACCTGTCCGTACAGGGGTCCGCCACCAATGACGAGGCGATCCGTTTTTATCACGAACAGTTCAACATCCGGCGTGCCGTGTTGCCGCGCGTACTCTCACTGAATCAGGTCCGGCAGGTCGCAGAACGCAGTCCGGTTCCGCTTGAGGTGTTCGGCTTCGGCAGCCTGTGCGTCATGGTGGAGGGACGCTGCCTGCTGTCCTCCTATGTCACCGGCCGCTCACCCAACACAGCCGGCGCTTGTTCGCCGGCCAGCGACGTGCGCTGGCAGGAAACGGCATGCGGCATGGAGTCGCGGCTCAACGGTGTATTGATCGATCGCTATGCCAGGGATGAACCCGCCGGCTACCCGACGCTGTGCAAGGGGCGCTTCCAGAGCCGCGGTAACACCTATTACGCCATAGAGGAACCGACCAGCCTGAACACCCTGGCACTGCTGCCGGAGCTGCAGGCCATGGGCATCGCAGCCATCAAGATCGAGGGCCGGCAGCGCAGTCCGGCCTATGCCGCCCGGGTGACGCGCGTGTGGCGCGCCGCGCTCGATGCCTGCCGCAGCGACCCGAAGGGGTACCAGCCGCACAGGGACTGGCTTGCGGAGCTCGCCGGTGTTTCCGAAGGCGGCCAGACAACGTTCGGCGCCTACCACCGGCCCTGGCAGTGAGGCGCGCGCCATGACAGCTCAACGCCCGAAACTCTCGCTCGGTCCGGTGCTGTATTACTGGCCACGCAAAACCCTGCTCGAATTCTATGCGCGCATCGCCGACTCCCCCGTGGACATCGTTTACCTCGGCGAAACGGTCTGCGCGAAGCGCCGGGCACTGAACCAATTTGAGTGGCTGGAACTGGCCGCCCGTCTTCAGGCCGCCGGCAAGGTGGTGGTGCTGTCCACGCTCACCCTGCTGGAGGCGGCATCCGAACTCGGCAGCCTGCGGCGTTTATGTGAAGCACGGGACATCCTGGTCGAGGCCAATGACATGGCGGCGGTGCAAGTGCTCGCCGGACGCAAGCCGTTCGTCACCGGCCCGGCCATCAATATCTACAATGCCCGCACCCTGTCACTGCTCGCCGCACTCGGCCTGAAGCGCTGGGTGCTGCCACTGGAGCTTGCGCGCAATACCCTGGCGGATCTTCAGGTGCAACGCCCGGCCGGCGTTGAAACCGAGGTGTTCGTCTACGGCCGGATGCCGCTCGCCTATTCGGCGCGCTGCTTCACCGCGCGCGCCCATAATCTGCCCAAGGACGATTGTCAGTTCCGCTGCCTGGACTATCCCGACGGTCTGCTGCTGTCCACCCGCGAGGACGCCCCGTTCCTGGTGCTGAACGGCATCCAGACCCAGTCCGCGCTGACCCTTAACCTGATCGCCGAACTCGGTGATCTTGCCGGCCTGGGCGTGGATGTGCTGCGCATCAGTCCGCAGTCACAACAAACCGAATTCATCATCGAAACCTTCCACGCCTGCCTGCAGGGCAATCTGGGTGTATCAGAGGCTCGCGAGGCACTGGACAACTGTCAGCCGGTCGGCGAGTGTGACGGCTACTGGCATGGGCAGGCCGGTATGAACCGTTGCGGATATCCCACTAATCGAGGCGCAGCATGAATAACTTCTCTTCCCCGCAAGCAGGTCCCATGATGAAGGACAACCCGTTCGACCTGGACAACGACGCCGCCTATGCAGCGTGGCGCGAGCGCAAGCTGGATGGCTATCCGCTCGATGTCGGGGAACTGATCGTCGAGGTCAACGACCCGCGCCAGTTGACGACGACGGAATTCGAAGCCGTCCTTGTGCGCTGTCGCAAGACAAACATGGCGATCGTTGCCGGCCCCGCCGGCGAGGACCCGGACAAGGCGATACCCCGAGCGCTCGGGTCGCGGTTCGGACTGACCCGGCTGGATTGCAACAGGGGCGCCGATGACGACGGCGTGACGACCCTGAAGGTCGTGGGAAACGAATGGCGCGGGAGTTACATACCCTACACCAACCGCCCCATCCACTGGCACACCGACGGCTATTACAATCGGCAGGAAAACCAGATCAGAGGGCTGCTGCTGTATTGTGTGTCACCTGCCGCCAGAGGCGGTGAAAACGCCCTGCTGGATCATGAAATCGCTTATATCCACCTGCGAGATATGGATCCCGACTATATCCGCGCACTGATGAGGCCCGAGGTCATGACAATCCCCCCGAATGTCGAGGGCGGCATCGAGTTACGGCCCGCGCGCAGCGGCCCGGTGTTTTCCGTCCTCTCGGACGGCACGCTACACATGCGTTACACCGCGCGCACCCGCAGCATCGAATGGTCACCGGATCATGTTACGCAGAAAGCCGTCGCCGCCCTGAACATCTTTTTGAGCTCTGCCTCGCCGCATATCTATCGCGCTATCATGCAGGGCGGTCAGGGACTGATCTGCAACAATGTCCTGCACGACCGCTCGGGGTTCGATGACGATGAGACCCACACGCGGCAACTTTACCGGCTGCGCTACTATCAACGCATTGCCGGCACCTGATCGGCTCATGAGGATCGTCTGACTAGAACCTGTCTTAAAATTGTGGATCGGATGCCAGGAGCAGGCGCAGCTCGTTCGCGGACGGGTAGGACCGGCGCCTCGCCGGGAAACAACAGGTCAAACAGTTTCCACGCAAGGCGCGGGGCTTGCTTAAACAGAACGCATATCAAGGAAGTTGAATATTGAGATAGGTTCTAGCTGAACAATCGCTCGTAGAACGGCAGGGCCTGCTGCATCACGCCGCCCAGTTGACGGTGCAACCAGAGTGATTCCAGATCCAGACCATCCAGAAAGTTTTTCACCTCGAGACCCAGTTCCGTATCGCCTTCCATGCGCAGCCGGCGCTGGAAGAACAGGGTATCGGTGTCCTCACGCCGGGCGGCCAGCAGGAGAAAGGCGTGCAGGCTGCCGGTAATCGACAGGTCCGGCAGGTGTTTGTCCCGGGCCGCTACCAGCCGCGTTTGCTCCAGTGACAGGCACAATGTCAGCCGCAGGTCGCTGACATGGACGCGCATGATGCGCCCCTGCAGAAAATCCAGCTCACCCTCGCGCAAGGCCCCTGCAAAAATCCGGTTGAGTGCCGTGACCACCGCCAGTCGATGTACGGCATCCGGAATCATCGCAAAGGACCATGTCAGAGGACGTGGCAATACCGGGCAAGCAAGCGTCTGATTGTCTGGGTTCTGCATGGGGTCAGTCATCCTTGTGGACTGGGAAAAGCGGCTGTGCCGGAAGCCATGACTATACCGGAAATTCGTCTTGAACAGCCCCACAGAATCGGTGATCGCCGCATCACGGGCCGATGAAATACGAACCGCTGTCGAGCAAGTGGCGCGCGCTTCACCCCGGGAGTCGAGACAGCAATAATTCTCAGATCAAGGAAAATGCCTGTTCAGTGCAGGCCATGCTGAAATGCAAAGACCGCCGCCTCGGTGCGGCTGTGCACGCCGATCTTGGGGTAGATATTCTTGAAGTGACTGCGGATTGTCTGAATGCTGACGCACAGCCTCGCGGCAATCTGCGCGGTGTTCATCCCATTCGCCGCCAGACCCAGTATCTCCTTCTCGCGGGTCGTCAGTCTGCCCCTGCCATGAATGCCTGCGGTGACGGCACCCCTGACGGGTGACGTGGCCATCCGCTGCAACAGGCGCTGCGGGCTGACTCGTCGCAGACTGAAGAACACGCTCACCTGTCCGGCCTCTTCCCGCAGTTGCCGGGGGATGTAACAGGCGCCGATGTTAACCAGAACGGAAGCGCCATCGGCATGTTTGACAACCAGATCGAAATCGCCGACCGGCGGGCGGCCTTCGACCGTTTTCGGGATCGGACAGTGATCGCCGCAGAAGGCATTCCCGTGCACGTCGGTCCCGCATAACAAGGTGGCGCAACGGTTACCGCGCACCTGCTCACGGGTGTGTCCCAGCAGCTTTTCAAAGTCGCCGTTGGCGAAACGCACCTTACCCGCGGAATCGATGCCGAAAACGGCATCGGTACTCTGCTCGAAAATGCTGTGCAATGCGTTCACCGTGTTAAACCCTCCGGAACTGATAACAACCGCGATGATGCCGCCGCGCCACAATTACAATAATGCAAATAATATGCCAATAAAGCTCCTCGGCAACTGACTGTATTTGCTGGGGAGTATTCACGATGAATGTTTCATGCCTGACAAATACATCAGGTATGTCGTCGGCACGACTGTCACCATGTCATAACTGTCAGTAGTGACCATCACTTCGAACCGTGTTTCTCAATCGGCCCGGATCCCGGTGCTTCTGCCCCAGATGGGGTACGCATTTCACTACCCCGGGTGATTCTTTCACACATCCGGTTCGTCCATTCTGTATCTCCGGATCCGACAACATGCCGGCGTCGCACTGCAAAGGCGGCGTACCGGTAACACGCGGGAGGTACGACTCGGCGGTATCCGTTCATGCCGCCGACAGTTTTTTCACACACGATGCACGGGATCACGGATGCCAAACGACAATCGCAAACAGCATCTGACAAAAATTCAGAAGATATATTCGAGGAGGATATGATCATGTATAAAAGTTTCCTGAACCGTTTCCTACAATACGCGACGGTTCTGATCCCCGCCACGGGGATGTTGTTGCTTTTCGGTCCGGTCGATGCGCAGGCCGCCAAGCCGCCACCCACGCCGTTGTCCTGCGGCATTTCGCCCGCGAGCGGAACCACGGCCGCGGGCGTGCCCATAACCTTTACCGGTTCAACCCAAAACGGCAAAGGCTCCATATCTTACGACTGGAATTTCTCGGACGGTTCAGGATCGCCGGCGTCATCGACGTCGCAAAGTGTAAATGTCACCTACAGCACCGCCGGCGGTCCGTTTGCCGTGCTGCTGGGAGTCACCGACAAGAATGGCACCAGCGCCAGTTGCAGCACGACCGTCACGGTCACTGTCGGTGGCAACGTCCCACCGGTGGCCAACAATGACGATTACTCGACGCCCAGGGACACGGTACTGGATATATCCGCGCCGGGAGTGCTGACCAACGACACGGACGCCAACGGCGATCAGCTGAGCGCCCTGCTCGCCACCACGACCGCTTCCGGCACGCTGACCCTGAATTCGAATGGATCCTTCATGTACACGCCGTACACCGGTTTCACCGGCGAGGACAGCTTCAGTTATTTCGCCGATGACGGCACCGACCTGTCCGACTCGAGTGCAACGGTCACGATCAGCGTCAACGACGACACGCCACCGTCTGCTGGCGAGACGCTGTTCAGAACCAAATGCATCATGTGCCACGGCGAATACGGCGCCGGTGGTTACGCCCACCGTAGCATCAGGGGCGCGCGTGCCGACCGCATCCGCAATGCCATGAACAAGTGGCCTGAGATGGCTTTCCTGACTTATCTCTCGGATGCCGAACTGGCGGATATCGAGACCTACCTGGCCGGCGTGCCCAGGGGCGACCGATTGCCGCACAACGGCGACCTGGTCAACGGCGAGGCGCAGTTCCGCGCATCGTGCACCTACTGCCACAGCTACGGTGGTGCGCCCATCGATCCGCCCCGGCCCGGTCCCGACCTGATGGCGAGCGTCGCCAACATGTCGGATACCTGGCTCGGCGCCTGGATTGATTATCCCAGTGAAATGGTCGCGGCCGGCGCCTACGATGCCGCCAGGCTCGCCGACTACAAGTACGTCATGCCCGATCTCCTGCATCCGCCCGCGGATGTCTGGGACATGGTGGATTTCCTGGTCAACCGGGGCAGCACGCCCGTTGACGACTCGCTTCCGGTGCCCATGCAGGAGGGTGACCCGAATTTCGAGGCCAGCAAGCAGGTCTACTTCAACCACTGTGCCGGCTGTCATGGCACGCTCCGCACGGGCGCGACCGGGCCCGACATCCAGGGGCCTCACTATGACGAAGATCTGCAAGCTTACGTACAGGGGCGTGCCAAAGATATCGGTACCGACGGTCTGAAGGCCATCCTGCGCTACGGAACCCCGGCGGGTATGGGCAACTTCGGTCAGTCCGGCATCCTAACGGAAGAACAGATCGCCAACCTGGCCGCCTACCTGCAGTTGCCCGCGCCGGCCGCACCACCGCTGCCGATGGCGGACATCCAGGCCAGCTGGGATCTCATTGTGCCCGTGGCTGACCGGCCGACTGCGCCGCAGCACACGCGCAACTGGGAAAACTTTACCGGCGTGGTGCTGCGTGATGCCGGCCAGGTGGCGATCATCGATGGCGACACCAACGAGGAGGTCGCGCGTCTGTCCACGGGCTTCGCGGTGCACATCCTGCGCTCCTCCTCGACGGGGCGCTACTTCTACGCCATCGGTCGTGACGGCCTGGTCAGCCTGATCGACCTGTGGACCCCGACGCCGACCATCGTGGCAACCGTGAAGGGCTGCCATGATGCGCGCAGCGTAGATGGCAGCAAGTTCCCGGGATACGAGGACAAGTTCGTCATCGAGGGTTGCTACTGGCCGCCGCAGTATGTCGTCTACGACGGTCTCACGCTCGAACCGAAGCAGCGTGTCGACCTGCCGATGACGGACATTAACGGGGACTCGCTGGACGAGAACCGCGTGGCGTCCATCGTGGCTTCCCACGACGACCCGGTGTGGGTGATCTCGCAGAAGGAGGCGGGTTACGTCTCCATCGTGGACTACTCCGATCCCGCCGGCGCGAACTTCCCGATTACGGCAAATATTGCCACCGCCAAGTACCTGCACGACGGCGGTTTCGACCACACCGGTGATTACTTCCTGGTCGCCGCCAACGCCAGCAACAAGATAGTGGTGGTCGACCTGGTGAACCAGAGCCTGGAGGCGATTATCGATGTGGGTGCCGTGCCGCATCCGGGCCGCGGTGTGAACTGGCTGGATCCCGACTACGGCTGGGTCAACGCCACTTCGCACATCGGCGAGGGCAAGGTATCGGTGTACGGTGCGGACCCGGTGGGACGCCCGGATGTCGCCTGGCAGGTGGTGCGCGAGATCACGCTACCGTCCGCGGGCTCGCTGTTCATCAAGTCGCATCCGGCCTCACCGTGGGTGCTGGTGGATATGACCAAGAGCTCGACCGGGTACTCTAAGGATATCTGCGCCATCTCGAAGGCGACCGGTACGCTCGACCGTTGCTTCACCGTGGCCACGAACGGCTGGGCGGTACACTTCGAGTTCAACATGGATGGCTCCGAGGTGTGGGTATCCGACTGGGCGCCGGACGGTGCGGTAATCGTACTGGACAGCACCACGCTGACCGAGATCAGGCGCTTCACGGGTCTCCCGACACCGACCGGCAAGTTCAACGTCTACAACACGGCTTACGACATTTACTGAGTCAATGCAGGACCCCGGTACGGGCGACACTCCATGTGTCGCCCGTACCGGGAAGGGGGTGTAATATCAGGGAGACGAGAGCCAGCGGGCCGCTGGACTTCACGCCCCCTGAAGACACACAGGCGTGCCGATCAACAGCGACCGGCTGATGGCCCCCGAAGATCACACGCCGGCAGCACCGAATGAAACCACGTTCCCGGATACGGCTCGTTCTCCTGGCGGCGCTGGCCGTCTTTCTCGGCTGGCGTCTCATCCGGCCCATGAACATCTTTATCGTTTCCGATGCCTTCGAACGCCCGTTGCCGAGCGCCGACGCGCCAGCGCCGTTGCGCACGCTGCATGCCGAAGAGTGTGCCGGATGTCACCGGGAGTTCTATGATGAGTGGCGGACCACCATTCACAGTCAGGCCTGGACCGATCCCTATTTCCAGACCGACTGGCAGTTCGATGACTCGCAGCAAATCTGCAAGAACTGCCACATCCCCCTTGACCGGCAGCAGGAACACGTCATTCTCGGTTTCCGGGACAGTGACAAGTGGAACCCGGTGCTGGGTCCCAATCCGGATTTTGATCCGGCACTGCAGCAGGAGGGTGTGACCTGCGCGGCCTGCCATCTGCGCGACGGGAAAATTGTCGGAGTCCTCGGCACGACGAACGCCCCGCATCCGGTCAAAATGATTGATGATCCAAACCAGGTCTGCGTGCGCTGCCATGTGGTTGAGGGGGATCGCTGGGACACCTTCTTGCGCTTTCCACCCTGTGGCACGGTGGCTGAAATCCAGGCCACGCCCAACAGCAGGCTGCGATCTGATGATCGTGTGTCCATGACAGATCACCCGGTTGTGCCGACGGTTGCACCGGGTACTCATGAGACGGTGTTATCAACGCCGTCCATCCATCAGAAGGGAGGGAGCGGCGAAACGGTCGTACCGAACACGGCATCGCTGGGTTGCGTGCAGTGTCATATGCCGCTGGTGGAGCGGCCGCTGGTCGAGGGCGGTCAGCTCCGCACGGTGCGGCGGCACCTGTGGCGTGGAGGCCATGACCCAACGATGGTGACCCGGGGTCTTGAGGTGAGTTTCGAGGAGGAACCCGGGCAGTCTGTGGACGAGCGAATCTATATACTCACCCTGACGAATGTCGGCGCGGCCCACTATCTGCCGACCGGCACCCCCGATCGTTTCCTCTCGGTGGATCTGCGCCTGCTGGACAGCAATGGCAGGGTGCTGAAGGAACAACACCATACCCTCAAACGGTCCGTTATGTGGCGGCCATTCATTATCGACCTGTGGGATACCCGTCTGCCACGCTGGCAGTCGCGCCGCTACGAGTTCTCTGTTCCGCCGGATGACGGGCAGCCGCCCGTGACGGTTGAAGCCGTGGTGCGATACCACCTTCTGGATGAAAAACGCCGCCTGCGCATCGGCTACGAGAACCGGGAGCCGATTGCCTATGAAATCTTTCGCCAGAAACTGGCCACAAACTCGTTACCACGCTGAATACGGAACGCAGAATCGATGCAGACTATCTGTCCGTCGTCCTATGAACCGGCCTTCCTGTCCAGTTGCCCATAACCAGCACCGATTAAGCCATGTAGATTATCCCGGGCCGGCCTGGCAGTCACATGCTCCTGATCGCCGTCCAAGCGTCGGGCCAATGGAGAAGACGCTGGAAAGCAGGATATCCGCAGAGCCCCGCGTAGTTGCGGGGGTTCTGCGAAAGCCTGCGGACTTCGCCTCGTGGCCCGGCGGGCCGGTCGAGACCTCATCTTATGCCCTCCTGCTATACAAACGTCAGATCTTGATGTTCTCCATCTCGATCACATGACCGAGCGCCTCTTCGATCATGTGCCGCGCATGCGACGTGGCGGTATGCAAATAGGCATGCAGCGCAGCGTCTCGGGGACTGCGGCTTTCACACTCCATACTGTAGCGTTCGAACGCGGAAAGGCTGGTAATCAGCTCAGCAAGGTGGCGCGGACATTCGCACTTGACGGCAGATGACAGCGAGGCCAGTGTCGCCAGTACCTCTTCGTCGTAGCGCCGCGACGGCGCGGGCAGGTTGAACCCTGCGCTCTCCGGGCTTGCCGCTTCGGGGGCTGACTGACCTGCGTGCCACATCGCCAGACAATGCGTCTGCAGTGTGCGCGGATCCACGGGTGCGCACAGGGCCGAACATGTTGAAGCGGGCAGTTGTGCGAGTGTCTCCCGGGAGGCGTAGCGATACACCACCACGGCATGCGCTGCCTTTGCGCAGATCAGCCAGTCGACCATGCGGGCGGCGATATCCCCGTGCAGCGTCGCCTGTTCGATCACCAGTACGTCGGCTTCGGCGTCGCTGCCGCGGACCTGGTAGTCGGTGACATCCCGGTAGCTGGCCACCAGCGTGATGCCGGCCGGGGTATCGCCGGCCACACGCAGTGTGTCGGCCAGTGCTTCACCCACGACAGCCACCCGACAGGGGGACCACTGCGTGGGTGTAGTACGGGGCGGCAAGCGACGGGCCGCTTTCAGCCGTTCCGCTAACGTCCCGGTGTCGAGGCCCGCGACCTCGCCGATGGCGTCACCGGCATCCACCAGCTGCTTCATCAGGCGCAGTCGTTCCATGTCTCCGGCACTGTAGAGCCGCCCGCCCCGGGGTGAGCGCTGCGGCGAAACGGCCGCATAGCGTCGCTCCCAGATGCGCAGCGCATCCGGAGAAATCCCGGTGAGCCTTGCCACGGCACCGATGCGGTAACGGGTTGGACTATTCTCGATTGATTCATTCATGGCGGTTTCCGGTCAGTATGGACGAGGGCAGTCCGGATTGTTTCATAGCGGTGAAATCAACTAACAATTTTATTATACAAAACCTTGACATTTTCTCAATAGACCACTATTGTCCTAGACAACACCAGATATCCTGGTGCTCGACCAACACTGAGGACTTCGCCATGAGACACGTTGCAACGCATTCGATGAACCGGGAAGATCTCCTTATCACTAAGGTATTATTCGGGTTTTTGACGACTCCCCTGCTGTTGCTGATGAGTGCGGCAGCGGCGATCGCACTCTAGACCGAATACCTTGACAATACATGGACAATATGGGCGGACGGGATTATGGAGTTTCCGTCCGCCCGGGTAACAACCACCAACAGTGCAGTAAGGATCGCCCGCACCTGGTTCGATCGTGTCGAGCGCTCTATCAGTCTGTGCGCTCAGGCTCCACAGCCTGATGACGGGGCATGTGGCCGGTAATCACGGTTGCAACCAGTCACTGCGTGGCATCTTCGTCACGGGACACCCATTACGCGCCGGCTGATCGGCAAGCCAGGACTTTCAGGAGGTGAACTCATGCTGGACAGTCAGATCGACACATTTGAGGCAGTACAACCCCGGTACCCCCGTTCCTCGCAAGCGGCGCAAAGCAGGCGCAATGCAGTGGCACGGCGCAAACTGGAGGCATTACGGGACAGCATGCGACTGCGCGCGGCGCTCGCCGACGTCTGGGACGATACCGGCGCTGCATGATGCAGTCTGCCGGCTATTGGTTCCAAGTATGCCCGGAGTTTTTTCCGGCGGTGATGGACGAGCCCTCACCTCTGCGACGGTTAGCCATGCTGACTGGCTGCCTCTGTGACCCCACATGGCCATGTGAAAGCCAAATCCCCTGGCATCGCACTGCCGGGGAGGCGCACCGGCAATCACCTCAAGGGTGGCGGGAAATCTCACGGCACAGACCGTGCCTGATAATCGCGTCATGAACAAGGCAACAGACCCTCTCCTGATCGCGCTGTCCCTTCTGCTCGCCGCAAGCGTCACAGGGTTTTTTCTGGGCTTCATTCCCTACCCGTATGGCCTGCTGGTACTCGGGTGCTTCATTGTAGTTCGCATCCTGCACCTGAAGGGCACAGGCAAATGATCGCCTTGAGTCATCAGCCTGGCGCCGTGGATAGGAAAGCGCCGCGCTGATATCCTTGTGCACCAGCGACTGGCTACCTGGGATTGATCAGGCGGTGGGTGGTGGACCGTGTGCAAGGTCAGCAGCCATCACAGCAGCCGAACGTTTCGTCGGCCGATTCGGATCGAAAATCTGACGGGTTTCATGTCATCCGCAACTCGACAACGTTCTGGAATTGGCTGACGACGTAGTAGGACTCGACTTCCAGTTTCAGCAGAACACAGTCAGCGGCGGTAACGAAATCCTTCAGTTCGGGATGTTTGCCAAGATAGAGCTGCAAAAGTTCGACGCGCCGCACCCCATCGACCTCACTGACCGTGCCCTGTGCGGAGATGGCCACGGCATCGTGATAATCGATCGACTCGTTGGCGCGATTGTCGATCAGCAAGGAGACACGGGGATTGGCCAACAGGTTTGCGTGTTTACGGGTTGCCCGGTAGGTCGCGAACACAATCCAGTGCAAGTCGGGTGTGACGGCAAAAGCCATCAGGCTGGTGTAGGGTTGTCGGTCATGCTGGGTCGCCAGAACCCCTTGAATCTGGGAATCCAGCAGGATCCGAACCTTCTGTTGCAGTTGCTCTGGTATTGTCATCGCAAAACCCGCTACGGAATTGGTTACATGGAGTCGACCGCGGGGGCGGCTAACAAAAAAGGCCAACCACGCCCGGTTGGCCTTCCTAATTTGCTTTTCCGGTTGTTTTTCCCGTGTTCTCAGGCGAGGACGCTGTCCGGACGTCGACAGCCTCTAGCCGTCGCCGAACAGCCCGTAATGGTAAGCCCCTTCGATCACGCCGCTGGTGTAATAACCCTGCAGGCTGTTGAAATCACCTTTGGCGAAATAGACTTTCAGGGCCGGATTTTCGTCCATCGCTTTCCTGACGTTTTGCACCAGCTGTTCGTCGGCATTTCTCACCAGCACACCGCTGAATCCCGCCGTGAGCGGAAAGATGTCGTTGCCGCTGTCACCGCAAAACACGACCTCCTCCTTCGCGGCGCCGAACTCGGCGGCGACATACTCCAGCGCGGTCTGCTTCGTGGCGCTGGCGGGCAGGAAATCAAGCAGCCCCTTGCCGTCCTGTGAATCGAAGCTGTAGATGATGACTTCGTCGAACCTGCCCTTCACCGCGTCATCGACCCTGTTCAGTATTTCGTCATTACGGTCATGCTCGACGTAATAGCTCTGCTTGAACTGGTTCAGGTGCTCACTTTCCTGCACCCGCATGCCATCGATCCCGCTGACCGCCTCGTGCACGGCAGCGGCGTCCCAGCGTGGACTCGTGCGCCTGACATGGGAAATCCACCCTTCGTCAAATGTCCACTCGCCGTTGCGGTACTTCCTGATGGTGGTGCCGACATCGCCGCAGAGGATATCCGGATAGCGGACGCCGTATTCCCTGATCGCGTTTTCGGTGAGGGCGAGATTCCGCCCCGTCACGTATACGACCAGCACGCCGTTTTTTACCGTCAGCTCATTGAACAGGTCGATGGCCTTGTCATCGGCTTTCCAGTGGCCGTTCGGGAGCAGCGTTCTGTCAAGGTCGGTGGCCAGGATTTTCATAGCGGTTCTCCGCGAGGTTCGATTTGACTGACAGTTGTGAGATTAACGATACGAGGTCACGTACTCGGCACAGTCTTTGCCCTGGTGCGTGACGCTGAAACCGAAGCCGCGCAGGTCGGCGTTCAGCGTCGCCACGCAGTCGTTTTTGCGCCAGGTCAGGTGCAGGCGGTGGGGCCCCGAGTCGTGGATCTCCAGCTCGCCCCCGAAGGCGGGGGACTTGTTGCGCAGCCGCATGAGCTCCAGCTGGTCGCGCACGACAATCCGCGACAGACCCTGATCGATGTCGCTGTTGGTGAGCGTGGTACGGTTGATCTCCTTGTGCCCGGCCGGGCCGCCCTTGTCCGCCGCCTCGTAGTCGTTCTTCCCGGCGAACAGGTCCAGGTACCAGACCTGCGGTATGCCCGGCATGAACATCTGAATGGCCCGGGCGATGCGCAGTTTGCGTTCGTCCTCGCCG
>Ga0210101_1000190_pt1 | contig 22474 bp, 11 predicted proteins | sample Muzzi_PWC_D1_FD_185534 | JGI IMG/M metagenome (GOLD analysis project Ga0210101, IMG submission 185534) | Wetland microbial communities from San Francisco Bay, California, USA, that impact long-term carbon sequestration - Muzzi_PWC_D1 (SPAdes) | ecosystem: Environmental > Aquatic > Marine >... | reverse complement strand
TGGCTACACGGTCTATGACTCGACCTCGCTGGAATCACCGATCCCCCAGCCCGGTGGCAAGTCCAAGCTGTGTCTGTCCTGTCATGATGGCACGATCGCCATCGGTCAGGTCAACGTATTGAACCGGACTACCCATTTGACTGCTGCGGATCAAATAGCCATGACCGGCACCAACCCGGACGGCACGATCACCGACGGTCCGCTCGGGGCCGATACCGGATTTACCCGGCGCATCGGCGTCGATCTGAGCAATGATCACCCGATCTCGATGACGTTCGACAGTGCCAGGGCCGCGAGCGATGGCGAACTGTATGACCCAAGTGTTGCCCCGCATCTGAACGAGCGGGTTGCCGGCAGCCAGCCGGCCCTGCCGCAGGGCGATTACCTGCCGCTGGAATCGGACAAGGTCGAATGCATCTCCTGTCATGATCCGCATGTGCAGTCCGATATCGCCGGCGAGAACAACAAGTTCCTGCGCGTCAATCGTTTCCAGCAACAGCCACCGGTGGATAATGACCAGTTCGATAAAGACAATGATCTAATCTGTCTTGGCTGTCATAACAAAGAGGGCTGGGTCGGTTCTGCCCATGCCCATCCGGCGGTAGCCAATGAGCGCTATGACACGGCCGCGGCCGGATTGCGGGAATTTCCGGCCAACCTGCAGGTGTGGCAGGCGGCCTGTTTAAACTGTCATGATCCGCATACGGTGCAGGGTTCGCGGCGTATCCTGCGCGAGGGCACCGATGGACCGGTAACCATATCGACGGATCCGGCATCAGCGGGTGCACGTTACAAGCAGGGGGGTAACCCGGCCGTGGAAGAGGTGTGCTGGGCCTGCCACTCGGCCGACGGTCAGGTGCTGCAGGGCCAGGTGTCACCGAGCACCAATACCGCCTTCGAGGTGCCGGATATCAAGACCGACTTCACGACCATGGCGACGCATATGCCGATTCAGAGCGCCGATCAGATGGCGGGTTCCGAGACTCACAGCATTGGTACCACTGATGGCTTGCAGGGCACGCAGGTAGGGCAGGACTTTATCGAGGATCCGGCCAACCTGGGGCCGGGCACACGCCATGCCGAATGCACCGATTGCCATAACCCCCACCGGGTGATGAAAAACCGTCTGTTTAATGCCGACAACAGCACGCCCAATCTGGCCGGCACGCATCCACATACGACGGCGCAACTGGCCGAGGTCGGTGAAACCCAGCATACCAATATCGCCTCCGGCGTGTTGCGCGGAATCTGGGGGGTCGAACCGGTCTATAGTTCGACCGAGTTCGCGCCGGTGACCGGCGACCCGGTCAGCTTCGAGGTCAAGCGCGGTGATCCGGCCGGGCCCTTCGGCGGCGGTACCACTGCTTTGAGCGAACCCTATCTGACCCGCGAGTACCAGCTGTGTTTCAAGTGCCACTCGAACTATGCCTATGGCGCCACGCCGCCGATGCTGGGTTCATCGGGTGGCGGCACGCCGCCGGGCACCAATGCGTTGACGCAATACACCAATCAGGCGATGGAATATCAATCCCCTGATGATCATATGAGCGAAGGGACTTCGGGCTCGCCGACGGGCGCCTTCAGTGGTGTCGATGGTGGTGGCAATAGCGTCGATTATGAAACCAATAACCATCGTGCCTGGCACCCGGTGATGAAGGAAACTGGCCGTGATCCGCTGACCCGTGGCGCCGATGCCGATGACTGGAAGTCGCCGTTTAACCTCGGCGTCGGCACGCAGACGATGTATTGCACCGATTGCCACGGTTCGTCAACGTTGGTAAGCGACGGTGCTGTTCCGCAGAATGGTGAGAATGGTTATCCCTGGGGACCGCACGGCTCCAATGACGAGTTTCTGCTCAAGGGCCCGTGGGACAAATCCACCGGCAGCATCCAGCCGAACGGCCTGTGCTTCCGTTGTCATGACTACAACCAGTACGGTCGCGCGGTACCGGTGGCGAACTGGCCGCCCGGACCGCCACCGACACCGGCGGTACGGGAGAGCGGCTTCAAGGCCAATGTCACCTCACCGGTGATCCCGTTCTGGAGCAAGAACCTGCATGTCGGGCATTCGAGCCTGCTGGCGTCGGGGGCCTTTAACAAGCCGTTCCTGTGCACCTTCTGTCATGTCTCGATTCCGCATGGCTGGAAGAACAAGGTCTTCCTGGCGAACCTGAATGACGTGGGGCTGGAGGCCGGCGAGGTACCGGGCACCCAGGTGCGTTATCCGGGTTTTTCGCCGTCCGGCAGCGGCCGCTACTTCAAGGAGCCGTATTACAATGGTGCGGCCCTGAAGGTCAGGAACTTTGCCCGCAGCGGTGAGTGGGCGCCGACCGACTGCGGTTCAGTCGGCGCACCCGGTAATGGTGCCAGTGGCCAGGCGTGGATGTCGGCCGGTACCGAGGCCTGTCTGTTGTTGCCATGAGTCGTCGGCTGAAATGGCTGGGTTCAACCCGTTTCACGCTGGTAGGTATGGCGCTGCTGGGTGTGGGCGCGGCACTGAGTTATGACAACCCGGTAACGACGCCGGTGTGGGTGCTGGTGATACCGCTATTGTTGCTGGCCTTGAATCTGCTGCTGGCGATCATTATCAATCCGGCCATCAATCGCCGGCCGGGTCTGCTGCTGTTTCACGTCGGTTTGTTGTCCATTGTCTCCCTGGTCGCGGTCGGCCGTTTGACCTTCATGGAGGCCCATATCGAGTTGGTCGATGGCGCGGCCTTTGACCCTGACAGCCTGTTCGACGTACGCCAGGGACCCTGGCATGGTGGCGATCTTGAGCGGATACGATTTATCCAGCAGGGTTACACGGTTGAATACCGGCCAGGGATGAAACGCGGCCTGACCTACAATCACATCCTGTTGGCCGATGACAAAGGTCTGGTCGAACCCCGTGTTATTGGAGATGACCGGCCGCTGCTGGTCGCCGGTTATCGCCTCTACTCAACCTCGAACAAGGGCTTTGCCCCGCGCTTGACCTGGGTCGCTGAAGACGGCACATCAGTAAGCGGTAGCATCAATATGCCATCCTATCCGCTGCTGTATTTTCGCCAGGCCAATGAGTGGACGCCGCCGGGTGGGCCGGCGATCAAGTTCTGGTTGCAACTCGAAACCGGCCTTAAGGAAGATGCCGCCTGGGTGCTGCAACCCGAACGTGCCACCGGCACGCTGGTCGTCAACCAGGCCGGGCAGCGTGTTGAACTGCAACCGGGGGAGTCACTGACCTTGCCGGGTGGAACATTGCATTACGACCAATTGTCAGGCTGGATGGGATTCAAGGTATTTTATGACCCGACTTTACCGTTCCTGTTTATCAGCGCGATACTCGCCGTGCTTGGCCTGTTTATACATTACTGGCGCAAGTTTAAGGCCGAGCCGTTGTTGCTGAAGTCCGAGTCGGACGGACAATCGTTATCACTGTCATCCGCTAAAACGGTCCAGGTGGATAGATGACTGAACTGCCCTGGTTATACGCAGCGTTGACGGCCTATGGCCTGGCCACGGCCTTTGCCTACTACGATATCATGCCGGTACGCGGCGGACGTGTGGCCCGGCATGCCTACAATGAACGGCTGGTGCTGTTATTGTTACTGACCGCTGTGGGGTTGATGATGGCCGCACTGGGGGAACGCTGGCTGCGACTGGGGCACGGGCCGTTCGTCAACCTGTTTGAGTTGTTGATGAGCCAGTTGTTCAGCCTCGGGGTTATCTATACGTTGGTGTACTGGCGCGTCCCGGCCATGCGCCGCGGAGCCCTGGTGGCCTTGCCGATGTTATGGATTCTGGGTTCATGGGTACTGGTGATTGAACCGATGGATAGCGTGCTACCGCCGACCTACCATAATGACTGGCTGTGGGCGCATGTGGGTTTTGGCAAGGTGTTCCTGTCATTCTGTCTGCTGGGCAGCAGTCTGGCCGGCGTGCTGTTGTTGCGGCGCTGGCCGTTATTCCAGGGCTGGTTTCGAGTTATGCCGGCGGACAAGGTCATCGATGCGCTGGCCTGGCGCTTCATGCTGATCGCCTTTGCCTTCCATACGCTGATGCTGATCGCCGGGGCGGTATGGGCGCAGGATGCCTGGGGTCGTTACTGGGCCTGGGACGCGCTTGAGACCTCCTCCTTTCTGAACTGGTTATTACTCGGCGCCTCGCTGCATGCGCGGGTCAGTTACAAGGTGCCGATGCGCGTAGGTGCGGTATTGATCATCGTCGTGTTTGTGTTTGCCTTTTTTACCTATTTCGGCGCGCCTTTTTACAGCGAGGCCGCACATAAGGGTGTGATTTGATGTGTGAACCATTCCAGATTATCGTTGTACGGTGTTGACGTAAGTTGTAGGAGCGGCTCCGCCGCGATGTTTCAGCGTTACATAGTTGAAGGTTTATCGCGGCGAAGCCGCTCCTACATTATTTTATTGAATCAATCTTAACCCTTGTATCATTTAAATTAGATATGAAACAAAAACAAAGTACATCTGTTCAGATACTGCCATCGCTGCTGTCACTGGTGATGCTGATGGTCATGGTCTCCGCCATCGTCGTGCTGGCGCAGGCACCGGATTATGCCTTCGATCCGGCACAGATGAAACTGGCCAGTCGCCATGCACATCCGGGCGCGCAGGTTAAGGATGAATTGACACAACGTTTCGAGCAGGCGGTGCTGATGCTGCACGCCAAGCGGTACGATAACGCCGTGGTGGCGCTGCACCGTGTCATCGAGTTGTCGCCGCGCATGACCGAGGCCTATGTCAACATGGGTTATGCCTTGCTGGGATTGAAGGACAATAAAGCCGCCCATGATTTTTTCAGTACCGCCATTGATCTGAATCCGTATCAGGCCAATGCCTACTGGGGACTGGCCGTGACGCTGGAAGACAGCGGTGATCTGAAGGCGGCGCTCGGTGCCATGCGCATCTTTATCCACCTGTCGAAACCGGACAACCCCTTCGTTCGGCGTGCCCGCTCGGCCATCTGGGAATGGGAGTCAACGCTGGCGCGCGGACCGTTACCCGAAGGTGAAAAGGCATTCCTGAAGCGAGGCATGGAGCGCTGGGAGGAGCACCTCAAGCCGCGCTCGGATATCCCCGTCCGCTGATAATCAGTCACAGGTCACAAATAGCCGGATTTTTGCCGGCCTGGATTCGACATGATTGGGATCGGTGGTTAATAAAAGCAGTGGGTATCCATATCGACACATCAATTAAAACAAATAGTTATGCCTAAGGCATGAGTTGCGATCCAAGTGGTCGGAGGTTCGAATTCTTCCGAGGGCCCCAGAAATTACGGTAGCTAGGGCGCATTTATCTGCTAATTTGTTTGTATTCAACTTCTGAACCTTGCGCAATGTACTGTGGTTTGGCCAATAGAGAAATACTGACCATAATAATGGTCATAAAGCTATTTCGTGCATTTTTTAGTGGTCATTGTGCTTGACTTTTCGCTCGCAAAGAACTATTAAAATAGTCACAAAATAACTTTGTGGCTATTTTAATGGTCATTTAGGTGGGCTAGATGGGAAAAACGAGAACATATTCGCGATTAACACGTGAAGCTGCAATCTTGTTGGCCAAGCAGATTCAGCTTGGCCGCAAGCAACGTAAGTGGACTGAGAGCGAGCTTGCAGATCGGGCCGGTATCTCACGGGCGACGCTGCAAAAGATCGAAAAGGGTGATTTGAGTGTCGCTATAGGACTGGTTTTTGAAGTGGCCGCTTTGGCAGGTGTTGCCTTGTTCGATGTGGAACGCACCTCTTTGACTTCTCACATTGCTCGTACAGAAGACAAGCTGGCCTTGTTGCCGAGTAGTGTACGCAAGCGCAAAAAATTGGTGGATGATGAATTCTAACGGAACATATAGCGAGGCCTTTGTCTGGGTATGGCTAGCCGGTGAGACGGAGCCGGTTGTGGCGGGCAAGCTGACGTCTGATGGCGAAAGTCTGATTTTTAATTACGGGCAGAGCTATCTCGCACGTAATAATGCAATTGCGCTCTACGATCCCGAGCTACCTTTGCAATCCGGGTTAATCCCCTTGCTTACCGGCTTAAGTATGCCAGCTTGTATCCGCGATGCTTCGCCGGATGCATGGGGACGGCGAATTATTATCAATAGAAGGCTGGGAATTAAAGGGAAAAAAAATGATGTGAGTCAGCTTGATGAGCTGACCTATTTGCTGGAATCGAGTTCGGACCGTATTGGAGCTATGGATTTTCAGCGTTCAGCGACTGAATATGTTCCGCGAGGCTCGAACAACGCATCTCTGGAAGAACTCGTCCAGGCAGCCGAACGCGTTGAAAGCGGGTTGCCGCTCAGTCCGGAACTCGATCAGGCCTTGCAACACGGGACGTCGCTCGGTGGTGCGCGTCCCAAAGCCCAGATCGACGATGGTAACAAAAAATATATCGCAAAGTTTTCTTCGACAACCGATACCTACAGCGTTGTAAAGGCAGAATTTATCGCCATGCGTCTGGCTGCTCAAGCCGGATTAAATGTTGCGGAGGCCTCACTCAGCAAGTCTATGAACAAGGATGTGCTTTTGGTCAAACGATTTGATCGAGTTCGTACCGACGAAGGATCGCAGCGCAAGATGATGGTTTCAGCGCTCACAATGCTCGCGCTCGATGAAATGATGGCACGCTATGCCAGTTATGAAGATCTCGCTGAAATAATCCGTCACCGCTTTGACGATGCATCCGCCACACTGAAGGAACTTTACGCTCGCATCGTCTTTAATATCTTGTGTGGCAATACAGATGACCATGCCCGCAATCATGCTGCTTTTTGGGATGGGGAAACACTTAAATTGACTCCCGCATATGATATCTGTCCACAAAATCGGACAGGTCATGAAGCGTCTCAAGCAATGCTGATCGTTGGTGATAATCGTATGAGTCGTATTTCTTCCTGTCTTGACGCAGCGGCTAATTTTCTTATTTCTCGCCAGGAGGCGATTAATATTGTAGAAAGGCAACTCGCCTGCATATTTGATAATTGGAAAAACATCTGCGAAGAAGCATCGCTCACGGTAGCCGATCGTGAACTCCTATGGCGGCGCCAATTCATAAATCCTTATGGTTTTGAAGATCTTGAAGGTGACGCAGAGCGATTAAAAAAAATCGTAAGTCAGTACTAAAAACAATCAGATACAGATTACAAATTCACAGGGATCAAGACGGAGTCAAGGGGTGGATCATGGGGTCAGGGTACTTGAAATCAATTTATATTGCAGGTCCTCCGCCGACTTGGGCTCCCTGGTGGTTGCCACGAACCCTCCCTGTAAGTGAATAATCAGTTGTTTTAGATGGTTTTTTAGCATTTCATCTGCAGTCAGTGTGTTGTTGTGTTTAATACGTCTAAAATCAATAATGGATTTTATTGATTAGTTAGACGCATCTTTATAAGATAAAGCAACGGTCTGTTTCAGGGATAGGACAGACCGGATTCATGGATGAACGCAAGAGAAGGATCTCATGTCGTCTGTCATATTAATCTTCACCTCAGCCCGGATGCGGGGCTGTCTTTGTTTCCTGTTGTTGGTGATGCGTCCGCTTGTAGCTGCTGCAGACAGCGGTACTGACTGGCTGGTATCACAATTGAAAGTGGATGGTTCCATTGCCAGTGACGCCGGTATTACTTCTCCCTATCAGTCCACGGCAGTAGCGTTACGTATTCCCGCTGTTAAATCATCAGTTGCCTTACAGTCTCTTGAATACCTGGCAACTGAAGCGGCTCGGAGTCCGGAAAATATATCGCGATTACAGACTGAACAACTGGCGCGCTATATCAGCGCAGCTGTGGATACGGATATTTTACTGGATGACTATGTGAGCGGGCTGGCAGTTCGCCAGAATCCCGATGGTGGTTTTGGCGCGAACATTAGTTATGCCAGTAACCCCCTGGATACGGCACTGGCATTGGAGGCCATGGTGATGGCGGGAACACCAGAGGATGATGCCAGTCTTGGCAAGGCGGTTGGATATCTACTCGGTCGGCAGCTTGATAACGGTGGCTGGAAGGATGGTGCCAATGAAGCTTCGGTCTATGTGACTGCCTGGGCGATGTCGGCCCTGGGATATTTTCGTGACCAATACGCCGACATTCCTCAGTCGCTTACGGCAGGAGTGAATTTCCTGCTTTCCCGACGAGACATCTCCGGTACCTGGTCCGAGGCCTACGAAACGGCGCTGGCAATGCTGGCTATTCTGCCACTGATCCAGGATACGGCGCTGCTGCTATCAAACGCCGATGCCCTGGTGACACAGCAGGATGTCAACGGAAGCTGGGGTAACGATGTTTATTCAACCGCCCTGGCGGTGATGGCACTGCAAGGTTACAAATCAAGGTCTGATCAGGGAAACAGGACGGCGACATTGACCGGTTATGTACGCATGGACAAAACAGGAGCGGCCATCGCCGGTGCCACTGTTTCCATTAACCAGGGTGTCGGTATCGATGTGACCACTAATGCTGAAGGTTACTATGTCATTCCGTTGCTGGCCCCCGGTACATACACCGTCCTTGCCAGCAGGAGCGGTTATCAATCCTCAAGTATTGCAGTCCGGACAGAGACGGGCAGGACCAGCTTGGCCGGCGATCTGGTAATGTCCATGGCGCCACAGACAGCTATCGTGACGGGTAATGTATTCGCGGCAATCGATGTTCAGCCCGCAGGACAGCCGCTGGCCGCTGCAACCATCCTGCTCGAGGGTGCGCAGATATACAGTTGTATCAGTGATGGTTCCGGATATTTCGCAATGGATACCGTCGAGCCGGGCGTCTACAGCTTGTCTATAACCAAGGATGGTTATTACCCGCTTAACGGGAGCGTAACCGTGACTGGAGGGCAACGGTTGCAGATCAATCAGGGGCTTGTTCTTGAAGGTGCGATTCAAGAGGCCGGTAAGGGTGATATCTACGGGCATATAGTGGATGCCCGGACGGGACTGGCGCTGTCCGGTGTACATCTCGATATGGGTAGTATTGGTGTAGACAGCGATACGAATGGAGATTTCAGATTTCTGGCCATAGCGCGTGGGAATTACACCATGGATTTATCCTTATTGGGTTACCAGGATACGCATTATTCATTGATGTTCCCTGCAGGAGCCAGCGGTGATATGGGGGCGTTGTTACTGCCGCCACTTCAGGTTGCACTAGCTCCTGAAACATTGTCGCTCCTCGGCCAGGTTGTTGATGGCGTCACCCAGAAGCCCCTGGCCGGAGCAAAAATTTTCGTATCAGAACCCGGCCTGACGACGGTGACGGCTGCTGACGGTAGTTTTTATATTAGTAACCTGACGCAAACAAGCCTTCATATATTGATCAGCGCAGATGGCTACAACGATGGCGATTTTTCTGTTCAGGCCAATGGTTTTGGTGAAATGAATGCAAGGTTTACGTTGTCGCCACCGGGCGATGGTGCCAGCGAAATTACACTGACCGGCAGGGTTACGGCTCGGAATACCGGCCTGCCACTGGCGGGCGCGGTGATAGAAGATGAGAAGAATCGATTATCCACTGTTACAGACGATCAGGGTGGTTATACATTAAGCGGAATACCCGATCTGAATTTCGTGCTGTCAATCAGCGCGACTGGATACGAGACAGAGACCCGCGTTCTGCAACTGGACTCATATGGACATTTTGCCCTGAATCAAGAGATGACGGAATTAGCGGGAAAATTATTTCAGATTGAAGCTGTACATGCAGCAGAGCCTTCCTGGGAGGCGGGTTCGACGGCATTATTTACTGCAGAGATTACCAATATATCGGCTTCAGCACGTGATGTTAGTGTGGTGGCGGATGTTATAAACGCGTCGGGTACCAGAGTGGCGACAGTTTCAGGCTATCAGGCAGGGTCTCAGCAGACCGGATCGCAAATAAATTTTAAAGTGGCTGAGATAAAAACAGTGACATTGCCTTGGTATACGGCACAGTTACCTCCGGGGGTATATACCATGGTCGTACGGGTTATTGAACCGCAGACCATGACAGAGCAAAATCGGTATGGTGTGGTGCTGGCAGAATCTACCGGCAGGGGACAGTTGCTGGCGACGGCAACTATTAACGGTGTTGTGACTCCCGATCCTCCTCTGTCGCAGGCCGGGAGTACGGTAGCAGTCAATCTGACCGCATTGATACGCAACGCCGGCAATATACCGCTGGAAAATGTTGTTTATCAACTTGTCATATATGATCCGGCCCGGGATGTGCAATTGCATACTGCGTTTAGCTCCGAGACGGATCTGGGGGCGGGTGATTATGCCAGGGTAGATTTCGGGCAATGGCAGGCAAGCTCACCGGGCAATCTGGACGTCATAGTTCATGCTCTTGATGAGGGTGTTTCAGGAGAAATCAACTCGAAACTCTATATCGGCAATATGGCCAGTGGTCGTTTCATGATTGATCGGGAGACTGTTGCAGAGGGTGATCAGAGTGTTCGTGCTCACATTGATCTGCAGGGCGTCGATCTGGCGACTGGAATCAGCACAGACCCGCTGTATGCCCTGGTCAGGGACAGCGCCGAAAGGGCCGGTGCCTATGTAAGCCGTGAGTCTGTTGCCTGGCATCGACGTAGCCGGTGTTTGGGGTGCCATATCCAGTCGCAGAGTCTGGCGGGACTGGCGAATATAAAGGGCGGTGTATTAACCGGAGAACAAGTCAAGGCCAGGTATTTCCTTCGAAATGCGCTGATCACTGCACAACTGAACAACGGCTTGATTTGCCGTTCTACCGGGTGTCCCCAGCAGTTAACAGAGCACGCATTGAATGTGTGGGCCCTGTCTGCGTTGACTGGAGGCGAGGGAGATGCGGATAGCAGTGACCAGGGAGATACCCCGCTGTTTCGGGCGCTGTACAAGGCCCTGGAATTTGCTATGGGATTGAGAACCGACAATGGCGACAAGGTGTATTGGCAGGTATCCTGGGACGCCGGCTGGTTCAATAGCAATGAGAGCCATACAGCGATGATCATTCGAGGTATCGCCGCGTTACTGCGCATGGCAGATACGTCAACTGACCCACAACAGGTTAGTGAGATGAAGCTGGGTGGACAACGATTCTGGGCCGGATCGACAATGGGCCCCAGGGATATGGAGTTTGGCGCTGATGGCCAGCTGTATATGGTCAAGAAGGATAATGATCCGGGACATTGGTGGTATCCGGCAAAGATCCTGCGCAAGGATTTCAGTGGAGGTATTTCCGAGGTGGCCAGTCTTCCGGGTGATAATCCGTATGGACTGGCGGTTGCAGGTGACGGTACGGTTTTCCTTGCAACTCAAAACAGGGGGCTTGTGCGTATAAACGCCGACGCTACCCAGGATACTGTCCTGATGCCTGGGGAACCGCCGCTTGCACCGGATAGCGCCCTTTTCGATGTGGAACTTGGTCCCGACGATATGCTTTATGTCTCCGATTTCAGGAATCACCAGATCATACGGATGGATCAGTTTGGCCAGAATGCAGAGGTGCTGGCAAAAGATGGACTGCTGAATTCGCCGAAAGGGCTGGCCTTCGATGGGCAGGGTCTTTTGCTGGTCGCCAATAATAAAGGGTATAACATCCTGAGGCTGTTGCCCGATAATACCCTGACAGTTGTCAGTGACGGCTTGTATTATCGTCCTGAATGGCTGGACGTAAATAGTCAGAATCAGATCTATGTTACCAGTAGTGGTAATAATCCGTTATTTGTTTATCGTATTGATGCTGACGGACGCAGTGAAATGCTGCATCTTGAAGATAATGACTGGCTGAATGAATTTCAGGGGATACTGGTCGACCATAAATCGGATCAGGTGTATCTGGCCAGTTATTACGGCAATCATATCCATACACTGATAGAGCAATCATTCGATAGCAGTCGACTTGATGAATTCCGGGCGAGTCTGTCTGGTGCAGTACGTTATTTGATCTCGCGTTATAACGCGGTGAATCCTAACAATTCTGTCCATGCCACTATAATCCAGGGTCTGGCGGATGCAAGGCCCTATATCAGTGATGCCAGTCTGTTACAGGAGATCGATTCAACGATAATCGAAGCAGCAGTGCTATTGCGAAACCGCCAGCTTGGTGATGGAGGGTGGAGTCAATATTACTGGTCGGTAGATAACAATACCGGCAGTGATCCGTTGATGACGGCACTGATTGGTCTGGCGCTGGAGAATATACAGCCGTCGCCCGACGATCCGGCAGTACGTCAAGCCATCGGATTTCTGCTTGGCACCCAGGTAGAGGATGGCTCCTGGTACAATGTCAATAATGGGCTGACCAGTCGTCTGGCGGCCAGCAGTTTTGTTTTATCCTATCTGCCGACAGCCATGGAACGCCTTGGTGGCATCGATGTGGAGCTTCATCTTGTCACAACCAGCTCCAGTCGATTGATGAACCCTTCATCTGGTCCCGACAAGACTGCAGTGAGTGTTGATGGAAAGACGCAGCGGGTCTGGTCCAGGAAGGGTGTAACCGGATCAGGAAGTTCACTGGAATTTGATATTGATTTGCAGGCTATGCAATTGAATGAACGGCGTGCCGTTGCTGATGCAGCATGGTTGACATTCAAAAATTCCTTTACTAATGAAGTTGTTCGTCTCGATCTGGTCGTGCCAACGGTTACAGCTCACAGTGGCCTGTATCTGGGATTAATGACCGACAAATCGTCATATCAGCATGATGAAGAGATTAAAATCACTTCAATGATAAATAATCAGTCATCTATACCCGCTGCCGCTTCGATCAAAATAGCGATTCACGCGTCCAGTGATGATACAGTATTATTCGAATTCCCCAGTCAGATGATATCGAATCTGGCAGGTGGTGGGGCTCTCGATCTTGTAAACAGCTGGTCCGCGGACGGTTTCTATTCCGGAAAGTATGAAATTGTAGGCAAACTCATCGATGCTGAAGGTCGTATCCTTGATGAAACCAGGGCTTACTTTGACATATCAAGCTCCGATGTTCTGCCTGAACTGACTATAACCGCGGACAAGCCACTCTATCAGTCCTGGGATGTGATTACATTAAAGGGCAGGATACGTAATATTGCTAGTCATTCGATCTTACCGGCCAGCAGGATTGAGGCAAGTATCCTGGACGCCGATGGTAATCCCGTTTATTTTGCGACCAGATTTACTAATGAACTGGCGGAAAACGGATTTACGGATCAGGTATTCAGGGTGGCGCTGAAGGATGCGGCTGCCGGCGATTATAGTGTTACGATTGTACTTAAGAATGATTTTACCCGGAAAATTATCACCAGCAGGACCCTGGGCTTTGAGGTTGAACGAAGTATTCTTCAAGGGCTTGTCGGCAGGGTTGATGTCAATATGCCATCAGTCTATTCGGGAGAGCAGGTGGGTTGCAGCGGAACGGTAACAAATCTTTCCTCTGATACCATCGTAGACCCGGATATTAGATTTCAGCTGGTCAGGGGTGATACCGGGGATGTCATTAATGAATCACCCTTTGCGGTAAATAGCCTGGCAGGGGGTGATAGTAACTGGATGTTGAATGAGATTGATACCGGGCCGCTGGGGTTGGGTGGATATGTCTGTGCGATAAAGGCGGCTGTTGCAGGTGAGACGAGGATCCTGGGCTATGGTGGATTCAGGATCGATGAGCCGCCAATTCTTATATCAACGTCTCTGGAAATGGGCGACAGGGGTCGAATACTGGTGCTGGTAGATCCTTATGATATGCCAGAAACGCATCGCCAGTACCGTGAATCTAATAAAACGCATGATGAAAAAACTGCAGAGCTCAATGTGCGTGCTCATTATTCAACTTCGTTAAAAGTCCGGGCATTACGCGGAATGCTGGATCACGATGGCTGGTCCTATCATGTCAGTGACAGCAGCCGGGATTTTTCGACCGAGCTTAGGAGTGGAGCCTATAGTCAATTGATTATTCTTTCTTCCAAGGTTGATATCAGTGAACGGGATCGACATCTGATCAGGGAGCTGGTTTTTAACGGTATGGGTATGTTGGTTGCACGAACCCATGGTCGTGATAATGGCTGGCTTGGGGAGTTGGCAGGCATAAGATTTTATGGTTTCAACTCAGTTGCTGATGGCGCTGTATTTGTGTCATCTATCCGAAATGGGCAACAATTGATCCTTTCACCGGCTCAGAAGGTTGCTGGTATACGATTAACTGATGCCGATATTCTAGCGCGGTTTATATCCGGCGTTGATGGAAAGAGTATCGCGATAACAACGAATAAATATGGCTATGGACAGGTAATTTATGCCGCAGTGGATTTTCTCGATCTAATAGCATATGAGATGTATAACGATCTTGCGCCAGCATGGCTGTTATCTGTAGCAGATCTAATTACATTATCACATCCCCAGGTACTTTCATATTCTCCGGGTAAAGTGGTTCCTTTAAATATTACTCTTGTAAATGATGGTATCGACGTTTCTGGAAAACTTCTGGGGAATATCGGCAACGGGATTGCCGTTGTTGAGAGCATAAGTGATAGTAATAAAAATTCGGGATTATCGGATTCGGATGTAGTGTGGCCATTCTCCCTGTCTGAGGGGGAAACAAAGAACCTGGTTTTATGGCTGCGCATACTCAAGGATCCAGGAGTGGTCATATCATTCAAGCTGCAAGTCGATGAAGGACCGGACCTGGTCGATTATGGCGATAATTTATCGGTTGAATTTGCGGCAGAATCTGTTCCTGATATATCCGAGCTTATAACCATTGCGCGAAAACTGGATCTGCACGGACATCAGCGGCTACTTGACCGACTTGAAGAGACGAGTGACGCACTTGGAGTAAATGATGATCGACGCGCTGTCAGGTCAATGTTGCAGGTGGTCAAGATCGTCAAGAATTATAGTCAGACTGATGTGAATGAGTTCAGGCATCGTTGTGATGATCTTCTGCAACAACTAATGCAGAATATACGAATTGATTCCGAGATGGATGCACCTGATGATATTGGCAAGGAGGAGATACAGCGAGCCGGCCACCATGGTTAAGTGCCTCGTATTTTCAAATTGGCAAGATCAGACGATCGAATGGAATGCGTCATGATTGCGGTGCGGGTTCACGAGCATAATGTCTGACTGTGAATAATCTAATTGTTTTTAAAGGTAATTTTTACTGTTTGTGGTATGACAATTAAGGCCCATTGTCATCCTTGCGGGCTGTATTGTAATGAGGGTTCAATCACAATTACGCACCTGATGCTTTATAACCGGGGAATGGTGACGATATATAAGGGATGACAATTGAATTTTTCCCCGGGGTTTAGAGGTTTTGAGTGGATAAGGCTGAGATCAAGAATAAGGCTGAGTTGCTGCTGAGGAGGCTGCGGTTCTGGCTGAAACGCTATCCGCTCCTTAATATTCTCCTGTTGATCCTTATCGCCCCGCTGGGGTATCTGTTCCCGCTAATGTTCCCGGCGTTGGCCTATTATTCCGTGATCAGATTATGGACGGCGTTTTTGGCGGCGCCGGCACCGGGCTGGCCGGCGGTACTGGACTGGTGGCCGCTGGCGCTGTGGGTGCTGTCGATATTGGCCTGTTTGTGGGTGAGTTACCGCCTGGCGCGTATCAGGCCCAAACCGCCGGTAGGGCTGAGGTTGACGCCTGATGTGGCGAATGAACTGTTTGGGCTGATCGCCGAGATGGAAATGGTCCGTGGCCAGATGCCGATACACCGGGTCATCGTCACTGAACGTTTTGAGCTGGATATCGTCAAGACGCGCCTGTTTATATTGCCTGTGTGGTCACGAAATACGCTGGTAATCGGTCTGCCGTTGATGCAAATGATGCCGGCCCATGTTTTCAGGGCCATGCTGGGGCGTAAGTTGTGTCAGCATTCCCTGTTAAGAAACCCGCTGTTGCACTGGCTGCATCAGTTGAATTCGGCCTGGAACCAATATCATGCCTGTGTCAGCGGGCGTCGCTCGCCGGTGTTCAAATTTCTCGAGAGCTTTTATGGCGCCTATCTGATGTTATATAGAAAATTGCTCGAGCCTGTTGCGCGGCTGGACGGGCTGTCGGCGGATCATTATACCCTGAAGCTTTTCAATGACGAGGATGTCGTTGAATCGATCGAGTATCTGTTTGTTGCCGGTATGTTTATCGAGAAGATGTTCTGGCCCAAGCTGCGCGAGGTGGCGAGAAAACATCGTAAGTACGAGCTGTATCCTTTTGCCACGCTGGGCAAGGTGGGCCTGACCTCGCTGGCAAAACTGGACGTCAACGGCTGGCTGGAAAAGGAGGTGAAATCCGGTTCCAGCCCGCGTTGGGGTGTGGCTTCGATGCCGGTACGTATGGATGCCCTGGGGCATAATGAATTGTATGGATTAACGGTAGCCGAAGAATCCGCTGCCATGACCTATATAGGCAAAAATCTGGGTAAGGTCATCTCGACGATTGACCGTTACTGGCAGAAGAACACTATCCCGCAATGGCTGGCACTCGATGAACGGCTGCGCCGGGAGCATGCCCTGATGGCTACACTGGCGGCCAAGCTCAAGAGCCGTGATTACGGATTCTCGGATTTGCGTCAATACGCGAGACTGGCGCTGAAGCTACGGCTGTTTCGGGCCTTCAAATTATTGTTCAAAATGTTTTTCCTGACACGGATTACTTTTTCCCGGAAGAGGGCGCGAGTGGCGACGGCCTGATGTTCCTCCCGTAGTACTGAAGTCGGAGCTACTTCCCCCATACCGTCACCAGCCAGGGTTGCAGTGGTCGTGGCAGACCGCTGGGTCGATAATAACTATCCTGCAGTACAAAACCGGCGGCAGTCAGATAGGTCTGCCACTGCTGTGGGTCATGAAGGCTGGCATAGCGTTGACGCTGCCAGCCTTCCTCATTGCGGCCATGGGGATTGGATGACAGCAGTGCCCCACCGGGTTTGAGGGTGGAATACAGTTCCTCGAGGACACGCGGTAATTCCTGGGTCGGGACGTGGAACAGCGTGGCATTGGCGAAAATGCCGTTAAAATACAACTCCGGCAGTTCCAGTTTGAGAAAATCCTGCTGCCACACTTCGCAAGCGGAAGACTCGCGCGCCATGTCACAGAATTTTTCACTGCCATCCAGGCCGATGGCCTCGTGACCGAGTTCGCTGAAGGCCTTCAGGTCGCGTCCCGGGCCGCAACCGAAATCGAGCAGACGCAAGGGTGGTGTGCCGTTGATATGGCGTAACAGCGATTTAATGTTCTGGCTGACATCATGGTCGCGGGTGTGTTCATGGAATTGCCGGGCACGTTCGTTGTAATCAGTGATTGTACGCCGGCTGATTTCGTCGAGCTGTTGCCTGCTCAGATCCGGGGATGGTTTCTTATCCACTATCGTCCTACATCCAAGTCGGTCTATTTATTGATCGGCGCGACGTCGATATTGATATCATCTTCAGGCGCTGAATCCTGCCGGCGGCTTTTTTTCAGCATCTCTATCTGTTCTTTGATCTGTTGCTGCATCTTTTTTATCTCTTCAATCTTGAGATTACCCATATCCGGGTGGCCGGACAGGTGTCTGGCAGATCGCTCAATCAATTCACTACGTGTGACCTTTTTATAGCCTGGCGGTGAGGTGAAGGTGCCTGCCGGCGGGTCTATCTCGGTATCTACCCGGGTGATCTCATGGCTGACCAGCCCGTTACTGTCAACCGTGCGCATGGGAATCCCCAGTTCAGGGTAGTAATCGTCAACCAGCTCATCAGCGGATTCACAGGGAGCTTCGACATCAAATGGCACATCCATGCCGGTACTCGAATCCGCGCCGGTGGATTCGCTGATGACCTCAATAAAGCGTTTGACATTCGGGAGGGCCAATAATTGTTGTGACAGATACTCGTCAGAGCAGTGCAGGCCATTGATACTGACCCTGTAGTGTGTGGTCTCGAAACCGGCGATGAGCGGCCCCTTGCCGATCTTCTTGAAGGTGACAGCAGGTGATGGCGTGGACGCGTGCGCATGATCGTTGTTATGAGGATCGGTGGTGACCAGCGGGCTGCGCAGATCGAGGATAGCACGCTCGCCGTGATTGATGGCAAAGGCGCTGCCATCTTCCAGGTTGATCAGCATATAACCACCCAGTGAACCGGCATCGATGCGGGCCCGGCCTTCGTCGATCAGTACCCGGCCCTGTTTACCCTCGTCATCAACACTTTCTATCAAGATGGCGCCGAGGGCAGAGGTGGAAACCTGACTTGCACAGAGTAAGATCAGGGTCCTGAGCATGTCGATCCGATCACTTGCGGATTACAGGGTGAATACCTGCAGGCCCATATCGCCGTGCTGCCGCAGGTTTGCATTACTGGTGATGATTGCGGTGCTGGCCTTTTCAGGTACCAGATAGGTGGCGCCGACGCGCTGTAGATCCGCCAGCGTTACTTTCAGAACGCGTTCACGGTAATGTTGACGGTGTTCATTGCTGCGTCCATAGAGCTCATTATAGAAGGCCTCTTTGGCTTCGCCTGCCGGGGAGCCGGGTTTGTCGAGTGAGCCGAAAATCCCCAGGATCGCTTCTTCAATCTGGCGCCACTCATGCGGTTGATCCTGTAACCAGTCGAGGGCCCGGTCGAAGTCGTCCAGGGTTTCCTGCAGGCGGGGGTCGCGATAGGAGTAAAAGCGGAAGCTGGCATTATCACTGTCGTGGCTGGCGCCGCCGCCATAGGCGCCGCCCATCTCGCGTATGGTTCGGTGCAGAAAGCCATTACGCAGGAAACCGGCCAGCACATCCAGCGCAGCGGCATCCGGATGGTCGGGCGGTACTGTAGGATAGGCGCGGGCGCAGAAATTGACCTGGGTGCTGGTGATCCACATCTGTTGTTCAGCTTGCTGTATGTTTGCCAGACTGAGTGTGCTGGACGAGTCGGGCTGATGCTGACCCTGCCAGCGGGTTTCCAGGTCGTGCTGAAGCTGTTGCCGGTGTTCCTGTTCGGCTACCAGCAGGAACCGGTGCGGTGCATCGATGATCTGCCTATGGAGGGCCGCGAATCGGTCGGCCAGGATTTGTAGCTCATTATTACTGTTAGTCGTCAACGCCTCATCCAGCTGTTTAAGTGCCTGTATGCCTTCCAGTCCGCGCAGTCGATGATGCAGGGAGGCTGCCGGACTCATGCCGCTGCTGGCTGCGGCCATGGCCAGGCTGTGACCCTGGCCGGTGATACTATGTTCCCTGCGTGCTCTATCCTGGGCAATGAATTCGCGTATGCGGGCCAACTCATCGAAACGTACGTTCTTCAACATTTCATGCATGAGTTCGCTGAAATCAGCATGGTTACGTACCAGGGCCTTGCCTGAGAGAGTAAAATACCCGCTGATATTCTGGATGTCATCGATCGCGCCGCGTACTGACGAATAGGCGTGGATGCCGCCGCTGATACTGTCTATCCACGACTGAGTGTCCAGGTAGTTACGATTGCCGCAGCCAAGCTCGGTGATGCAACGGGTATAGAGTGATATCAATGGCAGCAGGTTATCATCCAGTGCCGGCAGTTGGGTGATTATCTGTTGGTAACACAGGCCATTGGTTCCCTGTTCATAATAGCGCACGGGAAAGTCATGGATGCGAGCGTTATGTCCACTAACGATCGGTGCCGTCGCCGGTATGTCTTCGAGGTCGACCTTGGGTAGTACTGCGGGGTCGTCCTGTTGTATCTGGCGCTGATTGAGCGCCTTACTCTGGGCTATAATCTGTTCACGATCGGCCTCGGACAGGCTCCGCTTGATGTCGGCCAGACGTTGTCTTTCCTGTTGTTTACGCGTTTCAGCCAGGGTGGGGTCCGGTTTCATGGTCAGACGTACCCGGTGCGGATTATCCAGTAATTGGGTTTGTATCAGTCGTTTGATGAAGTCCGGATCACGTATCTCCGCGCGTAATTTTTCCAGGACCGGGTCCGGATTCAGGGCGTTAATGACATCGCCCCGATGGATGGCTGTTGACAGTCCGGAGAGAATCAGGTGCAGTCCGTAGGGATAACCATCACCACTGATCTCCCGCTGGCTGAGTTCCAGCTGGTGGAGCACCGCGTCGATATGGTCCTGGGGGATGCCATTGCGGACGATATCCTCCAGCACGCCGATGACCAGTTGTTCAACGGCTTCGGCCTGTTCCGGCCGGCTTCCTTCAATACCGCACATAAAGCTCATTTCGCGATTCGAGTCTTCAATGCCGCACAGGGGACTGGGTCCGTTGCCCAGTGCACTGGTTTCCAGGGCATGGCGCAGGGGGGAGGCGCTGTTATCGAGCAAGACACCGGATAACAGATGGGCTTTTAGCATGGCTTCCAGATCTATACTGCGCCCCAACAACCAGCCAAGCACGATATGGGTCTTGTTGTTATCCGCATCACTGGAATCGATGGCGTAACTGTCCTCGATCGTCTGTGGTTGTTTCAGACGAATCTCATCGTGGACATCAATGATACTTTTCTGGCCGCTGAAACGTGATAAGGCCAGGTTCTCGAATGCCTGCTGGTGTTCAAACGCCGGGATGTCGCCAAAGGTCATGAAAATCGCATTGGATGGGTGGTAGTGCTTTTTATAAAATGCCTTCAATTGTTCGTAGCTGAGGTTCGGGATATGCGCAGGTTCACCACCACTATTGTAATGATAGGTGGTCGTCGGGAATAAATGACTACTCAAGGTTTGCCACAGGGTGCTGACCGGCGAACTCATCGCCCCTTTCATCTCATTAAAGACCACTCCCTTGAAAACTAACTCGCTGTTACTGTCGTCGGGATCGGAGAATTCCAGTCGGTGACCCTCCTGGGCGAAATCCAGTTGATCAAGACGGGAAAAAAACACCGCATCCAGATAGACGTCAAGCAGATTGCTGAAGTCCTTGCGATTCTGGCTTGCGAATGGATAAGCGGTCCAGTCGCTGCTGGTAAATGCATTCATGAAGGTGTTAAGCGAGCGGCGGATCATCATGAAAAACGGATCACGGACCGGGTAGCGTTCACTGCCGCACAGCACGGTATGCTCAAGTATATGGGCTACGCCGGTTGAATCGACAGGTACGGTGCGCAATGCCACCAGAAATACATTCTCGGGATTGTCGCTGGCGATATGGTAGTGCATGGCGCCTGTTATCTTGTGGCGATATTCCTCAACCCGGACATTCAGTGATTCAATGCATTCACTGCGTATGAAGCTGAACGCCGGATGCAATGCTTCCAGGCTGCTATTTGCACCGCCTGCTGGGGTGCCGGTTAGGGTGTTGTCAGATGGTGATATTGCCACGGGTGATATCCAGGTGTTGCCGCACAGGGCGTTATTTTACCCCGCTGTTGCCTTTACTGCCATCGTTGAGCGAATACTCAGTGAAAAATTTCGCAACAGACATCAGGATAATTGGTATTCATCAGCCGCTAAGGGATTCATTCATGGTGACAAAGTGCAATCCTGCCGTACTCACCAATTCGTCCGTATCCAGTTCATCTGCATTGATATGGGTTGATTTCCAGGCATTGGCGGATATTTCATCCTGGCTGCAGGCCTCGGTGCTGAAGCCGCCGACGATGGAGGCATTAGCCAGTGCTTCCGCGATATGAACAATACCGGCTTCTACCGGGGCTGTTTTACAAGATTCAGGTTCATGATGATACATAACAGCATCTCGCAGGATCTTTGGCAGCATCCATTTATTCAGAAGCATGCCACCGATCTGGGCATGGTTGGCGCCGAGGGCATCATTTTCGAGGCTGTATACGGCGTTTTCACTTCCTTTCGATTGCAGCAATATGGCCTTGGCTGCGCCTGGAACACGATTATAGATAATCAGGCTGCCTATATCGTGCATCAGTCCGGCCACGAACAGCCTTTCGGGATGCAATATGTTGCAGCGTTTGGCCAGCTCGCGAGCTATCAGTGCGGTATAGATACTGTGACGCCAGAAAGTATCAATGCTGACGAGTTCAGAGGGTATGTTTCTGAAGGTTTTGGCTGCCGATACCGCCAGTACCAGGCTGCTTAATTCGCGGATACCTATCACGGTAATCGCTCGTGAAACGGTATCGATGCGGCTTGAAAAGTGATAATACGAACTGTTGACGATTTTCAACAGGCGTGCGCTGAGGTTTGGATCCTGACTGATGATGTCGCCGAGTTGCCGTGTCGTAGCAGTTTGCGATTCGATCAATTCGAAAATCCGGATACAGATGTCGGGTGGAGACACCAGGCCTTTGACCTGGTTGATCCATTTTGAGGCAATTTCATTGCTATTCATGGTCGCTTTGTCTAAATACCTTTGTTTCTCTGAGCCTCTCTGACAAGGTTATCGGCAGCAATAGTGAACTATTTTGTCCATTTTTCGCCGCAGTCGGCATTCACCAATAGCGGTGAATTTGTGAACTGATTCACGTTGTAGTTCTTGACGGTGGCAATCTCCTGTTATCGTAGGGACATACGCTGAGCAGGGGTTTGCCCGGGGCGCCGATCAGGGGTGTCCGGACAATGGCGGTACTGATAGTCTGCGATCCGGAGAGCCGGAGCTCATTCGTCGTTAAGGCGAGG
>Ga0210101_1000189_pt1 | contig 22481 bp, 19 predicted proteins | sample Muzzi_PWC_D1_FD_185534 | JGI IMG/M metagenome (GOLD analysis project Ga0210101, IMG submission 185534) | Wetland microbial communities from San Francisco Bay, California, USA, that impact long-term carbon sequestration - Muzzi_PWC_D1 (SPAdes) | ecosystem: Environmental > Aquatic > Marine >... | reverse complement strand
GAGCCGCAGGGGCGGAGCCGCGGGAACCGCGAAGCATCGAGAGCTGTTCGAGAGCCACTCGAAAACCACTGAAATCTATCGAGCCCCCACCGGAGGCCTTAGGTGACCCGAGACAACATCCTGTTCGCCCTGATCGGAATCCTCGTCGGCTTTATCGCCGGCTACCTCATGCAAGAGACCATGGCCACGCGGCAGCCTCCGCGGCTGGTGCACGGTCAGCAAGCGATGGCCGCGCCGGGCGCCGGAGGCCCGGGAGGGCCCGGTCAGCCCACCGGCATGAGCCCCCAGGCCCAGGCTCAGGCCCAGGCCGAAGAGATTGCCCAGCTCGAGGCGTACCTCGAGACCAATCCCGAGGACCCGCGCGTCGCCGTGCTGCGCCTGGCCAACCTCACCTACGACACCGGCGACTGGCCCGGTTGCGTCAAGTACTACGAGAAGTTCCTGGAGCTCGAGCCGGGGCAGCCGGACGTGTTCTCGGACCTGGGCGTGTGCTACCGCGAGCTGGGTGAGCCGGACAAGGCGATCGCCAGCTTCCACAAGGCCCAGGACATCGCCCCGGACCATTGGCAGTCGATGTTCAACGAGGTGGTGATCCTCGCGTTCGACCTCCAGGACTACGACCGCGCCGAGCAGGTGCTCGAAGAGCTCCGGGCGCTCCAGCCGGACAACGCCACGGTCCAGAGCCTGGCCGACGAGGTCGCCCGGCGCCAGGCCGCCTCCTAGACATCTACTGAGCGCGACGTCGTGACGATTGAGCCAAGATCTCTCGAACCGTCGGTGCGGCCGCTCCGATCGATCCAGACGATCCACTGGATCACCCCCCAACCCCTCAATCCCCTTCCCACCCTCGAGGTGGGAAGGGGACGCCCGATCCACTGGATCACCCCCCAACCCCTCAATCCCCTTCCCACCCTCGAGGTGGGAAGGGGACGCCCCCACCCCTGGGCTTCGAGGAAGACCTGTCGGTCTGAGGCCAAGCCTCGGTAGGGGGCTGCGCGGCAGAATCATCTTGACGAGCGCACAGACCAGGCTTCAGGCACCTCTCTCCGAGCAGGGTTGATCCGGTGCTGCGCTTTCTCGTCCTCGTCCTGCTCGCGGTCGCCTTCTGGTACCTGCTCGAATGGCTCTACCGGAAGGCGGTCCGCGCGCTCGGTCTCGAGCCAGATCCCCGGCGCGGCGGCCGGCAGGCCGGCGCCCGGGAAGGATCGGTCCGCCAGGACCAGCCGGAGGTCCTGGTGCGCTGTGAAGCCTGCGGGAGCTACGTCCCCACGTCCCGCGCCTTGCCGGTGGGGCGGGGGAGCGAGCTCCTGGTCTGCTCCGAGGTTTGCCGCCAGAGACTGCGCTCCGGCGCCCGGCGGTGATGCCGAAGCCCCCCCCTGAAGCACCGAACCCTCCGTCCCACAGTCCGGAGCTCGCGCTCGTTCGCGTCGCGGTGCCGGTGCCCCTGCCGAAGCCGTTGACCTATCAGGTCCCCGCCGGTCTTGCGCCGCGGGCGGTGCCGGGTGTGCGCGTTCGCGTGCGGGTGGGCCGCCGCCGGGAGGTGGGGGTGATCCTCGAGCGGACGGCCGAGGCGCCGGAGGGCGTGACGCTCCGGCCGATCGACGAGGTCCTCGACCGGGAGCCGGTCCTTCCCCCCGACCTGATCGAGCTCGGCGAGTTCATCGCCGGGTACTACCGGGCGCCGATCGGAGAGGTTTTGAGGAGCATGGTGCCCGGCGATCTGCCGCCCTGGGGGCACCAGCGGGTCCGCCTCACCTCGGCAGGTGCGATCGCCCCACCCCGGGGCGAGACCGAGGCGCGGGTCGTCGAGCTGCTGCGGGACGAGGGCCGGCTCACCGCCTCCGAGCTCCAGGCGCGGACCGGTACGTCGGACCTCGCCGACGTCCTCGACCACATGGCCGAGGACGGCCGGCTGATCCTGGAGAGCCGGCGCCTGCGGAGCGGTTCCCGATACCTGACCGCGGTGGAGCTCGCACCCGGAGAGCTGGCGGAGCTCCTGGTGCAGGCCGGGCGGTCGGCCCCGGGCCGGCAGGTGGTCGAGCTCCTCGACGCCCTCGGCCGGCCGGCGACGGTCGAGGAGCTGACCTCCGAGGTGGGGTGCACGCCGCCGGTGGTCCGGCGTCTGGTCAAGCTGGGGGTGCTCCGCCAGTTCACCCAGATCGAGCGTCTGGGCCTCGGCCACCAAGCCCTGGAGAGCCCCGGCGGGGGAGCCGAGCAGGCGCCGATCGTGCTGCGCCCCGATCAAGCACGGGCCGTGGCGGCGATCGGCGAGGGCATCGCGGCCGGCGCCTACCGTCCGTTCCTCCTCGTCGGCATGACCGGTTCCGGCAAGACAGAGGTCTACCTGCGGGCGGTCGAGGAGGCGCTCGGCCGCGGCCGGTCGTCGATCCTCCTGGTGCCGGAGATCGCCCTGGTGCCCGCTCTGGTGCGCGACGTCGTGGCCCGCTTCGGCCGGCGGGTGGCGATCCTCCACTCGTCGCTCGGGGCGACCGAGCGGCACCAGGAGTGGGAACGCATCCGGACCGGCGAGGCCCGGGTGGTGGTCGGCCCGCGCTCGGCGCTCTTCGCCCCGGTCCGCGATCTCGGCCTGGTGGTGGTCGACGAGGAGCAGGACCCGGCCTACAAGCAGGACTCGACACCCCGGTACCACGGGCGGGACCTGGGGCTCGTGCGGGCTCAGCGGGCCGCCGCGGTCGCCGTCCTGGTCTCGGCCACGCCGAGCCTCGAGAGCCGGCTGAACGCCGAGCGGGGCAAGCTCGAGCCGTTGCACCTGACGGCCAGGGCGGGGCAGGGGAGCCTGCCGGAAGGAATCCTGGTCGATCTCAGGCAGGCAGCGACGAGGCCGAAGCACCCGGGGGAAATCGTCTTTTCGGAGACCCTGCGCGAGGAGATCCTGCGGTGTGCCGAGGCCGGCGACCAGATGATCCTGCTCCGAAACCGTCGGGGCTACGCTCCGGTGCTCCTGTGCCGCGCCTGTGGCGAGGACCAGCGGTGCGACGCCTGCGGCCTGCCGCGCACCCTGCACCGGCGCAGACGGGTGCTGCTGTGCCACTACTGCGGCTCGGCCCTGCCGGTACCGGCGCGCTGCCCGAGCTGCTCGGAAGAGGCCCTGGAGCCCATCGGTGCCGGCACCGAGCGGGTGGAGGAGACCTTCCGTGAGCTCTTCCCCGACATCCCGGTCGACGTCCTCGACCGGGACGCCGTCCGGCGCAAGGGGGGAGCCGCCGCGGTGCTGGCGCGCTTCGGCCGGGGCGAGACGCGCGCCCTGATCGGCACCCAGATGGTGTCGAAGGGGCACCACTTCCCGGGGGTCGCCCTGACCGCGGTGCTCTCGGCGGACACCTACCTCGGCTTCGCCGACTTCCGGGCCGTCGAGCGCACCTACACCCTGCTCACCCAGCTCGCCGGCCGTGCCGGCCGGGGCGAGCGCCCGGGCCGCGTGGTCATCCAGAGCTACCACCCGGAGCACTACGCCATCCAGGCGGCCCTGACCAACGACGACGCGCGCTTTGCCGAAGAAGAGATGCGCTTCCGGCGCGCGTTCCACTACCCGCCCTACACCCGGCTGGTCCAGATCCTCGTGCGCCACGAAGACCGGGACCAGGCCGAACGCCACGCCGCCGACCTCGCCCGCACCATCGAACGCCACCCACGAGTGCGCGAGACCAGAATCGCCGGCCCCGCCCCCGCCCCCTTCGAACGCCTGAGAAACCAATGGCGCTTCCAGATCCTCCTGCGCCACCCCTCCATCCGCCTCCTCCAAGAGATCCTCGACGCCTCCCTCCCGGACAAGCTCCCCCCCGAGATCGTGGTCGACGTCGACCCGTACCAGTTGCTATGACCGAAACGCCACCGTCCTTCCTCTCCTCTCCCTTTCCGAGGAGGCACGATTGGTGAGGCACCCCCCGCGCGCCCCCTCCTTGCTTCAGCACGGCAACGACCGCCTCAGGTGTGGAGCGTCCCACCCCCACCACCGTCTTGCCCTCCTCGCCACCCCTCTGCTACCGTGCGCCCCTGTCATGTGCGCAACCGAAGCCTCCTTCGAAGAGCCCCTGGTCGAGCTCCGCCGACGCATCCAGGAACTGGAGGCCTACCCGGAAGACCCGGCCAAGGTCAAAGAGGTCGAGAGGCTGAAGAAGAGCCTCGAAAAGACCACCCAGGACGTCTACTCCAAGCTCACCCGCTGGCAAAAGACCCTCGTCGCACGCCACGGGGAACGCCCCTACACCCTCGACTACATCCGCCTCCTGACGACCGACTGGGTCGAGGTCCACGGCGACCGTGCGTTCGCCGACGACCCGGCGATCGTCGCCGGCTTCGCCACCTTCCGGGGTCGCGACGTCGCGGTGATCGGCCACGAAAAGGGCAGAGACACCAAGGAGCGGATCCACAGGAACTTCGGCCAGGCCCGACCCGAGGGCTACCGCAAGGCGCTCCGCGTCATGCACCTGGCCGAACGCTTCGGCCTGCCGGTGGTCACCTTCGTCGACACCGCCGGCGCCCACCCGGGCATCGGCGCCGAGGAGCGGGGCCAGGCCGAGGCCATCGCCCGCAACCTGATCGAGATGGCCGGCCTGCGGGTGCCCATCGTGGTCACCGTGACCGGAGAAGGGGGGAGCGGGGGAGCGCTCGCCCTGGGCGTGGGCAACCGGGTGTTCATGCTCGAGTACTCGACCTACTCTGTGATCTCCCCCGAAGGGTGCGCCGCCATCCTCTGGAAGGACCAGACGAAGAAGACCGAGGCCGCCGAGGCCATGCGCATCACCGCCCCCGACCTGCTCGAGCTGGGGATCGTGGACGCCGTCATCCCCGAGCCGGTCGGCGGTGCCCACACCGACCACCGAGCCACGGCCCAGCGCGTCGGTGACACGATCGAGGAGGCCTTGCTCGATCTCGAGGAGCTCGCGCCGGACGAGCTCATCCGCCAGCGCTCCGAGCGTTTCCGCGATCTCGGCGTCTACGTCGAGTCCTGAGCTGGGCCCTCCCGTGGTGCGTTCGTCCGAGGCGCTCTGGGTCGCGGCGCCGGTCCCGGAGTCGGCGTCCTCCCTCGTGCGCGAAGGCGTGCCCGAGCCTCTCGCCTCGCTCCTCGCCCGGCGCGGCGTCAACTCGGCAGCCGAAGCGTCGGCCTTCCTCGAGCCCTCCCTCGACCAGCTCCACGATCCGTTCGATCTGGCCGGGGTGACCACCGCCGCCGACCGGATCGCCGTCGCCCTCGAGCGGCGGGAACGGGTCGCCGTCGTCGGTGACTACGACGTCGACGGCGTGAGCGGCACAGCTCTGCTGGCCGCGGTGCTGCGCCACTGCGGCCTCGACGTCGAAACGATCCTGCCGCACCGGCTGAAGGAGGGGTACGGCTTCCAGAGCGTCCACGCCGAGCGCGCCCACGGGCAGGGCTGCCGGCTGATCGTCACCGTCGACTGCGGCACCACCTCCGTGGCCGCGGCCCGCACGGCGCTCGATCTCGGGCTGGATGTCATCGTCACAGATCACCATCTCCCGGGGCCCGAGCTCCCCGAGGCCGTCACGCAGATCAACCCCAGGCAGGAGATTTGCGACTATCCGTTCCCCGACCTGGCGGGAGCGGGGATCGCGTTGAAGCTGGCCCAGGCGGCCTCCCGCCGGCTCGACAAGGAGCCGGATCCCACCGCGCTCCTGCGAGTGGCCTGTCTCGGCACCATCGCCGACCTGGTGCCGCTCCGGGGCGAGAACCGGGCGATTGCCGCCCTGGGGCTCCGCGCCCTGCCGGGCTCGCCGTCGCCCGGGCTCCAGGCGTTGATGCACCAGGCCGGCGTCAAGGCGCCCCTGAGCGCGGCGGACGTGGGATTTCGCATCGGTCCCCGGATCAACGCCGCCGGACGGCTGGGCGACGCCCAGGCGGCCCTCGACCTCCTGCTGTGCCGCGACCCCGGGACTGCCCGCCGCCTGGCCGCGGACCTCGACCGCTGGAACCGCGAGCGCCAGCAGGAGGAGAACCAGGTGGTGGAGGAGGCGCGGGAGATGGTTCAGGCCGAGGCGGCGGCGGACGGCGCGATGCCCCCGATCCTGGTGGCCTGGAGCGAGGGCTGGCACCGGGGTGTGGTCGGCATCGCCGCCGGCCGCCTGGTGCGCGAGTTCAACCGCCCGTCTCTGCTCCTGGCGATCGAGGAGGGGGAGGCGGTGGGCTCCGGACGGAGCGTTCCGGGGATCGAGCTCCACGGCTTCCTCGAACGGTGGCGGGACCGGCTGACACGCTTCGGTGGTCACTCCCAGGCGGTGGGCCTGTCGGTTCCGGCGGACCGGTTGGAAGAGCTCCGTCTGGACTGGGTGGAGGCGGCCGCGGAGTGGCCGTCCGAGCATCTGCGGCGCCGCTTCGAGTATGAAGCGGATCTGCCGGTGGGCGCGCTGACGCCGGAGCTTCTCGCCGAGCTCGATCGTCTCGAGCCGCACGGCCAGGGCAACCCCCGGCCGTTGATCCGGATCGGCCCGCTCGAGCTCTCCGGACCGCCGCGCCTGTTCGGCCGCACGAAGCGCCGGCACCTGTCCGGCTTCGCCACCGGGGCGGAGGGCGTCGGGGTCCAGATCCTTGGCTGGGGTTGGGCCGATCGGCAGGATCTCCTGGTGCGGCCGTTCGAGGCTCTGGGTCATCTGGAGCTCGATCACTACAGCTCCCGGCCGGTGTTCCGCCTGGTCGACGCCCACCCGGTCGACAGGGGCGCCCCGAACGGCCGATAATGGCGCTCCGACACAGGGGCTTACCGACCGTCGACTCGCCGATGCGAGAGCTTCGGCACCCTGTCCGGAGAGTCTGACTTCCGAACCGTTCTGACCATGGCAGCCACCTCCCGAGAAGCTCGCAAGAGCCGGATGATCCGCCACCTCCGGATCGTCCTGTTGCTGGTGCTGATCGCCAGCGTGGTCACGGTCGTGGCCCTCATCCTGCGGGGCCGTGCGCTGCAGGAGCCGACGGCGCCCCCGGAGGAGATCGCCGCCGGGGAGCTCGACAAGGCCGAGGGGATGATCACGGTCGGCGAGGGCTTCGAGCGGACGGTGAGCGAGGGCGAGCGCTCGCTGTTCACCGTCCGGGGCGACCGGTTCGCCGTCGACCGGGATCAGAAGGTCTACCTCGAAGGCGTGGCGATCACCATCGACTCGGACGACGACGCCACCTACGAGCTCACCGCGCCCGAGGGTGTGTTCGACCCGGAGAAGCGGGAAGCGCAGCTCTCCGGCGGCATCGAGCTGATGGGTCCGGAGGGCTTCTTCCTGCAGACCCAGGGGCTCCAGGTCATTCAGCGCGGTCGCCAGATGCTGAGCACCTCGGACGTCTACTTCCGGTTCGGCGAGCGGTTCCACGGCCGCGCCGACCGGCTCCGGGTGCTGCTCCGTGCGCGCCGGTACCACCTGATCGGCCATGCCCGGATCGAGACCCTCGAAGGGGCGGCGGACCCCTTCCGGCTGACCACCAGGCTCCTGACCATCGATCGCTCCCGCCACCTCATCGAGGGCGACGACGGGCCGGTCGAGCTGATTCGCGGCAAGGACTGGCTTTCGGCGATCAAGATGGTCGTCTTCCTCGACGACGAGGATCAGGCGATCCAGTACCTGCGGGCCCGCGAGCGGGTCGTCGCCGAGCTGCGCTCGGACCAGGCACTCGGACAGGTCAACCAGTCCGTTCCTCTGGAGGCCCTGGAAGAAGTGACGGAGGCCGGATCGGAGCCGGAGGGGACGAACGAACCGGCCGAGCCCGATGCGCCGGAGGAGGACGTCTCCGTCGACGACGAGCCCGGGCTGGCCGACGACGAGGCGGCACCGTCGGACCGGATCGGGCGCATCCGCGTGCACACGGAGAGCCTGGACCTCGAGTTCGCCGGCGAGACCAATCAGCCGAAGGAGATTTACCTCGAAGGGGGCCCGAGCCAGGGGCGGGCGGTGCTCCGCTCGTTCGTCGTCCATCGCGGTCCGATCCACCGGCTCCGCGCGCCGCGCATTCACGGCGTCTTCGAGGACGGGCTGCCGAAGCGCTTCGAGGCCGAGGAGAACGTCGACCTGGTGCTCATCGAGCGCCCGCCCCTGTCGATCAGCGAAGAAATGGCGGAGGAGGCCGCTGACACGGGCACCGCGGGGAGCGAAGGGAAGGAGACGACGCTGCGCTCGGTTTCGCGGACGGCGAAGGGGCGCCGCGCCGAGGCGACCTTCGACGAGACCGGCCAGCTCGCCGCGGTGACCCTCATCGACCGGGTGACCGTGGTCGACTCCGGCACGCGCGCCCGGGGCGACACCGGCGTCTTCCAGGCGGCCGACGACAGCGCCACGCTGACCGGCTCGCCCGCCACCCTGGTCTCGGAGCGGGGCGAGATGGAAGCGCCGACGCTCGTCTACTCGCGCGGTGACGGAATCCTCCACGGCACCGGCGGCGTCCGGGCGCGCCTGGCCGACGCGGAGCAAACCTCCCTCGCCGGCAGCCCCCTCGCCCAGGGGGACGAGCCGGTCTGGGTCGAGGCCGAGGAGGGGTTCTTCCGCGAAGCCCCCCGGAGCTTCCTGTTCAAGGGGGCGGTGCGTGCCTGGCGCGGCGAGAACCTCCTGACGGCCGAGCAACTGCGGGGCGACGACGCCGAGCAGCGCCTCCACGCCGCGGGCGACGTGCGGAGCCTGTGGATTCCGGAGCAGGCCCCCGAAGAGGCGCTCGACGAGGCGGCGACCGCTCCGGCTGGGGCCGAAGAGCCGGCGGCGCCCGCGCCTGCCGCCGGGGACGACGCCATCCGTCAGGGCGGGCCGATCGAGGTGACCGCCGACGAGATGGTCTACCTCCAGGGGAGCCGGCTGCTCGACTACAGCGGCCACGTGGTCGCAGAGCAGGAGAAGCGGGTCCTGGCCTGCCAGGAGATGGAGCTCCTCATGGCCCCCGAGGGGAGCGAGGGCGGCATGCTCGAGCAGATGGTCTGCACCGGCAACGTGCGCATCACGGACCCGGGCTCCGACGAAGGCCGGGGACGGACCCTGCAGGGACACCGGGCGGTCTACGACCCGGCACAGCGGATCGTCGACGTGACCGCGGGGCCCAAGGGCCAGGTGACGATGAAGGACGGCGAGGGCAACGTCCTCGAGGGCCCGCGGATGGTCTTCGAGATCGACGCCGACCGGGTGCGGGTGCTGGCCCGCGAAGAGGGGGACGGCACGCCCGCGGCCGAGGAGGGTGCCGAGGCAGAGGAGGAGGAAGGCGCCGAGGCTGAGGTTGTCCAGGAAGGCGCTGAGGCGCCGCCTGGGTCGCCCCCCGGCGAGGGCGACGGCGCGCCAGACACGGAGCGAGCCCCGGAAGGGGAGGGGAGGAGACGGTGAGCGAAGACCGCCGCCTGTGGGCGCGGGATCTGCGCAAGGTCTACCGGGGCCGCGCGGTGGTCCAGGACGTCGACCTGGAGGTCGGGCCCGGCGAGATCGTCGGCCTGCTCGGCCCCAACGGCGCCGGCAAGACGACCACCTTCTACATGGTCGTCGGGGTCATCCCCCCGGACCAGGGAGAGGTCTTCCTGGGGGACGAGGAGATCACCGACCTGCCCATGTATCTCCGGGCCCAGCGGGGCATCAGCTACCTGCCCCAGGAGCCGTCCGTCTTCCGCAAGCTCTCGGTGGAGGACAATCTGCGCTCGATCTTCGAGACCCTGGATCTCCCCCACGGCGAGCAGGAGCGGCGCATCTCCCAGCTCCTCTCCGAGTTCGGCCTGGAGCGGGTGTCGAAGACCCCCGGATACGCCCTGTCCGGCGGCGAACGGCGCCGCGTGGAGATCGCCCGCGCCCTCGTGATCAGCCCGTGGTATATCCTTCTAGACGAGCCCTTCGCGGGTATCGACCCGATCGCGGTGCTCGACATCCAGCGGATCGTCCGGCACCTGAAATCGATGGGAATCGGAGTGCTGATTACGGACCATAACGTACGGGAAACATTGAAAATAACCGACCGCGCCTATATCATCAACAACGGTGAGATCCTCCGAACCGGCACCCCTGAAGAGCTCTCTCAGGACCCCGAGGTGAAGAAGGTCTACCTCGGGGAGGAGTTCACTCTCTAGAAGGATCTGATGGCACTCGAACAAAAGCTCTCGCTCAAGCTCACGCAGAGGCTGGTGATGACGCCGTCACTCCAGCAGGCGATCAAGCTTCTGCAGATGACCCGGACCGAGCTCGAGGGGGTGATCACGCAGGAGATGACGGAGAATCCGACCCTCGAGGAGGCGCGCCTCGAGACGCCGGAGGAGCCGCCCGCGCCCGAGGAGCGAGAGAAGGAGCAGAAGGAGGACGAGCTCGACCACGAGGAGTCGCTGGAGAACATCGACCTCGACGAGTTCTTCGGCGACTACATGGAGGGCTCCGGGTACGCCTCGATCCGCGAGTACCGGGAGGCGCCGCCGCTCGAGAACACGCTCTCCCGGGAGCCGGACCTCTACGACCACCTCCTCTGGCAGCTCCACATGACCGACGTGCCGGCGCGCAAGAGAGAGCTCGCCGAGCTGATCATCGGCAACCTCGATCCCCAGGGCTTCCTGGTCGCCGATCTCGAGGAGATTCGCGCCCTGGATGACGACCCGCCGGAGGCCGAGGGGGTGACGAACGGCGACGCGTGGTGCCCCTACAGCATCGAGGAGGTGGAGGAGGCCCTGGCCCTGGTCCAGAGCCTCGACCCACCCGGCGTCGGCTATCCGACGCTCCGCGAGAGCCTGATCGCCCAGCTCGACGCCGCCGACGCCCTGAGCGAGGTGGACGAGCTCGCCCGGGTCATGCTCGTCGAGCACTGGGACCTCTTCCTCAAGCGCCAGTACCCGGTGGTCGCCAAGAAGCTCGGGGTTCCTCTCCACGACCTGGAGCCGGCAGTCGAACGGATCAAGCAACTGGAGACCCGCCCCGGCCGCGCGTTCAACACCGAGCGCGCCCACTACATCGAGCCGGACGTCTACGTGCGCAGGGTAGGAGACGAGTGGGTCATCCAGATCAACGACGACGGCATGCCCCGGCTCCGCGTCAGCCGGTCCTACCGGAAGATGCTCGCCACCATGCGCAGGGAGAACCGGCAGGCCGAGGCGCAGCAGTTCATCAAGGACAAGATCCGCTCGGCGGTCTGGCTGATCAAGAGCATCGACCAGCGCCAGCGCACAATCTACAAGGTCGCCAACTCGATCGTGCACCAGCAGCAGGAGTTTCTGGAGCACGGCATCGACCGGCTGCGTCCCATGGTGCTTCGGGACGTCGCCGAGGACATCGGCATGCACGAGTCCACGGTCAGCCGTGTAGTGTCGAACAAGTACATCCACACTCCCCGTGGAGTGCTGCCGATGAAGTACTTCTTCCACAGTGGCATCGACCGCGAGTATGGCGAGGAGATCTCCTCGCTGACGGTCAAGCGCAAGATCCAGCAGATGATCGACAACGAGGATCCGAAGCGGCCGCTGTCGGACAGTGAGCTCATGAGAATGTTGAACCGTGAGGGGATCCAGATCGCCCGACGCACCGTTGCCAAGTACCGAGACGAGCTGAACATCCCCTCGTCGACGGACCGCAAGCAGATCTTCTAGGACGGTGGATCTCGTGTTCGATTCACTGAACGGGCGATACTCGACTCGCAGGTCTCCCAGCCGGGAGACCGTTCCCGTCACCTCGACAAGTGGTTCCGTCCGCGGCGCAGCGATCGCCGGCGGCGGGATCCGAAGGGAGCGCGCATGAACATCGAATTCGTGGGTAGGAACTACTCGGTGGATGACAGGCTTCGCGGATACGTGGAGGGCAAGCTCGGCAAGGTGACCAAGTTCGTTCGCGAGCCGGTCGAAGTGCGGGTCATCCTGGAGACGGAGAAGCACCGCAACATTGCTGATCTCCACATCGCTCACGGGAGCGGTGTGCTCCAGGCGACCGAAGAGACGGTCGACATGTACGAGGCGGTCAACATGGCCGTCGACAAGGTCGAGAAGCAGGCACGCCGCTCCAGGAAGAAGATGATCGACCAACGTCGGCGCGCCGACCGAGTGACCACGAACGGCATGCGCTGGCCCCTCGAGGTCCTCGCACGCGAGAGCTTCGCGGCCGGCGGTGAGCGCCAGATCGTCAAGACCACCCACCTGCCCATCAAGCCGATGTCGATCGAAGAAGCCGCCCTGCAGCTCGAGGGCGCCAAGAACGAGTTCGTCGTCTTCCGCGACTCGGGTACCGACCGGGTCAGCGTGCTGTACAAGCGCCGGGACGACAATTACGGTCTGATCGCACCAGAGTTCTAGACCATTCGAGATTCGATGGATTCAACCGACCACTACTTCGCCCGCGGCGGCGTTCCAAGCGCCGCCGCGGCGCGCTGAGCCCGAGGCGTTCGACCATGCGTCTCGATACCCTGACCCAGCCCGAGCTGATCTTCCCCGAGCTCCCCGCGTCGACGCGCGAGGAGATCCTCCGGCTCTTCGCCGCTCGCCTCGCCGAGATGGAGGTGGTCGAGGATGCCGACAAGCTCTACGACAAGCTCCTGGAGCGCGAGCAGCTCGGCTCGACCGGCATCGGTGCCGGCGTCGCCATCCCTCACTGCAAGCTCGACAACCTGACGGACGCCGTGCTGGCCATCGGCATCAGCCGCGGCGGAGTCGAGTTCGGAGCCATGGACTCCGAGCCGGTGCGGCTCTTCTTCCTCCTGGTCTCGCCGACCGATGCCCCCGCGGTGCACTTGCAGGTCCTGGCCACGATCTCGAAGTGGATCAAGGCCGACAGCCACGTGCCGCGGATGCTCAAGCTCCACGAGCCGGGAGCGATCTACTCCATGCTGGAGGAGGAGGGTTGATCGGGGCCGCCGGCCGAGGCCGGGCCGGAGCCCTGCCGCCGGTCCCCTGATTCACCGTGCCGACCAGCCAGACCTACGTCACCGTCGAGGACCTGCTGGGCGAGGATCTCTCCGATCTGCGCCTCACCATCCTCTCCGGCGACCAGCACCTGGACAACCGGATCACCAACCCGCGGGTCCAGAAACCCGGTCTCGCGTTTGCCGGGTACTACGCGTACATCAAGCCGGGCCGGGTCCAGATCGTCGGCGAGAGCGAGACCGAGTACCTCAAGACGCTGCCGGCGGACGAGCGCGCCGAGCGGTTCGATACCATCACCGCTCTGCCGGTCCCGGTGTTCGTGATCACCAAGGCCCTGGCGCCCCTCGAGGGGTTTCTCAAGCGCTGCCAGGAGCGGGAGGTCCCGGTGCTCTCCTCGCCGGAGCTGTCGTCGACGGTGATCAAGCGGATCAGCTACTTCTTGGAAGACTACCTCGTGCCCCGAACTCACATTCACGGCGTGCTGCTGGACATCTACGGCCTCGGGGTTCTGCTGATCGGTGGCAGCGGCGTGGGCAAGAGCGAGTGCGCCCTCGACCTGATCGCAAGGGGCCACAGCCTCGTGGCCGACGACCGCGTCACCGTCAAGCGGTACCCCAACGGCGACCTGGTCGGATTCTCCGAGGGGCCGCTACGCCATCACATGGAGCTCCGTGGCCTGGGCATCGTCAACGTCCAGGACCTCTTCGGCCTCGCCGCCGTGCGCGAGCGCAAGTCGATCGACCTGGTGATCGAGCTCGAGCACTGGCGGGAGGGCGAGACCTACGACCGCCTCGGCCTGGACGAGACCCTGTACGACATCCTCGAGACACCCTGCCCGTACATCAAGATGCCGATCGCCCTCGGGCGCAACGTCTCCATCCTGGTGGAGATCGCCGCGCGCAACCACGTGCTCAAGCTCCAGGGGCACCACTCGGCCCAGGAGTTCGCGCGCAAGCTCGAGGAGGAGCTCGAGCGCAAGACCGGCGAGGACCGGGAGTCGTGAAGGTGTCCGCGCGGCTCGTCTTGATCACCGGCATGTCGGGCTCCGGCAAGAGCTCGGTCGCCAAGTGCTTCGAGGACCTCGGGTACCACACCGTCGACAACCTGCCGCTGCCGTTGCTGCGCGAGTTCGTCGCCCGGCCGTTCGAGCTGGTGGAGGGCAACGATCGGATCGCCGTGGTCACGGACATCCGGGCCCCGGGCTTCGCCGACGCGTTGCCGCGGCTGATGGAGGAGATCGACTCCGACTCCGTCCAGCCCGTTTTGCTCTTCCTCGAGGCCTCGGACGAGGCGCTGGTGCGCCGCTTCTCCGAGACCCGCAGGCCCCACCCGCTCGCCGGTGACCGCCCGGTGACCGAAGGCATCCGGAAGGAGCGGGACCTCCTGCGCGAGATCCGCGGCAACGCGGACATGGTGCTCGACACCAGCGAGTGGACGATCCACGAGACGCGCACCCAGATCTTCCGCCACTTCGCCGAGCGCCCCGAGGGGCCGGAGATGGTCGTCTCGCTGATGAGCTTCGGCTTCAAGCACGGCATCCCCCACGGCGCGGACCTGCTGCTCGACGTGCGGTTTCTCCAGAACCCGCACTTCGTCCCCGGCCTGCGCGAGCAGACGGGGCTCGACGCCCCGGTGCGCGACTTCCTGGAGACCCAGGAGGAGTACCTGGAGCTCGGGGAGCGCTTCGCCGACCTCCTCCGGTACCTGCTGCCGCTCTTCCGGCGCGAGCACCGGGCGTACCTGACCGTCGCCATCGGTTGCACCGGCGGCCGGCACCGCTCCGTCGCCATGACCGAGCGTCTCGCCGGGCAGGTCGGGGGCGAGGGGTGGTCGACCCGCGTGATCCACCGGGATATCGAAGAGTAGGCTCCGGCGCCCCGCCGACGGGTGACTTTCCCACTGGAAGCTTTTCCGCCGAACGGGCGTTTGCTTCGATGGACCGCCGCGGGTCTGGTATCGTGCGAGGTCGGCCGAGGCCGCGCCCCGCGCCATCCGATACCGCAAGGCGATCGAACCATCTACGAGACTGCAACGGGCGGATCCCCATGGTTGGAACTCTGATCTTGAGCCACGGCGGGCTGGCGGACGAGCTCCTCAAGGCGGGCGGCACCATCGCCGGAGGGTTGGAGGGCTTCGAAGCGGTCTCCCTCGATTGGGGCGAGAGCTTCGAGCAGGCCCAGACGAAGATCCGCTCCTCCCTCGGTCGTCTCGACGAGGGGGACGGGGTGCTGATCCTGACCGACATGTTCGGCGGCACGCCGTGCAACATCGCGTTGACCTTCCTGGAGCCTGGGAAGGTGGAGATCGTCACCGGCGTCAACCTCCCCATGGTGGTACGCCTCGGGTGCTTGGGGTGTCGTGAAAAGCCCCTCGCCGAGGTCGCCCGCTGGCTGCGGGACAAGACGCGGGGGAGCATCTGCGTCGCCACCGACGTTCATGCTGGAAAGGCCGGCTCGTGCGCCGACGAGGTGCCCGAGGCCGGTGATACCGTGGGTGCCGGACCCGAGGGCTGCGGGTGATCGAACGCGACGTCGAAATCGTCAACCGCCTCGGGCTCCACGCACGCGCCGCCGCCAAGCTGGTTCACCTGGCTGGCCGGTATCAGTGCGACGTCAACCTGGTCCAGGACGGCGATGTGGTCGATGCCAAGAGCATCCTCGGCATCCTGCTCCTTGCCGCCGGCCAGGGGACACGGCTGACCGTGCGCTGCTCGGGTGACGACGAGCAGGATGCGCTAGAGTCGATCAGCGAGCTTTTCCAGGACGGCTTCGGCGAGGAGACCTGAGCCGTAGACGGCGCCAGGTCCCGAGCCGCCGGACACACCAACCGAAGACGAGGAGAGCGGTGTCGGAACGGGCCGAAATGCAGACTCTGACGGGCCTTGGCGTATCCGGAGGGATCGCCATCGGGCGCGCGGTGGTCATCGAGACGCGCGCCATGGAGGTGTTCCGCCTCCCGCTGCCCGAAGAGGAGATCGAGAGCGAGGTCGCCCGGTTCTTCGAAGCCGTCGATCAGGCTCGCCAGGAGGTCTCCCGCACGCGGGACCGAGCGTCCGAGGACATCGGTGAGCACCTGGGGGCGATCTTCGACGCTCACCTGCTGGTGCTCTGCGACACCGGCTTCCTCGACCGGGTCGCCGAGCGCATCCGCGAGGAACGGGTCAACGCCGAGTGGGCTGTCTACCGCTCGTCGGAGGAGTACGCCGAGCGCTTCGCCGCGGTCGAGGACGAGTACATCCGCGAACGGCAGATCGACCTCCAGGACGTGGTCCACCACCTGCTGCGCCGTCTCAAAGGCATATCGCACCACGAGATCTCCGAGGTGGAAGGGCCGGTGGTGATCGTCGCCGACGACCTGACCCCCTCGGAGGCCGTCCGTCTCGGCCGTGGCCGGGCGGTCGGCTTCGCCCTCGAAGGGGGAGGCCGCACGTCCCACACCACGATCATCGCCCGCTCTCTCAAGCTCCCCGCGGTCGCCGGCCTCGGCGCGATCACCGACCTGGTCACGGACGAGGATCCGGTGATCATCGACGGGGAGCAGGGGGTCGTGATCTTGCATCCCACACCGGAAGTCCTTGCCTGGTACGGGGGCCGCATCCGCGTCATCGAAGACCGGGAAGCGACGTTCCTCGAAACCCGGGAGCTCGCCGCGCGCACCCGCGACGGCCTCGACATCCAGCTCATGGCCAACATCGATCTGCTGGAGGAGCTCGACGACGTGCTGCACTTCGGCGCCCGCGGCATCGGGCTCTACCGGAGCGAGTTCCTCTACATCGAGAAGAGCCCGGACCTGCCGAGCGAGGACGAGCACGTCGAGCTCTACCGGACCCTGGCCGAGGCGGCGGCGCCCGCTCCGGTCATCATCCGCACCTACGACCTCGGCGGGCGCAAGCTCGCCGCCGAGCTGCTCGACATGCACGAGGACAACCCTGTGCTCGGCCTTCGGGGCATCCGCCTCACACTCGCCCGGCCGCAGGTGTTCAAGACCCAGATCCGGGCTCTCATGCGGGCGGCGCTCTACGGCAACATCCAGGTCATGCTGCCGCTCATTTCCGGCGTCGAGGAGGTGCGGGCCTACCGGGCGTTCGCCGACGCGGTGATGGAGGAGCTCGAGGAGGAAAAGCTCGCGTTCCGGCGGGACGTTCCCCTGGGCATCATGATCGAGGTCCCCTCGGCCGCCCTCACGGCGGACATCCTGGCCAAGGAGGTCGACTTCTTCTCGATCGGCACCAACGACCTGATCCAGTACTCCCTCGCGGTCGACCGCAACAACGAGCACGTGGCCGACCTCTATCAGCCACTTCACCCGGCGATCCTGCGCATGCTGCGTTTCGTCATCTCTAGCGCAAACGAGGCGGAAATACCGATCGGGCTCTGCGGCGAGATGGCATCGGACCTACGGTACGCGCCGCTCCTGATCGGGCTCGGTTTGCGCCGCCTGTCGGTGACTCCGCGGGCGGTTCCGGTGCTCAAGACCCGCTTGCGGGAGCTCGACGTCTCGGACCTCGAGGAGCTCGTCGGCAAGTGCCTCACCCTGGAGACCGCTACCGAGGTGGAGGAGCTTCTCGGCACCGCGCTCCGGGATCTGCTCTCTTCGACTTCGGACAGGACCTGACCCATGTATCCACTCCGCGGCGCGAGGCCCCAAGCCATCCTTCCACGGAGGACGCGCACGGCGCCCAGGGCGCAGACGGCGCGGAGCACAGAGCCTGCTCACTGGGCAGGTCTCCCGGAACGGAGGCCCGCGTCTCGGCCGTTCTCCGGCCTGGCGTTCGCCCTGATTCTGGGGCTTCTGGCCACCACCGGATGCACCCAGGCCCCAACGCCTCAGCTCCTTCCGGAAGCGTCCACGAGCACTCCCGAGAGCCCCCCGGACCAGGCCGTTTCCCCCGAGGAAACGCCGGACGAGGCGGGTGATGGGCAGGCGGAGCAGCCAGACCAGGCGGAGGACGGAGTCGAGGCGGAGAAGGAGAGCGATCCCTCCGTCATCGTCATCGAGACCGGCACCGCCCGAGGCAGCAAGAGGACGTTGTGGGAGGCCGCGGTCGCCGCCCGGGAGGCCCGGAAGACCGCACGGCCACCGGTCGCCTCGGTCACCAACGAGAACCTCCACGAGTACCAGGACGCGGAGCTGACCTTCGCCGAGCCCTCCACGGCGCCCGAAGGGGACCAGGAAGACGACGAGGCGGCTGGCGAGGCAGCAGACGGGGAGGAGAGCGAGGCCGAGGCCGAGGAGCCCGCTCCCGAACGACAGGACGAGCAGTACTGGCGGAGCCTGGTCCTCGACATTCGCCTCCGCATGCGGGCCGCGTTCGACGAGATCGAGAAGCTCGACGCCGAGGTCGCCTCGCTACGGACGAGCTTCTACGCCGAGGACGACCCCTACATTCGGGACGGGCAGATCAAGCCCGCCTGGGACCGGGCGATCGGCCGCCTGGCCTCGACCCGGCGACGGGTGACGAGCCTCCGCCAGGAGCTCGAGGAGGCCCTGGAGGACGGGCGCCGTGCCGGGGCACTGGCTGGCTGGCTCCGGGAAGGAATCGAGCTCGAGCCGAGTTTCGAAGAGGAGCGCTCCGTCACGGGTGAGACCGACGGCGGTGGCCTGTCGATCCACGAATCCCAGGAGCTCGACACCGTCGAGCCCGCCGAACCATCGAACACGACCCCCGAAGATCCTCCACCATGACCCGACCACCCCGACGCTTCTTCATCGAGACCTGGGGCTGCCAGATGAACGAGTTGGATACCCAGCGGATGGCTGGCCAGCTCATGCAGCAGGGCCTGCTCCCGACCCGCGAGCCGGAGGAGGCGGACGTGCTCCTCCTCAACTCGTGCAGCGTGCGGGAGAACGCCCAGAACAAGGTCTACTCCCGGATCGGCGAGTATCGCCGGCTGAAGCGCCGGGGAGACGTGTGGATCGGTCTGTGCGGCTGTGTGGCCCAGCAGGAAGGGGAGGCGGCGCTCGACCGGGCACCGGAGCTCGACTTCGTCCTCGGGCCGGCACGGGTCGGCGAGCTCCGCGAGATCCTCGACCGGCGGCGGAGCGGCGAGCGGGTGGTGGCCACCGGCTTTCCCGAGGAGCGCTCCTTCGACATCGACTCGATCTCCCGGGACGGCGTCTACAAGGGCATGGTCACCTGCATCGAAGGGTGCGACAAGCGGTGCACCTTCTGCATCGTGCCGAGCACCCGGGGGCCCGAGCGCTGCCGGCCGATGGCCGAGATCCTCCAGGAGGTCCGCCACCTGGTCGACTACGGTTTCGGGGAGATCGAGCTCCTCGGTCAGACGATCAACCACTGGCGTGAGCCCGACCATGGCGAGGCTGGCGAGGCCACCGGCGCCGACTTCGCCGACCTCCTCGACGCCGTGGCGGCGGTCCCCGGGATCGAGCGACTGCGCTTCATCACCTCCTACCCACGGGACTTCACAGAGCGGATGATCGACGCCTTCGCGCGCCACGAGATCATCTCCCCGTACCTCCACCTGCCGGTCCAGTCCGGGTCGAACCCGGTGCTCCGGCGCATGGGTCGGGGATACACCGTCGAGTCCTACCTGGAGCTCGTCGATCGCATCCGCGCCGCGCGCCCCGACGTCGTCTTCTCGACCGACATCATCGTCGGCTTCCCCGGGGAGACCGAGGAGCAGTACGGGGAGACCGTCCGCCTTCTCGAGCGGGTCCGGTTCGGCACCGTCTACGCCTTCAAGTACTCCCCGCGTCCCGGCACCGCCGCACCCCGCCTCGGGGGCGCCGTCGATCCCGACGTCGCCAACCGCCGGCTCAACGAGCTCTTCGCCGTCCAGACGGAGATCCAGCGCGAGCTCAACCGGGCGCTGGTGGGGGAGACGTTCCAGGTCATCGTCACCGGCTGGGGCAAGGAGCCCGGCTTCCAGACCGGGCGGACCCCCTGCCACCGGATGGTCAACTTCGACGCCGGCTCGGCTCCGGCCGACCTCGGCACCATGGTCGAGGTGGCGATCGATCGCGCCTTCCCCCACAGCCTCGTGGGCCGCCGGGTGGGGGAGGAGGGCAGGCCCTCAGGCGCCCCCTCTCCCCTGACCGTCCTCTCGACCGGGTAGCCACCGGTTCCCCATACGGTCACACGCTACTGCCGCCCCCTCACGAGCCCCCATCGGGGGGAAGGGGATCGAGGGGTCGCGGGGTGATCCCAGAGGTGCGCTCGCTTGACCTCCGTTGGTGGCGCGCGCACAATAGGCCCATGTCAGAGACCCCTGAAGAGCTACGCATGGAGATCAAGGGGCTGATGCTCGACCCGGCCTCCAACGTGCCGATCGTCATCCTGCGGGACGAGACGAGCGACGTGTTCCTGCCCATCTGGATCGGCGTCTTCGAGGCGAACGCCATCGCCTTGCGCATCGAGGGCGTGGAGCCCCCCCGGCCCATGACCCACGATCTCCTCCTGTCGAGCCTCCGGAGCCTCGGCGCCTCCGTCGACCGGATCGTCATCTCGGATCTGCGCGATAGCACCTTCTTCGCCATCATCCACGTGCTCCAGGACGGGCGCGAGCTATCCCTCGATTCGCGCCCGAGCGACGCGATCGCTCTCGCCCTGCGCGCGGAAGTCCCGATCTACGTGATGCGCTCCGTGCTCGAAAAGGCCAACGCGGTCGACCAGGACCAGGAGGCCTCGGAGGAGGAGAAGATCCGCAAGATGCTCGAGGAGCTCGGTCCGGAGGACCTCGGCAAGTACACCATGTGAGGCCTGGCCGCGAGCGACCTCACCCTCCCTCTATCCCACCAGGGCTCGATGTCGGCGCGCCGACATCGCCACCAAACGCCTGGCTACGCGCCAGAAAACCCTTTCCCCTCAGGCACTTTCGCCGCATGTCGGCGCGCCGACAAGGGCACGGCCAGGCCTACGCGAAGCGGCTGCCACGACTCGCGAAGCCCCTTCCGTGACCCAGTGGAACCGGGTCTCCGGAAAGCGCCACGCCGCGGGGGCCTGAGATGTCGGCGCGCCGACACTGTCGCTCCATTCCCTGACCCGCCGCTCCGGGAATGCATCCGGAGCGCGGGACGACAACCGTGCGAACTCGGGCGTCCGTGCTCCGGAGGGTTGACCGATCCGGGTCCATTTTGTACATTCCCGCCGACCTATGATCATCGCGATCACCAACCAAAAGGGCGGCGTCGGTAAGACGACCACCGCAATCAATCTCTCTGCTGCGCTCGCCAACAAGGGCCTCAAGACCCTGTTGGTAGACCTGGACCCCCAGGCAAACAGCTCGATGTCCTTCATGGACGTCCACGACCTCGGGCATTCCATCTACGAGGCGTTGACCGAACCGGACATCGACGTGCGCAGCATCGCCCGGCCCGTGGGCCAGATCCCCAACCTGGACCTGGCCCCGGCCACCATTGCCCTCGCCAAGATCGAGTCGAAGCTCCTCGGGGAGCTCGACAGTCACTTCCGTCTCAAAGACGAGCTCGCGGCGGCTCGCGAAGAGTACGACAACATCATCATCGACACGCCGCCGACCCTCGGCATCATCACGGTCAACGCCCTGGTGGCCGCGACCCATGTGCTCATCCCGATCCAGTCCAGCTACTTTGCGCTGGAGGGCACCGATGACCTGCTCGAGACGATCGACAAGATCAAGCAAAGAGCGAACCCGGAGCTCCAGATCCTGGGCGCTCTGATCACGCTCTACGACAAGCGGACCCTGCTCTCGCGGGACATCCAGGACCAGATCAACGAGGTGTTCGGAGACAAGGTCTTCACCACCTTGATCTCCAAGAGCGTCCGCCTGGAAGAGAGCCCCGCGTACCACGAGTCGATCTTCACTTTCGCGCCGACCTCGAGCGGCGCCGCCGAGTACTACCAGCTCTCCGAGGAGGTTCTGAGCCGCGTCTGACCGGCCCGGCTTCGTGCCGGCCGGAGGGTGAGCCAAGCGAGCGACCCCGAGTGCGACCTTGACGTCATGACAGAGGAGATTCGCGAATGGCAGCGAAGAGGCGCGGTCTACCGGTTCGCGTAAAGATGCGACACGACAACCACTTCGTGGAGGAGCTCACCACGCGCCACGAAGTCACGGTCGGCCGCATGGTCGCCCTGTCGGCGGTCGAGCCGGACCCGAACCAGCCCAGGACGATGATGGGCGACCTGGACGATCTCGTCGGCTCCATCAAGGAGCGGGGCGTCCTGGAGCCGATCCTGGTCCGGCGTCTGCCGTCGGACGATGCCGATGACCCGGAGCGCGCCGAGGCGTTCCGCATCATCTCCGGCGAGCGCCGCTACCGCGCCGCCCAGCAGGCCGGGCTCTACGAGATCCCGGTCATCGAGATGGACGTGACCGAGCAGGAAGCGCTCGAGATCGCCCTGATCGAGAACCTCCAGCGCAAGGACCTGACGCCGTTCGAGGAGGCGGAGGGCTACCACTCCCTCGCCGAGACCCACGGCTACACCCACGAGGAGATCGCCGACGCGGTGGGGAAGTCCCGCACCGTGATCACCGAGAGCCTCGCCCTGCTGCAGATGCCGGCCCGGGTTCGCGACGCCGTCCAGGCCCTCGGCATCACGACCAAGTCGCTCCTGCTCGAGGTGCTCAAGGCCGGCACCGAGGAGGAGATGATCCGCCTCCTCGAAGAGGTGGCGAGCCACGGCCTCAACCGGGACGACCTGCGCCAGCGCCTGCGCCGCCGAGACAGCAGCGCGAGCAA
>Ga0210101_1000188_pt1 | contig 22673 bp, 18 predicted proteins | sample Muzzi_PWC_D1_FD_185534 | JGI IMG/M metagenome (GOLD analysis project Ga0210101, IMG submission 185534) | Wetland microbial communities from San Francisco Bay, California, USA, that impact long-term carbon sequestration - Muzzi_PWC_D1 (SPAdes) | ecosystem: Environmental > Aquatic > Marine >... | reverse complement strand
ACTCTCGGCGGCCTCGCGCTGGGCGCGGGATTGATGCTGGACGGCTCGGTGGTGGTGCTGGAAAACGTGTTTCGCCGCTACCAGGAACGCGGCGAGAAACCGTCACAGGCGGCGATCGCCGGCACCCGCGAGGTCGCCTCGGCGGTGATCGCCGGCACGGTCACCACGCTGACCATCTTCCTGCCGCTGATCTTCCTGCAGGGCGTCACCGGCGTGCTGTTCCGGGAACTCGCTTACGTGATCATGTTTTCTCTCGGTTGCGCGTTGCTGGTGGCGCTGTCGCTGGTGCCGATGCTGGCATCGAAATTGCTGCGCAGTTCGTCGCACCAGCCGGGCGCGGCGGACGAGGGCGCCATCGAACACGGCGCCGAGGCCGCCTTTACGGGTCTCGAGAACGGTTACCGCGACCTGCTCGCCTGGGCGCTCAACTACCGTCTCGCGGTAATTCTATGCTCGATCGCGATATTCGCGGCCAGCCTGTTGCTGCTGCCCTATATCGGCACCGAGTTCCTGCCGCCCAGCGACGAGGGCGAGGTACGGGTCAGTGGCGAAATGGAGGTCGGCACGCGGCTCGACCTGCTCGACCGGCAGACCCGGCTGATGGAAGCCGTGGTTTACGACAACGTGCCCGAGGCCCAGGCTTCGGTGGTATCGATCACGCCCTCGGGAACCTGGGGACGCTCCAAGGCGCAGGGCGAAATTCGTCTGTCGCTGACCCCCGCAGCCGAGCGCACGCGTTCCAACGAGGAGATCGCCGAGCAGCTGCGCCAACTGCTGGACGGCAAGATTCCCGGCATGAAGATCCGTACCCGCGCGCCGCAGGGGCAGTTCCTGCTGGAGCGTCTGATCGCCAACCCCGAAGGCGTGACGGTCGAGGTGCGCGGCTTCGATCTCGATACGCTCGGGCTATTGTCGCAGCGGGTGGCCGCGGCGATCGAGGACGTGCCCGGCATCACCGACGTCGACATCAGCCGGGAGAGCGGCATCCCGCAGCAGAAAATCAGGATGCTGCGCGACAAGATCGCCGATCTGGGGCTCGACGTGCGCGACGTCACCGAGGTGATCGAGACCGCGGTCGCCGGTTCGCGCGCGGGCGAGTTTCGCGTCTCCGGCAACGCCTACGCGATCCTCGTGCAGCTGGCCGACGCCGAGCGCCGCTCGATCGACGAGATTCTCGACCTGACGCTGCGTACCCCGGACGGCGAGCAGGTTGCCCTGCGCAACCTGGTGGACAGCTCGGGGGGCCACGGTCCGGTGGTTATCGAGCGCAAGGACCAGCAGCGATTGATATCGGTGAAGGCGAATGTCGCCGGCCGCGACCAGGGATCGGTGGCCGCCGATATTCAGGCCCGCCTCGACACCATCGCCAGGCCCGTCGGTTACGATCTGGTCATCGGCGGCAACTTCGAGGAGCAGGAGAAGGCTTTCGGCGAACTCAAGCTGTCCCTGCTGCTGGCGCTGTTACTGGTCTACATGGTGCTCGCTTCGCAGTACGAGTCGCTGCGCGCGCCGCTGGTGGTCATGCTGTCGGTGCCGGTGTCGACGGTCGGCGTGCTGCTCACGCTGCTGCTGACCGATACCACGCTCAACCTGCAATCGGCGATCGGCTGCATCATGCTGTGCGGAATCGCGGTCAACAACGCGATCCTGCTGGTCGACCAGGCGGGAAGGCTGCGCAGCGAGGGCATGTCCACCCACCAGGCCCTCGGCGAGGCGGGCCGCCTGCGCCTGCGCCCGATCCTGATGACCACGCTGACCACCATCCTCGCGCTGCTGCCGCTGGCGCTCGGCATCGGCGAGGGCGCCGACGCCCAGGCGCCGCTGGCGCGTGCCGTACTCGGTGGCCTCGCGGCCTCCACGGTGATCACGCTGTTGCTGATCCCGGTCGTCTACTCGGTATTCTTTCCCGACCGCGAGAGCGTCGCCGCCGATGCCGGGCTTCGCCGGGCCCGACGGTAAACCGGCCCGGCGCCTTCAGCCGCGCCGTCGAACCGGGTTCTCGAGGGCACCGATGCCATCGATCTCGCAGCGCACCCGATCGCCGTCGCCGAGGTAGCGCGGCGGCTTGAAACCGATGCCGACACCGGCAGGAGTGCCGGTGGCGATCACGTCACCGGGCAGCAGCGTGATGCCCGCGGCAATGGTTTCGATGATCGTCGGCACATCGAAAATCAGCAGACCGGTGTTGGAATCCTGGCGCTTTTCGTCGTTGACCCAGGTGCGCACGGCGGTGTTGGCGAGATCGATTTCGTCACGGGTTACCGCCAGCGGCCCCATCGGGCAAAAGGTATCCTGCGACTTGCCGATCAGCCACTGGCTGTAGCGGCCCTGCAGATCGCGCGCGGTAACGTCGTTAACGATGGTGTAACCCCAGACGTGGTCCAGCGCCTGCGCGCGAGCGATACCGCGCCCGGGCTTGCCGATGATCACCGCGAGCTCGACCTCGTAATCGACCGCGCTCGATACCGCGGGATCGAACTCGATATCCGCGCCGTTGCCGATGACCGATTCGGGCACCTTGGAAAATACGATCGGAAACTCCGGCACCGCGCCCTTCGCCGCGCTCGAATCGAAGCCGCTGCCGGCAAATTCGTGCGCGTGATCATGGTAATTCTTGCCGACGCAAAAGATATTGCGCCGCGGTCGTGGCAACGGGGCCTCCAGCACGACTTCGTCGAGGCCGAGCGGCTCGCCGGTTGCCGGCAGGGGCTCGCCGGCAAGTTGCATCTCGACCAGGCACTGGATGCCCTCGCCCGCCTGCGCCGCGGAGAGCTCGAAGGCCGCGACGGTGCCGGCGGCCTCGTCGACCCGGCCGACAGCGCGGCTGCCCTGATGCCGAAAGGTTGCAATCTTCAGGACTATTCTCCGCGGTAGATCGGTTCGGGCTGAGTGAAGAAGCCGTGCAGGAGGTGGTAAACCAGCAGGTAATTCTTTTGCTGAAAGCTCGCGTGTGAGATGCCGGGCATGACGCAAAACTGCTTGTCGTTATTGGGCAGCGCGGTAAAAAACGCGACCAGGTCGTCGAAGCCCGCGATCCCGTCGTACTCGCCGCGCATGATGATCGTCGGGCAGAGGATTTGCGCCGGGTCGACCAGCGGCAGGCGCGAACACATGTCGATGTAGGTGCCGTTCGGCATCGAGTCGTCGAGCGCGGTAATCGCCTCGGCGAAGACTTCGATGACGTCGTCGGCGGCGGTGCCGGGATGGTCGCGATTGAAGATCGAGTAGACGAAGTCGCGATCGATGGGCCGCCGTTTCGAGTCCAGGAACTGCGGCAGTTTTTTCCTGCGCTCGGCGAGCGTGGGGCTGCCCTCGCCGGTCCAGACGAAGGCATCCAGCGCCAGCCGCGCTATCCGCTCGGGGTGGCTGGCGGCGAACATCGCGGCCCGCAGCGCACCCGACGAAATCCCGTAAACCAGGAAGCCGTCGTTGCCGCGCAGTTTCTGAATATATGCGCTCGCGGCCGCCAGGTCGTCGGCGCCGTTGGCGATGTCGCAGGTGATGTCACGGTGCTTGTCGGAGCGGCCGTAGCCCTCCATGTCCACGCACCAGGTATCGAAACCGCGCGCGGCGAACCAGTCCATGACCGAACTGAACGGGCGGCCGGGCACCTGCAGGTCGAAGGTCGGCTGGGAAGCCATCGACGAGCCGTGCACGAACAGCACCGTGCCGCGCTTGTCGGCCGGGGAATCGGCATATTTTTCGTACAGAAACAGGCGCACGTCGCCTTTCTCGGTCCAGTGATCCTCGCTCAGGATATTGTAGTTTTCAGCGCTATCGTTCATCGGTGTTTCCGGTCGTGTAAGAGTTCGAATCAAAGCCCGAGACGCGACATTTGCTTCTCGGGATAACGGCTGCCGACGATGCGATCCGCGGCCAGCGCGGCTTCGATTTGCGCCAGCTCGTCGCTCGACAGGGAAATGTCGAGCGCGCTCAGGGAATCCTCGAGGGTCGCACGCCGTCGGCAGCCCGGGATCGGCACCAGGTCGTCGCCGCGCGACAGCACCCAGGCAATCGCCAGCGCGGCGGTAGACACATTCTTGCCGGCGGCAATGTCGCCCACCGCCTCGACCATCGCCAGGTTGTTGTCGAGGTTAACGCCCTGGAAGCGCGGCATGTCGCGCCGGCGGTCGTTTTCGCCGAGCTGCTCCAGCGACTTGATCTGGCCGCTCAGCAGGCCGCGGCTAAGCGGTGCGTAAGCGACGAAACCGATGCCGAGCTCACGGCAGGTGGGCAGTATCTCCGCCTCGACGTCGCGTGTGGCGAGCGAGTACTCGGTCTGGATCGCGGCCAACGGGTGAACCGCCTGGGCGCGGCGAATGGTTTGCGCACCGGCCTCCGACAGGCCGATGGCGCCGACCTTGCCCTGCTCCACGAGTTGCGCCATGGCACCGACCGTGTCCTCGATCGGCACGGTCGGATCCATGCGATGCAGGTAATACAGGTCGATGTGATCGACGCCGAGCCGAACCAATGACTTTTCGCAGGCCTCGAACACGTAATCGGGTTTGCCGTTGACCTTGCGAGTACCGTCGGGCAGGCGCATGTTGCCGAACTTGCTGGCCAGAAATACCCGCTCGCGGACACCCTTGAGCGCGCGGCCGACGAGTTCCTCGTTCTTGCCGCCGCCGTACATGTCGGCGGTATCGATCATCGTCGCCCCGGCGTCGACCGCGGCATGGATCGTCGCGATCGCTTCATCGGGATCCGGCGGGTCGTAGATCGGCGTCATGCCCATGCACCCCAGGCCCAGCGCCCCGACCTGCGGGCCGTTGGTTCCAAGTTGACGTGTCTGCATTGTCGATACCCTCTGTTATGACAGTTGACTGTTACCGCGTCCGGCGATTGCCCGGCCGCGATTATACTCCATGCCTCGCGCTTTTCGGGCGCGTCGAAGCGGCTTCAATGCGCGCCACCCCTGTCCATCGATCGGCGCTGCAGCCATCTTTTGGTCGCCGGCGCCAGCAGCGACAACAGCAGCAGCACCCAGAGTGTGTTGCCGATGGTGGAGGAAAACAGGACCATCAGGTCGCCCTGGGAAATCCGCAGCGCGCGCAGAAAGTAGTTTTCCAGCAACGGCCCGAGAATCACGCCGATCAATATGGCCGCTACATGATAGCCCGTACGCCGCGCGATATAGCCGACGACGCCGAACACGATGGCAACCCCCATGTCGAAGATGTAGTCGCGCGGCACGAACGAGCCGACCAGCGTGAAGGCGATCAGGATCGGCGCCATGTAAATCGTCGGCACCACCATGACGTGCGAAAAATAACGCGTCAACGGCAGGATCATCAATCCCAGCAGCAGATAGGTGATCAGCATCGCGGTGAACGAACCGTAGGCGATCATCGGTTGCGAGCCGAACAGGTCGGGACCGAAATTGATCCCGTGGTATTCGAGCACGACGGCCATGATCGCGGCCGTGGCGCCGCCCGGCACGCCGATGATCAGCAATGGAATCAGGGTCCCCGAGGTCACGCCGTTGTTGGCCGATTCCGGCGCGATCAGCCCGGGCACGTGGCCGGTACCGTAGAGCTCCGGCGTCTTCGACATCAGCCGCGATTGCTGATAGGCGACGAAGGATGCGATCGCCGCGCCGGCGCCCGGGATGACGCCGATCACCAGCCCCAGCATGGCGGTCCAGGTCACTTCTTTCCAGTGGCGCAAGGTCTCGCGAATGCCCTCGAAGGTCGGCTCCCAGCCCGTGCCCTGCTGCCTGATCGCACCCTGTTCGGAAAGAATCGTATCGCGCTCGATGACCACGAAAGCCTCGGAGATCGCGAACAGCCCGACCAACGCCGGAATCAGCGGCACCTTGTCGTAAAGCTCCAGGAAACCGAAGGTGCCGCGCGGTGCCTCGTAGACCACGTCGGCGCCGATATAGCCGATCATCAGGCCGAAGAAACCCGCGATCAGGCCCTTGATCTGGTCTTCCGCCGAGATGGTCGCGATCAGCGAAATGCCGAACAGCATCACCACGATCATTTCCACACTGTGCAGCAGAAACGCCACCTGCGACAGCCACGGAATCAGGATCAGCGCCGCGATCGTGGTCATCAGGCCGGCGGCGACCGACGAGGTAAAGGAAATCGCCAGCGCCTGCTGGCCGCGGCCGGCGACCGCCATCGGATAGCCGTCGAGCGGCGTCGCCGCGGCACCCGCGGTACCCGGAATATTCACCAGAATCGCCGGAATGCCGGCGCCGAGGCGCGACGCGGTATACAGCACGACCATGAAGATCATGCCGTCGACCGGCTTCATCGACAGCGTCATCGGCAACAGCACGATGATCGTATTGGCCGCGCTGAATCCCGGAATGGCCCCGACCACGATGCCGAGCAGCGTGCCCGGAATGATGATCCACCAGTAGCCGAGAGTATCGACGAACAGTGAGAAGAAGACTCCCAGATCCGGCGCCATGGGTTACAGCAGCCCCTTGAGCCAGTCTTCGATCGGTCCGCTCGGAAACCGCGTGTTGAAAAAATAAACGAACACGACGTAGCCGACGACTGCGCTCGAGACCGAGACCGCGAGCGCTCGCTTCCAGTTGGCCAGCGAGGACAGCAACACGATCGCGGCAAAAACGAAGACGAAAGTCGTCAACGTGAACCCGAGCCTGTCGATGACCCAGACATAGCCGATCGCGAGCGCCAGCAAGCCGATGCGCCGGCCGCTGACCGGCACGCGACCGAGCAGGATGTGCCAACTGTCGCGAAGCTCGAGCGTTTCTTCGCCGCGGCGAATACGCAGCACGCTGCGCACGACGAATGCCAGGATGGACAGCGTCAGCAGGCTGCCGACCACGATCGCGCTGGCCTGCGATATCCACGGCACCCCCGTGATCGTGGTCATGTAATAAATCGTGAAACCGAGCGCCATTGCCGGAATGATGAATTCGGGCAGGATATTGCGGGGCTGTTTCGGTGAATCCTGTTTCATTGGACACGTCTCGCTATCGGGAATGCGACCGGGCGCCGGTACCAAGCGGCGTCCGGCGATCGCGGCCGGCACGGTAGATAGACGGGCTCGCCGGCCGCCTGGCCGGGCGAGCCCTGCCGAAAACTCGTCGTTAGCCGGTTAGCAGGTCGCGGTATTCGCGACCGAGCGCAGTGATATTATCGACGTAGGTACGGCACTCGGCGATACCGCCGGGATTGATGATCTCCCAGGAGCCCTTGCCCTTGGAAACCGCTTCCTTGTAGGCCGGATCGCCGAAAACCCTGGCGCCGGTCGCCTGCAGTTTCTCGAAGCGATCCGGATACTTTTCGGTGGCCGAGGTCTTGATGCCGAAGGCACGCGCGCCGGCGGCGATCGGTGGAATACCGAGCTTGTACTCGGGATTGATCAACACCGCGCCCGGCGCCTTGTCCGGCACCACGTTGCGTTCGTCGAACAGTCCCAGTACCGTCAGGCCCTTGCGGCCCATCGCCGAGGAAACCGGCAGTACGCCGAGATCCAGTTCTCCGGTGAGCACCGCGTTACGGGTATTCTTGCCCCCCGACACGGGTACCAGGTTGACCTTCATGCCGGTCTTGCTGGCCAGCACCAGCATGCCCAGCGAGGCCGGGTGCGCGAGCCGGCTGGTGGCCACGGTCAGCGTGCGTTTCTTGCCCTCGGCAATCACGTCGTCTACGGATTTCATCGCGCTTTTGTCGCTGATGAAGATACAGCCCGGGTCGGCATCCACCATCAGGAAATAAAAATAATCGTCGAGCGAAAAAGTCGGTGGCTTGACTACCCAGTTCAGCACCTCGGGACCCATGTTGCCGAAGATCAGATCGTGACAGTCGTCGGCCGCCTTCCCCATGTAGGTTTCGTAGCCGACCCGGCCCGCCGCGCCGGGATAAAAGGCCGGCTCGAGTTCGACCCCGAGATAATTTTGCCAGACGCCGCCGAAGTTGCGAAAGTTGCGATCGGCACCGCCGCCGGCACGAGTGGGTATGTAGACACTGATATTGCGTTGCGGAAAACCGGCGCCGAATAGCGGCGCGGGCAGCGCGGATACGGCCACACCCGCGGCGGTCAGTTTCAGGAATTTACGACGCGATTGATTGTTCATTCTATCCTCCAGTTATACGGCGCTCATCGAGTTATTATTTCGCGACCGTCAGGCAAGATAACCGAAATAACGGGTGCAATCAATTTCACCGCCGAGGGGCAAATTACGCTTCTCGAAGCCCCGCCGGCGGGGCTTCGGCCCGGCCGGCGGAACAGCCGCAAGGCGGAATTTCCGCGGACTGTGAAATTCCGCCGGCCGCGGGTAGAATAAAGCCTTCCCTCCGGCCCGGAAATTGCCGATGCAAGTGAGCCAGACACAGATCGAGGAATTCGATCGCCAGGGTTACCTGTTTTTCCCCAATGCCTTCAGCAGCGCCGAAGCCGGCCTGCTCAGGCAGGCGGCACGCGAGGTTTATGCGCTCGAGCGCGAGGAAGTCTGGCGCGAAAAAACCGGCGTGGCGCGCACCGCGTTCGCGGCCCATACCTACAACGAGGCGTTTCGGCGCCTCGGCGCGCACCCTCGGCTGATCGGCCCGGTGATGCAGCTGCTGGACGGTCCGGTCTACATGCACCAGTACAAGGTCAACGCCAAGGCCGCTTTCGACGGCGACGTCTGGCAATGGCACCAGGATTACGGTACCTGGGCGCGCGACGATGAAATGCCCGAACCGCGGGCGATGAATATCGCCGTGTTCCTCGACGACGTCACCGCCGCCAACGGCCCGCTGCTGTTTCTGCCCGGCAGTCACAAGCAGGGCGTGGTCGAGGCCGGGCACGATCTCGAAACCACCAGTTACCCGCTGTGGACGCTGGACCGCGAGACGGTGACTCGTTTATACCAACAGGGCGGCTGCGTGGCGCCGACCGGCGACGCCGGCTCGGTGCTGATGTTTTCGAGCCTGCTGGTGCACGCGAGCCCGCCCAATATCAGCCCCATGGACCGCACCATCGTCTACCTGTCGCTGTGTCACGTCGATAACCACATCCGCCGCTTCCAGCGCCCGGAGTGGGTCGCACATCGCGACTTCACCCCCATCGAGCCGCTCGCCGACGACGCCCTCGTCGAACTGATCGAACCGGCCCGGCATGCGGCCCGGGCCTGATGTATCTCTACACGCAGATCGCGCAACGCGCTACCGACGACAAGCCTGTCAGGGTCGGCCTGATCGGCGCCGGCAAGTTCGGCTCGATGTTCCTCGCGCAGGTGCCGAACTCGCCCGGCATCGAGGTCGCGGAAATCGCCGACCTGCACCCGGCGCGGGTGCGCGCCGGCCTCAAGAAACTCGGCTGGAACGACGCGCGCGCCGGCGCGACCCGTTTTACCGACGACGCCGGGGCGCTGATCCGCGCCGACGATGTTGACGTCGTGGTCGAGGCCACCGGCGATCCGGCCGTCGGCATCCGCCACGCACTGCTGTGCATCGAGCACGGCAAGCACGTGGTGATGGTCAATGTCGAGGCCGACGTACTCGCCGGACCCTGGCTCGCGCAGCAGGCGCGCCGCGCCGGCGTCGTCTACTCGATGGCCTACGGCGACCAGCCGGCGCTGGTGATGGAAATGGTCGACTGGGCGCGCTGCTGCGGCTTCCGCGTGGTCGCCGCCGGCAAGGGCACCCGCTACCTGCCCGAGTACCACGCGTCGACGCCGGACACGGTCTGGTCCCACTATGGGCTCAGCGCCGAGCAAGCCGAGGCCGCCGGCATGCGCAGCCAGATGTTCAACTCGTTTCTCGACGGCACCAAGTCGGCGATCGAAATGGCCGCGATCGCCAATGCGGCCAGTCTCAAGGCACCCAGCGGGGGACTCGCCTTCCCGCCCTGCAGCGTCGACGACCTGGCCCACGTATTGCGCCCGCAACAGGCCGGCGGCCAGCTCGAGGCGGCCGGCCAGGTCGAGGTCGTATCCAGTCTCGAGCGCGACGGCCGCCCGGTGGCGCGCGACCTGCGTTGGGGAGTTTACTGCGTGTTCGAGGCACCCAACGATTACAGCGCGGCCTGCTTCCGCCAGTACGGCATGAACACCGATTCCAGCGGCCGCTACTCGGCGATGTACAAACCGTTTCACCTGATCGGCATGGAACTCAATATTTCGATTCTCGCCGCCGCGCTCGACGGCCGTCCCACCGGCACGCCGATCCGTTTCAACGCCGACGTCGCGGCGGTAGCCAAGCGCGATCTCAAGGTCGGCGACAAGCTCGACGGCGAAGGCGGTTACACGGTCTGGGGACGGCTGATGCCGGCCGCGGACAGCGTCGCCGCGCGCGTGCTGCCGATCGGGCTGGCCAAGGACGTCAAGCTGACCAGCGGGGTCAGCGAGGGGCAGGTGATCAGCATCGACGACATCGAACCCGTGACCGACAGCCAGGCCTGGCAGGTGCGCGCAAAAATGCTCGAAATTTTCGCCTGATCAAAATAAAGAGACACAATAACATTCCAACATTTCCCGGGAGGATAAACTGGAGATCCCGCCGCAGGATTTGATAACATGTCCGCAGCCCGAATTTTATTTCTCGGCAGATTCACGCAACCACAAGGAGGTGGCCAATGACGAAAAGGATTTCAAAGCTCGGATTTATCCCGCAAACAAAGGCCTGACAGCCCAGCGTCATGGCCCGGCCCCTGAGAATCGAGTTCGCCGGCGCGCTCTATCACGTGATGTCGCGGGGCGATCGGCAGGAAAGCATTTTTCCTGGCGATGAAGACCGCAAGGACTGGCTGGTCGTTTTGTCCCGAACCTGCGATCGATTCAACTGGCTGGTCCACGCTTATTGCCAAATGACCAACCATTATCACCTGCTGATCGAAACCGTCGACGGTAATCTGTCGCGAGGCATGCGCCAACTCAATGGCGTATATACTCAACATTTCAACCAGCGTCACAAGCAAGTCGGTCATTTGTTCCAGGGCCGCTACCAGGCAATTCTGGTACAAAGGGATACTTATCTTTTGGAACTAAGCCGATACGTCGTTTTGAACCCGCTACGCGCCCGCATGGTGAATCGGCTGGAGCATTGGCAGTGGAGTAGTTACCCGTCAGTGATGGGCTATTCTGTGGCTCCCGACTGGCTGGATGCCGATTGGCTCCTGAGCCAGTTTGGTAAACACCGCAAGGGGGCGCGTAAAAAATACGCCGAGTTTGTCATGCAGGGAGCGGGTTTGCCGAGCCCCCTGGATTCGTCCCGCGGCCAGCTATTGCTCGGTGACGAGGCTTTCATAGACCGGTTCAAAAACACCCGGGAAAGCGAGTACCTGCGGGAACATTCGAAATCGCAACGCAGAGCGCTGGCGCCGACGCTTGCGGAATATCGCGATCGCGCCAATTCGAGGGATCTGGCGATGGCAGAGGCTTATCGCTCCGGAGCCTATACGATGCAAGAGATCGCGGATTTTTTCGGCGTCCATTACATGACCGTCAGTCGAGCGGTTCGAAAATGGGAAAGTAAATAGCGCGGATTATGTTGGAATGTTAGACCTGACCCCCACCAGGTCGGTTAGCGGCGCATGAGGTCGGGGATGCCGGCGATCACGGTCTCGATGACTGCGTGCTCGGGTTCGGCGTGCAGCGCGGCGAAATCGCGTCCTTCGTTTTCCGCTTCCAGGGTTTCGAGAAAGCGCGCCGCGCGGTCTTTGAAGACCTGCCAGTTGGGCGGGTAGTACTGCAGGAACAATAGCAGGCGCACGATTTCGTCGAGCCTGTCCTCGGCGGCGATGCCCGCCCGGTGCTCGGCATAGAGCAATTGCGCGATGTAATACATCACCACCGGCTTGTTGGTCTGCTCTTCCTGCTCCCAGGCCATGATCAGCGACTTTTCGAGATGAGCGCGCGCGCCGGCCAGGTTGCCGGCGGCGCATTCGACCGCGCCCAGCACGTAGCGGTTGTAGACGCGGTGGTCCTTGCGGCCGATAAGAGAGGCGAGTTCCAGTCCTCGCCGGCAATGCTCGCGGGCGGCGTCGAGCTCGCCCTGCTCGAGCAGCACGGTGGCGAGATCCGCGCTGGTCATGGCGACATTGGCGCGGTCGCCGAGCTCCTGATAGCGGGTCAGGGCATCGCTGAAGTACTGCACCGCCTCGCCGTGTCGCGCGCCGCCGAAGCTCCAGGCGGACCAGCCCAGCCAGTTCATCGCCAGTGCCTCGTTGCTGCGGTTACCGGAGTTATAGGCGATGTCGAAGACCTCGCGCCAGGTCGCTTCGGCGCTTTCGTAGTCGCCCTGGTGATTGGTCGTCCAGGCCAGTACGTCGAGCGCCGTGGCGAGCAGGTCCGGCCGCCCGGTCTCGCGCGCGAGCTCCACCGCCCGGGTCGCGCAGCGGCGGCTCTCGTCGATATCGATGATCATATTGGTGTAGAGAATCGCGAGCTCGGAGAGGCATTCCGACTGCACGTGGATGTCTCCCTGCTGCCTGCCGAGTTCGATGCACTCGTTCAGGAAAACGCGCGCCTGTTCGGCGCTGATGTGCCCGGCATGGGAATAATGGAAATCGCCGAGAAAGCGCAGGATCAGGCAACGTTCGTAGACCTGGTCGGTGGATTCGAGCACCGGCCTGAACAGCGCCAGCGAAGTATCGTAGCGGCTCAGGCGAAAGTTCAGGATCGCGCTGCGCACGTCGATCTGGTCGAGCAAAATATTTCGATCCGGGTGGTCGCTGGCGGCAATCATCTCGCGCGCGGCGTCGAACAGCTGCAGCCCGTCCTGGAAATAACCGCGCAGGTCGCTGAACAGCGAAACCGAGCGGATGGCGCCGCGCAGCATGTCGATTCGCCGCTCCGCGACCGCCCAGCGCCAGGCGGCTCGAATGTTGTCGATATTGGCGGTAATCGTGCGGCAGGCATCGCCCTGCTCGGCGTTACGCAGGCGCTCTATCTGAGCGCCCATCCAGTCGAGGTAATAACGGGCATGACGCTCACGGGCCTCGGCCTCGCGCCGGGGATTGTCGGCCAGCCGCTCCTCGGCATACTGCCGGATCAGTTCGTGCATGCGATAACGTAGCTGGTGAGTGGTGCGCAGCAGGGCCTTGTTGACCAATCGCGCCAGCAACGGCAATCCGGCGCCGATGACCTCGTTGATCGCGTTACGGTCGGCACCGCCGCGAAATACCGCCAGCTGCTTCATCAGCCTGCGTTCGTCCTTGCTCAGGCGCTGCCAGGATTCCAGGAAGATCGCGCGCACACTGGCGTGCCGGTCGTGATCGTCGCCGTACTGGTCGGCGAGTATGTCGATACTCTTCTCGATTTCATCGGCAACCTCGTCGATGCTCAACATTTTCAGCCAGGCCGCGGCCATTTCGAGCGCCAGCGGCATACCCTCGACCAGGCGGCAGATGCGCAGCACCGCGGGCAGTTTTTGCCGCAGTTCGAATTCCGGCTGATTGCGCTCCGCTACCCTGGCGAACATGCGCACGGCGTCGGCATCCGCCGACTGGTCGTAATCGAGGCCGTTGACCGGATGGAACCAGGCCTCGGATATCGGCAGCGATTCGCGCGAGGTGACAAGGATCTTCAAATGCGGCGCCATGGTGATCAGTTCGGGCAGTGCCGACGAATGCTCCAGCAGGTGCTCGAAGTTATCGAGCAGCAGCAGGATCCTCTTGTTCTCGAGATAGTCCTGGACGTGCTCCCGCAAGGTGCCGGTCCCCGAGTACTGCAAATCCAGTGCGTCCGCGATAGCCGAGAAAATATCGTCCTCGCGATCGAGCGCTTGCAGCGCAACCGCGAAAAAACCTTCGTCGAAGGGATGATCCTCGAGTTCGCTCAGGGTCTTTACTACCGCCAGCGCGAGCCGCGTCTTGCCGATTCCGCCGGGCCCGACCAGCGTCAGGATACGGCAATCCGGATCGCCGGCGAGCAATTCGACCAGCTTGATGCGCTCCTGTTCGCGGCCGACGAATCCGCGCCGGCGTGGAAATTTGCGGATCACCTGGCTCGCGCTGGCAGCCGAGGCCAGTCTCTGCTCGCTCCACGCCGCCGGTGTTTCGGGCACGGGAGCGCTTGCGGCCTGCGCCTCGTTCGCCGGGACCACGGGCGCGATGAAGCGATAGCCGCGGCGGTAAACGGTGGCGATGAAGCGCTGGTTCCTCGCGGTGTCGCCGAAAATCTTGCGCAGTTCGCTCATGCTGGTGGTCAGCACGCCCTCGACCACGTAACTGTTTTTCCAGACCTCGTCGAGCAGCGCCTCCTTGCGCACCAGCTCGCCGGCATGCTCGACCAGGTAACGCAGCACGTCGAAAGTCTTGGGGCGCAGCACGATCCGTTCCTGCTCCCGCCAGAGCACGGCATTGTCGGTATCGAGCCGGTATTTTTCGAAGGTCCATTCCATAAGCGATTCATTATCAAACAAATTTGAGAAAAATTTGAGAGTTTTTGAAGGATTGCTTGCCAACCCCGGCCTAAGATGCCGCCATGTTTACTTACGACTGCACACTTTGGGAGCACTTCTCATGAATATCCAGAATCGCAAATACCGCGATAACCTGCCGCAACTCCGGGACGGGAGATTCATCACCGACGGCGGCATCGAAACCGCGCTGATTTTCCTGCAGGAAATCGACCTGCCGCTGTTTGCAGCCTTCCCACTGGTCGCCACCAACGAGGGCGTGGCGCAACTGAAGGCTTACTATCAGCCTTTTATCGATCTCGCGATTGCCAACAAGGCCGGCTTCATCCTCGATACTCCGACCTGGCGCTGCAGCCACGGCTGGGCCGAGCAGCTCGGCTATACCGTTCAGGACACGCAGTTTTTCAACGAGTCCAGCGTCAGGCTGATGGCCGAAATCCGCGATCGCAACGCCACCGCGGATATCCCGATCGTGATCAACGGCGCCATCGGCCCGCAGGACGACGGCTACAACCCGGCCAACCTGATGAGCAGCGACGAAGCCGAGGAATATCATCGCCACCAGGTGGAAGTGTTCTCCAGGTCGCAGGCCGACATGGTCAGCGCGGTGACCCTGACCTATCCCGAGGAAGCGATCGGTATCGCCCGCGCCGCGGCGCAAGCCGGGATCCCGGCGGCGATTTCGTTTACCGTCGAAACCGACGGCAGGCTGCCGACCGGCGCCAGCCTGCAGGAAGCGATCGAAATCACCGACGCCGAGACCGGCGGCTCGCCGGCTTACTACATGATCAACTGCGCCCACCCGACGCACTTTAAACATGTCATCGGCGGCGACGACGCCTGGATGCAGCGCATCTACGGCGTGCGCGCCAATGCCTCCTGCATGAGCCACGCCGAACTCGACCAGGCGATCGAGCTCGACGACGGCAATCCGCGGGATTTCGGCCGGGCCTATATCGAGCTGCAGCGGAAGCTTCGCAACCTGAGAGTTTACGGCGGCTGTTGCGGCACCGACCATCGGCATATCGCCGAGGTTTGCCGGTCGCTGCAGTTGAGGAACGACGCAGCCGCGGCAGCCTAGCCGCGCTTCGAGCGTCGAAGATTTTTAACTGAACCTGAAATATTTTGGAGTAATGCCATGAACCCTACAGCAACCCTGGGACATTCGGCCGTTGTCGACGCACGACGCAGGGCGTTGCGACTGATCGATCTGTTCAACCGACTCATCGAAACCGTCGATCTGTGGAAGCGACGCTACCGCGAACGACAGCAATTTGCCAACGTCGATGCCCGCACCCTGAGAGACTGCGGCATCAGCGAAAGCGCCCGTTTTATCGAAATCAACAAACCTTTCTGGGAGGCCTGAAAGATGGAAAACACAGCAAGAAATAACCGCATGATGGAAACAGTCGAAGAGTTCCTTAGCGAGCAGGCCGACTGCGAAGTCCTCGAATTCACCCGCGACAGCTACCGGCGCGATTCGTTGTCGGAAAACTTCGTCAACGAAATCGAAGCCTGGGCCAGGCACGCACTGGCCAGCAACGGATTCGGCGACTACCTGTAATCCGGCGGCTAACCGGCTGAATGCCGGGCGGCCCGGGACCGGGCGCCGCGATCAGGGCGCCCGGCTGTACAGCAAATGATTGGCGATGCCGTTATCCCGCGCCAGCTGGCACTGTTGCGGCGTCAGCTTGGAGCTCTCGGGATGGGTGCGGGCCTGCATCAGGTTGGCGGTACCGGCGATGTGTTCGCCGCTGTTGGCGAGCACATGGTAGAGCTCGTGAGCGAGCGCGATACCGGCATCGTCGACGTCGAGCATCAGCCAGACGCTGTTGGCCAGCCAGGGGCGCATCGAGGTATTGCCGAGGCCGAAGGCCTCGCCGGTATAGGCTTCCTGCATCAGCGTATCGCGCGCCAGCACCACGGTCAGGCCGTTGCCGCCCGCCGCTTCGAGCAGGGTTCGCGCGGTGCCGGTACCGAGATCGCGCAGGTAATCGGGGGCATCGACCGCGTACAGCGACAAATCGCCGGCGGCGATACCGCATTGCTCGAGAACCCCGAAAGCCGTGCGCAGGATCGCGGCAATGCGCGGCTCGGACCATTGCTCGTCCAGAACCAGCAATTCCAGCGGCAGACGCAAACCTGCCTCCGCGGGGGCATCGCCGAGTCTCGGTGGCGGCAGTGAACGCCTGCTAATCGATCCGCCGGCCAGTGGGTCGGCGATGTATCCGCCGCCGACCCAACGCCGCGTGACCTCGCTGTCGACCACCCAGTGACGGCGCAGCTCGGCGACGATTTCGGCGGCCCCCAGGTCGCGCCGCGCGGCCTTGATTCTCGCCGCCAGCGCAACCACCCGCGAAACCGCGAAACTCGATCCCGAGACCTGGACATGCTCCCCGGAATAGTCCAGCGCGACGACGTTTTCCGCCGGCACCATGAAATCCACCGAAATGCGTCCCCAGTTGGTGCGCTCGGCGGGGCGCAGAAAATCGTCCGCCGAGGTCACCACGATCAGGTTGTCCAGGCCCAGCGAAGCCGGGTAGACCGGCTGCTCGTCGATATCGCGGCCGTCGTTGCCGGCCGAAGCCACGAACAGCATTCGCGGGTGAGCGCGCGCCGCGCGCGCGAATTCGCCCCAGTCCTCGGCGCTGTTGCTGCCGAGCGGCATGCCGAGGATACCGACATCGTTGTCGGCGGCATGCTCGATCAGGGCCCGCATGCGCGACATGTCGGGCCGCGGATAGCGATAAGGCACCAGCTCGACCATCGGCGCCTCGCGCAGCAGCAGGGACGCGGTGCGGGTCCCGTGGCGCTGCACGAAGAAACCCGAGTCGACCGGCTGGGCGTCGTAGGGCTGGGCATCCATGTCCCAGAAATCGTAGCCGATCAGTTCGCCGTCGCGGTCGCGCGCGAGTCGGCGGTTGATTTCGGGTACCCGGTAATTGACCCCGGAATCGATCATCCCGACGCGCAGCGGCGCCGCCTCGGAAGACGCCTGTGCCGTGGGGGCCTCGCGATCGACAAATATCAGCGGAGGGTTGAGCAGGTCTGGCTCGCCGGTCGGTTCGAGCCCCGCGTTCAGGGTTTCGATCTGCAGCGCCTGGCCGTTGCCGCCGTAGTCGATGCGGCGCGCGACCTGCAGCGAACATTCACGATCCAGCACCATCAGCAGCAGCGGATCGCCGAAGGAATTAAAGGTCGACGCGATGAAGCGGGTCGGACGCCCGCCCGGCTCGATAACCTCGAATTCCACGCGCCAGCCGGTATCGCCCTCCAGCCGGTGACGACTACCGATACGCTGGCCGCGAAACACGATATCCGAGACCTCGAACGGGCGGTCGCCGAACACCGCTGCGGGCGCGCCCGCGCTTTCCCAGTCCCGGCAACTGGCGGCGGCGAACTCGAGCAGGGTTTGCGCCGAACGCCCGTCCTGCGCGGCCGCGGGCAGCGGGATCGACAGGCAGAAGGACAATGCCAGCGCGCGGATTAACCTCATGAAACTCGTCACTAGAGCCGCAAAGCGACGATTATATCGCGCCTTGGCACCGGCGATCAGCCTATTTCCGCAGTCCGCGAGCCACGCTTCGCCGGCGAATTCCCGCCGCTGCGGGAATGACTTTCGCGGCGCCTCGGGTACACTCCATGCCCATGATCGCTTTTACGCTCTCCGTCTTCCTGTTGCTGATCACCCCGGGTCCCGGCGTCCTGTCGACCGCCGGGGTGGGCGCGGCATTCGGATTCCGCGCCGGCCTGCGCTATGTCGCGGGCCTGTGCCTGGGCACCAACCTGGTCGCGCTGATCGTGGTATCCGGCCTCGCGGCCGTCGTGCTGGCGACTGCCTGGGCGAGAAACACGCTGCTGATACTGTCGGCGCTGTACCTGCTGTCGATAGCCGTGCGCATCGCTTTTGCCGGCAAGCGGATCGCATTTATCGAGGCCGCCAGCATCCCCGGGATCCGCGACGCGCTGATCCTGCAAATCATCAACCCGAAAGCCTATGCGGTGAACATGACCTGGTTTTCGGGATTTATGCTGATGCCCGAGTCGCTGGCTGTCGAAACCGCGATCAAGTTCCTGATCATCAACCTGTTCTGGATCCCGATTCACCTGCTGTGGCTGGCCGCCGGCAACAGCGTCAACCGGCTCGACCTCGGTCCGCGCGCGCATTTCGCGATCAACCTGGGCATGGCGCTGGCACTGGTCATCGTCGTCGGGCTCGCCATTCTATCGCTGCTTTGATCGCGGACCTGCTGGTCAGACCTGCCGGCATGAACTAATCTTAGAGTCGATAACCGGGAGACGACTGCGGTGGCGGGATGTCATGAGTAGAACCTGCGGCGAGGCATTGATGCAACTGCTCGAAGCCTATGGCGTGTCCACGGTATTCGGCATCCCCGGCGAGCATTCGCTGGAACTCTACCGCGGAATCGAGAAATCCGGCCTGCGCGCGGTCACCCCGCGCAACGAGCAGGGCGCCAGCCTGATGGCGGACGGCTATGCGCGCGCCAGCGGCGAGCCGGGCGTATGTGCCCTGATCAGCGGGCCCGGGGTGACCAATGCCGCAACCGGCATCGGCCAGGCTTACGCGGAATCGGTACCGATGCTGGTGATATCGAGCGCCAACGACACCCCGTCGCTCGGCAAGGGCTGGGGCCGGTTTCACGAAACCACCGACCTGTGCGCGATCACCCGCCCGCTTACCGCGCTCAGCGAACTGGTTTACGACCCCGACGAACTGCCCGGGCTGATCGGCCAGGCCTTCGACATCTTTCGCTCCCAGCGCCCGCGCCCGGTGCATATCGCGATTCCGGTCGACGTTCTCGAAGAGCGCGTCAACGAGCCCTGGGAAACGGTGGCCAGCCGCGAGCTGCCGACCCCGGCGCCCTACGAGATCAGTGCCGCGGCCGATCTGCTCGCCGCCGCCGACAGCACGGTGATAGTCGCCGGCGGCGGCGCGCAGCGCGCCTCCGACGAGGTCACCGCGCTGGCCGAACGGCTCAACGTCGGCGTCATCATGTCGAACGCGGGCAAGGGCGTGGTCTCCGACCGCAACCCCCTGAGCCTCGGCGGCGGCATCGTCAGCCCCGCGGCGCAGCAATACCTCGCCGGAGTGGAAGTGGTGCTCGCGATCGGCACCGAGCTTGCCGAGGCCGACAGCCTTACCCCCGAGCTGCGCATCGACGGCCAGGTGATACGCATCGACATCGATCCGGCGCGCTTTCGCGACCCGTTCCCGGCCAGTATCGAAGTGCTCGGCGATGCCGCCACTGCCTGCAGGCAGCTGCTGGCGGCCCTCGAGGGCAGGGAGGTCAGAACCGCCAACCGGGACACCACGGCCGCCCTGATCGCGGTGCGTTCCCGCCAGGCGCTCGACTACAGCGAGGTCGAAAGCCAGCACATCACGCTGCTCAATGCGCTCAGAAACCAGCTGCCGGATGACGCTATCCTGTTCGGCGACATGACCCAACCGGTCTACACCGGGACCTCGGCGATGCAGACCTACCTGCCGCGCACCTGGTTTTCCCCGGCCGGCTTCGGCACCATGGGCTGCGCCCTGCCAGGCGCGATCGGCGCCAAGCTCGCGTTCGCCGACCGCGAGACCGTCGCGCTGGTCGGCGACGGCGGCATCATGGGCACGATCAGCGAACTGGCTACCGCGGTCGAGGAAAAACTCTGCATCCCGGTCATCGTCTGGCACAACCACGGTTACGCAACCTGCCGGGACGGCATGATCCAGCGCGGGATTCCGGAAATCTGCATTCGCCCGCGGGCGCCGGACTTCGTCAAGCTGGCCAACGCTTTCGGCTGTCCGGGCACCAAGGTCCGCTCGCTGGCGGGCTTTCAGCAGGCGATGCGCGACGCGCTGGCGCACGCCGGTCCCAGCCTGATCGTGGTCGCCGAAAACGACGACTGGTTGCAGTAGGCCGAGATTCGCAGCGGCTGCGAACCGAAACGACCCTCCCGCTGCCGGTACTAGTCCCCGGCGCGACTGGAAATACCCAGTTTTTCATAGGCTTCGCCGAGCGCTACAACGGCCCCGGTCAGCGCAGGGTACTCGGTATCGATCACGTAGGTCGGGATTTCACGCAGGTAGGCCGTGAACCTGCCGTGGCGCTCGAAGCGTTCGCGGAAATTCGAGCGCTTGAACAAATCGAGTATCCTCAGCACGATACCGCCGCCGATGTATACGCCGCCGCGCGCACCGAGCGTCAGCGCGAGGTTGCCCGCGACGGTGCCGAGGACGTTGCAGAATATCGATACCGCCTCGAGCGCCAGTGCCGAGTCCCGCGCGAGCGCCAGCTCGGACACCTCGCCCGGGCTCAGCCGCTCCCCTGTACCTTTTTCGATGCGCGTCAGCGCCTCGTAAATATTTGTCAGGCCGCGGCCCGAGACCAGCGACTCGGCGGACACGTGATCGAGCTTTTCGCGCAGCACTTCGATGACCTGCTGCTCGCGGGCATCGAGCGGTCCGTAGGAGACGTGGCCTCCCTCGCTTTCGAGCGGCACCCAGTGATCCCCGGCCGGCACGACTCCCGACACGCCGAGCCCGGTGCCGGGCCCGAGTACCGCGCGGGGATGCCCGGCGAGACTCTTGCCGGCGCCGACCTTGAGGCACTGGTCGGCGGACAGTACCGGCAGCGCGAGCGCCAGCGCGGTGTAATCGTTGAGCAGCTTCAGGTAGTCGAGGCCGAGCGCCGCGCGGGTTTCGCCGACGTTGAAACTCCAGCTGTGGTTGGTCATGTTGAGAACCTCGCCGGTAACCGGCAACGCCACCGAAATCGCCGCGCGGACAGGTTCGCCGAGCGCGGCCTGTGCGAGGTAGGCCTGCGCTGCGTCGACCAGGCTGGCGTAACCGGCAACCGGCAGGCTGCGCGGTTCGATCAGGTCGGTGCCGCCTTCGGCAACCAGCGCGAAACGGGCATTGGTGCCGCCGATATCCGCCACCAGGCTGTATCGCTTCAGCGGCATCGCAGCGTTTCCGGGTCGGGTGATCGAAGCATCTTATGGCCGTCGTTTTGCTTGCAGTATAAGTCGATAGAGGTTCGGCGGCACGTCCGGATTCAGGCGGAACGCAGCCGCGCGGGCCTGGCCGGACCGTGCGCGAGCTGGAAATCGGGGCCCCGGGCGAGCGCGACGCCGACGGCGAGCACGTCGACGATGGCCAGGTGCGCGAGACGCGATTTGATCGGCGCGTAGAAATCCTCGTCCTCCAGCGAATTCATCGGCAGGCAGATCGATGCGATCCGGGCCAGCGGCGAATCCGCCGCGGTGACGGCGATGACTTTCGCGCCGGCAGTGAGCGCGATTTCAGCGCTGGCGACGAGATCCTGGGTGGTGCCGCTTTGCGATATCGCCACCACCACGCAGCCGGGTTTCAGCAACGAAGCCGACACCGAGTGAACCGTCGGATCGGAGTAGGCGACCACCGGAACCCCGAGGCGGAAAAACTTGTGCTGGGCATCCTGGGCGACGATGCCGGAACCGCCCAGGCCGTAAAACTCGATACGCTCGGCGGCGGCCAGCAGGTCGACCGCCTGCTGCACGGCCTCGGGCGGCAGCGTATCCCTGACCTTGATCAGCGCGGCGATACCGCTGTCGATAACCTTGGCAATCAATTCCGGCGCGGCCTCGTCGGGTAACGGCCGGGCAGCGCCGAAATGCGCGCCGGTGGCGAGGTCCTGCGCCAGCTGCAGCTTGAAATCCTGGAATCCCTTGCACTTGAGGGTGCGGCAGAAGCGGATCACGGTCGGTTCGCTGACGCCGGCTTCGGCGGCCAGCGCGCCGATCGATTTGCGCAGCAGGCGGTAAGGATTGCCGAGCACCGCCCGGGCGACTTTTTTTTCGGCGCGGGTCATACCGGCGAGCGCGGTTTCGATTTCCCGCAGCATGCTATTAAATATCCTCGATCCAGCGATTGCCGTCCCTGCCGACCAGTTCCCTGGCACTGGCCGGGCCGGTCGAGTCCGTGGCGTAGGTGTCGGGTGGCCGGTCCAGCGCGTCCCAGGTGTTGAGTACCGGCTCCACCCATTTCCAGGCGGCGTTCAATTCGTCGCGGCGCACGAACAGGGTCTGGTTGCCGCGCACCACGTCCATCAACAGGCGCTCGTAGGCATCGAGATGGCGCTCGCCCTGGCCGACCAGATCGAGGTCGAGCTTGACCGGCTTGAGCACGTTCTGGTCGCCGGCCTGCTTGGCCATCAGGTGCAACTCGATGCTTTCGTGCGGCTGCAGGCGGATGTATAGCCGGTTGGAATTGCTCGAACCCGATGACGCCGGATAGATGTCGTGCGGCATCGAGTAAAAGTCGATCACCACTTCACTGACCTGGGTATGCATGCGCTT
>Ga0210101_1000187_pt1 | contig 22694 bp, 24 predicted proteins | sample Muzzi_PWC_D1_FD_185534 | JGI IMG/M metagenome (GOLD analysis project Ga0210101, IMG submission 185534) | Wetland microbial communities from San Francisco Bay, California, USA, that impact long-term carbon sequestration - Muzzi_PWC_D1 (SPAdes) | ecosystem: Environmental > Aquatic > Marine >... | reverse complement strand
TCGACGTCGACGAGCCCCACGTCGGGATCATCATGGGCTCGAAGAGCGACAAGCCGAAGATGCAGCCGGCCGGGGCCGTCCTGCACGAGGCCGACGTCCGCTACGAGGTGCGGGTGATGAGCGCGCATCGCGACCCCGAGCTGGTCCGCGAGTACTGCCACAACGCGCGCATGCGGGGGCTCAAAGTGATCATCGCCGGCGCCGGGATGTCGGCGGCGCTGCCCGGCGTCGCCGCGGCCCACACCGACCTGCCGGTGATCGGCGTGCCGATCCTCGGCAAGACCCTGGGCGGGCTCGACGCGCTGTTCTCAACGGTGCAGATGCCGCCGGGCGTGCCGGTTGCGTGCGTTGCGGTGGACGGGGCGAAGAACGCCGGCCTGTTGGCGGTGCGCATCCTCAACGCGTGAGCGCGGATAATCCGCACGTGATACCTCGATACACCCGCAGGGAGATCGGCGAGGTCTGGTCCCAGCAGAGGAAGCTGGAGTGCTGGCTGGAGGTCGAGCTGGCGGCGACCGAGGCCTGGGCCGAGGAGGGCGTCGTGCCGAGCGAGGCGGCCGAGGCGGCGCGGGCGGGGGCGGCGTTCACGGTCGAGGCGGTCGAGGAGCGCGAGCGGGTCACCGACCACGACGTCGCCGCCTTCGTCGACGTGGTCGCCGAGTCGCTCGGCGAGCAGGGCCGCTGGGTCCACTACGGCCTCACCTCCTCCGACGTGCTCGACACGGCGCTGGCCCTGCAGCTGCGCCAGGCGGGCGAGGTCGTGCTGGCGAGCGCGCGCGCCTACCGCGACGCGCTGGTCGAGCGGGCGCTGGAGCAGCGCGACACCCTCTGCGTCGGCCGCACCCACGGCGTCCACGCCGAGCCGACCAGCTTCGGCCTGCGCCTCGCCGGCTTCGCCTTCGAGGCCGACCGCAACCTGGCCCGGCTCGCCGACGCCTTCGAGCAGCTGCGCTTCGGCAAGCTCTCCGGCGCGGTCGGCACCTACGCCTCGGTGCCGCCGGCGGTCGAGGCGCGGGTGATGGAGCGGCTCGGGCTGAAGCGGGAGGACGTCGCCACCCAGGTGATCCCGCGGGACCGCCACGCGGTGCTGACCTCGCGGATCGCGATCGCCGGCGCCGGGCTGGAGCGCTTCGCGACCGAGGTCCGCAACCTGCAGCGCACCGAGCTGCGCGAGGTTGAGGAGCCGTTCGGCTCCGGCCAGAAGGGCTCCTCGGCGATGCCCCACAAGCGCAACCCGATCCGCACCGAGCGGATCACCGGCCTGGCCCGGGTGCTGCGCGGCTACGCCCAGACCGGCCTCGAGAACGTCGCCCTCTGGCACGAGCGCGACATCTCCCACTCCGGCGCCGAGCGGGTGATCCTCCCCGACGCGACGACCGGCCTCGACTACATGCAGGATCTGGCGGCCACGGTGGCGAGCGAGATGACGATCAGCGCCGACCGGATGCGCGAGAACCTCGAGCTGACCCACGGCGCCCTGTTCAGCCAGCGCGCCCTCACCGCCCTGGTCGAATCCGGCCTCACTCGCGACGACGCCTACCGCATCGTCCAGGAGAACGCCCAGCGCGCCTGGGACACCGGCACGGACTTCCGCGAGCTGCTCGCCGAGGCTGCGCCCGACCTCGACCTCGACGCCGTCTTCGACTACGGCGCCTACCTCACCCACGTGCCCGAGGTCTTCGAGCGCCTCGAGGCGCTGCGGGACTGACCCCCGACTCGGGGCGTCCGCACGATCGGCGAGGAGCGTCAGAGAACCTGGCCGTCGAGAAAGCCGGCGACCAGGACGAGCCAGCCGCCGATCTCGGCGATGGTCAGGCTGATCATGAACCCGTGCATGCCGGCGACCGGATCGCGGAACTGGTTGTCGGTGTCCCGCCGCCAGCCGTGCATGACGTAGCCGCCGATGGCGGCGAAGAAGTAGAAGGCCATCGCCCCGGCGGCGATCAGGTTGACGACGGCGCTCCAGCCGCTCAGCTCGACGAAGGTCGCCACGAGCAGCAAGGCGAAGCTGTAGAGGAGCGCCGCCCGGTGCGCGGTGTCGACGTAGGGGTGCGCCAGGCCGTCGTCGGCCTCGCGCATCTGCCGGTACTTCCAGGCGCCCAGCAGCAGGGCGACCAGGAACATGACCGCTGCCGCGAGCAGGACGGCCTTGGTGTCCCCACCGAGGTCCACCGCCCGAGTCTAGTCCGCCTACTCGCGGCTCAGGACGTAGTCGGCGAACTCGAGCAGGGCTCTGATTGGCGCAGGGCTTTGCGGAGCTCGGCAGGGCTGACGTCGAAGAAGCCGTAGTGGGCGGCATCCTTGAGGTCGATCAGCTTGCGGAGCTGCCTTGCGGCGGCGGTGCCTCCTGGGATTATCTGCTGCAGCAGAGCCTCCGCGTCGTGGTGATCGGCGGAACGGGAGCGCTCGCGCAGCGCCTTGCAGCACGCGGCGTCTGAAGCGGCGATCCCCGCGAGGACGGCGAGTGACGCAGCGGCGCTTGCGTACTCCGGATCCTGATCCTCGCTGGCGGCTATCTCCGCGACCTCGAGGAACTTCCGCCCGTGACTGCGGCGACTGCGCGCCTCACGGGCGGAACAGGACTGGGTCCGACCGCTATGACGCGCCACCGGCTCTTCCGGGCAGGATCGTCGCCACGTCGGGCCCAGCAAGGGTTATCGCGTCGGCGTCGAGCTCCTTCAGGATCGGCGGGCGGCGTTTCCTCAGCGAGGCGAGTTGTTTTCTCGACAGCTCAGCGATGCCAGCATGGTTTCCCGTCCAGCGTCGCACCCCTTCTGCCAATCCGTCCAGCTGGCTCTGCCAGGTCGCGTCGTCCTCGTCGATTTTCTCGGGACGGACGATGAAGAGGTCGATGTCGCTGCTCGCGTCGCCGTCCCCGCGGGCTGCCGAGCCGAAGAGGGAAGCATGCACGGGCGCGACCTTCCAAGTGGCGATCACCCGTCGCAATCGCTCGAACAAGTCCGGGCGTAGGTTGGCCAGAGCTTCGACGGCCGGGGCCGCAAGATGCTCGCGGTTCAACGTGTAGACGAACGCCTTGCCCGCCCGCTCCCGATCCACCAGTCCCTGTTCGACGAAGCGCTCGAGCACTGCACGGACTCCGGCCGGCGAACGGTCGGCGATGCCGGCGATCTCGCGGCCGGTTCGGGGTCGCGTCGCCCCGGCGAGAACCGACAGGACGGTGCTGTCGAGAGCCGGCATGAGGGCAGTGAACGGCCTTGAGACATCCATCCTTGGTGGATAGTTTAACAAGCATATGAATGAAATAACAGGTATATAGATGTAAAAACGTTCACTTGAATACAGACGCGAAAGGCGCCCTCGACCGGCGCTCAGTAGCCTGCTCGGCGTGATCCTCTACACCTGCCGGCAGAAGAAAACGGGGCCGGCGTTCGCGCATCCGTGCGCGAAGGCGGCAAAGGCGCTCGACGAGGCCGGGTACGAGTACGAGCTGCGCACCGTCGGCGGCTACCGGATGCTGCCCTGGACCTGGGGCAGCCGCGACGATGAGCGGGCCGAGATCAGGAAGCTGAGCGGCACCAACGAGGTGCCGATCCTGGTGCTCGACGGCGGCGAGGTCGTCTCCGGCTCCGGCACGATCGCCCGCTGGGCGGCGGAGCACCCAGCCGCCAGAGCCACCGCCTAATCCCGGCTCAGCGGGACGTGCCGGGTGTTAGATACCTCTATGGGCACTCAATAACCGGCACGTCCGCCGGGCGTCAGGCGGCGACCGGCTCGCGCCGGCGGGCGGGGTGGCGCGCGGTGACGACGACCTTGGTGCCGGCGCGCGGCGAGAGGGTGATGTTGCGGCGTCCGATCGCCTCCGGCGCCGGGTCGGCCTTGCGCAGCTCGCAGCGGCTCAGCACCTCGCGCAGGACGATCCGCATCTCGAACTCGGCGAAGGTGGCGCCGAGACAGCGGCGCACGCCGCCGCCGAACGGGACCCAGGCGTAGGTGTCGGGACCCTCCTCGAGGAAGCGCTCGGGGCGGAAGGCGAAGGGCTCGGGGTAGACGTCGGCGCGCGTGTGGACGAGCCAGATCGCCGGCGTGACGTCGGTGCCGGCGGGCAGGGTGAAGCCGTCGGCGCTCAGCTCCTTGCCGAGGCGGCGGCCGGCCAGCGGAACCACCGGACGCAGCCGCAGCGACTCGGTGATCGCCGCCCGCAGGTAGTCCTCCTCCCCCTCCTCGAGCGAGTCGCACAGACGGCCCAGCTCGCGCGGGTGGCGGAGCAGCAGGTCGAAGCTCCAGGCGAGCGCCGTCGCGGTCGTCTCGTGGCCGGCGAGGAGCAGGGTCAGCAGCTGGTCGCGCAGCTCGGTGTCGCTCATCCCCTCGCCGTCCTCGAAGCGGGCCAGAATCAGCGCCGAGAGGATGTCGTCGCGCTCCTCGAGGCCGCCGGCGGCGCGGCGCTCGGCGATCTCGGCGTAGAGCAGCTCGTCGACTTCCTTCAGCTGGCCCTCGAATTTCGCCCACGGCCCGCGGCCGCCGAAGCGGCGGCTGGCGAGGCCGATCAGCTGCGTCCAGGGAGAGGCGGTCTCGGCCAGCACCCGGCTCAGCATCCCGCGCAGCCGCTCCAGCCGCGCCCCCTCGCTGACGCCGAAGACGACGCGGAGGATCAGCTCCAGCGTCACCGCCTGCATCCGCGGGTGGATCGCGAACTCCTCGCCGAGCGGCCAGGAGTCGATCTCGGCGTCGACGATCTCGGTGAGGATCGGCTCGTAGGAGCGCATCCGCTCGCCGTGAAAGGGGGGCAGCATCACCTTGCGGCGCGCCAGGTGCTCGGCGCCTTCGAGCAGCAGCAGCGAGCGCGAGCCGAGGATTGGCTCGAGGACGATGTTGCGGCCGGGAGGCAGGCCGTGGGCGCGCTCGGTGTACAGCGCCTTGATCGCCGCCGGGTCGGAGATCATCACCATCGGCCGCTCGAAGCCGAGGAATTTGACGCTGAACGAGTCGCCGTAGCGCTGACGGCACTCCTGCAGGAAGGGCAGCGGGCGGAACGACCAGCGCAGCGTCTGCATCAGCGGCGAGTACTTCGGTTCGGGCGGCAGCATCGCCTGGACAGGATCGCAGAGTGGGAGAGGGCGAAACACCTACGCCCTCCGGTCCCCAGCCAGCTAGCATCGCGTCCGTGTCCACGGCGGTCGCCGATCTGAAGCTTCACTCGTCCGGGAAGGTCAGGGAGATCTATGAGTGGGGAGACGATCTGCTGATGGTCGCCTCCGACCGGATCTCGATCTACGACGTGGTGATGCCGACGCCGATCCCCGACAAGGGGAAGGTGCTGAACCGGATGTCGCTGTTCTGGTTCGAGCTGACCGCCGACATCGTCCCCAACCACCTGATCTCCGACGACGTGCCCGAGGAGGTCGCCGAACGGGCGGTGCGGGTGCGGCGGCTGGAGATGTACCCGGTCGAGTGCGTGGTGCGCGGCTACCTCTCCGGCTCCGGCTGGCGCGAATACAGGGAGAGCGGCGCGGTCTGCGGGATCGAGCTGCCGTCTGGGCTGCTCGAGTCCGATCGGCTGCCGGAGCCGATCTTCACGCCGTCGACCAAGGCGGAGATCGGCGACCACGACGAGAACGTGGATTTCGAGCGGGCGGCGGAGATCGTCGGCGACCGGGCGCTGATGGAGGAGCTGCGTCGGATCTCGATCGAGGTCTACTCGCGCGGCGCCGAGCACGCGGCGGAGCGCGGCATCCTCCTCGCCGACACCAAGTTCGAGTTCGGCCGGCACGCCGGCGCCGAGATCGTCCTCGCCGACGAGGTCCTCACCCCCGACTCGTCGCGCTTCTGGCCGGCTGACCGCTACGAGCCCGGCAGCGCGCAGCCCTCCTTCGACAAGCAGTTCGTCCGCGACTGGGCCGACGCCGCCGGCTGGGACCACACGCCGCCGGCGCCGGAGCTGCCGCCCGACGTGGTCGAGCAGACGCGGGCGAAGTACGTCGAGGCCTACGAGCGGATCACGGAGCGCGGCTTCTAGTGGCCCGGGCGCGGGTCCTGATCCGGCCGAAGGAGGGGATCCTCGACCCGCAGGGCAAGGCGGTCGAGCGGGCGCTGCCGGCGCTCGGCTTCGAGGGGATCGAGCACGTGCGGGTCGGGCGGATGGTCGAGCTGGAGGCGGACGACGCGGAGCGGCTTCCCGAGCTGTGCGAGAAGCTGCTCGCCAACCCGCTGATCGAGGACTTCGAGATAGAGAGCATCGACGGCGGCGGCTGATGCGCTGGGGAGTGCTCCAGTTCCCCGGCTCCTGCGACGAGCGGGACGCCCTGCACGCCTGCGGCCTGAGCGGCGAGGCACGGCTGGTCTGGCACGAGGAGCGCGACCTCGGGGGGGTCGACGCGGTCGTCATCCCCGGCGGCTTCTCCTACGGCGACTATCTGCGGGCGGGAGCGATCGCCCGCTTCTCGCCGGCGATGGAGGCGGTGGCCGAGCTCGCGGCGGACGGCGGGCCGGTGCTGGGGATCTGCAACGGCTTCCAGGTGCTCTGCGAGGCGGGGCTGCTACCCGGAGCGCTGCTCCTCAACGACGAGCTGCGCTTCGTCTGCCGGCAGGTCGAGCTGGTCGACGATGCGGGCGAGCGGCTCTCGATCCCGGTCAAGCACGGCGAAGGGCGCTACTGGGCGCCGCAGACGATGCTCGACGAGATCGAGGCGCAGGGCCAGGTGGCGTTCCGCTACGCGCCCGGGCAGAACCCGAACGGCTCGGCCCGCGACATCGCCGGGGTGCGGAACGAGGCCGGCAACGTGCTCGGCCTGATGCCCCATCCCGAGCACGCGGTCGATCCCCTGACCGGCTCGACCGACGGGCTGCGGGTCTTCGAAGCGATCGCGGCGGCGCGGGTGTGAGCGCGCCGGCCGCCAGCAGCCCGCACCGCGAGCTGGGCCTCACCGACCCGGAGTTCGAGCTGATCTGCGAGCAGCTCGGCCGCCAGCCGAACCGGGTCGAGCTGGCGATGTTCAGCCTGCTCTGGTCCGAGCACTGCGCCTACAAGCACTCGCGCAAGCTCTTGCGGCGGCTGCCGACCGAGGGCGAGCGGGTGGTGATGGGGCCGGGCGAGAACGCCGGCGCGGTCGACGTCGGCGGCGGCTACGCGGTCGCCTTCAAGGTCGAGTCGCACAACCACCCGAGCGCGGTCGAACCGTTCGAGGGAGCGGCGACCGGGGTCGGCGGCATCCTCCGCGACGTCTTCGCGCTCGGCGCGCGGCCGATCGCGATCCTCGACTCGCTGCGCTTCGGCGAGCTCGGTTCGGTGCGCTCGCGCCACCTGCTCGACGGCGCAGTGCGCGGGATCGGCCACTACGGCAACTCGATCGGCGTGCCGACGGTCGGCGGCGAGATCTACTTCGAGGCGCCCTACGAACACAACTGCCTGGTCAATGCGATGTGCGTCGGGCTTGCCCGGCAGGGGGACATGGTGCGGGCCGCCGCCGCCGGGGTCGGCAACGCGGTCGTCCTGATCGGCGCCTCGACCGGGCGCGACGGGATCGGCGGCGCCTCGGTGCTCGCCTCGGCCGAGCTGGGCGAGGGCGACGAAGCGAAGCGGCCCACCGTGCAGATCGGCGACCCGTTCGAGGAGTCGAAGCTGCTGGAGTGCTGCCTGGAGATGCTGGAGCGGGGCCTGCTGGTCTCGCTGCAGGACCTCGGCGCGGCCGGTCTGACCTCCTCGGCCGGCGAGATGGCCTCGGCCGGCGGGGTGGGGATCGACGTAGACGTGACGCGGGTGCCGCTGCGCGAGGCCGACATGGAGCCGTTCGAGATCATGGTCTCCGAGTCGCAGGAGCGGATGCTCGCGGTGGTCGAGCCGGAGAGGGTGCCCGAGGTGTTGGCGGTCTGCGAGAAATGGCAGACCGGCGCGGCGGAGGTCGGCGCCGTCACCGACAGCGGCCGGGTTCGGGTGCTGCGCGGCGCCGAGACGGTCGGCGACGTGCCAGTCGGGGCGCTGGTCGACGGCTGCCCGCTGTACGACCTGGCGCCGACCGAGCCAGAGGGGTGGATCTACGGCAACGAGGAGGTGCTCGCCGAGCGGGTCGCCTCGGCGGCCGGCCCGGGCGCCAACCCCTCCGACCCCGCGGCGATCCTGCTCGCCCTGCTCGCCTCCCCCAGCGTCGCCTCGAAGCGCTGGGCGTTCGAGCAGTACGACTCGGTGGTCGGCTCGCGCACTGCGCGGCGGCCGGAGAGCGCCGACGCGGCGGTGCTGGCGATTCCCGAGGCCGGGGGCGCGATCGCCGTCTCGATCGACGGCAACGGGCGGCGGGTCGCCTGCGATCCCTACGCGGGCACCGTGGAGGCGGTGCTCGAGTGCGCCCAGAACCTCGCCTGCGCCGGCGCCGAGCCGCTCGGCCTGACCAACTGCCTCAACTTCGGCAACCCGGAGAAGCCGGCGCCCGCCTGGCAGCTCGATCGCGCGGTCGCCGGCCTCGCCGACGCCTGCGAGGCGCTCGGCGTCCCGGTCGTCGGCGGCAACGTCTCCCTCTACAACGAGGGCCCGGAAGGCCCGATCTACCCGACCCCGGTGGTGGCGATGGTCGGCGAGCTGCCCGACCCGGGCGGCGCCGCGCCGAGCGGCTTCGCCGGCGAGGGGGACGCGATCGCCATGCTCGGGCCGTTCGCCCCCTCGCTGCCCGGCTCGGAGCTGTCGAAGCTGCGCGGCGAGCTGGACATCGGCCTCCCCGGGCCCGAGGTCGGCGCGGTCGCCGCCGCCTGCGCCACGGTCCGCGAGGCGGTCCGCGCCGGGGTGCTCGCCTCCGCCCACGACGTCAGCGACGGCGGCCTCGCTTGCGCGCTGGCCGAGGCGGCGATCGGCGGCGGCATCGGCTGTCGCGTCGACGTCCAGCCGCTGCGCGACCGCGGCTGCTCGCCCGAGGAGACGCTGTTCGGCGAGGGCAGCGGCGGCTTCGTGGTGAGCGGCGAGCGCGAGGGGCTCGAATCGCTCGCCGACGACGGAATCGCCGTGCTCGTGCTGGGCGAGGTCGGCGGCGAGGCGATCGAGATCGCCGCCGGCGAGGGCAGCGTCGAGCTCCCGCTCGCGGAGGCCGAGCGAGCCTGGCGCTCGCTGCATGCCCTGGTCGAGTCGGTATAGGCAGGCGGGCTCTGCCTGGACGGTGCGTAGGTCCGGCGCTACGCTCAGCAGATCGTCCAGGGTCGGAGCAAGTTCACGGAAAGGGAGACCGAATGAGCAATCCGTGCAAAGCAGCGCTCGCGGTGACGCTGGGTGCGATGCTTTTTGCCGGCGCGGCAGACGCCGGCGACAGCACGACCACGGCGCCACTGCCCCCACTCCAGGTGCATGCCTCAGCGCAACGCGCCGACAGGCGCGCTGTCGACATCCTGGTCACCACCAGCTATCAGGCGAGCGTCCTCGTCTACGGTCAGATCGGCTGGGGTATCAACACCAAGAAGGGGAAGCACGCGCGCCTGATCGTCGCCCTCGACGGCGGCAGGCAGACGGTGTCGCCCGACCAGCTCGCCATTTTCGAGGTGAAGCTGCCAAGGAGCGTTCTGCGCCGGCTTCACCGGCTGACGCCGCGGCAGTCGCTGAAAGCGAGGATCGCGGCGAGTGCGTCCGACGCGTCCGGACGCAGAGCGGTCGACCGGGTCGTGGTGAAGCTGAGGGGGCTCGCAAGGCGGCAGTGAGGGGTTGACCGCGCTGGCCGCATGACTTTCCGGTTGAGACCGGTCAAGAGCAGCGCAGCTTGTTGTCTGCTACGCTCGCGGACATGATCGTCGGAGAAGCACTCACACGCCGTTCCGACTTGCAGAAGCGGGTCGAGCAGCTGCGGGAGCGCCTGCGGGGGAGCGTGCTCGTGCAGGAGGGCGACGAGCCGCCGGAGAACCCGGAGGAGCTGCTCGCCGAGCTCGGCTCGGTTTGCGACGAGCTGCAGCGGCTGATCGCCCAGATCAACCACACCAACGCGGACACCAGGCTCTCCACCGCTGAGACCGTGACCGGGGGTCTGGCCCGGCGGGACGTGCTCGGGATCCGGCAGCAGGGCCTGCGCGCCGCCGTGCGCGCGGCCACGGAGGACAGCCCGCGGGGGCTGCTGCGCTACAGCCGCTCGGAGATCCGCATGGTGCGTCAGATCTCGGTCAGCGAGCTGCAAGCGCAGATCGACGAGCTGGCGAAGCAGCGGCGCGAGCTGGACATGGAGCTCCAGGCTCACAACTGGACGACGCCGCTGATCGAGTAGCCGCGAGCAGGTAGTCCCGAGGGGCGAGCGCCAAGGCCAGCGACCCGGCCAAAAGGGCCGTGACCAAGGGATCGAAACCCCCACCGGTTGCGCCGGGGCGGCGCAAGGACCAAGCACCGTCAGCCCAGCAACGCGCAACGGGCAATGGGCATCCGGCACCGATCACCACCAGGCGCTGACTTCCGGACGAGGGCGGGTCAGGGGACCAAGAGGCTGCAGCGCAGGCCGACTCCGGGGCGATCTCATCGCACCTCGAACCCGGCCAGCCCCTCGGGCTGCTCGTCGGCGACCTCGACGCGCTCCACCGCGGCGCCACGCGGGCCCTCGCGGCAGAACGCGAGCAGCGCCTCGACCGCCTCGGGGTCGCCCTCGAAGACCGCCTCGACCGTGCCGTCGGGGCGGTTGCGGACCCAGCCGGCGACACCGCGCGCCGCTGCCCGACGGCGGGTCGTGTCGCGGAAGAAGACGCCCTGCACGCGCCCGTGGACGATCGCCCGCCTGCGAATCACATTCGCCACGGTAGCGCCGCGGGTATGAGCTAGCCTGACCCCTGATGGCGGAGAAGATCGAGAACGCGCTGACCCGGTACCTGGACGGGCAGGGCGTCGCCTACGAGGTCGTCGCGCACGGGGAGCGGTTCACCGCGGCGGCCGAGGCGCGTGCCTCCGGGACCGAGCCGCAAGACGCCACCAAGGAGGTCATGCTGCGCCGCGACGACGGGTACGTGCTGGCGGTGATCCCCGCGTCGGAGCGGCTCGACCCGAAGAAGGCGGCAATGCTGCTGGGCGAGAGCGGCGAGCTGCGGCTCGCCACCGAGGAGGAGATGGGCGCGGACTTCGCCCGGTTCGAGCTCGGGGCCCTGCCCCCGTTCGGCCCGATCCTCGAGGTCGAGCAGATCATCGACCAGCGGCTCCTCGACCACGAGCGGGTGCTGTGCAGCGCCGGCGACCACCGTCACTCCGTGAAGCTGGACCCGAAGGAGATGGTGCGGCTGGCCGAAGCCCAGGTGGGCGACCTGGTCGAGGACTGAGCGGCGCCGAGACGGCCGTCCGCGGGCGGTCCCGCGCCGCTGGTACCCTGCCGGGGTAGGCAGTCTGCCTGCGCGTCACGTCCTTTCAAACGCAAGGAAGCACGCGCTGTGACTCCGCCCGATGGGCAGCCGATAGATCGCGATGGCCCGCGCGAGGAATGCGGGGTGTTCGGCGTATACGCACCCGGGCACGAGGTCGCCCGCCTTGCCTACTTCGGCCTCTACGCGCTCCAGCACCGCGGCCAGGAGTCGGCCGGGATCGCCACCTGCGAGGGCGGCCACATCACGACGCTGCGCGACTCGGGCCTCGTCTCCCAGGTCTTCGACGAGGGGAAGCTGCGGGCGCTGGCGGGCGACATGGCGATCGGCCACGTCCGCTACTCGACCACCGGTGGGGGCTCCTGGGAGAACGCGCAGCCGGTCTGGCGCGACGACGGCCGCGAGCTGGCGCTCGCCCACAACGGCAACCTGACCAACGCGGTCGAGCTGTGGAACGAGCTAAAGGAGCGCGGCATCGCCTTCCGCGGCACCTCGGACTCGGAGATCATCGCGGCGCTGCTCTCCTCCTCCGACGGGCAGTTCATCGAGGACACGGTCGCCGAGGTGATGCCGCGAATGCGCGGCGCCTACTCGACCGTGGTGATGACCAAGCACGCGGTCGTCGCCTTCCGCGACCCGCACGGGGTGCGGCCGCTCTCGCTGGGTCGGCTCGAGGATCGCTTCGTCGTCGCCTCGGAGAGCTGCGCCTTCGACATCATCGGCGCCGAGCTGCTGCGCGAGGTGCGGCCCGGGGAGATGGTCTCGCTGACCGAGCGCGGCCTCGAGACCCGCCAGGTGGTGAAGTCAGGCCGGCCGGCGAGGTGCGTCTTCGAGCACATCTACTTCTCCCGCCCCGACAGCCGGCTGGAGGGCAAGGTGCTGCAGCAGGTCCGCGGCCGGATGGGCGAGATCCTCTGGCGCGAGGCGCCGGCCGAGGCCGACCTGGTGATCTCGGTCCCCGACTCCGGCAACCCGGCGGCGGCGGGGTTCGCGCGCGCCTCGGGGCTGCCCCGCGACGACGGCCTGATCAAGAACCGCTACGTGGCGCGCACCTTCATCCAGCCGGGGCAGGAGCTGCGCAAGCGCGGCCTGCGGCTCAAGTTCAACCCGCTGCCGGAGATCGTCGCCGGCAGGCGGATCGTCGTCGTCGACGACTCGATCGTGCGCGGCAACACGACGCGGCAGATCGTCGGCATGCTGCGCGAGGCCGGGGCGAGCGAGGTGCACCTGCGAATCTCGGCGCCGCCGATCCGCCACCCCTGCCACTACGGGATCGACATGTCGAGCAGCGAGGAGATGATCGCCCACCGGCGCACGATCGAGGAGGTCGCCGACGAGCTGGACGCCGACTCGCTCGCCTATCTCTCGATGGGGGGCGTCTACGAGGCGGTCGGGGCGCCGCCGGAGGACCACTGCGACGCCTGCTTCACCGGGCACTACCCGTTAGGCGACCCCGACGGGGCGAACGGCAAATTCGCGCTCGAGGACATCGCGGTCGTTCCGGCGTCCCCGTAGCCCCTCGCCAGTGCGTTCGCACTTTTCCCCGTATATGTCTGGCAACTGCGAACGCAAGCAGGTGAGCTTCGGGAAGATGCGGGCGTGAGCAGTTTTCGCATAGTTGTCCTAGCGAGCGGCAACGGCACGAATCTCCAGGCGATCCTCGACCGCCTGCACGGGCGCGAGGGGGTCGAAGTGATCGGGGTCGGGTCCGACAAGCCCGGCGCGGGGGCGCTGGAGCGGGCCCGCCGCGCCGGAGTCGAGGCCGCGGTCTTCCCGCGCGACGAGCACCCCGACCGCGAGGCGCGAGACGCGGCGATCGCCGAGTGGGCCGAGGCGGGCGGCGCCGACCTGGTCGTCCTTGCCGGCTACATGCAGCTCCTCTCGCCCTCCTTCGTCGCCCGCTTCCGCAACCGGATCGTCAACGTCCACCCGGCGCTGCTGCCCTCCTTCCCCGGCCTCGACGCGGTCGGCCAGGCGCTCGACGCCGGGGTCGAGGTCACCGGGGTCACCGTCCACTTCGTCGACGAGGGCATCGACACGGGCCCGCCGATCCTGCAGCGCGAGGTCGCTGTGCCCGCCGACCGCGACCGCGAGCGGCTCGAGGCGGCGCTCCACGCGGTCGAGCACGAGCTGTACCCGGAGGCGATCCGCATGATCGCGGCGGGCAGGGTTAGGATCGGCGGCGGCGACCAGCGCGTGGTCGTCACCGATGAGTAGGAGTCAATTCGAAAACCCCCCGCGCACGCCTGACGGCGGCGGACACGGCGCGGTGCTGCGTCCTCGGTCGGCCGAATGGCGCTGCCATTCGCGCCTCCCTGCGTCCTTGCCCCGCTTGGTCCGGCGCTCGTCAGCCGCACACGCGGAGTTTCCGAATTGACTCGGGCACCAGCGGACACCCGGCCGGAGGCCGTCAGCGACGGCGCGATCCGGGTGCGCCGGGCGCTGATCTCCGTCTCCGACAAGACCGGGGTCGCCGACTTCGCCAAGGCGCTGGCCGGCCTCGGGGTCGAGATCCTCTCCACCGGCGGCACGGCAAGCGCGCTGCGCGAGGCGGGGCTCGAGGTGACTGACGTCTCCGAGTTCACCGGCCAGGAGGAGATCCTCGACGGCCGGGTGAAGACGCTGCACCCGCGGCTGCACGCGGCGCTGCTGGCGCGGCGCGATGACGCCAAGCACATGGCGGTGCTGGAGGCCGAGGGGATCGAGCCGATCGACCTGGTCTGCGTCAACCTCTACCCGTTCGAGCAGACCGTCGCCGGGAACGACGTCGACGAGCGGGTCGCGGTCGAGAACATCGACATCGGCGGGCCGACGATGATCCGCGCTGCGGCCAAGAACCACGAGGGGGTCGCGGTCGTCGTCAAGCCCGAGTCCTACGACGCGGTCTGCGCCGAGCTGGAGGAGAGCGGCGGCGAGGTCTCCGCCTCGACCCGGCACTGGCTGGCCAACGAGGCCTTCGCCCAGACGGCCCGCTACGACGCGGCGATCAGCCGCTGGTTCTCGACCTCCTACGAGGACTTTCCCGAGCACCTCACGGTCACCTACGAGAAGGAGCTGGACCTCGCCTACGGCGAGAACCCGCACCAGCGGGCGGCGCTCTACTCGGAAGCTGGGCTGCGAAGCCACATCCTCTCGGGGGTGGCGAAGCTGCACGGCAAGGCGCTCACCTTCAACAACGTGCTCGACCTCGACTCGGCGCGGCGGCTGAACGGCGACTTCGAGCAGCCAGCCTGCACGATCGTCAAGCACAACAACCCCTGCGGGGCGGCGATCGGCGAGGACGCGCTCGACGCCTACCGCAGGGCGCTCGCCTGCGACCCGGTCTCCGCCTACGGCAGCGTGATCGCGATCAACCGGCCGGTCGGCGTGGAGCTGGCCGAGGCGCTGCATGAGAACTTCGTCGAGGTGCTGATCGCCCCCGAGTTCGAGGACGGGGCGCTCGAGGTGCTGCAGCAGAAGGAGGCGATCCGCATCCTCTGCGACGAGGAGGGCGACCGGGCCGACCCGGCCGAACGCGACCTGAAACGGGTGCGCGGCGGGGTACTGCTGCAAGACCGCGACGGCGACCCCGAGCCGCGCGAGCTGATGGAGGGGGTGACCGGGACCGAGCCGAGCGAGGAGCAGTGGCGCGACATGCTGTTCGCCTGGACGGTGGTCCGCCACGTCCGCTCCAACGCGATCGTGATCGCCAAGGACGGCGCCACCCTGGGGATCGGCGCCGGCCAGATGAGCCGCGTCGACTCGGTGCGGCTCGCGGTCGAGAAGTGCCGCGACGCCCGCGGCGCCGACGCGGACGCCCTGCTGGCCGGCTCCGCAGTCGCCTCCGATGCCTTTTTCCCCTTCGCCGACGGCCCCGAGGCGGCGATCGAGGCCGGCGCAACCTCGGTGATCGAGCCCGGCGGCTCCAAACGCGACGCCGAGGTGATCGAGGCCTGCAACGCCGCCGGCGTGGCGATGGTGTTCACCAAGCACCGGCACTTCCGGCACTGACGCCGAGACCGTTCTCCCCACCGAAGGTTATTGTCTGAGCAGTTTCGCTACTATCGCTGCCTTCGTGAGGGCAGGGCCCGCGTCGTCTGACTGGGGCGACGGGAAGACAGGCGGTCCGCTTCGGCGGGCCGTCTGCGTTTGATGCCCCCGCTGGGAATCGAACCCAGGCCGCGCGGCTTAAAAGGCCGCCGCTCTAACCAACTGAGCTACGGGGGCGCTCGGCCCATGGTAGTCCGATCAGGAAAGCTCGGGGAGGCCCTCTTCGGGGGTAGAGGCCTCGGCGTGGGTGCGCCTCGGGATGCGACCGGCTTGGCGGGCGGCGTGGCCGGCCTCGACGGCGCCGCGCAGGGCGCGGGCCATGGCCGGCGGGTCGGCGGCGCCGAAGATCGAGCTGGCGGCGAGCACGGCGTCGCAGCCCAGCTCGATCGCCAGGGCGGCGTCGGAAGCGGTGCCGATGCCAGCGTCGAGGATCACCGGGACCGCGGCGTGCTCGGCGATGATCGCGATGTTGTAGGGGTTGCGGATGCCGGCGCCGGAGCCGATCGGCGAGCCGAGCGGCATCACCGCGGCGCAGCCGGCCTCCTCGAGGCGGCGGGCGAGGATCGGGTCGTCGTTGGTGTAGGGGAGGACGGTGAAGCCCTCGCCGACCAGCGTCTCGGCGGCGTCGAGCAGCTCGACCGCGTCCGGGTAGAGGGTGCGGTCGTCGCCGATCACCTCGAGCTTCACCCACTCGGTCCCGAACGCCTCGCGGGCGAGCCGCGCGGTGCGGATGGCGTCGCGCGCGGTGAAGCAGCCGGCGGTGTTGGGCAGCGCGAAGAGGCCGAGCCGCTCGACCACGTCGAGCACCGAGCCCTCCGCCCCGGGATCGACGCGGCGCAGGGCGACGGTGACGATCTCGGCGCCGGCGGCGACCAGCGCCTCCTCCATCTGCTCGAGCGAGCGGAAGCCGCCGCTGCCGACGATCAGCCGCGAGGACCACTGCCGGGCGCCCAGCTCCCAGGTTTCTGCACCGCCCTGGACCGCGGCCAGCACCTCGACGACGCTGCCCTCGGCGAGCGGGGTCGAGTTCCACTCGGCGCGGGGCACGACCTCGCCGTCGAGCGCGACGGCGACGCCGCGGCCCTTCCGGGCGACCCCGCTCTCGCGCACCGCGTCGGCCAGGGTCGAGCCGTCGGGCAGCTCGACTGGCTCTCCGTTCAGCTCGACCTTCATCGCAATACCCCCTCGGAGGTGCGGTCGACGTTTGAATCGCTATCCGACCCAAATGTCGACCGCGCGGAAGGTACCCCCGCGAGCTGCTCGGCGACGGCGTTCGCGGCCAACGGCGCCAGCAGGATCCCGTTGCGGTAGTGGCCGGTCGCCCAGACCAGCCCCTCGACCGGGCTCGGGCCGACCAGCGGCAGGTTGTCGGGGGTCCCGGGCCGCAGCCCGGCGGCGGCCTCGACCAGCTCCATCTCCGCCACCTCGGGCAGCAGCCGGTAGGCCTCGCGCAGCACCTCATGGATGCCGCCCGCGGTGACCGTGGTGTCGAAGCCCTGCTCCTCGACCGTCGCGCCGACGATCAGGCGGCCGTCCGGACGGGGGGTCAGGTAGACGCGCTCCGAGGCGACGATCCGCGCGCAGGGCGCGCCGCCGTCGCGGGAGCGCAGCTCGAGGATCTGGCCCTTGACCGGGCGGACCGGCGGGCGGGCGGGCTCGGGCAGCCAGCCGGCCTGGCCAGACCAGGCGCCGGCGGCGAGCACGACGGTCGGCGCCCGCAGCTCCTCGCCGGCCGCGGTGCGGACCCCGGCCAGCCGCTCTCCCTCGAGCAGCGCCGCATCGACCTCCACCCCGGTTCGCACCTCGACACCGTCGGCGGCCAGCGCGGCGAGCAGCGCCTCGCTCAGCGCCCGCGGGTCGACCGCCGCCTCGCCCGGCGCATGGACCCCGCCGTTGAAGGAGGGGGTGAGCCCCGGCTCCAGCTCGCGACATCGGCGGGGGGCCAGCCACTCGGCCCCCAGCCCGAGCGAGCGCTGCAGCTCGTGCAGCCGGCGCAGCTCCGCCGCCTCGTCTCGGTCGAGCGCGACGTGGAGCGCGCCGTGCTCCGCGTAGCCGGTCGAGAGCCCACTCGCGGCCTCCAGCTCAGCGACGAACTCCGGGTAGAGCCCAGCCGCGGCCAGGGTCATCTTCAACAGCTCGGGCTCGCCGAAGGCCAGCTCGCCGACCGGCGCCAGCATCCCGGCGGCGACTCGCGTCGCTCCGGCCGGGGGGGTGGATCTCTCGACCAGCGCCACGCCCGCGCCGCGCCGGCTCAGCCGCCAGGCGCAGGCCAGGCCGATAACGCCCCCGCCAACCACCACCGCGTCAAAACTGCGATTGGAACTGCTCACGCTTGCCTCCGCCGGCATTACCCGGATCAGGTCCAGACGGTCGGCGGCCTCGCTGCCGCCCTCTCAGCCTCGGCGCTCAGTGGGCGCCATCGGCTCCCGTACTCCCCCGATGCTACCCCTCCCGGGGGGTCGCGCCAGACGTGCCGTCGACTCGGTGCCCATATTGGCCGCTTAGAGTCACTGTCAAAATGAGCGCGAGGTCGGGGAGGCCGATGACCAAGCGGGACGGTCACGACACGACTTCCGCGTAGCAGCGCTACGCGGAAGTCGGGGAGGGGCCGTATCCGCGCAGTGTCATTCGGCCTCATCCGGACCGCGGTCATTTTTCACAGGGGCTCTTAGCGACGGCACGTCGGCAAGCAATAATTGGGGGATGAGCTTGGCGATGCCAGAGGCCCACGGCCCGCTGCGCCGCGAGCGGCTGCGCACGGCGCGGCTCTACTTCGTCTGCGAGGCGCTGCCGCGCGGCGAAGAGCCCGAAGCGCTGCTGCAGGCGGCGCTGAACGGGGGCGTCGACATCGTCCAGCTGCGCGAGAAGGAGCTGGGGCGAGAGCAGATCGAACGCTCGGCCCGGACGTTCCGCCGCCTCTGCGACACCTACAGCGCCCTGTTCATCATCAACGACGACCCCTACCTGGCGCAGTCCTGCGACGCCGACGGGGTCCACGTCGGCCAGGACGACGTCGCGGCCGCGGAGGCGCGGGAGGCCCTCGGGCCGGAGGCGATCATCGGCCTCTCCACCCACTCCCCGGGGCAGCTCGCGGCCTCGGCCGACGAGCCGGTCGACTACGTCAGCGTCGGCCCGATCTGGGAGACGCCGACCAAACAGGGACGCCCCGGGGTCGGGCTCGGCCTGGTCGAGCACGCCGCCGCCGGCGCCCCCCACCCCTTCTTCGCGATCGGCGGGATCGACCCGGCCAACGCCGCCCAGGTGGTCGCGGCGGGGGCACGCCGGCTCGGCGTCGTGCGGGCGATTCGCGACGCCGGCGACCCCGGGGTCGCCGCCGCGGCGCTGCGCGGTGCCCTGGCCGCGGTCGGGGAGGCCGCTCCCGGTGCCTGAGCCGACCAGCCCCAACCCGCGCAAGCGCAAGCGCCGCGGCGACCAGCCGACTCCGCGCGAGCGCATGGAGCGCGGCTATGCCCGCGCCGAGCAGCGCAACCGCGAGGCGCGCGAGAGCCTCGAGCCGCTGGCCACCGGGGAACGGCCGCTGGTGGTGACGATCGGCGCCGTGATCGCTGCGCTGGTTTGCGTCTCGGTCGTCGCCGGCTACCTCGCCGGGGTGCAGGTCGAAGGCGGCAAACCGCACTTCGCTCAGATACTCGCGCCCGCCCTGATCATGGGGGCGATGGCCTGGGGGATGTGGCGCGCCCGCTACTGGGCCGTGCTCGGCTTCCAGCTGCTGCTCGTCTTCCTGATCTTCAGCGCCGTCATCGGCCTCGCCGTGCAGGCTGCCACCGTCGCGCAGTTCGCCGCCACCCTCGGCCTGCTCGCCGTCTCCGGCACCTTCTTCTTCTTCATGGTCAAGGCGATGGCGCGGATCCAGATGCCCTCTCGGAGGTAGGCGGGCCTGCCGTTTCTATAGGCTCAAATCCGTGGCGGATTCATACGACGTGATCGTCATCGGCGGGGGGCCCGGCGGCTACGTCGCTGCGATCCGCGCCGCCCAGCTCGGCAAGAAGACGGCGGTGGTCGAGCGCGACAAGCCGGGCGGGCGCTGCCTCAACTACGCCTGCATCCCGGCGAAGACGGTGCTGCACACCGCGGAGCTGTACGACGAGGCGCGCAACGGCGCCGAGCTGGGGCTGAAGGTGAAGGATGCCTCGATCGACTGGGAGGCGCTGGGCAAGCGCCGCGCCGCGGTCTCCGAGTCGCTCTCGAACGGCGTGAAGACGCTCTGGGACAACAACAAGGTGACGACGATCGAGGGCGAGGGCTCGCTCACCGCGGAGGCGAACGTCGAGGTCGGCGGTGAGGTCCACGAGGCGGGCACGGTGGTGCTCGCGACCGGCTCGGTCGCGCTGCCGATCCCCGGGGTCGAGTTCGGCGGCCGCGTCGTCGACACCTGGGGCGCCTGGTCGCTGCCTGAGCAGCCGAAGAAGATCGCGGTGGTCGGCGCCGGCGCCTCGGGCTGCGAGATCGCCTCCGCCTACGGCCGCTTCGGCACCGAGGTGCTGCTGATCGAGATGCTCGACCAGATCCTCCCCGCCGAGGACAAGGACATGGGGCGGGTCGTCGGGCGGGCCTTCAAGAAGCAGAACATCGCGGTCTCCACCGGCACCCCGGTCGAGAACGTCGAGGCCGGCGATAAGTCGGTCAAGCTCTCCTACGGCGGCGAGTCGGCCGAGGTCGACTACCTCTGCGTCGCGGGCGGCCGCTCGGCCGACGTCGACGGGCTGGGCCTGGCCGAGGCCGGGGTCGAGCTGGAGGAGAGCGGCAAGGTCAGGGTCGACGGGTACGGGCAGACCTCGAACCCCAAGGTCTTCGCGATCGGCGACCTCGTCAACGCCAAGGCGCTGGCCCACAAGGCCTCCGACGAGGGGGTCGTCGCGGTCGAGCGCGCCGCCGGGGCCGAGACCCACCCGGTCGACCAGAACCTGGTCGCCGGCGCGACCTTCTGCCAGCCGCAGGTGGCCAGCGTCGGGCTGACCGAGGCGGCCGCCAAGGAGGCCGGGCACGACGTCAAGATCGGCAAGCTGAAACTGGGCGCGGTCGGCGGGGCGACCGTCTACGACGACAAAGACGGCCTCGTCAAGCTCGTCGTCGACTCCAAGTACGGCGAGATCCTCGGCGCCCACATCGTCGGCAACCGCGCCTGCGACATGATCGCTGAGCTGGTCGCGACGATGGCCCTGGAGGGCGGCTACCAGGAGCTGGCGCGAATCGTCCACCCCCACCCGACGATCTCCGAGGCGATCTTCGAAGCGGCGCGGACGGTCGATGGCTGGGCCACGCACGCCTGAGGCGAGCTTCTACTTCGACCTCGGGTCTCCCTACGCCTACCTGGCCGCGGAGCGGATCAGCGGGCTGTTCGCCGACGCCGGGCTGGCGCAGCCGGAGTGGCAGCCGATCCTGCTCGGCGGGCTGTTCAAGCGCTTCGGGCGGGACTCGTGGGGGAACGGGCCGGAGCGCGAGGAGGGGGTCGCCGAGGTCGAGCGCCGCGCTGCCGCCTACGGGCTGGCGCCGCTCGCCTGGCCCGACCCCTGGCCGGGCAACACGCTGTTCGCGATGCGGGCGGCGACCTTCGCCAAGCAGACCGGCCGCACCGTCTCCTTCGCCCTCGCCGCCTTCCGCCAGGCCTTCGCCGCCGGGCGCGACCTGACCGAGCCCGACAACGTGCTGATCGCCGCCGCCGCCTGCGAGCTGCACCCGAACGCCCTGCTCAAGGGCGTGCAGACCGAAGCGGTGAAGGGCGCCCTGCGCGAGGCGACCGACCGGGCCGCCGAGCTGGGCGTGATCGGCGTCCCCTCGCTGCTGGTCGGCGAGGAGGTCTTCTGGGGCGACGACCGCCTCGAGCAGGCGGTCGCGGCGGCCGGCTGAGCGGTCGCGGCGGCCGGCTGAGCGGTCGCGGCGCGGAATGCGTGGCCCCTACTGCGGCGCACCGCTTCTCGCAATTGGTCACTTTGCCCACGCATCCGGTGGCAAAAGGTTCAGCCGGCAACTCGGTGCCCGTCTGGAGCCGCCAAGCGGCGCAGAACTCGCGGCGCGGTGCACTAAGGTCGGGGCGTGGCCCAACTCCCCGACGCCGCCACCTGCTACGAGCTGCTCGCGCGGATGGCGCTGATCCGGCGCTTCGAGGAGGAGGCCGGCCGGCAGTACCAGCGGGCCAAAGCGGGCGGCTTCCTGCACCTGGCGATCGGCGAGGAGGCGACGATCGTCGGCACCACCGCGGCGATGCGCGACGACGACTACCTGATCGGCACCTACCGCACCCACGGCCACGCGATCGCTCGGGGCACCGAACCGAAGCGGGTGATGGCGGAGCTGTTCGGCCGGGTCGACGGGACGAGCGGCGGTCGCGGCGGCTCGATGCACATCTTCGACCGCGAGCGGCGCTTCATGGGCGGCTACGGGATCGTCGGCGGCAACCTGCCGATCGCCGCGGGGCTCGCCCTCTCCTCCGCCTACAAGGGCGAGGACGCGGTCACCGTCTGCATGTTCGGCGACGGCGCCTCCAACGCCGGCAACTTCGGCGAGACGATGAACCTGGCGGCACTCTGGAAGCTGCCGGTCTTCTTCCTGGTCGAGAACAACCTCTACGGGATGGGCACCTCGGTCGAGCGCCACTCGGCGCAGACCGACCTGGCGAAGAAGGCGGAGGGCTACGGCGTACCCGGCGGGCGAACCGACGGGATGGACGTGCTGGCGGTGCGCGAGGGAGTCGCGGCGGGGATCCGCCAGGCGCGCGAGGAGCGGCGGCCGACCATCCTCGAGGTGGTCACCTACCGTTACCGCGGCCACTCCGCCGCCGATCCCGAGGTCTACCGCGAGCGCGAGGAGGTCGAGGAGTGGCGCCGCAAAGATCCGATCGAGGTGTTCGCGCGACGCTGCGTCGAGGCCGGCGTGCTGGGCGAGCGCGAGGTGCGGGAGGTGCGGGACAAGGCCGAGCGCCAGGTCGCCGCGGCGGTCGAGTTCGCCGACGCGTCGCCCGAGCCGCCGCTCGACAGCCTCTACGAGAACCTCTACGTGCTCGACGGCGCCGCCGGGTGGTACGCGGTCGACGAGCGCAGCCCCGAGCCGCACCGCGGCGAGCACGAGACGGCGATGCCGGCCGCGGCGCGCGAGCTGGCCGAGGCCGGCGCCGCTTACGCCGGTCAGCCGGCCGCCCCGCGTCCCAACCCGGCCGTCGAGGGGGAGCCGGTCGAGGGCATGGAGCCCGAGGTGGAGCCCGAGCGCGAGGAGGCGGAGGGGCCGGAGGCAGCGGACTGATGGCGACCATGCGGATGCGGGAGGCGCTGCGCGACGCGATGGCCGAGGAGATGCGGCGCGACGAGGCGGTCTTCGTGATGGGCGAGGACGTCGGGGTGTTCGAAGGCGCGTTCAAGGTGACCGAAGGGCTGCTCGAGGAGTTCGGCGAGCGGCGGGTG
>Ga0210101_1000186_pt1 | contig 22711 bp, 19 predicted proteins | sample Muzzi_PWC_D1_FD_185534 | JGI IMG/M metagenome (GOLD analysis project Ga0210101, IMG submission 185534) | Wetland microbial communities from San Francisco Bay, California, USA, that impact long-term carbon sequestration - Muzzi_PWC_D1 (SPAdes) | ecosystem: Environmental > Aquatic > Marine >... | reverse complement strand
AAGGCGACGGTCTCCTACCATGCGCGTCGACTCGGCTTGCCGGCTCGCGACGAGTGTGCGCGTCGGTACGACTGGGCGGAGATTCAGCGTGCGTACGACGCTGGTCTGTCGGTGCGGGACTGCGCCCGGCGCTTCGGGTTCGCACTTTGTTCATGGCATGCGGCTGTCAAGAGGGGCGCGGTGGCATCGCGCCCACAGCGGATGGAGATTGGCGCATTGCTCGTCGCCGGGCGGCGACAGACGAACCGATCACACCTAAAGCAGCGGCTCCTCGACGAAGGGCTCAAGGCCAATCGCTGCGAGAGATGTGGATTGAGCGAGTGGATGGGCGCGCCGCTGAGCATGGAGCTGCACCACGTCAACGGCGACGGCTCGGACAACCGGCTGGAGAACCTTCAGCTTCTGTGTGGGAATTGCCATGCGCAGACCGACAATTGGGGTGGACGAGGTATCCGACGGAAACACGGGTCGGGGCGCCAGAGACGGCCGGTTCGCTGAGGCGTCGAGTCGCTCTGCTACGTTCGCCACCGATGAAGAGGCTCTGGTTCTACTCTGGGGCACTTGCGTTGGTCGTCTTCGTGCTCGCCGGCTGCGGTGGCGGCGGCGGGGACGAATCGACTGCGACCACGCAGGCGGCGACGACGACTGCGGCGCTCAGCAAGGAAGAGCTGATCGCCCAGGGCGATGCGATCTGCGCCGAGGTCAACGCCGCGGTGGGGACGGTCGGCTCGACCAGCTCCGACGCCGGCGGCCAGGCAGCGCAGGTGGCCGGCCTCTACGGCGGCATGGCCGAACGGCTGAAGGGGCTGGGCGCTCCCAGCGACGAAAGCGCCGGCTACGCGGAATTCATCGCCAGCGCCGAAGCGCTCGCGCAGGTCGAGGACAACGTCAAGCTGGCCTCCGAACGTGAAGAAAGCGAAGCGCTGACCGCCGCCGAATCGGAAGCCTCCTCGACGCTCGCCTCCTTCCAGTCGGCTGCCAGGTCGTTCGGGTTCGAGCAGTGCGCGGAAGCGCCCGCGGCGCCGATCCCCACCAGTCCCGGCGGCGGCGAATCGTCGGGCGAAGAAGCCTCCGGCGGGGTGGAAGAAGCCGCCCCCGAAGAAGCGGCGCCCGAAGAAGAAGCTGCGCCCGAAGAAGCCGGCGGCGCCGGCGCGGTCGAAGAAGAAGGCGCCGGGGGCGGGGTCGGCGGCGGCGCCGAAGGCGGCGGCGAAGCCGGCGGGGGCTCGGGCGGCATCGGTCCGGGTTGACGCGCGGTAGACATTTGGTTCGGTATGCGGTTCAAACGTCGACCGCGCTGCCGATTCAGGCCGCTGAGGACTCCGCCCAGGCCCCGTAGAGGCGCGAGTAGGGTCCGCCCGCGTCGATCAGCTCCTCGTGGCTGCCGCTCTCCGCGATTCGCCCGTCCTCCAGCACGACGATCGTCCCGGCGCGGCGGATCGTCGAGAGCCGGTGGGCGATCACGATCGCCGTCCGCCCCGCCAGCAGCCGCTCGAGGCCGCGCTCGATCGTCCGCTCGGTCCGCACGTCGACGTTCGAGGTGGCCTCGTCGAGGATCAGGATGCGCGGCTCGGCGAGCAGCGCCCGCGCGAAGGCGACCAGCTGGCGCTGCCCGGCGGAGAGCTGAACGCCGCGCTCGCCGACCTCGGTCTCGATCCCCTCGGGCAGGGCGGCGATGAACTCGCTCGCGCCGACCGCCGCGGCGGCGTCCTCGATCTCCGCCAGGCTCGCCTCCGGCCTGCCGAAGGCGATGTTCTCGCGGACGCTGCCGGAGAACAGGAACCCCTCCTGGGGGACGATGCCGAGCTGGCGGCGCAGCGCCCGCTGCTGCAGCGAGCGCAGGTCGTGCCCGTCGATCGAGACCGAGCCGCGCTGCGGGTCGTAGAAGCGGGCGACCAGCTTGGCGATCGTCGACTTGCCGGCGCCGGTCTCGCCGACCAGCGCCAGGGTCTGTCCCGGCGGCACGCTGAGCTCGATCTCGCGCAGCGCCCAGGAGCTGGCCGGATCGCTCTCATACGAGAACCAGACGTCGCGCATCTCGATCCCGCCGCGCAGCACCCCCGGGTCGACCGCGCCCCGCCGGTCGACCATGTCGGGTGGGGTGTCGAGCAGCTCGAAGATCTTGTCGAGCGCCGCCATCCCCTGCTGGAAGGTGGTGTAGAGCTGGGAGAGCTGCTGGATCGGTTCGAAGAAGACCTGCAGGTAGCCGACGAAGGCGACGATCACGCCGATCTGGATCGCCCCGTCGATCGCCTGGCTGCCGCCGTAGAGGAGAATCGCCGCGGTGCCGACAGCGGCCATCAGTTCGACCGCCGGGAAGTAGGTGGCGTTGAGGAAGACGGTCTTCATGTTCGCTTCGCGGTTGGCCTCGTTCAGCTCGGTCATCGCCACCGCGTGCCGCGGCTCCTGGCTGAAGCTGCGCACCACCCGGACGCCGCTCAGCGTCTCCTGCAGGTAGGCCGTGACGGCGGCGATCCGCTCGCGCGTCGCCCGGTAGGCGCCGTGGGAGACGATCCGGAAGACGATGCTGGCCACGGCGAGCAGCGGGAAGGTGAGGAAGGTGACCAGCGCCAGCTTCCAGTCGAGCAGCAGCAGGATGACCACCACGCCGACCAGGGTCAGGGTGCTGGAGAACAGCGTCACGACGCCGCTGGTGACGAGCTGGTTGAGCGCCTCGATGTCGTTGGTCATGCGGCTGATCAGCACCCCGGGGCTGCGCCGCGTGAAGAAGCCGATCGACATCGCCTGGAGGTGCGAGAAGACCCGCTCGCGCAGATCCTGCAGGGCGCGGGTCCCGATCCAGCCGACCAGGTAGGTCTGCAGGAAGCTGGCGCCCGCGTAGAGCGCCGCGACGGCGAGAAAGGCGACGACGATCCAGCTGAGCGCCGCGGTGTCGCCGGTGACGATCCCCGAGTCGATCGCCCTGCCGGCCAGGTAGGGCGGGGCGAGGCCGGCCCCGGTCGCCGCGAGGATCGCGACGGCGGTCAGCGCCACCCGGCCGCGGTAGGGGCGCAGCAGCGCCAGCATGAAGCGCCGCTTGCTCATCGCCCGGCCCTCACAGCCTCGCCATCTCCTCGCGCCGCTCGAGGTCGTGCTGCAGGAAGACCGAGTCGGCGAGCCCGTGCTCGGCGATCTCCCGGTAGAAGCCGCAGCCCTCGAGCAGCTCCTCGTGGCTGCCGCGGTCGATGATCCGGCCAGCGTCCATCACGACAACCTCGTCGGCCAGCGAGACGGTGGAGAGTCGGTGGGCGATCACGAAGGTGGTGCGCCCGGCCATCACCTCGCGCAGGCCGGCCTTGATCGACGCCTCGGTGGTCGCGTCGACCGCGGAGGTGGCGTCGTCGAGGATCAGGACGCGCGGGTTGGCGAGCAGGGCGCGGGCGATCGCCACCCGCTGGCGCTGCCCACCCGACAGCGTCAGCCCGCGCTCGCCGACCACCGTGTCGAAGCCGCCCGGCAGGTCGCGGATGAACTCGTCGGCCTGGGCGCGCCGCGCCGCCGCTTCGACCTCCTCGCGGCTCGCTCCGGGGCGCGCGTAGGCGATGTTGTCGGCGACGCTGGCGCTGAACAGGAAGCTGTCGTCGGCGACGAAGGCGATCTGCGAGCGCAGCGAGGCGATATCGACCGCACGCACGTCGGTGCCGTCGAGCAGCACCGAGCCCTCGCTCGGGTCGTACAGCCGCGCGATCAGCGCCACCAGGCTGGTCTTCCCCGAGCCCGACGGGCCGACCAGGGCCACCGTCCGCCCGGCCCCGACCTCGAGGTCGACGTCGGTCAGGGCCGGCACCGAGCTGTCGTAGCGCAGCGTCACGCCGCGCAGCTCGACCCGGCCGCCGCCGGTCGGCAACGGCGGCGCCCCGGGCGGGCTCTCGATCCGCGGCTCGCGGTCGAGCACCTCGAACAGCCGGTTGCCGGAGGCGATCGCCCGCTGCGCCATGCCCATCGCCATCCCCAGCATCCGCATCGGCGAGGCGAGCATCACGACGTAGGTGTAGAAGGCGGTGAAGCTGCCGAGGCTGAGCTGGCCGGCGATCACCTGGCGGCCGCCGACCAGCAGCACCAGGGCGATCCCGAGCTGCGGCAGCAGCCCGATCAACGGCGAGAAGGTCGCCTGCAGGCGGGTCGAGTAGATGCTCTGATCGAACACCCGGGCGACGGCGCGGCGGAAGCGGCGCAGCTGGTGCTCTTCGCGGGCGAACGCCTTGACGATGCGGATCCCGGAGATGTTCTCCTCGGCCTCCACGGTCAGCTCGGCGATCCGCTGCTGCACCTCCTGCAGGGCGGGCCGCGAGACGCGGTTGTAGCGGGCGGCGGTGTAGACGACGAGCGGCGCCGGGGCCAGCGCGATCAGCGCCAGCAGCGGGTCGAGCGCGACCATCACCGCGCAGGCGAGGGCGATCGTCAGCAGGTTCTGGGTGATGAAGATCAAGCCGTAGCCGAGGAAGAAGCGGATCGACTGCAGGTCGACCGTCGCCCGCGACATCAGCTGCCCGGTCTGCTGGGAGTCGAAGAAGCCCAGCTCGAGTCGCTGCAGGTGCGCGTAGAAGCGCTGGCGGAGGTCGAATTCGACCGCCAGCGAGACCCGGCCGGCAACCACCCGCCTCACCCCGGTCAGCCCGAGCCGCAGGAGGCCGGCGCCGACGATCGCCAGGGCGAGCGGCAGCAGGTCGGGCTTGTCGCCGCTCTCGATCGCGTTGACGGCGCGGCCGATCAGCCAGGGGATCAGCACCGTCATCCCCATCGCCGCCCAGGCGAAGGCCAGCGAGCCCCAGAGCTGGCGGCGGTATGGGCGCAGGAAGCCGATCAGGCGGCGATAGGTCCGCATTCGGGTCACTATACAAAGTGAAGTAAAGGCCGCCGGAGGGGTGACGCGTAACGTGTGCACGGCATGGGACGCGGCGCGAGCAGAGCAGCAGCGGCAGCGTTCCTGCTGCTGGTGGTGCCGGCGCCGGCAGCGCCGGCCGCAGGCCTCGCCGGCCGCGTCCATCCGCTCGCCGGCACCCGCCCCGGGCCCGGCACGTTCGGCGGCGGTCACAACTTCCCTGGCGCCACCGTCCCCTTCGGCATGGTGCAGTGGAGCCCGGACACGACCCCCGCCGACCGCAACCAGCGGGCGGGCTACGACTACCGCGACCACCACCTGCGGGGCTTCAGCCTCACGCATCTGAGCGGCGCCGGATGCTCGCTCTACGGCGACTTCCCGGTGCTGCCGACGACCGAACCGCTGCGCTCCTCGCCCGCGCGCCCGGGCACGAGCCTGCTGGCCGGCAGCCTCCAGCCGGGCTTCTCGCACGCCGCCGAGCGGGCGCGGCCGGGCTACTACGCGGTCCACCTCAACCCGGTCCGCGGCCCCGGCATCGAGGCCGAGCTGACCGCGACGACGCGAACCGGCGTCGGCCGGTTCACCTTCGGCGCCAATCCGCACGCCAGCATCCTGATCAACGCCGGTGGCAGCGCCCAACCCGACGACTTCGCAGCCGTGCACGTCGCGCCGGGGCGCCACGAGATCGACGCCACCGCCTCGAGCGGCCTGTTCTGCGGCCAGCGGCCCCGCTACACGGTCTACCTCGCGGCGGTCTTCGACCGGCCGTTCGCGGCTTACGGCACCTGGGAGCGCAGCCGGCTCGGCCGCGGCTCGACCGCAGCGAGCGACGCCCAGGCCCCGGCGGCCAACCCGAAGACCACCGCCCAGGCGGGTGCCTACGCGACCTTCGACACGCGCCGGAACCGGCAGGTGCTGGTCCACGTCGGCCTCTCCTTCGTCAGCGTCGAGGACGCCCGTGCCAACCTCGTCGCCGAAAGCGCGGGCAGCGGCTTCGGCGCGGTCGCGAAGCGGGCGCGGGCAGCCTGGAACCGCTCGCTCGGGCGGATCAGGGTCTCCGGCGGGCCGCGCCGCCTGCTCGACACGTTCTACACCGCCCTCTACCACACGATGCTGGCGCCGCGCACCTTCAGCGACGTCGGCGGCGCCTACCCCGGCATGGACGGGCTCGTGCACCGGGCGAGGCACCGCATCCAGTACGCCGACTTCTCCGGCTGGGACATATACCGGAGCGAGATCCAGCTGCTTTCGATCCTGGCGCCGAAGCGGGCGACGGACATGGCCCGCTCGCTGCTCGCCGACGCCGCGCAGAGCGGCTGCCTGCCGCGCTGGCCCTACGCGGCCGGCCAGAGCATGACGATGGTCGGCGACTCTGCCGACCCGATCCTCGCCTCGGCCGCCGCCTTCGGCGCACGCGGCTTCGACTCCGCGGCGGCGCTGGCGGCGATGCTGAGGGGCGCAAACGAAGAATGCCGCAGCCCCAACGGCGAATACCTCGAGCGGCAGGGCCTCGGCGGCTACCTGCGACTCGGCTACGTCCCCTTCGACCTCGACACCCGCACCCGCAACGCGAACTCGATCTACGGCTCGCCGGACGCTGTCTGGGGCTCGGCGGCGACCACGCTCGAGTACGCGATCGACGACTTCTCGATCGCCCAGCTCGCCGCCCGAACCCTCCATGATCGCCGCATCTACCGCGCCTTCATGCGCCGCTCGGCGAACTGGAGCCACCTCTACAACCACCGCAGCGGCATGATCGAGCCCCGCTTCGAAGACGGCGCCTTCCCGTCCCCCTACGACAACCGGCACGGCGCCGGATTCGTCGAGGGGAACTCCTTCCAGTACAGCTGGATGGTGCCGCAGGACCCAGCCGGCCTGATTGCCGCGATGGGGGGCCCCGGCAGGGCGGCGCGCAGGCTGGACCGCTTCCTGCGCGTCCTGAACGGAGGTCCCGGCGGCACGCACGCCGACCATGCGCTGCTCGGCAACGAGCCCAGCCTCGGGGCGCCCTGGCTGTACGACTGGATGCGGCGGCCCTACCGGACCCAGGCGGCTGTGCGCCGCGCCCTGTTGACGCTCTACGACACCTCGCCCGACGGCTACCCGGGCAACGACGACCTCGGCACCCTCTCGGCCTGGTACGTGTTCGGCGCGCTTGGCCTCTACCCGGCGGTCCCCGGGGTAGGCCTGCTGGCGATCGGCAGCCCGCTGTTCCAGCGGGCGCAGATCGCCCTGCCGCACCGCAGGCGGGCGACGATCGTCGCCGCTGCGCGCGGGAGGAAGGGCGCCTGGGCCATGCCCTACGTCCACTCGCTGCGCCTCGACGGCCGTCCCTACGGTCGGCCCTGGATCGCCTACTGCGCGCTCACCCACGGCGGCCGCCTCGCCTTCGGGCTCGGCCGTCGGCCGAGCCGCGGCTGGGGCGCCTCGGCGGCGGCTGCACCGCCCTCCTTCGGCCCGCACCGCGCCATGCCGAAGGGCACCTGCGCGCCGTGAGCGACCGCCGCGCCAAGCCGGCGGTGCTGTGGGCGCTCGGCGCCCTGGTCGCCCTCGGGCTGGCGGTCCGCTTCGCCAGCCTCGGCGTGCAGAGCTACCACCACGACGAGGTGATCACCGTCGCGCGGGTGATCCCGGGCGGGTTCGGCGAGATGCTCCACTCGGTCAAGGCCAGCGAGTCGAACCCGCCCCTCTACTACGTGCTCGCCTGGGGCTGGGCGAAGGCGTTCGGCACCGGCGAGGTCGGGATGCGGTCGCTCTCGGCGCTGCTCGGGGCCGCGACGGTGCCGGTTGCCTTCCTGGCCGCCCGCGAGGCGTCGAGCGCCCGCGCCGGGCTGATCGCGGCGGCGATCGTCGCCGTCAACCCGATGCTCATCTGGTACTCGCAGGAGGCGCGCTCCTACGCCCTGCTGGTCCTCCTCCTCGCCCTCTCGCTGCTCTTCCTGCTGCGTGCTCTGCGCACCCGCGCGGCGAGCGACCTGGCGTTCTGGGCGCTCGCCTCGGCCGGCGCCCTCTGCAGCCACTACTTCGCCGGGTTCGCGGTCGCGCTCGAGGCCGCCTGGCTGCTGATTGCGTTGCGCTCCAGGTGGCGCGCCGTCCTGCCCGCGGTCGCGGGGATTGGCCTGGTCGCCCTGGCGCTGCTGCCGCTGATCGCCGCCCAGGCCAACCCCCGCCACATCGGCTGGATCGACGGCACGCCGCTCTTCGGCCGCCTCCTGCAGACCGGCGTCAGCTTCCTGGCCGGAGAGACCGGGCACGTGATCGCCGAGCCGCTCCGCGTGCGCTTCGCGCTGGTCCCGGCGGCGCTGGCCGGTCTGGCGCTGCTGCTGCTCGCGCTCCGCGGCTCCGGGCGGGAGAGGCGGGGCGCGCTGGCGCCGCTCGCGGTCGGCGTCGCGGTCGCGGTGCTGGCCTCCGCCTTGGCGCTGGCCGGAAAGGACTACGTGGTCGAGCGCAACCTGCTGCCCGCCCTGGTTCCGCTGGCGATCGTCGTGGCGATCGGGTTCTCGGCGAGCGGGGCGCGCCGCGTCGGCCTCGTCTGCGCGACCCTCCTTTGCGCCTACTGGCTGGGCTTCGCCGTCCACGTCGCCCGCACCCCCAACCTGCAGCGCCCCGACTTCCGCGAGCTCGCCGAGGTTCTCGGCCCGCCGTCCGTGCCGCGGGCGATCGTCAGCTGGAAGCTGGCGGGGGATCCGCTGCGCTTCTATCTCTCCGAGGAATCCGGGCGCGTCTATAGGGGGGCCATCCCGCTCCGCGAGATCGATGTGGTCGGCAAGCCGGTCGCGAAAAGGCAGCTGGTCAGGCTTCCGCGGACCTTCCATCAGGTCGAACGGGTCCGGCTGGAGCGGCTGACGCTGATCCGCTACACGTCGCGAAGCACCCGCGAGGTGCCCTTTCGGGTGCTTCGCGAACTGCCGACCGGCTTCGGCAGCGACGCGGTCATCGTCGATGGTCTGCCCGCCGCTGGCGCGGGGAGGCCCTAGATCAGTCGAAGGCGGCGGCCTTGGCGCTCGAGACCTTGCCGCCACTGCACGGCAGCGGCTCGTGACCGGGGCGGGGGAGGATCTGGAAGTTCGTCACCGCGTGGTAGGGGGTGGTCGCGCCGTCATTCAGCGCCAGCGTGATCACCAGCCGGTAGAAGCCCGCGGGCAGTTCGCGGTAGTAGATCTCCGGCCGGGTGGCCGGGGAGTAGCTTCCGCTGGACCCGACTCGCTCGGCGAGCACGCCGTTGGGGCCGGAGTAGCGCGGGAAATCGAACGAGGCGCCGACCAGGCGCCCTCTTCCGACTGGGCTTTCCTCGGCCCGCCGCAGCTTTGCGGGGTCGACGCAGTCGGGAACCCGGTTGAGCGCGAAGCGGATATGCCCCTCGCCGAGCTGCGGCTGCCCGCCGAAGTGGCGCGGCGCGAGCTGGAAGTTCCGCACCCTGACCTTGACCACCACCGCGCGGCTGGTCTGGCGGGCGCCATTGCGCGGCGAGATCACCTCGACGCTCGGTTCCCCCGGCAGGGCAGCCCTGGCGGTGCGCCCCTCGTCGCCGCCGCCCGCCAGCAGAAGCGCGACCCCGGCCGCGGCGAGCACCGCCGCCAGGACTGCAAAGATGGGGGCCCCGCGTCGCATCGCGGTCGAACATTACGTGCCCTCAGCGCATAGCCTCTGGCAGAGATGACCCCGGCCACCGGACTCGCATACAGGATCGGCGCCGCGGCTCGCAGACCGGCGAGCTGGGTGCAGCTGCTCAAGTTCGGCCTCGTCGGCGGCTCGGGCTACCTGATCAACATCGCCGTTTTCGTCCTGCTCACCGGCAGCCTCGGCGTGCATCACGCACCCGCTGCGGTCGGCGCCTTCTGCGTCGCGGTCTTCAACAACTTCCTCTGGAACCGCTACTGGACGTTCGGTCCGGGCGAGGACCATCCCGCCTTCCAGGCGGCGCGCTTCTTCGCGGTCAGCGTCGCGGCGCTGGCGCTCAACCTGATCGTGCTCGAAGCGCTGATCTCCGCCGCCAAGCTGGGCGATCTGCCCGCCCAGGCCATCTCCGTTGCCGTGGCGATGCCCTTCAACTTCCTCGGCAACAAGCTCTGGACCTTCGCCAACTGAGCGAGCCCCCGCTCACCACCCTCCTTCCAGCCACCGGGTCAGCTCGGATCGGCGACTGCGCAGATCCGGATTCTCCGCGGACAGCTCCGCCAGGGCGAGCTGGATCGCGGCGCCCAGCCTGAGCGTAGCCTGGTCGGCGTCGTCGTCCAGGCACGTCTCGAGGCGTGCCAGGGCGCGGTGGTCGCCGCGCAGATCGCACAGCGCCGACCGGGTGGCGGCGGTATCGGTCTCGGCAATCTCGAACACCGCCTCCAACCCGGCTGCTATCCGACCCTCGGGCGACGCCTCCTCGGCGGCGGCGATCGCTCGGTCGACGATCACTTCGTCTACTTGCCCTTCTACCAGCAGGGCGGTTTTCGTACCCTCCTGCATGTTGGGACCTCCTCTTCAGGTCTCGGCCGGGCCCCGGGGCGTCGCAGGCGCCGCCGGGGCCGACTCTTCTCTCTCGGTATCGAAGCTAGGCCCGCGCCCGGACAGCGAAGGCGCCAAACACCCCCCATCCACAAACTTTTTCCACTCTTTTGACACTTCCGTCACACATCGGTGGCTTTCCACCGCTCCGAAGGCACCTGAGTATTGTGTCTAGGATAGGCCCCCGCGGCCCCGCGGTCAACGGTCCGTGGCACTATGCGGGGCGATGAGCGGCGAGAAGCCCAGCTACGACGCAGGGAAGGTCGAGGCGGACCGGCAGGCCGCCTGGGCGGAGCGCGGCGCCTTCGCGACGCCGCAGCCGGCGGACGGACAGCCCGCGGTCTACGTGAAGCCGTCCAGCCCGTTCACCTCCGGCAACCTCCACATGGGCCACGTTCGCGACTACGCGATCGGCGATGCCTACGCGCGCTTCCGCCGCGCCCGCGGCGACGCGGTCCTCTTCGGGTTCGGCTTCGACGCGTTCGGCCTGCCGGCCGAGATGGCGGCAATCGAGCGCGGCGTGCGGCCCGCCGACTGGGTCGAGCGCTGCGGCGAGCGGATGCTCGTCCAGATGAAGCGGCTCGGCTTCTCCTTCGACTACGGGCGCGCCTTCTACAGCTCCGACGAGGATCAGTACCGCTGGTCGCAATGGCTGTTCCTCACCCTGCACGAGGCGGGGCTGATCTACCGCGACGACGCCACGGTCGATTGGTGCGATACCTGCCAGACGACGCTCGCCGCGCTGCAGGTCGAGGACGGGCGCTGCTGGCGCTGCCACGAGCCGGTGCGGCTGATCCGCCGCCCGACCTGGTTCCTGCGGCTCTCCCCCTACCTCGATGAGAACGACCGCAATCTCGACCGTCTCGAGAGCTGGGACGAGCTGTCGCTGAAGACCCAGCGCTACATCCTCGGCCGCACCGACGGCGTCGAGGTCGACCTGCAGGGTCCCCAGGGCCGTGCGCTCACCGCGTTCAGCCCCCATCGCGGTTCGCTGGCCGCGGCGCGCTTCGTGCTGCTCTCGCCCCGCCATCCCGAGGTCGAGCTGTGGGCGGCCGATGCCGCGGTCGCCGAGCGGCTCGAGGAGCTGCGCTCCGGCGGCTGGGAGCGCAGCGCCCGCGACGCCGCGGCGGTGCCGCTGATCGACACCGGCGCCTCGGTTGCCGGGCCGGCCGGTGGCGAGCTGCCGGTGTTCGTCTCGCCGCTGGTCGACGCCCGCTACGGGCCGACCGCGGCGCTCGGCATCCCCGAGGTCGACGAGGCCGACGAGGCGATCGCGGCGCGGATGCCGCGGGCCGGGGGCGCGGGGGCCGGCGGCGCGGCCGAGGTCTCCGGGGCCCGCGAGGCGACCCGCTACCGGGCCTACGACTTCTCGATCTCCCGCCAGCGCTACTGGGGCACGCCGATCCCGGTCGTCCATTGCGCGGAGTGCGGGGTGGTGCCGGTCCCGGCCGAGGAGCTGCCGGTGCGGCTGCCGCGCGACGTCGAGCCGACCGGCGAGGGCAACCCGCTGGCCGAGCGGGCGGACTTCCTCGAGGCGCCCTGCCCGCGCTGCGGAGGCGCGGCGCGGCGCGAGACCGACACCCTCGACTGCCACTTCGATGCGCTCTGGCTCTGGGTCCCGGCCGCGGTGCCACCCGAGGGTCGCGCCACCGAGATGTTCAGCCATCCCGACCTGAGGCGCTGGCTGCCCTCCGAGCGCCTCGTCGCCGGCAACGACAGCGGCGGCTTCGTCTTCGACCAGCGGGTCGTGACCAAGGCGCTGCGCGACATCGGCCCCTTCTCCTTCCTGACCGATGGCGAGCCCTTCGCCGGCTGCCTCTTCCACGAGATGGTGATCGCCGACGGTCGCAAGATGAGCAAGCACCTCGGCAACGTCGTCGATCCCGACGAGCTGGTCGCCGAGCACGGCGCAGACACGGTGCGGTTGGCCGTCCTCTACGCCGCCGGCCCGGCCAAGACCCTGAACTGGAACGAGGGCGCGCTGCGCTTCGCCTCACGCTTCCTGAACGGCCTCTGGGTATACACGCACGACCGGATCGCGGCCGCCGCCGCCGCGCCGGAGGACGCCGAGGCCGCCGCCGACACCGCCTTCATCCGCGAGCGGCTGGGCAAATGGTGCGACAGCGGGGTGGGGCGGATCGTCGCCGACCTCGAGCAGCTCCAGATGCACAAGGCGGTGCGCAACGTGACCCGCCTGTTCGAGCGGATCCAGGACTACGAGAAGCGGATCGTGAAGCGCCGCGGAGCGCTCAGCCGCCCCGACTTCGAGGCTCTGCTCGAGGCGCTCGCCCTGCTGGCTCGCGTGCTGGCGCCGTTCGCCCCTCACGTCGCGGAGGAGCTGCTGATCGCGCTTGGACAGGATGTATCGCTAGGATTCCCCTCGCCCGGGGAAGAGGTCCCGCTGGCAATGAGCAGCAAAAATTGATCGATATCCAGGGATCTGCTATACACCGCGGCTCATGATCAGGCGTCAGCACGGAAAGCGCAGGAGGCGATTCGCGAAGGCCGGAGGCCTGCCCTCGCGAGCCGGAGGCATTGAGGGGCGATGAGCCTCTCGGCCGACCAGCGCACCCGCTCCTGCGCGACGGAGCTGGTCTGCCACGACTGCGGGCTTCGACTGCCCCTTCTGGATACCACCTTCAGGTGCCTCGGCTGCGGCAAGACGCTCGACATCGACTACGACTACGAGCTGGCGAAGGATCGCATCGCCGAGCGACCGATCGGCGAGCGTGAGCTCAACATCTGGCGCTTCGAGGAGCTGCTGCCGATCGTCGAGGCGCGCGCTCCGACGCTGGTCGGCCGCTACAGCGGGCGCACGCCGCTGATCCACGCCGACCGGCTCGGTGCCGAGCTGGGTCTGCGCAAGCTCTACCTGAAGGACGACAGCACCCAACGCCCCAGCCTCTCCTACAAGGACCGCGTCGTCTCGATGGCGATCGCCCGGCTGCTCGAGCTGGGCAAGGACGAGATCGGCTGCGTCTCGACCGGCAACGTCGGCACCGCGGTCTCCTCGATGGCGGCCAAGGCCGGCGTCGTCGCCTACGTCTTCTATCCCAGCAACCTCGAGCCGGGCAAGGCGCGCGCCTGCCGGGCGCTGGGCGCCGCCGTGATCCAGCTCGACGGCAACTACGACGAGGCGAACCGCGCCTGCCGCGAGCTGGCGCTGGAGACCGGGATCCAGTTCGCCAACATCACCCTGCGGCCGTTCTACGCGGAGGGGGCAAAGACCGCGGCCTTCGAGGTGGTCGAGCAGCTCGAGTGGGCCTCGCCCGACCATTTCGTGATCCCGGCGGCCGGCGGCACGCTCTCCTCGCGCGTCCACAAGGGGCTGGGGGAGATGGAGAAGGTCGGGATGGCGGAGACCGCGGCAACCAAGATCCACGTCGCCCAGCCCGAGGGCTGCGGGCCGATCGCCGCCGCAATCCTCGACGGCAGCGGCGAGATCGAGCCGCAGACGCCGCACACCGCCGCCCACTCGCTGGCGATCGGCGCGCCCGGCGACGGCCCGCTGGTCGTCGACGCGGTGATGTCGCGGGGCGGCTCCGCCGCCACCGCGACCGACCCGGAGATCTTCGAGGCCCTCGACCTGCTCGGCGCCACCGAGGGCATCCTCACCGAGCCGGCCGGCGGCACGACGGTCGCCGCGACGATCAAGCTGGCCAACGAGGGCAAGCTCGGCCCCGACGACACGGTCGTCGCGATCATCAGCGGCAACGGCTACAAGACGCTCGACGAGCACCCCGACAAGCCCTGGCCGGAGATGGTCGCCTGCGAGGTCGAGGCGATGGAGGAGACGCTGGCCGAGTGCCGCCGCACGGGCGCCGGCGCGGCGCTGCGCAGCTAGCAGAGCCGCCCGCTACTCGCTAGGAGATCGTCTGCACGACCACGGTCCGCTCGCGCGGCCGGTCGTCGAAGTCGATCAGGACCAGCTGCTGCCAGGTGCCCAGCGCCAGGTGCCCGCCGAGGACCGGCACCGCCTCGGATGGCCCGACCACGGTCGCCCGCTGGTGGGCGTGCGAGTTGGTGTCGGCGTTGAGTCGGTTGTGCTCGTAGTCGCCGACCGCCGGGATCAGCCGCTCGAGCATCGCCTGCAGATCCTGCACGCCTCCGGGCTCGTGCTCCATGGTCGAGACGGCAGCGGTCGACCCGCGCACGAAGGCGACCGCCTGTCCCTCCTGCACCCCGGCCTCCTCTACGCAGCGCGCCACCTCGCCGGTGATGTCGACTACGTCGGTATCCCCCCGGGTGGAGAACCGCAGCTCCGCGGTGCGAACGGCCACGGGTCCACGCTACCGGAGGCACCCGGGAACGGTGGTCTATGTTGGGCCGATGCTGGAGCCGCGCCCGAGCGTCAGACCTGCGACGCGGGACGACCACGAGGCCGCAGCCGAGGCTCTTGCGCTGGCCTTCGCCGACGATCCGGCCTGGGCCCATCTGCTCCCCGATTCCGACACGCGGGCCGAGCGGCTGCTCGTCTTCTTCACGGCCGAAATCGGCAACCTGGTGCCCGAGCACCGCGAGGTGTGGGTGACCGAGGACGGCAGCGGCACGGCGGTGTGGGCCCGCCCCGGCCGCTGGCGGGTGCCGCCGGGGCGGACGCTGCGAACGGCGCGCCCGATGGCCAAGGTCTTCGGCCTCCGCCTTCCCCTGGCCACCTGGACCCAGCTCCGCTTCGAACGGCGCCACCCGTCGGCGCCGCGGCACTGGTACCTCCACTACCTCGGAGTCGAACCGCGCCGCCAGGGGCGCGGCCTGGGCGGAGCCCTGCTCGAGCCGGTGCTCGAGCTCTGCGACCGCGAGGGGCACCCGGCCCACCTGGAGGCGAGCACCGACCGCAACCGGCGCCTCTACGAGCGCAACGGCTTCGCCCTGACCGAAACCTTCGACCTGCCGGCCGGGGGGCCTCCGGTACGAGAGATGTGGCGCGAGCCGAGCTGAGGCCCCCTCACGGTCGCGATCGCCGCCGTAGGATGCAAGGAAAACCCGAGGAGGGAGCCAGCATGGGCACCATCACCGTCGAGCGGCGCGGCACCGTCCTGATCGGCAGTTTCGACAACCCACCGCACGGGCTGCTCGATCGCGGCTCGGTCGAGGCGCTGGAAGCGCTCGTCGCGCGCGCCGAGGAGGACGACGGGGTCGATGCCGTCGTTCTCACCGGTTCGCACCCCGAGAGGTTCGTCGCCCACTACGACGTCGGCGAGATCCTCGCCGGATCGCGGTCCAGTCCCGCGGTGGGAGCCGGTCTCGCCGGTGCCTCGCTTCGCAGCGTGGCGGCGGCGCGGCGGATTCCCGGTGCCGACCGAGGGCTGCGGCGAACCCCGCTCGCGGGCCTCGTCGAGATCGGGCGCTTCCAGGAGATCCTGCTGCGGATGAACCGCTGCGGAGCCGTCTTCGTGGCCGCGATCAACGGATCGGCGCAGGGCGGAGGCTGCGAGCTGGCGCTGGCCTGCGACCTCCGCTTGATGGCCGCCGGCGATCACGGCATCGGCCAGCCGGAGATCTTCCTCGCCTTCCCGCCGGGCGGCGGCGGAACGCAGCGCCTCAGCCGCATGCTGGGCAGCGCCAAGGCCCTGAGAATCGTCCTCGAGGGCTCCCCGATGAGTCCCGAGCAGGCAGCTGAGCTGGGCCTCGTCGATCGCGTCCTGCCGCCCGGCGATCTGCTCGAGGCCGCGGTCGCCGACGCCAGGCGGCTCGGCGCCCGGCCGAAAGCGGCGATCGCAGCCGCCAAGCGCGCGGTCTACGAGGGCGGCTCGCTTCCGCTCACCAGCGGCCTGCGGTTCGAGGCCGCGCAGTTCATCTCGACCGCCGCCGCGCCGGAGGCGGTTCGGGCGATGGAGGCCTACGTCGATCAGACCGAGCGCACCGGCGAGCTGCCGCTCTACGAGCGGGAGACGATCGAGCGCATCGCGGCGGAGGGCCACTTCTGAGCGATGCCGGAGGAGGGACTCGAACCCCCGACGCGCAGATTATGATTCTGCCGCTCTAACCAGCTGAGCTACTCCGGCCGGGAGGGGGATGCTAGCGAGGGGGCTGCTGGTTCTGCCGCGTTTCGTGGGAGTTGCCGGCCGGCGGCATTGCAGGGGCCTCGAGCGGCGAATAGCCTTAGGTTGGGATGTCGGGGGCACTGGACAAGGCGGTGGGCGCCGTGATCAAGGAGTGCATGGGACTGGAGCCCTCCGATGAAGTGCTCGTCATCTGCAATCCGGTCACCGAGGAGCTGGGCGACCTGCTGCGGATCAACGCGCAGGGGGAGGGCGGCGACGCGACCCTGGCGGTCATCTCGGAGCGCGACTCGCACGCCGCCGAGCCGCCGGAGACGGTCGCCGCGGCGATGCTCGCGGCGGACATCGTCCTGGCGCCGACCATCCAGTCGATCTCGCACACCGAGGCCCGCAAGGCGGCCAGCGAGGCGGGCGCCCGGGTCGCCTCGATGCCCGGCCTGACCGGCGAGATGCTCGCCCGCGTGATGGGCGCCGACATGTCGCTGCTGCGCAAACGGGGCGCCCAGCTCGGCCGCGCTCTCGGCGCCGGCGGCGAGGCGCGGATCACCTGCGCCCGCGGCAGCGACCTGCGGATGGGGCTCGAAGACCGGACGGCGATCGTCGACGCGGGCCAGCTCAACAAACGGGGCGCCTTCGGGAACATCCCCTGCGGCGAGGCATTCATCGCCCCGGTCGAGGGCACCAGCGAGGGAAGCCTGATCGTCGACGGCTCGATCGCCGGGGTCGGCAAGGTGGTGACGCCGGTCAAGCTCGACGTAGGGGAGGGCCGGCTCACCGCCGCCAGCGGCCCCGACGGGGCGCGGCTGATGAACATGCTCGAGGAGGAGGGGGGGCCGGAGGGCTTCAACCTCGCCGAGCTGGGGATCGGCACCAACGAAAAGGCGATGCTCACCGGGAGCGTCCTCGAGGACGAGAAGATCCTCGGCTCGGCCCACGTCGCCTTCGGCGCCTCTGCCGCGATCGGCGGCACGGTCCAGGTGGAGGTGCACCTCGACTGCGTGATCCTCGAGCCGACCGTCGAGGTCGACGGCGAGACGATCGTGCGGGCCGGCAAGCTGGCCATCTGAGCGGTGGCTGCCGGGCCGCTCCTCGCCGTCCCCAACCTCTCGGAGGGACGCGACGCAACCCGGATCGCCGCTCTGCAGCGGGCGTTCTCCGAGGGCGTCGTGCTGCTCGATCGCCACTCCGACGCCGACCACAACCGGACCGTCTTCACGCTCGCCGGCGAGCCCGGCGCGCTGCGCACGGCGCTTGCCGCCGGCGCCGCCGAGGCGATCCGCTCGATCGACATGACCGCCCACCAGGGCGTCCATCCGACGATCGGCGCGCTCGACGTCTGCCCGATCGTCTGGCGTGGCCCTGAGGATCGCGAAGCCGCGCGAACGGCGGCGATCGAGCTGGCCGGCGAGGTCGGCTCGCTCGGTGTCCCCGTCTTCCTCTACGGCGAGCTGGCGACCGAGCCCGAGCGCGCCGAGCGATCCCACTTCCGCAACGGCGGCCTCGACGCGCTGCGGGGGCGGATGCAGTCGGGCGCGCTGCGAGCCGACCGTGGCCCGGACGCGCCCCACCGCACCGCCGGGGCGACGCTTCTCACCGCGCGCCCGCCGCTCGGCGCCTTCAACGTCGAGCTGGACAGCGACGACCTCGACCTCGCCCGCGCGGTCGCCGCCGGGTTGCGCGAGTCGGGGGGCGGCCCGCCCGGCGTGCGGGCGATCGGCCTGCCGCCGGCCGGCGGCGGCGCCCAGGTCTCGGTCAACGTCCACGACCCGGTCGCGACGCCGCTCGGCGAGGTGGTCGAAGTGGTCCGCGCCCTGGCGGCGCCGCTCGGCGCCCACCCGGTGGAGACCGAGCTGATCGGCTTGATCCCCGCGGCGGCGCTGGCCGGCTACCCGGGGGACGTGCCGATCCGCGGCTTCGACCCCGAGCTGCACACGATCGAGCGCCGCATCGCGTCATCGGGGTGAGCGCGGCCCAGCGCGTGTACTAGATTCACCGCATGGCTCAGACGAAGAAAAGGCGCCGCCGCAAGCATCGCGGCACGCAGGGCGGCCGGGTGGATCCCGGTCGGCGCGCCGGCCGGCCCCGCAGCCGGGAGGAGGCGAAGGCGCGCGCCCGCGCCGGCCGCAAGACCGCGCCGAGCAAGGACGCCCCTCCCACCTGGCGCAGCTCGGTCACCCGCGGCGTGGTCGCCGCGGCGATCTTCGTCGTGCTGCTGCTGGTGCTCTTCAAACGCCCGCCCGCCGCCGCCCTCGGGCTCGGCGCCTTCATGCTCGTCTTCTACATCCCGGCCGGCTACTGGATCGACACGATGATGTGGCGACGGCGGGAGCGGGCGCGGATCCGCGGAGGGAATCCGAAGTGAGCCTCGACGTGCAGATGGTCACCGTCGGGCCGGTCGCCGAGAACTGCTTCGTGCTGCGGCGCGAAGGCTCCGGCCGCGGCCTGGTCGTCGACCCTGGCGACGAGCACGACAAGATCCTCGCCACAGTCGGCGAGATGGGGGTGAAAGTCGAGGCGATCCTGATCACCCACTGCCACTTCGACCACATCGGCGCGGTCTCGGAGGTGGCGACGATCACCGGCGCCCCGGTCTACTGCCCGGAGCTGGAAACGCCGCTCCTCGCCGACATCATGGCCTACGTGCCGATTCCCGGGATCGGCCCCTACAAGAGCTACGAGGCGGACGAGACGGTGAAGGGCGGCGAGACGCTGGAGCTGGCGGGGATGACGATCGACGTGATCGCCACGCCCGGTCACAGCCCGGGTCACGTCACCTACTCGATTCGCGACGAGGAGGCGATGTTCTCCGGCGACGTCCTCTTCCAGGGTTCGGTCGGAAGGGTCGACCTGCCCGGCGGTGACGGCCCCACGCTGCTGCGCTCGATCCGCAACCTGGTCGAGACGCACTCGCCGGAAACCGGCGTCTACCCGGGGCACATGGGAGTGACGACACTGGGCGCCGAGCAGGCCAGCAACCCGTTCCTGGCCGAGCTGACCGGCTAGTCGACCGCCGGGGAGCGGCCCCGCGCAGGTAAGGTCGCAGCCACTGTGGCGAGCAAGTACCAGGTCCCGCGGGGGACCTTCGACGTGTTGCCCGGCGACGCCCGGGGGCGGGCGCGGATCGAGCATGCCGCGGCGGCGATCTTCGCCCGCGCCGGCTACGAGCGGATCGCCACGCCTGCCTTCGAGGACACCGAGCTGTTCGAGCGGGGCGTCGGCCGCTCCACCGACATCGTCCGCAAGGAGATGTTCACCTTCGAGGACAAGGGCGGACGCAGCATCACCCTGCGGCCCGAGGGCACCGCGCCGATCTGCCGCGCCTACCTGGAGCACGGCATGCACAAGCTCGCGCAGCCCGTCAAGCTCTGCTACTCGGGGCCCTTCTTCCGCCACGAGCGCCCCCAGGCGGGCCGCTTCCGCCAGTTCCACCAGGTCGGCGTCGAGGCGATCGGCACCGACTCCCCGCTGGCCGACGCCGAGGCGATCATGCTGCTCCACGACGTTCTGGCCGAGCTGGGCGTGCCGGGGGTCGAGCTGCGGCTCGGCAGCCTCGGCTCGCCGGGCTCGCGTCGCGCCTACCTGGACGACCTGAGCGCCTACCTGCGCAGCCACGAAGACGAGCTGTCGAGGGAGGTGCGCGAGCGGATCGACCTGAACCCGCTGCGCGCCTTCGATGCCGACGACGAGGCGACGCAGGCCGCGATGGCGAGCGCCCCGACGCTGGTCGAGCGCCTCGACGGCGAGGACGCCCGGCACTTCGCCGAGGTGCGCGACCTGCTCGATGCGGCCGGGATCGCCTACACGATCGACGCCACCCTGGTTCGCGGCCTCGACTACTACACGCGGACGATCTTCTCCTTCGTCTGCGAGGAGCTGGGCGCGCAGTCGGAGGTCGGCGGCGGCGGTCGCTACGACGGGCTGATCGAGCAGCTGGGCGGGCCGCCGACCCCGGCGGTCGGCTGGGCGGCCGGGATCGAGCGCATCCTGCTCGCCCTCGGCGAGGCCGCGGAAGCGCCTCCCCGCGAGGCCTTCGTCGCGGTCGCCGAGGAGAGCCAGCGGCGGCGGGCGATGACCCTGGTCGCCGAGCTGCGCCACGCCGGCATCTCGGCCGAGGTCGACCTGGGCGGGCGCGGCCTGAAGGGACAGCTCAAGCACGCCGACCGGATCGGCGCCCGCCGCGTCCTCATCCTCGAGGCCGACGGCAGCGCGCAGCTTCGCGACATGGAGAGCGGCGAGCAGCGCCCGGTCGAGGCGGGAAGGCTGGTCGACGAGATCGGCCGGGCGGAATCGTGAGCGAGCTGCCGGCACCCAGCCCCAACCGCTACCGCGACACCTGGTGCGGCCAGGTGCTCGGCGAGCTGGTCGGATCCGAGGCCCGGGTCGCCGGCTGGGTCCACCGCCGCCGCGACCACGGCGGCCTGATCTTCATCGACCTGCGCGACCGCACCGGGATCGTCCAGCTCGTCTTCCACCCCGACTCCTCGGGCGAGGCGTTCCAGCTCGCGCACCGGCTGCGCGCCGAGGACGTGCTGAGCGCTGCCGGCAGCGTCACGCGCCGCTCCGAGGAGACCGTCAACCCGGAGCTGCCGACCGGCGAGTTCGAGCTCAGCGTCGGCGCCGCCGAGCTGCTCGCCGACGCCGAGACGCCCCCCTTCCAGGTCGAGGGCTTCTCCGGCGAGGTCGGCGAGGACGCCCGCCTGCGCCACCGGTACCTCGACCTGCGCCGCGAGCAGATGCGCGAGGCGCTGGTTCTGCGCCACCGGGTGACGGCGGCGATGCGCGAGTTCCTCGACGGCGAGGGCTTCCTCGACGTCGAGACGCCGGTGCTGACCCGCTCCACCCCCGAGGGCGCCCGCGACTTCCTCGTCCCAAGCCGCCTCCAGCTGGGTTCCTTCTACGCGCTGCCGCAGTCGCCGCAGCTGTTCAAGCAGCTGCTGATGGTCGCCGGCTTCGAGCGCTACTACCAGATCGCCCGCTGCTTCCGCGACGAGGATCTGCGCGCCGACCGCCAGCCCGACTTCACCCAGCTCGACCTCGAGATGTCGTTCGTCGGAGTCGACGACGTGATCGAGCTGAACGAGCGGCTGCTGGCGCACGTCTTCGCGCGGGCCGGTGGGCCGGGGGTCGAGCCGCCGATCGAGCGGCTCGGCTACGACGAGGCGATGGACCGTTTCGGCACCGACCGGCCGGACATGCGCTTCGGGCTCGAGCTGGTCGACCTGTCCGGGGAGCTGGCGGAGACCGAGTTCAAGGTCTTCCGCTCGGCGATCGACTCCGGGGGGGTTGTGCGGGGGCTGAACGCGGGTCGGCGGGAGCTGCCGCGCTCGGAGCTGGACGGGCTGATCGCCCGCGCCCAGGAGCTGGGGGCGAAGGGGCTGGTCTGGGCGTTCCGCGAGGGGGAGGGCTGGCGCTCGCCGACCGCCAAGTTCCTCAGCGGGGACGAGCTGCGCGGCCTCAACGAGCGGCTCGGCGCCGAGCAGGGGGACCTGCTGCTGCTGGTCGCCGATCGGCGGCGCGTCGCCGACGCGGTGCTCGGCCAGCTCCGGGTGGAGCTGGCGGAGCGCTTCGAGCTGATCGCGGCGGGCGAGGACCGCCTCGTCTGGATCGTCGACTGGCCGCTGATGGAGTGGAACCCGGGCGAGGAGCGCTGGGACGCGCTGCACCATCCCTTCACCGCACCGGCGGGCGAGTTCGACCCCGAGCGGCCCGGCGAGGCGCGGGCGCTCGCCTACGACCTGGTCTGGAACGGGCAGGAGATGGGCGGCGGCTCGATCCGCATCCACACCGCCGAGCAGCAGCAGCAGGTCTTCGCGGCGCTCGGGATCGATCCCGCGGAGGCGGAGGCGCGTTTTGGCTTCCTGCTCGAGGCGCTGCGCTACGGCGCCCCGCCGCACGGCGGCATCGCCTACGGGCTCGACCGGATCGTCCAGCGGCTCGCCGGCGCCGATTCGATCCGCGACGTGATCGCCTTCCCGAAGACCGCTTCGGGCGCCGACGCGCTGACCGGCGCCCCGGCCCCGGTGGATGAGATCCAGTTGCGCGATCTCGGCGTCGCCGTGCACACGCACGGCCTGGCGGGCCATTGAGGAGGCCTGGCGACTTGTTCACGTATACGGGGAACAAGTCGCCAACGGTGCCGGTTTTCGCTGGGTCAAGATGTATGCGATGACGCTGATCGACCGACTCCGTCGCGCCTTCGCGCCCGGCCCGGGGGCGACGCCGGTTCACGTCGACGATCCCCGCTTCGACCCCTGGGAGGTGGTGCGCGACTTCGGCGACGTGCGGACCGCGCGGGCCTGGCACCAGGCGCTGGAAGAGGCTGGGATCGAGGCGGCTCTGACCGCCGATTGGCCGGTCGACCGCTTCGGTCGCGGCGAGATAGCCCTGCGGG
>Ga0210101_1000185_pt1 | contig 22849 bp, 17 predicted proteins | sample Muzzi_PWC_D1_FD_185534 | JGI IMG/M metagenome (GOLD analysis project Ga0210101, IMG submission 185534) | Wetland microbial communities from San Francisco Bay, California, USA, that impact long-term carbon sequestration - Muzzi_PWC_D1 (SPAdes) | ecosystem: Environmental > Aquatic > Marine >... | reverse complement strand
ATTCCGACTGGCAGGAAACCGATGGCCTGCTTATCGCGCGCCACCAGGAAACATCGACCGAGGGCGACAAGGAATCGCACTTCCTCACTGTGGAGAGCGTCAGCGTCAACCCGCCGCTGGACGACTCGCGCTTTGCGATGCCGGCGACTCGCGAGGCAACGTATGACGCCAGCGGGGAGGCATCGTCATGAACATTACTGGCAGACTTTATTTCCTCGTTTTCGGGCTGCTCTTGCTGCCCGTCGGTGTGGCGCCAGCGTGGGGCCAGCAATCTGCGGACATACCGCCCATGCATGAACATGCGGCCCATCATCACCACGTTGGGACGATGCCGGATGAACACGCGGCTCATCGTGCGGCCATGCAGCAGACGCGCTACTCGGTGAGCACGGAAAACTACACCGTACCGGACGTCGAGCTGGTCGACGAGACCGGTACACCGGTGGTACTGCGTGCGCTCTTCACCGCAGATCAGCCCGTTGCAGTCAACTTCATCTTCACGACCTGCACCACAATCTGCCCGGTGATGTCTGCCACCTTCGCCCAATTGCGGCGGGAACTCGGCCCCGAGGCCGACCGCATACGTCTCGTGTCGATCACGATCGATCCCGAGCATGATACCCCGACCGTGCTGGCACGGTATGCCGAGCACTTCGGTGCACCGCCGGGCTGGAGCTTCCTCACCGGCAGCCCCGAGGACGTGGAACACGTGCTGCGCAGCTTCGACGCCTGGACGGGCTCGAAGACCAGCCACCGACCGATCACGCTGCTGCATCGACAGGGCGACAACGAATGGGTGCGGCTCGAGGGAATGGGCAGCGGGGCGGCCCTTGCCGACCAGGCGCGAACTGTGATCAACTGAATTGATGAATGGGGCTGCCTTCCTGTGGCGATGCGTGTTGACGGGGATATGCGTACTGCTCTTTACCGGGGTGGCGGCATCACAGGGACTGGTTACCGACGATCTTGAGGCGGCCGGCCAGCGGCTCTACCGAGAGGGTCGGGTTGTCTCCGGCGAACCCGTCAGTGCCACGGTGCAGGGCGATGTGCCCCTGTCCGGTACACAGGTGACGTGCCAGAGTTGCCACGGGCGCAGCGGTATGGGGACGATCGAGAGCGGGCGAATTCCTCCCGCGCTGGCCGGCCCCCTGCTGTTTGCCCCGGATGTACAGCGCCGGCGCCCGGCCTATACGGAAGATACACTCGCCCGGGCCGTAGTCGCAGGCATCGATGCCGCCGGCCAGCCCCTCGATCCACTCATGCCACGATTCCAGCTCGGTGACCGCGACATGGCGGCGCTCGCCGCCTACCTGCGTCAGCTCGGCGCATCGCCGTCGCCCGGGGTCGGCCCCGTCACCCTGCGCCTCGCGACGGTGATCGCCGGAGACGTCGATCCTGACGTGGAGCGGGCAGTGCTCAACGTGATCGAGGCCTTCATTGCCGCCCGCAACCGGAGCGGGCCGCAGCGACTGCGTGGCGGGCGCGCCCCCGAGGATACGAGGGAAACGTATCGAGAGTGGTCGCTTGATGTCTGGCGTGTCAGCGGTCCGCCCGAGAGCTGGTATGCGCAGCTCGAGACACGCTATCGGGAGCACCCCGTCTTCGCGCTCATCGGCGGGGTCGCCTCGGGGACATGGCAGCCAATCCACGACTTCTGCGAGACCGGGCAAATGCCTTGTCTGCTGCCCGACACCAATCTGCCTCCGGCCGACGACGGTAGTTTCTATACCTTTTATTTTTCCCGCGGTCTGCGGCTGGAAGCGGATATTATCGCGACAGCGCTTGCGGCCGACGGCCTCGGCACCAAGGTAATCGCGGTGGTGGACGGAGAGCGGGATTCACCCTCGATTGAGGCCGCCGCCGTGCTTGCGCAGGCCATCGAGCGGCGCGGAGGGAAAATGCGTGTCCTGGACATGGGCCACGAACCCGGCCCGGACGTGACGCTGGCAGAGGCAGCCGGGGATGAGGTAAGCGCAATCGTCCTGTGGCTGAACGCCGATCAACTCAGACGCCTGGCAGCGGACCCGGATTTCAGCAGCGGGACTGTGCCGGTCTTTCTCTCGTCGACCCTGCTGGATGCCAACTGGGACGAGGTGCCTTCCGTCTTGCGGTCACGGGCACAAGTCGTTCACCTCACCGCGCTGCCGGACGAGCCTGACCCATCGCTGCAGCGCTTCCGCGCCTGGGCCCGGGCGCGCGGTATACCGATTCGGGAAGAACGGCATCAGGCGCTGGCCTACTTTGCCTGCATGGCCTTTGCCGAGGGCACAAAACACGCGGGACTCTACCTGTCACGCGACTACCTCATGGATCTGCTCAACCACTCCTCGACGCTCACCGTCTACCTGCCCCTGTATGTGCGTGCCGGGATAACCCCCGGTCAGCGGGTGCTCTCGCGCGGCGGTTACCTGGTCGATCTCTCCGGCCACCGCGAGCCTGTCTGGCTGGTGCCATAAAAACCTTTGACAATGATTCTTATTCTCATTAGCATGATCTCATCTTACTCGGCAGTTACCGGTGTCTTATCCGTTAGCATTTTTAAAACAGATTTCAACTTTCGGGTCAGTTAACTCAGTGAATAGCCTGGCTAGACGTCTCTCTGCACTGTTTGTGATGATCATTCTCGGGGTGGTGTCGCTTACGCTGTTCTGGGAGTTTTACCTGGAAGATATGGTGGTTCCACATATCTACACGTATTACCATCCCGAACCACTGTACGAGCGTCTGGAATATGTTTTCACTGCCCTGTTTTTCACTACGATCGCAATGATCATTCCCGCCTGGCAGTTATACAAAAGCATGAGCGACGCCGAGCAGGCAAGGACATTGTTATCCAATGCGTATGCCGATCTTGAGTTGCGGGTGCAGGAACGCACCCGTGAACTGGTCGATGCAAACGGGCAACTCAAGCATGAAATTGTACAGCGGCAGCAATCCGAGGAGGCGCTGCACAAGTCGGAGAAGGCGCAGCGGCTGCTTTCATCACAATTGCTCGCTGCACAGGAAAATGAAAGACGCAGGATTGCACTGGACATCCATGACAATGTCAGCCAGACACTGGTTGCAATGAAATTCAGGATAGAGCATGCCCTGGATGACTTTGATAACGGTAAGCACAACACTGAGGAGTTGTCGAAAATACTTGTTCCTGTTATCCAGGACTCCATAAACGAGGTGCGTGATATCTACATGAGGTTGCGGCCATCCATTCTGGATGACCTCGGTCTGCTGGCAACACTCACCTGGCTATCGCGTGATTTTCAGAGCGCGAACCCTGATATAGCGTTTGAAAGCGACATCGATATCGAGGATAGTGACATCCAGGAAAAGCTGAAAGTCGTGATTTTCAGGGTTGTACAGGAAGCACTGGATAATGTTGCACGGCACAGCCAGGCAGGCCAGGTTTACGTTAACCTCAGAAGGCAGGGTGACAATGTGGAATTGACCGTGCAGGATGATGGCATTGGACTTAACCTTGAAGAAGTCCTGACGGTGGACGATTCGCTAAGAGGGATGGGTCTCAGTGGTATGCTGGAACGTGTCGAACTCGTTGGCGGGACGCTTAGCATCGATGGGGAGAAAGGAAAGGGGACGAGAATAAAGGCATCATGGCCCGTACATGGGTCTGATGAAACGTAGCCGTATTTGCCCGGGCCAGACCTGATATCCGGCAGCAAAAGTGACCGGGTGATGATGGGGAAAGCCGGGTTTCAAGGTTCCCGATTTGACAGCCGGAGGGTAGACCAGGGGTACGCCCGGCATCGTGTTGTTGCTCCTGTATTGCGGCCCTGCAATTTTTCCCGATTATCCTGCGTGCGAACCAGGCGCCTGAATGCTAGCCTTGTCATCCGTGACCTCCATTACCTGCACGCTGATACCTTTGCAGTACGACGGGTATGGCCCCGGCTGCACGACTATAACGATCCAGACGAAGTGACGCCATGAAATTCGGTATCGACCGCCTGCTGCAACAGCCCGAACTGCGTCAGTCCCTGCAGGGATGCGGCGTGGCACTGCTGGCCCATCCGGCCTCTGTGACGGAGGACCTCACGCATTCCCTCGACGCCCTTGCACGGTTGCCCGATAGCCGACTCACCGCCGCTTTCGGTCCCCAGCATGGTCTGCGCGGAGACAAGCAGGACAATATGATTGAGTCGCCGGATTTCAACGACCCCGAACTGGGTATTCCGGTATTCAGTCTCTACGGCAAAGTGCGTCGACCTACGCCGGCCATGATGGACAGCTTCGATGTGCTGCTGGTGGATCTGCAGGACCTGGGTTGTCGCATCTATACCTTCGTGACTACCCTGCGCTATGCCCTGGAGGCGGCGGCACAGTTCAACAAGCGGGTGGTGGTGCTGGATCGACCCAACCCGGCCGGCCGCCCGGTAGAGGGACTGATCCTGCGACCCGGCTGGGAGAGCTTCGTGGGCGCAGGTCCCATGCCCATGCGTCACGGCCTCACCCTCGGTGAACTGGCCCTGTGGTTTGTGCGGACCCTGAAGCTGGATGTGGAATGCGAGGTGGTGACCCTGGAGGGCTGGGCACCCGCGGCCGCCCCGGGCTACGGCTGGCCACTGGGTGAGCGCAGCTGGGTCAATCCCAGTCCCAATGCACCCAATCTCTGGATGGCACGCTGTTATGCCGGCACCGTCATGCTGGAGGGTACCACACTGTCCGAGGGGCGTGGCACCACGCGGCCCCTGGAGGTGTTCGGGGCGCCGCACCTGAAGCCCCGCAAACTGCTGGCGGAGATGCAGCGACTTGCACCCCACTGGTTGCAGGGATGTCGGCTGCGCGAGTGCTGGTTCGAACCCGTCTTCCACAAGCACGCGGGAGAATTGTGCGCCGGGATGCAGATCCATGTGGAGGACGGCGCCTACGATCATGCTGCCTTTCGACCCTGGCGGTTGATGGCCGTGGCATTCAAGGCACTGCGCCGGCTGCGACCGGATTACGCGCTGTGGCGTGATTTCCCCTACGAGTACGAAGCCGACCGCCTGGCCATCGATCTCATCAATGGCAGTGAGCTGCTGCGCCAGTGGGTGGACGACCCGGAGGCCACGCCGGACGACCTGGACGCCCTTGCCGGGAGAGATGAAGCCGCATGGATCGCGGAGCGTCAAGCGGTGATGCTGTATCGCTGAGGTTCTTTGGCCGGTGCAAACGCTCCGCGCCCGGGTCGGCAAAACCCTGCTAGAGCAGGTTGGACAGCCAGCTTCCGCTGTTAGCCGCCTGCTCAATGAGCTGTAAAGACTCTGTGCTTCCGGATGCCTCGGCGATGTCCCTGGCCCTTTCACGCTTGTCATTTCTGATGCCCGTGTTGGCATGGGCTCCCAGCAGGACCCTGACGGTTTCGACATGATTACCGGCTGCAGCAAGCATCAGGGCAGTATTACCATTATTGCTGCGTGCATTAGTATCAGCGCCGGACTTGATTAACTGGCTGACTATTTCCGCGTCTCCGGAATCTGCGGCAAGGATAAGCGGTGTATTACCATCGCGGGTGCGGATCGATATGTCTGCCTTGTGCCTGATCAGCAGGTCTACGATGTCTTTATTCCCCGCGGCGCACGCAATCGTAATCGCGCTTCGTCCCATGGCATCTCTGTTATTTGTCTCCGCCTTGTGTTGCAGCAGCATAGCTGTGTTCTTGTCGTGCCCCGCCATCACTGCATATGACAAGGCAGTCAGGCCGGCGTCATCAGATTGATTAATCAGCGGTGATCCTGCAAGCAGGACGCGGAGTACCCCTGTTGCATCCATTTCAGCCGCTGTCATCAGGAGTGTCTTGCCATCTTTCTGTGCGGTATTTATATCTGCGCCATGCCGCAGGAGAAGTTCAACAACATCCTTGTGACCCGTGCGTACCGCATGGCATATGGCGGTGCAGCCCTGATCATCCCTTGTGTTCAGGTTGGTTTCGACACCTAAAAGGAGGGCGACGGTATCCGGGTCACCTGCTGCAGCCGCACACATGAGTGTGGTCATGCCATCTTTCAGGGTTACATCAGGATTGGCACCGGCCTCCAGTAACATATGCACTATCTTGCTGTTCCCCTTGCAGGCCGCCCTTGTCAGTGCCGTATGGCCCTGTTCATCGAGTCTGTCGATGATGGCGCCCCGGGTGATCAATTCACGAACAATCTCTTCCTGGTTGCGCCAGGCAGCTTCCATCAGGGCTGGCCACCCCTCATAGGGCCGCTGTGAATCCTGAGCCCCGGCAACTGAAGACAGTTTAGTCTGCTGCAGCGTCAGTCGCCGGGCCGCTGATGCGTTCTTCTGACCATAATGTTTTTCAGGGGTTAGACCATTAGCCGCCAGGAATTTAACGATGTCGTCATGATGCTTGCGCGTCGCGATGTCGGCCGCCGAATCGCCGGTGGAGTTTTTCTTGTGAAGCTGTGCGCCGCGTCGCGTCAGGATACGTACAATCTCCATCTTATCGCCGTGACTGGCAATCATTAGCGGGGTATTGCCACGTGCATCCGCTACATCAAGGTCCGCAGCAGCATCGAGCAGTGTCGTCACAGTGTCAATGTGCTCATTACTTATGGCTGCATGCAGTGCGCAATGACCATAAATATCTTTATGGTTGATATTGGCGTTGTGGGTTGCCAATAGCTTGATAATGCGGGTGTAGCCCTGTTCAGCAGCCTCGATCAGTGCGGTTCTGCCGTATTTGTCAGTCGAGTCAACATTTGCGCCCGACTCGATGGCCCCGGCAGCGCCTTGCAGATCTCCTCGTCTGGCTGCCCATCTGAGCCGTTCATCCTGATCGGGTGGTTGATCTGGTGGCACATCACTTTTCGTGCGACGTGCAGTTATGTTGCTGCTGTTCAGCTTCTCCAGTGCCATCGGGTGGCCCTGTGCAGCGGCCTTGCGGTACCAGTAGCTGGCGTCTGTTTCGCTTGCGGGTGTTCCCCAGCCATTTTCGTACATGACACCCAGATTATAGGCAGCCTGCCTGTGATCCTGTTGTGCTGCCTTGTTCAGCCAGAAAAAGGCTGTCTCATGATTCTTTGGCACACCAGTGCCTGCCCGATACAGGGCGGCGAGCTGATACTGGGCGACCGGATTGCCCAAACCTGCCTGCGCCTCAAGCAGCGGCACGGCTTCTTCATAGTTGTGCGTACGAATGGCCATGCGGATTTCTTCGAGTGCATCTGCCCCGGCATCGGCTGAAGCGGATAAGGGGAGACAGGAAAATACAAGAAAACAGATAACAGTACGCATATATCAGGAAATGCTGTTTTATGTTGCGTTGACAGTGCTAGCAGGTGCCATATTTTGTTTCTACCTGTATACCGATTTCTTTAAGAAAAGGTGTCGGCAGGATACCTCCGGCGCAAACGATCACTGCTTCATTTTTAATTTCAATCGGGTTGCCTTGCTGTTCCAGTTCGACTCTGTCGTCATGAATTTCCCTCACATTGGAGTTCATGAGGACATTCAGGGCACCTGAACTCTGCATCGCTTCAATTTTCTGACGGTTTTTTTCCTTTGCACGAGAAAAAGATCCGCTGCGATAGGACAGGCTGACGACTGTATCCGGAAGCTCTGCGATGCTGATGGCAGCCTCCAGCGCGCTGTCCCCGCCACCGACCACGAGTACATTCCGGCTTTGGTATTGCTCGGGATCCGTCAGACGATAGACGACTTTTGTGGACTCTTCGCCGGTTACTCCCAGTTTTCGCGGTGTGCCGCGTCGACCAATGGCCAGAAGAACGCTTTTTGCATGGTAGACATATCCCGGTGTTCTGACTTCCAGGACCTTGTCTCTGGTTGTTATGGCTTCAACACGTTCGTTGTAATTGATTTTTACACCTGTTTTTCTGATGACATCCTTCCAGAAGTCCAGTAGCGATTCCTTGGAGATTTCCCTGAAATTAACCTTGCCGACAAGGGGCAGCTGTACAGGCGCGGTCATAACAATCTTGCCGCGCGGAAAGTGAGACACCGTTCCGCCAAAGCTGTCCTGTTCCAGCGTCACGAACCGCAAATTGCTTTCCTGTGCGGCAAGGCTGGCTGACAAGCCGGCAGGACCGGCACCGACAATAACAACATCCAGCTCCGGTCCGTTGTGCCTGTGACAGTACTCGATGATCGATGTCATCGCCTGGTGCCCCTGTTCTATGGCATTGCGAATCAAGCCCATGCCTCCCAGTTCACCAGCAATAAAAATCCCGGGTATATTCGTCTGAAAGTCGGGCGCCACAATGGGTATATCAACACCACGTTCCGAAGTGCCAAATACCAGTGTGATTGCGTTCATCGGGCATGCAGTTTTACACGCGCCATGTCCAATGCAGTTTGTCGGGCTAAGCAGTTCTGACTTGTTATCAATGACGCCCAGTACATTTTTCTCCGGACAGGCGCTTACACAGGAGCGACAGCCAAGGCAGAGTCCCGGGTTGATGACCGGGTGAAGCGAGGCAGGCTGTGTCAGTCCTGTTTTGCGAGCCTCATCACGAATACACGCAAGCCGGTGCTGTTTGCGGGTACGTAAAGCGAAGTAGATGCCCCAGATGAACAGCATCGGTGTCAGATACAAATAGTGCGTGACTTCTGCCATCTATAGTTACCGTTATGCGGCTACTGTACAGATTCAGAGCATATTTATTTGTGCCTGCACTGTTTTGTGACCCCTTCGTCAATGCGGATAATCATTTCTCCCCGATATAAAGAAATGGGAAATATGTCCCAAAACTAATGGTTGCCACAGTCTGTAATGAAACCCTGACTGATTTGTGTCCGGGAAGCATGACGGGAAAGCCGGAAAACAGATTCGTTATCCAGCTGAGAGCATTCACTGAGAGCAGGCTTTCATGCAAAGGACGGCCCGACAGGACATGTCTAATGCAGGCAAAGCGTGATGCAGCAGCGGCAGAAACCGGACTGAACGTGCAGGGTTGCAGGGGGGTGGCAATGAGTGAAGTACAGATTGCATCTGATCGTGTCAATAATCCGGTAACTGAAGGTCAGGACAGTCCGCGTCTGCAACAGCAGAATACGGCAAATGAGTCCCCGGCCAGCGAGGCAAGTCAACACCACTCAACCACACCAGGGCGACAGCAATTTCCAATTGTCTACTTGCTGGTATTGATGGTTGCCTGTGCGGGTTGGCGTTTCAGCGGCAATTTGTACCTTACACCGGAGCAGGGACCTGGCTATGCCCTGGGAATCATCGGTGCGTTACTTATGTTGATGCTGTTGCTGTATCCACTGCGCAAGCATGCGCGGTGGACCAGAGGTTTAGGGCCCGTTCGCTACTGGTTCAGGAGTCACATGCTGATGGGTGTCATTGGACCTGTCTGTATCCTTTTTCATTGTAACTACCAGCTTGGTTCAACAAACGGAAATATTGCCCTGTTCAGTATGCTGCTGGTGGCCGGCAGCGGGCTTGTTGGAAGATATTTCTACACCAGAATTCACTATGGCCTGTACGGTCGTAAGGCGGATCTGGTGCATCTCGGTAGTGATGCGGCCATGGCAAGGATGGATCTCAAGCCGGTCTTTGATGTTATGCCCGGGATGAAAACGAGATTGGCGGGACTTGAAGCAAGGGCAATGTCAACCCAACGTGGATTTCTGTCATGTCTGGCCAATGTACTGGTGGTCAACATGATGTCGCGATGGTGCTGGTATGCATCCCTGGCTGAACTGCGGAAATATTTCTTCTCTGGATCAAGGCGAGAGAATCTGACGCGAAAGCAACGCCGCTATTATTACAGAAAGATCCGTCATTATCTTTCCGACTACCTCTATACAGTGCGCAAGGTGGCAGGTTTCTCGTTCTTCGAAAAGCTGTTTTCCCTTTGGCATGTTCTCCATTTGCCACTCTTCGTAATGCTTTTGATTACCGGGACTGTTCATGTGTATGCCGTGCACATGTACTGAGTAACGCAGCGCACCTGTCGTGGACAAACGCTTCCTGATTTGTATGACGGTACTGCTGCTTGCCGGCGCAACAGCCATGGAGGTTGCCGTTGCGGCGGGTATTCAGTCACTGGTCATGCCGGGTCCGGTGATAGCGGGGCACGCGAAATACGAAGATGAGTGCGGTAACTGTCACAAGTCATTCAACAAGAGAAGCCAGAATCAGCTGTGTCGGGACTGCCATGAAAAGATCGATGCGGACATCAGACAGCAACAGGGTAGCCACGGTCTGGGTAAGGGAAGGGATGCCGACTGCGACTATTGTCATAGCGAACACCTGGGCCGTGATGCGGACATCATCCAGATGATTACTGAAACATTTGATCATCACGATACAGATTTCGAACTCAAGGGGGTTCACACCATGACCAGGTGTACGGCGTGTCATATACCCGGAGAAAAATATCGTGATGCCCGGGAGAGCTGTGTGGATTGCCATGAGGAAAATGATGCTCACAAAGGACGTCTTGGGGATGCCTGTGCGGATTGTCATGATGAACGTAGCTGGAAGGAACAGGGATTCGATCACGACACGACGGATTATGTGCTTTTGCACAAGCATGCAGATGTTGCCTGTGACAGTTGCCACGTCAATCAGCAGTACAGGGACATACCGGGTGACTGCCACGCGTGTCATGGCGTGAATGATGTGCATGCGGGTCGCTATGGATCAGGGTGCGATGAATGTCATTCGGAAGCAGGCTGGAATCGTATCCGCTTTGATCACGATCGGGACACGGAATATCGGCTGGATGGCAAACACAAGGAAGTGAAATGTGATGTATGCCATAGCGGAAAGCTCCATGGTAAAGAGCTGGATACGGAATGCATCTCCTGCCATCGCGGTGATGACAGACACAACGGTCGCTACGGTCGTCAATGTCAGTCTTGTCACGAACCTGATGGATGGGACAAGGCGAAGTTTGATCATACAGCTAAAACGAAGTACCCGCTGAAAGGAAGGCATCAGGAGGTTCGTTGTTCATCCTGCCACAGAGGAGACGTTTACACGGAAAAGCTTGAGGTGGGTTGTTCCAATTGCCACCGATCTGACGATGTCCACAAGGGGCAGGAAGGACAGCAATGCGAGCAGTGCCATGATGAGGTCGGGTGGAGCAAGCGAATCCAGTTCGAGCATGACATGACAATATTTCCCTTGATTGGAATGCATTCCGCGACGCCCTGCGAGGAGTGTCACCTTAACGCCGAGTTCAAAATGGCGGCAAGTGACTGCAGTGTATGTCACCAGCCGGATGATATTCATGAGCGTCGCCTTGGACTGCGCTGTGAGCGTTGCCATAACCCTAACGACTGGTCATTGTGGGAGTTTGATCACAATCTGCAAACGGACTTCATACTCGAAGGCGGTCATGAAGGTATTGATTGCCATGCCTGTCATCAACGGGATGCGTCGCAGGGATTTAATGTGCCAACCATGTGCGCTGATTGCCATCGTGCAGATGATGTGCACGACGGGCAATTTGGCCGGCAGTGCGATCGCTGCCATATCGCACAGTCTTTTGATGTGGTGGAAATAAGGTAAAGGCGCAGTCCAGCTACTTGCGGATAGCCAACTCCGGGATCACAGAAACACATGATGAATAAAGCAACAAATTTCAGAAAAATATTACCTCGATTAGTAGAACGGGTGAGGTCGACGGGAATGGTGTTCCTGACTATCTGCCTCTTTGTACTGCAATCTACTCCAGTCAGTGCAGCCGAAACTGGTTCCGGTTTCGATCATATATCAACCGGTTTTCCGCTTCTTGGAGCACATGAGAAGGCAGCATGCACAAGCTGTCATCTGCGCGGTCTGTTTAAAGGAACGCCTGTAGCCTGTGCGGTTTGCCACAATCAGGCCAGCCAGATGGCTGCAGACAAGTTACCTCAGAATCATATTAAGACGAACCTCGTGTGTGAAGAGTGTCACACGGATCAATACTGGAAGCCACTTGCACGGATGAATCATGACGCTGTGATTGGTTCATGCGCCAGTTGCCACAACGGCAGCACGGCGGCGGGCAAGCCGGTCAACCACATCGCCAGCGACAACAACTGCGACGACTGCCACACCACCAATGGCTGGACGCCGGCGACCTTCGATCATGGCTCGGTCAGCGGCAACTGTTCGAGCTGTCACAATGGCACCACCGCCACCGGCAAGACGACGAGTCACATCCAGAGCACCGCGGTGTGTGAGAACTGCCACGCGACGACGAGCTGGATCCCGGTGATCCGGGTCGACCATGCCGATGTGCTCGGCAGCTGCTTCAGTTGTCACAACGGCAGCACGGCAGCGGGCAAGCCGGTCAACCACATCGCCAGCGACAACAACTGCGACGACTGCCACACCACCAATGGCTGGGTTCCGGCGACCTTCGACCACAGCAGCGTCAGCGGCAATTGCTCGAGCTGTCACAACGGCACCACCGCGACCGGCAAGACAACCAGTCACATCCAGACCACCAACCTCTGCGAGGACTGTCACGGCACCAATACCTGGATCCCGGTGACCCGGGTCGACCATGCCGATGTGCTCGGCAGCTGCTTCAGTTGTCACAACGGCAGCACGGCAGCGGGCAAGCCGGTCAACCACATCGCCAGCGACAACAACTGCGACGACTGCCACACCACCAATGGCTGGACGCCGGCGACCTTCGATCACGGCTCGGTCAGCGGCAACTGTTCGAGCTGTCACAATGGCACCACCGCCACCGGCAAGACGACGAGTCACATCCAGAGCACCAACCTCTGCGAGGACTGTCACGGCACCAATACCTGGATTCCGGTGATCCGGGTCGACCATGCCGATGTGCTCGGCAGCTGCTTCAGTTGTCACAATGGCAGCACGGCGGCGGGCAAGCCGGTCAACCACATCGCCAGCGACAACAACTGCGATGACTGCCACACCACCAACGGCTGGTTACCGGCGGTGTTTGACCATGTCAACGTGGCGCCTGGCACCTGTTCCACCTGCCACAATGGTACGACGGCGACGGGCAAGCCATCAGGCCACGTCGTTACCTCGGCGCAATGTGATGAATGTCATTCGACTATTGCGTGGCTGCCAGCCAGTTTCAATCATGATCTGGTCACCGGGTCATGCTCCGGTTGTCATAACGGGACGACGGCAACCGGCAAGCCCGGCGGGCATTTCGTAACCGGTCTGCAGTGTGACGAATGTCATACGACGAATTTCTGGATCCCGATTGATTTTCGCCACTCATCACCATCATACCCGGGAGACCACAGAGGCAACCTTGCCTGTGTCGCTTGTCATAAAGCCAACAGCGAGGCGGTGATGTGGACAGCGCCTGCCTATGTGCCGGATTGTGCGGCCTGTCATGCGAATGATTTCAAGCCCGGCGCGCACAAGAAATACGAAAATCCCGACACCTTCTACAGCGTCAGTGAGCTGAGGGATTGTTCAGGTAGTTGTCATATGTATACCGACAGCCGCATGACAACCATCAAGAATAATCGACCCGGCCCGGAGCATCGCGTCACCGATGGTGATTTCTGACGGATAGACAAGGATGCAGCTACCGCGAGGAAAAGCACTTTCTGGATTGCTGATCATGCTTGGCGTGATCCTCGTTGCGCAACTGGTTGAATCCGAACCGGTAAGAAAAAAGATCCTGGATACGCTGGAGATTCGCGAGGGTGAAGCAGTCACAAAACTGCATATCAGTCTGACTACCCGGGTGCGGTATGTCCGGCATTTCCCCTACGAGTCAGGTCAGGAACTGCGTATCAAGATAACCCCCTTTGATATCAGCAGTGATAATGCAGAGGCTCTTTTCGGACGTGAAACGCTGGTGCCATATGGCCATGAAAATGTGCCACTTGTCGAGGTGGTGTATGAAGGCGATATGGAAGGCGGGCCCTACCTGACGCTGTTTTTCAGTCGCTGTGTCGAATTCTGGGTGGAACAGGGCCGCGACTCCCGCAGCATTGTTGTCTACGTCGACGACGTTGCCCCGGAAGTTCCCGAGCCATCCGAAACGGATTCCATTGGCGAATGATGCAGCTGCTATTAGGTCGAAGAGGACGTGCACGCCTGCTGTGCTTTCTGGGCAACCTGCTGGTCGCGCCGGGGTCACATGCAGCACTGGATATTCTTGATGGCATAGATATTACACGTGGCCAGGAACAGTCCACAATCCATATTCGGTTCAATATTCCGATGGGCTACAAATCGCATGTGCCGGAACGCTACGGTGACCTGCTGCATATATCCGTTGAGCCGCTGCCGTCACTGGGTGCAGACGAGAATGCATTGCTCGGACTGCAGACTATCCAGTGGAGCCCGGATAAACAGGTTCCGCTGTTCGACGTAACCTACGAGGGTGGAGGATTTGCAAACACAAGCATAACACTGCGTTTTCAGAAAGATGTCGAGTTCGAGTTACCCAATACAGGTGATCTCAGGGGTATCGATGTAATCATTAAACACCGACAATCCGGAAAAGTGGACATCCCGGATAAACCCGTTGTGCCGCCACTGGAGCACGAGGGCGGCATCGTTCCCGCAACATCCGTGGTAAACCGGGATGCAGGAAATACCGCAGTGCACACAGTTGTACCCTTTGAAGCAGAATCATCCGCCTTTCCCTATTGTATAAATCTGGCATCATCAGAAAAGCCCTTCCAGGTAAATGAATTGCCTGATCTCGAAGAGTTATCCAGCTATCGCCTGTACACGGCTATCCTCGATAAAGGCGACAAGCAATGGTACCGGCTCCGACTTGGATTTTTTGAATCGGTGGCAGAGGCTAATGCTGTCAGGGGACATCTGCTGCAACAGTACCCTGAAGCCTGGGTTACAAAGGTCTCGGTCGCTGAAAGGATACGTTCCGGCGAGTCAATGCTGGCCGGAAGCAGACCTGCAACTGAAGCCACGATCTCCACGGCAACAGAGAAACAGGGTATGGGCCCTGTTATCCCGGCAGAGCGGCTCGATGCCCTGATGCAGCAGGCACGCGATTATATGATTGAGAAAGATTATGCCGCAGCGATTCGCCTGTATACAAAGATTCTGCAATCCCCGGATAACAAATACAGCCAGGATGCCCTGGAATACCTCGGACTGGCTCGTGAACGCAACGATCAACTGGCACATGCAAAAATGGTATACAGGGATTATCTTCAGCGCTATCCGCAAGGTGAGGGTGCGGTGCGCGTCAACCAGCGTCTGGCCGGGCTCGTGACGGCCAGAAAAGAGCCCAGGGAAAAACTGCAGGCAACCCGGTCCCGGGTGCCTGCCGAACAGAAAGCAGCCTGGGATCTGTATGGCGGGTTCTCGCAGTACTACCGGCGAGATGAGAATACAACAGGTATCGATGAAGCCGAGATTACCGCAGTAAGCCAGTCATCCCTGAACAGCAATATCGATGTAACGGGCCGGCTGCTTGGTGAAAACTACGATCTCCGGACACGCTTTACCGGTGGCTACTTGCACGATTTTCTGGATGACGGTGTCAATAGTGATACCTCTGTAAGTTCGATGTATTTTGATGCCAGCGGCACCCGCCATAATTTATCTCTGCGCATTGGCCGCCAGTCGCGCAGCACCGGCGGGGTGCTGGGACGATTCGATGGCCTGCTACTGGGTTTTCCGCTGGGTAACACGTTTGCCGTGAGTGCCGTCAGCGGTTTTCCGATTCAATCATCAACAGATTCCTTTGACGATACGAGTCAGTATTTCTACGGGTTCACCCTCGAGGCCGAGGGGTTTGCCAGGGGCTGGGATGCAAATGCCTTTGTTATTCAGCAGCAGTCGGACGGTAGCACTGATCGTCGCGCCATCGGCGGCGAGATCAGATATTTTGATCCCGTGCGCTCGTTTTTTAGTCTGGTCGATTATGATATCTATTTTAAAGAACTAAATATCTGGCAATTTCTCGGTAACTGGACCTTGCCGGACAAGACCACGTTTAACCTGGTCTTTGATTACAGGAAGAGTCCTATTCTCACGGCCAACAATGCCCTGATAGGGCAGAATGTACTTTCACTTGATGAACTGCAGGATAGTTATTCAACCAGTGAAATTGAAGATCTGGCACGTGACCGTACCGCGACCAGCAAGCTTGCGACACTGGGCATGTCGCGGCCAATGAACGAACACCTTCAATTCAGCGGTGATGTTACTGTAGTCAACCTGTCGGATACCAGTCAATCGGGCGGTGTTGAGGCAAGCGAAGGAACCGGGACTGACTATATCTACAACCTGCAACTGATCGGGAGCAATCTGATCAACCAGGGTGATATTACAATCCTTGGCCTGCGTTTTGCTGACGGTGATGACAGGGATGTCTATTCGTTCAATATCAATACACGCTATCCGCTTACCAGCAATTTACGTATCAATCCACGGTTCAGGATGGATTCCCGCAAATTCCGGGATGACAATACAAGTCAGGTAATTTACCGGCCATCATTGAGACTGGACTATCAGGTGAAACGCAGATTGCGCCTGGAGGCTGAATTCGGTGGTGAGTATTCAGATCGCGAAATTATCGGTGGATCCGGGAAGGATAGCAGTTATTTTGTGAGCGTCGGGTACCGGGTCGATTTCTGAGCAGTTTATATTCCGGCGTGATCAGCCAGTCTCGTTACCTGTTCCTCACCCAAAGGGGAATATGCGCTAGTATTCAGGCTGGCCGGTCACATAGAAAATAACCCGGCCTGCCAGAGGAGTTTACTATGAGTGATGTAATGCCACCTTCATCCAGCGGTTCAGGTGACGGGCAGCAGCAACCTGTACCGGTAAAAGAAAATATGAAAAACCGCTCCACCTGGCGGCGATTGTTTTTTATGCTCGTAATGGTCCTGCTGTACTCTGTTTCAAGAGTGGTAGTGGGTATGGTTGTCCTGTTGCAGTTTTTCTGGGTGCTGTTCACGGCCGCGACCAACGAGTCGCTTGAAACGCTTGGCCAGTCGCTGGCGACCTACACCTACCAGCTCATACTTTACCTGACATTCAACACCGAGGAACGACCGTTTCCTTTCGATCTGGACTGGCCAGACGGGCCACCGACGCGTTGATCGACAGGGCAGGCGTCCGGGCAGATTCCAGGCGTTCGATGAATAGATGCACGGCGTCGGTTGGTGCCATCTGCCTCTGCACCGCACATCCTTTCCTGTATGTTTTGGTGCATTATCGTGACGTTACGCATCATAATAGTGCGTGCGGGGCTTCAGTGGACTGTTCCGCCGCGATGCAAGGTCGAATAAACAATCAGTTATCCGATCAGGCATCTTTCCTGCATGTTTCCAGGCAACCACGTCCAGCGAATAGATGAGAATGACTCGGCAGCATGGCACAACGGGCAATACGCGAATACGAGGGTAAGCGCATCATGCATCATAACTGGTCGCGCTACTTCGGCCAGTTCCACTACGACTTCCAGGCAGCTTCGGTGGCCAGCGGTGAGGAGTTACGCACCCTGGCCGCCGGGGAGGACTACCTGTGGCTGCAGGGGCCGCTGGTGGTCAAGCCAGACATGATCTTTGGTAAACGCGGCCTGAACGGGCTGGTCTACTTCCAGGAACGGCAGCCCGGCGATGTCAGGCTGGAGGAGGCTGCACACTGGATTGATGCCAGGCGTGCAGAAACCACCACCCTGCACAGCGGCCAGCAGGGCGTGCTCAGCCGCTTTATTATCGAACCTTTTGTGGCACATGCAGGCGATGCCGAGTACTACATTTCAGCGGTGCTGGGTGATACGAATGATGTGCTGACCCTGAGTGCGCAGGGCGGCATCAGCATCGAGGAACACTGGGACCAGGTGAACAGCGTCGAGATCCCCGTGGATACGGACGGCGAGACGCTGCTGGATCTGATCAACACGGCCGTCCCTGGCGGGCTAGCAGAGCCGTCGCAGTTCGCGCTGTTTGCCAGCGACTTTTACCGCTTTTTTCGCGATTTGCACTTTGCCTATCTCGAGATCAATCCGTTTTCACTGGCTGGTGACCGCGTGCACCTGCTGGACCTGGTGGCAAAGGTGGATGATACAGCCAGCCATCTCATGGAGGAACGCTGGGGACCTCTGTATTTCCCGACGCCCTTCGGCATGAAAGCACCCGGGCCGGAAGAGAGGGCCATCAAGGAAATGGATGACAAGAGCGGTGCCTCGCTCAAGCTCACGGTCATGAATCCGCAGGGGCTCATCTGGACGCTGGTTGCCGGCGGCGGTGCCTCTGTGGTGTACGCGGACACCATTGCCGACCTGATCGGCGCCGGCGAACTCGCCAATTACGGCGAATACTCGGGCAACCCGACGACCCAGGAAACCTGTCAATATACGCGTACGCTGCTGGACCTGATGACACGCAATCCGGACCCGCAGGGCCGCGAGAAGCGACTCATCATCGGGGGCGCCATTGCCAATTTTACGGATGTGGCCAGGACCTTTACCGGTATCATTCAGGCCCTGCATGAGTACCAGGAACCGTTGCGGGCCGTCGGGGCGCGCATCTATGTGCGCCGTGGCGGGCCGAACTACGAAGTGGGCTTGCGCAACATCAAGCAGGCAGCGGATGCCCTCGGCCTGCCTATCGAGGTCTATGGTCCCGAGACCCATATGACCGACATCGCAAGAATGGCCCTGAGCGCGTAACATGGATACTGACGTCCTGAGCCAGGAGGGGAGGCAGTCTTTAGTCGACAGCGTGTTGTTCGATCGCGCTACCCAGGCAATCTTCTGGAACAATCACCAGGCGGCCATTCAGCGCATGCTCGACTACGATACGCTGATCGGGCGCGAGCGGCCCTCGGTCGCCGCGATCGTCTCGCCCACCAGCGGCAGCCGCTTTGGCAAGTTTTTCTTCGGTACCAGTGAACTGCTGCTGCCGATCTACAAGACCAAGCATGCTGCCGCGGCTGCGCACCCGCAGGCCTCCGTACTGCTGAACTTCGCCTCCTTTCGACGCGCCGCCCGCATCACCAGCGAGGCGCTGGAACTGCCCGGCATCGATACCATCATGATCACCGCGGAGGGCATACCGGAGCGTCATGCACGGGCCCTGAAACAGCGTGCCCGTGCACTGGGCAAGACCCTCATTGGGCCGGCCACGGTCGGCGCCATCGTGCCAGGTGCCTTCAAGACCGCCAATATCGGCGGCACGGTCGAGAATATTCTCGCCAGCAAGCTGCACCGGCCGGGTGCCTGCGGTCTGGTGACCCGTTCCGGGGGGCTGTTCAACGAGCTGGCGCATATCATTGCGCTGAACGCTGACGGCATCGCCGAGGGCGTCGCCATCGGCGGCGACCGTTTCGCCGGCTCCGGTTTCCTTGATCACCTGCTGCGCATGCAGCGCAATCCACGTATCAAGTACCTGTTACTGCTGGGGGAGGTCGGTGGCACCGAGGAGTACCGTGTCATCGAGGCGCTCCAGGACGGACGCATCACCAAGCCGGTGATTGGCTGGTGCATCGGTACTATCGCGCAGCATTTTTCCACCGGCGTGCAGTTCGGTCATGCCGGGGCGAGCGCCAACAGCGATCTGGAAACCGCTGTCAGCAAGAATGCCGCCATGCGTGCGGCGGGCATGCATGTGCCGAAAAGTTTCAATGACCTGCCAGAGATCATCAATGCCGTGTATCGGGAGCTGCATGCCGAGGGGGTGATCGAGGATATCGTTGAACCGCAGGTGACGCCGTTGCCGGAGGACTGCCAGACGGCACTGACTGCCGGACGTGTACGCAAGCGCACACATTTTACCTGTACCATTTCGGATGACCGCGGTGATGAAGCGACCTATGCCGGCCTGCCCATCAGTCAGGTGGCGACGCCGGACACCGGTTTTGGTATCGGTGATGTCATCACGCTGTTGTGGTTCAGACGGCGCTACCCGCAATGGGCCTGCGAATTCCTGGAGACGGTCATCAAGACGGTGGCCGACCACGGACCGGCGGTCAGCGGCGCGCACAATGCCCGCGTCACGGCACGCGCCGGCAAGGACCTGATCAGCTCGCTGGTGACCGGCCTGCTGACCATCGGACCGCGCTTTGGCGGTGCCATCGACGGCGCGGCACGCAGCTTTCGCCATGGCCAGTCGGAGGGCCTGTCAGCCGCCGCTTTCATCGATTATATGGCCGGGCAGGGCCAGTTCATTCCGGGCATCGGTCATCGCATCAAATCGTTGCGCAACCCTGACCTGCGCGTCGAGGGCATTACCCGTTATGCACGCGCGCATTTCCCGGCGACCCGGCTGCTGGATTACGCCCTGGAGGTGGAGCAGCTGACCACCCGCAAAAAGGACAACCTCATACTCAACGTGGACGGCGCCGTCGGGGTACTCATGGTGGATATGTGGCACGGTCTGGGTTACCCGGAAAGCGACATCGACCAGTTCATCGAATCCGGTACGCTGAATGCCTTTTTCGTACTTGGACGCTCGATCGGCTTTATCGGACATATCCTCGATGAAAAGCGTCTGAATATGCCGCTTTACCGGCATCCTTTCGATGACATTCTCTATGATGTGCCACAGCAGTCTGACGAGTCCTGACGCGCAACGCCAATTCAGACTGACGCATCACCCCTGTGAGCCGGCGCTGCAACACAAACCAGGGTGACGCCCGCGACAGAGTTGGTTATGCTGGTGCGGCCGTGGTGAAGCAACCGTTCGCACGGCGGCCGGCGATGTCGCCGGCTTACCCTGAGTGGCAGTTAAACAACCCGATCCGGAAAAATGTCCAGCATCCTCATTATCTACTCAACGACGGACGGGCATACCCGGAAGATCTGCTCGCGCTTGCAAAAGATCATTGATTCCCCGGGTAACCGGGTCACACTGCGTTCCATTGATGAGACCGGCGCAATTGACCTGACCTCGTTCGATAAAATAGTCATCGGGGCAAGTATTCGCTACGGCAAACACAGCCCGGCAATTTACCAATTTATAAAGGAAAACGCGAAGCTGCTGGACAGCAAGCCGAATGCCTTCTTCTCCGTGAATGTGGTTGCACGCAAGCCGGAAAAAAACCAGCCGGGTACCAATCCCTACCTGAAAAAGTTTCTCAAACAAATACCATGGAAGCCAAAAACGCTGGCGGTGTTTGCGGGCAAAATTGACTATCAACGCTACAGTGCCTGGGACCGTACCATGATCCGGATGATTATGTGGATGACCCGGGGGCCGACCGATCCAGCCGCGAATATTGAGTTTACCGACTGGCGCCAGGTTGAAGCGTTCGGGCGTGTCATCAACGAAATGCACTAGGAGCACCGTCCCCGGCACGATACAGGGCCTGATAAAACCCGATCGCGCCGGGGAAGCTTCTGTATCCCTGCAGGCGACGGCGCGCCTGCAGGTGGAGTTCACAGCGAACGGGTTAGTCGGCATTCCCGGCACTTTGGCATTCACGGCCCTCCGGGTGTAGTCTAGACCTGCACAGCCAGAACCTTGCCATGAGTACCCTGAAGAACTATCTGCAATCCATTCGGCACTACACGTCACCGGGCACGCGCGCGCTAAAACAACAGCTGGACGCGGTCCGCGAGTCGCACGCCAGCGTCAGCGCAGAACTGGAAAAGGTCAGGCAAGACCTGCGGCATCGTCATGAAGATGACACCCGGCAGCTTGCCGACCTGCAAGCGCAGATAAAACAGATCGAAGCGGAACGCACTGACGCGCATCACCAGATCGAGTTGCTGGAGCGCTCGGTGGCCCATGCCGAGCAGCGCCAGAAGTTTACCGAGGCGCACATAGCCACCCTGGAAGCCAATCTCGAAGAGGAGCGCACGCGGCACGAGGAAAGCCTGCGTGCCACGGAGACGCGCCAGGCCCACATGCAGGCTGAACAGCAGTCCCAGCTGACGCGGCAGACAGAACTGGCCAATACCTTCCACCGTGTCAGTACCCGCCTGTTCGAGTCATTGCAGGAGCAGAACAGCAAGCGACAGTACTCGCTGTTGCAGTTCATCATCATCGCGGTGGTGTTGTTTGCCAGCGGCACCCTGGTCGGAGTGTTTGCCCTGCAGGGTCAGCAGGACAGCCGCCAGGAGCTGGCCACGTTCGCACGTGATCTCGGTGATCTGCGCGGTTTCATGAAACAGCATATCGATAACCAGGACGCGCTGCTCAAGGAGCTTTCGCAGGCAGTGAATAACCGGTTTTCCAATGAGCAGCCGCGGGTGGAGGAAGTGTCCACGGCGACTGAGCCAGTGACACCGACGGTGGCTGCGCCGCCACAGGAGCGTGCGGGTTTCACACCGGATATCCGCTAGTTGCAGGCCGGCCTGCTGGCGCTGGGCTTTGACCTGGGTATGGCGAAGCCTGACGGTGAAGCCGGTATCAAGACCCGCCAGGCGTTGCAGGAATTCAGGGTGTTTTACCTGCCGCAGGAAGCTGCGCAGGATGCCCAGATCAGTGAATCACTGGTCGCCCAGATCCTGCAATCCGCTGACAGGGTCAGGGCTGACGCGGCGCGTTTCAGCGTCGACCGCGAGGCGCTTGCCGCGCTCCGGCTCGGCAGTAGTCGCACCGGTGTGGACTTTACATTCCTGATGGAGCTGGCCCGGGTCGAGAGCAATTTCGATCCGGTGGCGCGCGCACCGAAGTCCTCGGCTACCGGCCTGTATCAATTCAGGGATGCGTCCCGACTGGCGGCGATTCGGATGTTCGGTGCGGCGTATGGCTTGCAGGACGCTGCTGCGGAGGCCGCACTGATCGACGCCGGGGTCCCCGCGCAGCAGTCAATTGTTAATGACCCGTTGCAGCTGGAGGTGCTGGCGCTGCGCCTGAATCCGCGCCTGTCCACCCTGTTGATGGCGGAGAACATCAAGCGCAACCTGCAAACCCTGAGTGCAAGCATCGGGTGTGAACCTGGCCGGACGGATCTCTGCCTGGCGCATATTTCGGGCGCTCCGAGGCGGTGCTGATTCTCTAGACGCTCGATACA
>Ga0210101_1000184_pt1 | contig 22894 bp, 22 predicted proteins | sample Muzzi_PWC_D1_FD_185534 | JGI IMG/M metagenome (GOLD analysis project Ga0210101, IMG submission 185534) | Wetland microbial communities from San Francisco Bay, California, USA, that impact long-term carbon sequestration - Muzzi_PWC_D1 (SPAdes) | ecosystem: Environmental > Aquatic > Marine >... | reverse complement strand
GCCCCGGCCGCTGGCGCCGGCTTCCGCGGCATGCCATCAGCCGCTGCTCGAGGTCACCGACCTCAAGGTGCATTTCCCCATCCACCGCGGCATCTTCAAGCGAGTGGTAGGCCATGTCTATGCCGTTGACGGGGTGTCGATGGACATCCCGCGCGGCTGCACCCAGGCACTGGTGGGGGAATCCGGCTGCGGCAAGACCACCGTCGGCAAGGGCATCCTGCAGCTGATACGGCCCAGCAGCGGCAGCGTGCGCTTCGACAGTACCGAACTGACCACGCTGAAGGGCGAGCGACTGCGGCGCCGGCGCAATGAATTCCAGTTCATCTTCCAGGACCCATATTCCTCCATGAACCCGCGCATGCTGGTGGGCGACATCGTGGAGGAGGGCATGCTGGCGCAGCGCATCGGCAGGACACGGGCGGAGCGGAGCGCCCGCGTGGCGGAGCTGTTCGACCGGGTCGGCCTGTCCGCCGGCCATGTGCAGCGCTACCCGCACGAGTTTTCCGGTGGCCAGCGGCAGCGCATCTGCATCGCCAGGGCGCTGGCGGTAGACCCGAAACTGGTGATCTGCGACGAACCGACCAGCGCGCTGGACGTGTCCGTGCAGGCGCAGATCCTGAACCTGCTGAAACAGCTGCAGAACGAACTGGGGCTGTCCTACCTGTTCATCACCCACAATCTCGCGGTGGTGTCCTACCTCGCCGACCGGGTCGCCGTCATGTACCTGGGCCGGATCGTGGAGGAGGGTCCGGTCGCGGAAGTGCTGGAACAACCGCTGCACCCCTACACGCAGTCGCTGCTGTCGGCCGTGCCGCAGATCGACCCGGCCTCGCGGCGCGAAATCATCCGCCTGGAAGGCGACCTGCCGTCACCGGCCGACCCGCCACGGGGCTGCCATTTCCACCCGCGCTGCCCGCACGCCATGCCGCGCTGCCGCGAGGCCTACCCGGAAGTGACGGCAGCGGGTGACCACCGCGTGCGCTGTTTCCTGCATCACTGACCCGGCTGCGCACAAACAGCCCGGTTTTCCGGAAAAATCGAGGCAGCCGCGGCTGATGATGCTAGAATTCCCGGCTTTACCGACAACGAACACCAGACACACGAGGCATATCCATGAGCATCCAGTCCTTCCATCCCCCCGTTCGCACCTTGATGGGTCCCGGACCGTCAGACGTCAACCCACGCATCCTGGAGGCCATGTCGCGCCCGACTATCGGCCACCTCGATCCGGTGTTCGTCGACATGATGGACGAAATGAAGGGGATGCTGCGCACCGCCTTCCAGACGAAAAACGAACTCACCATGCCGGTCTCCGCCCCGGGTTCCGCCGGCATGGAGACCTGTTTCGTCAACCTGGTCGAGCCGGGTGACAAGGTCATCGTCTGCCAGAACGGTGTGTTCGGCGGGCGTATGAAGGAAAACGTCGAACGCTGCGGCGGCACCGCCGTCATGGTGGAGGACACCTGGGGCGTGGCGGTGGATCCCGACAAGGTCGAGACGGCACTGAAGGCCAATCCGGACGCCAGGATCCTTGCCTTCGTGCATGCCGAAACCTCGACCGGCGCCATCTCGGATGCCAAAACACTCTCCGCACTGGCGCACGAGCACGACTGCCTGGTCATCGCGGATACCGTCACCTCGCTCGCTGGTTCGCCCCTGCTGGTGGACGAATGGGAACTGGATGCGGTCTACTCCGGCACCCAGAAGTGCCTGTCCTGCGTGCCCGGGCTGTCACCGGTCACCTTCAGCAAGCGCGCCGTGGAAGTCGCCACGACCCGCAAGAGCAAGGTGCAGAGCTGGTTCATGGACCTCAATCTGGTGCTTGGCTACTGGGGCGGCGGCGGCAAGCGCGCCTATCACCACACGGCGCCGATCAACACCCTGTACGCCCTGCACGAGGCGCTGGTCATACTGCTGGAGGAAGGCGTCGAGAATTCCTGGGCGCGCCACCAGCGCAACCACGACGCCCTGCGCGCCGGGTTCGAGGCGATGGGCCTGCAGTTCGTGGTTCCCGAGGGCCAGCGCCTGCCCCAGCTGAATGCCGTGTCGGTGCCGGAAGGCGTGGATGAAGCCGCCGTCAGGAGCACGCTGCTGAAGGAATACAACCTGGAAATCGGCGCCGGTCTCGGTGCCATGGCCGGCAAGATCTGGCGCGTGGGCCTGATGGGCTACGCAAGCAACCCGACCAACGTCCTGTTCTGCCTGGGTGCACTGGATGCGGTACTGAGCGGCATGAAGGCCCCGATCACTTCCGGAGTTGCCGTGGAAGCGGCCCGTGCCAGCTACCGCTGACACCGGATTCCAACACACAAAGGAGCCCTGTAGTGAGACCATTCTCCCTGAAATCCGCACTCACCCTTTCCTCTGTACTGCTGGCGGCGCTGGCCGGGCCGGGACAGGCCGAAGGCCTGGCGGCTTCCCGGCAGGATCTCGACATCAACGGTCTGGGACACAACCCCGACTGGCAGCTGGAAATCAGCCATAGTGGCGACAGGATCAACCTCACACTGGCGGGTAGCGAGTACAATTTCCGCTATCCCGCAGAGGGACCCTCGCTGTACCAGGGATACAACCGCACCACGATTTACCGCATACCCAACGACGGGCATTCGCTGACCATCATCGTGAAAGGTCTCGAGTGCCGCGACAGCGAGACCGGCAAGTCCTACGAAACCACCATCACGGTCATGCTGGACGGGGCAGGTTTCAAGGGCTGCGGGGATGTGTTGAACCGCTAGCCTTGTGGTCTGGTGAACAGACCATCGGCTTGCTGCCTGTAACGCGGTGTATCTGCTTATCTGATTCATCAACACGGTTCCGCTGACCTGCCGGGACAGATGCACAACATGCGTTTATCCCCCCTGGTTTAAGCCCTGCAGCCCTGCACCCGGGCTGCCCGGGACATGCCGCCGTGTCTTGCCCTGGATCTCGAACCCCGGCAATGGAGCCATCTTCCTGTGGGGATCAATTTCGCCGGTATTGCCTTTGCCTACACCAGGGCCGACATTTCTTTCGATCCTGTCCTCTTGATTGAAGATGCGGAAATGGACCCGGGAACCTGGGCCGGGAAGTACATTCGCACTTTCGGGTTGTTGGGAAAGTCGGCGCGGATCGATCTCACCCAGGCCTGTCAAGGAAGGGGAGTGGACCGGGCTACTTGACGGCGCGCCCGCATCAGTCTCAAGAAGCGGCTGGTCAGACACCTTTATGCGCCTGGCAGTAAACCTGTAGGGAGGCACCGCCTTTGAGTGGCAAGGACTTTGCCGCTTACCGATCTGGTATGAATGCAGTAACCATCATCGGAACGGGGCTGGTGGTGCGTTTGCCGATCTGTACTTCAGCTCATTCCTGATCGAACAGAGACAGGTACTGGCCGTAGCCCTCTGTTTCCATTTGCTCTACCGGTATGAATCGCAGCGATGCCGAGTTGATGCAATAGCGCAGCCCGGTTGGCTGCGGGCCATCATCAAACACATGCCCCAGGTGGGACTGTGCGAGCCGACTCTTGAGTTCCGTGCGCTTCATGAAGAAGTGGGTATCGGTGTGCTCCACCAGGGCATTCTCATCGATGGGTTGCGTGAAACTCGGCCAGCCGGTTCCGGATTTGAACTTGTCCGTCGAACTGAACAGGGGTTGACCGGAAACGATGTCGACGTAGATACCGGCCTGCTTGTTGTCCCAGTAGGGATTGTCAAAGGCATGCTCGGTCGCCTCGTTCTGGGTGACATCGTACTGCAGGGGCGTCAGGGTGGCGCGCAGTTCCGCTTCCGTCGGCATGCTGAACCCGGCCGTCACTGCGGGGGGTGGCGGGCTTGAGGATGGCACATCGGGATCCGCGGCGCCAGCGGTGATCATCAGCAGCCCCGCGCCGGGCAGTGACAGGAGCAGCAGCAGTAGAGTGAGTTTGCCTGATTGCATGGTATTCCCTGAACAGTGGTGTGGCAGATGCCGTAACGGTATGACTGCGGCTGCCTGCGCGAGTTCCAGGGCAATTGTTGCCGCAGGGCATGTATACCCCGGAAAAACCGGGTAATTCGCGGCTCTGGCATCGACCGGAGACAGGCCTGCAGTGCCGGCAAAAGCCCGCAGCACGAGCGAAGCGAATAGCCCCGGGGAAACCCTGCCCCGCACCCGGAATCCGGCCGGTAACCGCTCCCTGCCTGGCACGGGGCGCCTGCCGCCTGCACCCGACCACCAGACAACCCGCCCCCGGACTCGCCTTCAGCATGCCACTGTCCGCTCCGGCCCGGGTTCCCGGCCCCATTCAGGCAAAAGGGTGCACAGACCGATACACTTCCCCGGAATCGGATGGTATTTGACAGGGAGTCCCCATGAACCGGCGCGCCACGAAGTCACTCACAAACAGTCTGGCTGTGGTTGTCATTCTCGGCTTCGTCGCCGTGATTGCGAACAGCCTGCGCATCTCCCTGCAATCCAGCGAGGTATTCGGTCCGACAGTCCTGACGACCGACGCAGCGGGAAGGATTTACACCAATATCTCGACCACCCTTTACGTGCTGGATGAAACCGGCGCGCTTGAAGACAGTGTTCCACTGGCGGAACTCGGCCTGCAGGGAGCGACACTCACGGAGCTGCTGGCACTGCCCGATGGCAGGCTGCTGATCGGCAGCAGCGACACTCCCCCGGTCCAGACCTGCGATCTCGCACTGCGCCGTTGTTCGCCCTTCCTTCAACCCGGCACGCATCCCGTCTCCGCTTTCAAAATGGCGTGGGATGTGCAGCGCCGGCGCCTGCTTGTGGTCGATGGCGAACGCCACCGCATCCTGGTCTATGACCGGGACGGTGCACTGGCCTTTGCCAGCAGGGGCGGCGGGCAGGGGCTGGAACTCCCCAATACCATCCTGCTGACAGCGGATGACAGGGCCATCATTGCCGACACCAATCACCATCGCCTGGTTGTACTGGATGCGGAGACGCTGTCCACGGAAATCCGGGAAATACCGGTGGCCAACACGTCCGGCAACTTCCGCCGCATCTGGCCAACAGACTTCGCACTAACCCGCGACCAGCACTACTGGGTGATCCTCGACAACGACCTGCTGGAGAACGGCGATGTGATGTTGTTCGATGCCACCGGCCAGCCATTGCAGCGGCTGACCCTGGCAGCGGACTGGGACCCGATCAAGCTGCGTGCCCGCCCGCATGATGTGCTGCTGGCGGGCTACGGCAGCGTCGACCTGGTCAGCGCCAGTCTGGACGGCAGCGTGACAAGTCCCTTCGGTGACGCGGCATTTCGCGGCAGGCTCGCCGACGTGCGGGCACAACGACAGGCCGCCGATCGCTGGTGGCAAGAGTGGATCTGGATGGCGATTGTACCGCTGGCGGTGCTCGCGGGGATCGCCGCCTGGCTTGACTGGAAGATGCGCCGCGCCGCCACGCCACCTGCGCCCGCGGCTGTGGCGAACATCATCCTGCCGCAGACCGGCCAGGGTATTTACTGGCTGGAGCCGGATCCGAAAATTGTCATGCTGTGGAAATATTCCCGCTGGCTGGTCTACCTCATGGCCGTGCTGCTGTTCGCGCCCGCCGTCTATATCCTGTGGCTGGCAGGACCCGGGAAATCAGCCGGGCTGGTTGTGATGCTGCTCGCCGGCGGAATTGCCTTCATGGCGATGCTGGTCACCGGACTCAATACCCTGAGCCGGGGGCGCCTCGGCATGACGCGCGACCAGGTGGTGCTGGCTGCCGCGGGCAAGCCACAGCGGCATTACTATCCCCGGCAGCTTGTCTACAGCAACCGCTTCATCTCGTCAGGCGACGTCACGGTCTACCTGCGCACGGGCAAGGGCCCGATTTTCAATCCCGATGAAATCCGCAGCCAGCTGGAGCCGCTGCTGGCAACGGCACGAAAACTCAATCCGTTGCAGGGCTACATCTACCTGCTGCAGCAGGGCGAGCGGCTGACCTGGGTGAGCACCTTCGGCATTGCCTGCCTGGGCGGCCTGTACCTGTACGCCAGGCTCTACATGAACTGATTGCCGCCCGCCGGGAGCAGGAGGGCGCGGATCGGCAACAACCGGAATGGCGCTTACTTGGCTTAAATCTTCTTTGTAAATAAATCATTGGCCACGGAATCCACGGAAAAACACCGAATATTCAACAAGTGTGTCCGTGGATTGCGTGGATTGCGTGGCCATTTACCAGGAATAAGTAAGCGCCATTGGCAAGAACCGCACGTCAGTCTTCAAAGGCATAGGGCAGGGCCTGCAACCTGAAGGCCGGTCCGTCCGATGCGCCCAGGTAGACATCCCCCGCTTCGGCAGCAGCGATCTGCAGGACCGCCAGTGCAGCAATGTCTCCGTCCGGGTGGGGCTGTGCGTCCACGATCCGGCCCACGGGCTGCCTGCTGTCGGCCGCGGAAAACAGCGGACCTCCCGGCTGCGGCGGCTGCCTGGCGTCAATCCGCCCCAGGTACATGCGCCGCTTGAGGGTGCCGAGGTATTGCATGCGAGCCACGATCTCCTGCCCCGGGTAGCAGCCCTTCCTGAAGTTGACCCCGTCGATGAGCTGCAGGTTGGCCATCTGCGGCACGAACTCTTCCGCCGTGGCCGCGAACACGCTCGGCATGCCGGCCAGGATTTCCAGCAGGCGCCACGCGGATTCCCCGACCGGGGCTCCGTGCACGTTGAGGCCGTCCCACAGGGCCTGCGCGGACTTCAGCGACGCCGCATAGACCTCGAAGCGCGGCTGGACGCCGGGAATGCGCAGCAGGGTCAGGTCACCGCTGCGGACCAAGCCGTTGTGTTCCTCCGGTACCTGTCCGGCCATCGCCAGCAATTCGCCCAGCGCGTCCTCGCCGGAAATGCCGATGCGCAGCAAGCCTTCGCTGGCATCCTCCAGCGTCACGTCCGCACGCATCACGTACATGCGCAGGCGCTGGATGACCGCCTCCAGGGTATCGGCCGGCAGGCGCAGGTAATAGCTGTCACCCTGCCGGAACACCCGCATCAGGCCCAGCATGCGCCCCCTGGGTGTGCAATAGGCATTCAGCTGGCTGTGCCCGGGATCGAGCCTGCCGACATCGTTGCTGAACTGTGCCTGCAGGAAACTCCCGGCATCGGCGCCGTGCACCGCGATGACGCCGTAGTGGTCCAGGTCCGCGAAAACCAGCCCGCTGACGCTTACCCGCTTTTCACGTTCCGGGTTTCCGAAATGCGCCACCCGCTCGCCGTCGAATTCGGCGCCGGCATCGGCAAGGAATGCTTTCCAGTCTGTTTTCATCGTATCCACGCTGCCTGAATGGAAGGCAAAGTCTAGTCGAACTGCATGCCACTGTCAGCACTCTGGCCAGCGGCCGTGCCGGCTGGTGTTACACCGGCCGCAATGGTATAAAACCGGGAACCCGACAAACCCCAACATGACCAATCAGACACCCGCGCCAGTCTATCTGAACCTGTTCCGGATTCACTTTCCGGTTGGCGCGGTGACCTCGATAGGGCACCGGATATCGGGGGTCTGCCTGTTCCTGTCCCTGCCGTTCTGGATCTACCTGCTCGACCTGTCGCTTGCAGGGCCCGGGGGCTTTGCGCAGGCACTGGCAATCCTGCAGTCCCCCTGGAGCCGGGGCGGTCTGCTGTTTGCCGCGTGGCTCTTTTTCCACCACCTGTTTTCCGGCGTCCGGTTCCTGCTGCTCGATACCGGGGTCGGTCGCGATCTGCCGCGAGCGCGCCGCAGTGCCTGGTTTGTGAATATCGCCGCTTTCGCCATGGCGCTCGCCTGCGCCGGTTGGCTGTTTTGAGCCGGCCCGCGCACGGTCTGCGGGACTGGCTGCTGCAGCGCATCAGCGCCGTCTACCTGGCAGGCTTCCTGGTATTTTTCCTCCTGCACCTTGCCCTCAGCCCGGCGCCCGGCTATGAGACGTGGCATGCCTGGTTCGCGCATCCCGCCATGGCGGTGGCAAGCGCCGCCTTCATCCTGGCCGTGCTGCTGCATGGCTGGCTGGGCATGCGTGATGTGGTGCTGGATTATGTGCACCGGCTGTGGCTGCGATTGCTGCTGCTGTCCCTGATCGGCCTGCTGCTCACCGGCTGCGGCCTGTGGGCGCTGCATATCCTGATGCCGGTGTCCCGCTAGTCGCATGGACCTGCCGCGGCGCCAGTTCGACACCCTGATCATCGGAGCCGGCGGCGGCGGCCTGCGGGCCGCGCTGCAGCTGGCACGCGCAGATGCCCATGTCGCGGTCGTCTCCAAGGTATTTCCCACCCGCTCGCATACCGTCGCCGCCCAGGGCGGTGTCAACGCCGCACTGGCCAACGTGCGGCCGGACAACTGGCACTGGCACATGTTCGATACCGTCAAGGGCAGCGACTACCTGGGCGACCAGGACGCCATCGAGTACATGTGCCGCGCCGCCCCCAAGGCCGTCTACGAACTGGAACACTTCGGCGTACCATTCTCGCGCCTCGACGATGGCCGCATCTACCAGCGCCAGTTCGGCGGCCAGAGCATGAACTTCGGCGGCGAACAGGCCGCGCGCACCTGTGCCGCTGCCGACCGCACCGGCCACGCCATCCTGCACTCGCTCTACCAGCAGAACATCCGGGCGCGCACCCATTTCTTCGATGAGCACTTCGCGGTCGACCTGCTCAGCGATGCAGAGGGCAGTATCCTGGGTGCGCTGGTGCTGGATATCGCCACGGGAGAGAAGCTCGTAATCGAGGCCAAGACCACCCTGCTGGCGACCGGCGGCGCGGGGCAGATCTTCCGCACCAACACTAATGCCCTGATCAATACCGGTGACGGCATGGCCATGGCCCTGCGCGCCGGGGTACCACTGCAGGATATGGAATTCTTCCAGTTCCACCCGACCGGGATCGCCGGCAAGGGCATGCTGATCAGCGAAAGCGCCCGCGGCGAGGGCGGCTACCTGGTCAACGGTGAGGGCGAGCGCTTCATGGAACGCTACGCCCCGCATGCGATGGACCTGGCCAGCCGCGACGTCGTCAGCCGCGCCATCGTGACCGAGATACGCGAGGGACGCGGTTGCGGCCCGCGCAAGGACCACGTCCTGCTACAGCTGCATCACCTCGACGCGGCGCTGATCCGCAAGCGGCTGCCGGCCATCCGCGACCTCGCCCTGACCTTTGCGCACGTTGATATGTGTGACACGGCCGTGCCCGTGTTCCCGACCGCCCACTACACCATGGGCGGCATTCCGACCAACCGCTTCGGCGAAGTGGTCGCCCCGGTCGATCAGGGCCCCGAAGAGACCCTGCCGGGTCTGTATGCGGCCGGGGAGTGCGCCTGCGTCTCCGTGCACGGCGGCAACCGCCTGGGCGGTAACTCGCTGCTGGACATCATCGTTTTCGGACGCGCGGCGGGCAACCGGATCATCGAATACCTGCAGGAGAACCGCTATCACCGGCCGTTGGGCGACACGGCCATCGAGCCGGCCCTGCAACGGCTGGCGCACTGGGAGCAGCGTGGCGACGGCGAGTCGGTGGACAGCCTGCGCAGGGAGCTGACACAGGTGATGGAGGAGCATTGCGGCGTGTTTCGCACCGAGGATGTCCTCAATGCCGGCATCGGGAAGATCCGGGCGCTGGAACAGCGCCTGCGGGAGGTGCGGCTCACCGACCACAGCCAGGTATTCAATACCGCGCGCATCGAGGCGCTGGAACTGGAAAACCTGATGGATGTCGCCATTGCAACCATCATGTCCGCCCACGCCAGACAGGAGAGCCGCGGCGCCCACTCGCGCATCGATTTTCCCGAGCGTGACGACGTCAACTGGCTGCGCCACAGCCTGTATCACAAGCGCAGCCGCAGTGTGGACTACAAGCCGGTGCGCACGAAACCGCTCACCGTGGCCTCGTTTCCGCCCAAACCCCGCGTTTACTAGCCCGGATTTCTCACAGGGTGGTGGCAATTGACTCTATGCAAATGAAGGAATTGAAATAGTGTCTGATATCTCGAAAACATCGTGTATGCCTGTGTTACCTATCCCGGCCCTGGCTGGTCCTCGTGCACCTGAACTTGCTATTTATTCAAGTGGTAGCTACGGCTGCCACTTTCGCTCCAGAGCGGCGTCCAGTCGCACGATTCCTGCGCCTGCATCCGGGATCCCTGTGAGAAATCCGGGCTAGTCATGAAATTCAACATCTACCGCTACAACCCCGAGACCGGCGCCGCTCCTCACATGCAGGCATTCGAACTGCCGGATGCGGACCTTGACCGGGAGATGATGCTGCTGGATGCCTTGCTGCTGCTCAAGGCGCAGGACGAGACGCTCGCCTTCCGGCGTTCCTGCGGCGAAGGCGTGTGCGGCTCCGATGGTATGAACATCAACGGGCGCAACGGCCTTGCCTGCATCACGCCGCTGTTCAGCCTGAAGACGCCGGTGGAAATCCACCCGCTGCCCGGCCTGCCGGTGATCCGCGACCTGATCGTCGACATGCAGCAGTTCTACACCCAGTATCGCAAGGTCAAACCCTACCTGATCAATGACGACCCGGAGCCGGAAGTGGAGCATCGCCAGAGCCCGGCAGAACGTGACCGGCTGGACGGCCTGTACGAATGCATCCTCTGTGCCTGCTGTTCCACCGCCTGCCCGTCATTCTGGTGGAACCCGGACAAGTTCCTCGGACCCGCGGCACTGCTGCAGTCCTGGCGCTTCCTGGCGGACAGTCGCGACCAGGCAACGGACGAGCGCCTGGCCGGCCTGGACGGACCGTTCAAGCTGTTCCGCTGCCACACCATCATGAACTGCGTGGAAGTCTGCCCGAAGGGATTGAGTCCCACGCGGGCAATCGGCCATATCAAGGAACTCATGCTGAAACGGTCGATGTAATGCGGACACAGGCAAATGACAGCAGCTATCGCCGGCTGGCATGGCAATGCCGGCGCGGCATGCGGGAACTGGATGAGTTGCTGCTGGGTTTTCTCGCGCGGGGCTATGCCGGGCTCGACGGCGACGGGCGGGCGGCTTTCGATGCCCTGCTGGCCTACCCGGACGCCGTGCTGCTGGAACTCCTGATGGGGCGCATGGCACCGGCCGACAAGGACACCGCTGGCATTGTCCGGACAATACGCGACACCGCTGCAGCTTGATATCGGGCCTTCGCGCAGCCTGCTGGCCTGGCTGTTGCTGCTGCACGCCGCCGCGCTGACGGTCCTGGCCTTGCTGCCGCTGCCATTGCCGGCAGTCCTCGCGCTGGCGGTCAGCGTCCTGCTCAGCCTGGCATGGCACTGGCGACTGCGGCTGAGCCCGCGCCACCCGGATGCCATACGCGGCCTGCGCTGGGAGGCCGACGGCGAGTGTGTCCTGCGGCTGGCCTCCGGCGAACAGCTGAATGCCCGCCTTGCGCGGCATGCCTTCGTCATGCCCTGGCTGGTCATCCTGTATTTTCAGGGGCGGCCGCGGCAGCTGGTGCTGCTGCCCGACATGCTTGCGGCACAGGCGTTCCGGCAATTACGCGTGCGCCTGCGGCTGGAGTTGCAGCAACACGCAGACAACCAGGCGGGGGCACATCCGGGACCGGGTCCGGGATGACCGTTGCGCAGCGCGGGTTACCGGCTGACTGACCTGACCGCAAGTGAACCTCCGGATGATTCACCTGCCTCGACATTGCGACATCTGGGCGGAGAATATGAGATCGTGGACCGGTCGTGAGACTGGCCAGGGTCAGGCTGGCGGTACGAGTCCAGGGATGGACTTGGCAGGGCAACTCAGGGAACAATTACCGAGCGGAGCGAAGTCATCTTTTGAACAATGATCAAATGGGTTGGAGATTGACTCCGCCTGTAGTTTCCCGCGATGGCGACTTCACCGTACCCCCTGAAGCGATGACGTCCGCATGACCCGCATGCTGACCGGCCTGCTGCTGGTACTGTGCCTGCAACTCGCTGGTTGCACGCAGCCGCCCGACAGCGTCATCCGCTTCGGCCTGGCCAGCGCGCCGGCCAACCTCGATCCCCGCTATGCCACCGATGCGACCTCGGCACGCATCAATCGCCTGCTGTACCGCCGGCTGGTGGATTTTGACGGTCAGGAACGGCCGCTGCCCTCGCTGGCCGACTGGCGGCAGCTGACACTGCAGCACTACCGCTTCCGGCTTCGGCCGCAGCGCGCCCGTTTCCACGACGGTACGGTTCTGACGGCCGCTGACGTCGCCGCCACCTACCGCTCCATCCTGGACCCCGCCAGTACCTCGCCGCATGCCACCACGCTGCGCCTGGTCACCCGCATCGAGGTAATCGACGACGCCACCCTGGATTTTCACCTGGCGCGCCCCGACCCGCTGTTTCCCGGCTACCTGGTGATCGGGATCCTGCCGGCCGCGGGAATCGCGGCCGGGATGCCGTTTCACCAGCAGCCGCTCGGCAGCGGTCCGTTCCGCTACCTTGACTGGCCGGAACCCGGCAGGCTGCGGCTGCAGCGGCGCGACGACGGCCAGGTGGTCGAGTTCCTGCATATCGGCGATCCCACCGTGCGCGTGCTGAAACTGCTGCGCGGCGAGGTGGACCTGCTGCAAAACGACCTGCCGGCTGAGCTGCTGACCTACCTGGGTGATCAGCCGGATATCGACGTCACGCATGGCCCGGGCAACAACTTTGCCTATATCGGCTTCAACCTGGCGAGTCCGCCCACGGCGGACATCCGGGTGCGTCGCGCTATCGCCCATGCAATCGACCGCGACGCCATCGTGACGTACCTGCTGGGTGGAGCCGCCCGGCCCGCGGCGGCCCTGCTGCCAGCGGATCACTGGGCCGGCAACCCGGCGCTGCAGCCGCTCGCACACGATCCGGAACTGGCGCGGCAACTGCTGCAACAGGCCGGCTACGATGCCGCACATCCACTCGTTCTGAACTACAAGACATCCACCGATCCCGTGCGGGTCCGCATCGCCACTGTCATCCAGCAGCAGCTTGCGCAAGTCGGAATCGACATGCGCCTCTCCAGCTATGACTGGGGCACCTTTTTCGGCGACATCAAGGCCGGTCGTTTCCAGATGTACAGCCTCGCCTGGGTCGGCATCAAGACCCCGGACATTTTCCGCTATGCCTTTCACAGCGCCTCCCTGCCGCCGGAAGGCGCCAACCGGGGGCGCCTTGCAAACCCCGGAATCGACCGCCTCATCGAGGCGGCGGAGCAGGGCGCGACGCTGGATGAGCAGGCACAAGACTACCGGCAGGTACAGGCCCTTCTGCTGGAACTATTGCCGTATGTCCCGCTGTGGTACGAGGATCATGTGGTGGCGGCACGGCGGGGGATCAGCGGCTACCGGCTCGCTACCGACGGCAACTTCGACGGCCTGCGGCAGGTGCAGAAGCAGGTGCGGTAGCCGCGTGCCCGGCCTGGCGCAGAGGAACCCCGAATCCGCTGTGGGCTTGCCGCCGGAGTCATTTATACTGCACGCCATGCAAGCTGAAGACTACCTGATCAAGGTCAGCATTGATGAACAGCGGTTGCTGTTGCTGCATGCCGGCAGGCCCCTGATGGACGTGGCGGTCGCCACGGCACGCAACGGCCCGGGCGAGGTCATGCACAGCGAGCGCACCCCGCGCGGCTGGCACCGCATCCGCGCAAAAATCGGGGCAGGCTGCCCGGCCAACACGGTGTTCGTCGGCCGGCGTGCAACCGGCGAGTTATACACCCCGGCGCTGAAGCAGGCGCACCCCGGACGCGACTGGATGCTGACCCGCCTTCTCTGGCTGTGCGGCCAGGAACCGGGCAGAAACCGCTTCGGGGAAGTGGACTCGATGCGCCGCTATATCTACATCCACGGCTGTCCCGAGGAAGACCCGATGGGCGTACCGTCCTCGCACGGTTGCGTGAAAATGCGCAATGCCGAGGTCATCGAACTGTTCGAGCGGGTGCCCGCCGGTGCACGCGTGCTGATTCAGGAAGCACCACTGTAACAGGTTTTCCCGGGCAGGCGGGATATTGTGTGACCGGATTTCCCGGATTCCGCTGTGCTGCATCCAGGAAAGGCTATTGCATCTGGCTGAATCTACTTTGTGTCTGTCTGAGTCACCTGAATAGCCACGGAATCCACGGAATGACGCGGAACATTGCTAGCGGGTGCTATTTCTTTCCGTGTTTTTCCGTGGATTCCGTGGCCATATTGATACAACACTAGCCTGATTGATCCCGATCCTTCAGCTGTAGCGCGCACTCATACAGGACATTCTTGCCAATGCCGCTGATCTGCGCCGCCAGGGATGCGGCCTGTCGGCTGAAGGCCGCAGGCTGTAATCCGGGATCGATAGACTAGTTTACCCGGTAGAGCGTTTCCAGCACGTCGCGCTTGCCCGAGCGGTAGGTCAGTTTCTCGCTGTCGACATCGATAATCTCGTCGACCTCGGTCTCGTCCACCAGCATCAGCGGCGGCGTGCTCTGTGTATAGAACCAGGTGATCAGGTTGCCGTCGAGGTACCAGTTGCCGCTGTAGCGCCACACCACGTTGCCCGCGACGGTCATCGTGCCGGCAAAACTGGAGTCGCTGTTGATGCTGAACAGCGTCACGACTTCACCCGCTTCCGGGTGCTGTTCCTTTACTGTCCATTCCCCGTAGAGAGTCCCGGGATCGATGGCGGCCACGGGCGCGGGTGATGCTTGCGTGCTGTCGACCGGCCCGGCGTCAGCGGCAGCCTCGAACTCCGGCTCTTCGCCGGGACCCTCGTTATCAGATGCTCCGGGGGCCGGCGCCTGTGCTGCCTCGCCGCTGGCGGCTACCGGCTCGCCGGAGCCCTCGACCGGAGAATCGGCAGTCACCGGGGCAGGGGCAACAACCGCTTCCCCGGCAGCCAGCCCCGTCGCCGCTGCCGGCCGGGTCGCCGGCACGGCAGGCAGCTGCGATTCCACGGGAACCTGCACAGCCGGGCTCACGCTGTCCGGTTCCGCAATGGCGAAACTGCAGGCGGTCAGCAGCAGGGCGGTCAGGCAGGTAGTCTGGAAAGAAGGATGGCTGTTCATATTGCGGTATGCCCCTGTTGTTTCGTTATGAAGGTCGCGGCCACAGGCATCACTTGCCGAGGTGCGTATCGAGGAATGTTTTCAGCCCGTGAGTATACGCCCTGCGACTGGTCAGGAAAGCATCGTTATGGCCGCCCGAGAGTTCCAGGAACTGCTTCGGCTCAGATGCCCGGGCGAACAGCCGTTCGCCGTGGGCGAAGGGAATAATCTCGTCCTGGCGACTGTGCACCAGCAGCAGCGGCCGGGTAATCCGCGCCATCTTGCCGAGATTGTCATAGCGGTAGCGGCTCAGCAGGCGCACGGGCAGCCAGGGATAGAACTCCGCGGCCATATCCGCTACCGAGGTGAACGCCGACTCCAGGATCACCGCCGCAGGCTGCGTGCGGCTTGCGAGGTCCGCGGCAACGGCCGCGCCCAGCGACCGCCCGAAGATTATGATCCTGCTCTCCGGCAGGCCACGGACTTCCCGCAGGTAGTGCCATGCCGCATCCACATCGCGGTAGCTGCCCTTCTCGGACGGGCTGCCCTCGCTTCTGCCGTAACCCCGGTAGTCAAAAATCAGCACCTGCAGACCCAGCGCGTGCTGCAGTCGAATCGAATCCAGCCGGTGGGAAATATTACCGGCGTTGCCGTGGCAGAACAGCAAGGTGGCGCGGGGGTTCCCGGCCGGGATGAACCAGGCATGCAGCTGCACGCCGTCGCGGGTCCGCAGCGTGACATCCTCGTATGCCAGCCCGACAGCCGCCGGTGTCGATTCCAGTTCGCGTCCCGGCATGTCGGGGTAGTACAGCAGCCGCGGCTGCATGATGAAAAGATACAGCGCAACAGCGCCATAGCCCACGGCCGCCAGGAGCAGCAAGTACACCAGGTTCTGCAGCGTCATAATGTGCAAGGATTTGTTGCAACGGCATTCATCATACACCAGCCAGGGACAGGGCCTGCGCCAGCCGCATTTGAAACCAGGGAACCCCGGTTTGCTCCGCCATCCTGTGCGAACGCAATGACGAGGAAACAGTCATTACTCAGAGTCTGGTTAAGCAGAGATTCAATGGCGAAGCAGGGAGCGCAGAACGAAAATGCCATGTACACGGATTCGCCCGGGTAACCGTATAATCGCGCCATGCTGTCATACCTCGTCCAGCGCCTGGCCGGCGCACTGCTGGTAACCTTCGGCGTGGTCAGTATCGTGTTCCTGCTGATCCACCTCATCCCGGGCGACCCGGTGGAAATCATGCTGGGCGAGTCGGCTGCAGCTGCCGACCGCGTGGCCCTGCGGGCCAGCCTGGGACTGGACCAGCCGCTCGCGGTGCAGTTCCTGAACTATCTCGGCGGACTGCTGCAGCTTGACCTCGGAACCTCCATCCACCTGCGCAGGCCGGTGACCGACCTGCTGCTGGAGCGATTGCCTGCCACCGGGCTGCTGGCTGCGGTCAGCCTGGTGGTCGCGCTGCTGCTGGCGCTGCCGCTCGGCATCCTGGCCGCGGTGCGCCGGGATACACCATGGGACAGCGGTGCCATGGGCTTCTCCATGCTGGGAGTTTCCATTCCGAATTTCTGGCTGGGTCCGCTGCTGATCCTGGTGTTCTCGCTGTGGCTGGGCTGGTTTCCGGTCAGCGGCCGCAACGGTGCGGCCTCGGTGGTGCTGCCAGCACTGACGCTCGGGACCGGGCTGGCCGCAGTGCTGTCGCGCATGGTGCGCAGCAGCATGCTGGAAGTGCTGGGCGAGGACTACATCCGCACGGCACGGGCCAAGGGGCTGCCCGGTCAGCGGGTGGTCCTGCACCATGCCCTGCGCAACGCGCTGCTGCCGGTGATCACCCTGCTGGGACTGCAGCTCGGCGCGCTGCTGGCCGGCGCGGTGATCACCGAGACCGTGTTTTCCTGGCCCGGCATCGGGCTGCTCACCATCGAGGCGATCCAGTCACGCGACTACCCGGTGGTGCAGGCCTGTGTGCTGCTGATCAGCCTGAGCTATGTCGTCGTGAACCTGCTGACCGACCTGGCCTACGCGCAGGTCGACCCGCGCATCCGCCTGGGCGGTGCCCACTGATGCGCCTCTGGCTGCCGGCCGGCATCCTGCTCGCATGGCTCGGCATGGCGCTGGGCGCGCAGTTGCTGCCGCTGTCGCCGAACACGATCGACCTGCCGCAGATTCTGGCCGGGCCGGACGCGGGCACCTGGCTGGGGCACGACGACCTCGGCCGGCAGATCGTGGACCGACTGGTCATCGGCGCCCGGACCTCGCTGCTGGTGTCCGTCTGGGTGGTTGGCCTGTCGCTGCTGGCCGGGACCCTGCTCGGCACCGCGACCGCCTATCACGGCGGCTGGTGGGACAGGCTGGCCGTGCAACTGGTGGATATCTTCCTCGCCTTTCCGGGCATTCTGCTGGCCATCGCGCTGGCGGGCCTGCTGGGACCGGGCATCGACAACGTGGTCATTGCGCTCACCACGGTGGGCTGGGTAGGCTATGCGCGCCTGTCGCGCGCGCAGGTGCTGTCGCTGAAGCACCGCGAGCACGTCCAGGCAGCCGTATCCCTGGGCAGCAGTCGCTGGTGTATCATGCGCAAACACCTGCTGCCGCTGATGGCTGCACCGCTGATCGTGGAGGCGACCTTCGGCGTCGCGGCCGTGGTCATTGCCGAGGCGGGCCTGTCCTTCCTCGGCCTCGGGGTACAGCCGCCACAGGCCTCGTGGGGAGCGATGATCCGCGACGGCACCCGCTACATGCTGGTCGCACCGCACATGGTGCTGGCACCGGGCGTGGCGATCTTCGCCGTGGTGCTGTCGATCAACCTGCTGGGCGACAGGCTGCGCGACAAACTGGATAAAAAAATGACTGCAACGCCAGGAAATCCACCATGACACTCGGACCCCTGATGGTCGATATCGCGGGCTACGAACTCGATTCGGAGGACCGCGAACTGCTGCGCCACCCGGCCGTGGGCGGCATCATCCTGTTTACCCGCAACTACGGCGATGCCGAACAGGTCAGCGCACTCATCGAAGCCATCCATCGGCTGCGCGACCCGCACCTGCTGGTGGCCGTCGACCAGGAAGGCGGGCGGGTGCAGCGCTTTCGCGACGGCTTCACGCGGCTGCCGCCGCCCGGCTGTCTCGGCAGGGTCCATGACCACGACCGCAAGCGCGCCCTGCACCTGGCCGAGGTGACAGGCTGGCTGATGGCGGCGGAGATGCGCGCGGTCGGTGTCGACATCAGCTTCGCACCGGTGCTGGACCTGGACTACGGCGTGTCCACCGTGATCGGCAACCGCGCCCTGCACCAGCGTCCCGAGGGCGTGGCCGCACTGGCCCAGGCCTACCAGCGGGGCATGCACGAGGCCGGCATGGCAGCCACCGGCAAGCACTTTCCCGGGCACGGTGCAGTCGTCGCCGACTCCCACCTGGAACTGCCGGTCGATGAACGTCCCTACGAGGACATCGCACAGTGGGACCTGGTACCGTTCGAGCGCATGATTCACGCCGGGCTGGCCGCCGTCATGATGGCGCACGTAATCTACTCAAATGTCGATCCCAACGCCGCGGGCTTCTCGCCGTTCTGGATTCGCGAGGTGCTGCGCCACCGCCTGGAGTTCCAGGGCGTGGTCTTCAGCGATGATCTGAGCATGGCAGCCGCGGCCTGTGCCGGCGGCCACGAGGATCGCGCACGCACCGCCATGGAGGCGGGCTGCGACATGGTGCTGGTCTGCAACCAGCGCGAACCCGCGGCAGCGGTCGCCGACGTCCTGCTGGATTACATCAACCCCGTCACCCATTCCCGGCTGGTGCGCATGCACGGTCATCCGACGCGGGAATTGAAGACACTGAGGTCCGACCCGCGCTGGGAGCAGGCGGTCGCGGCGGTGCAGGGCTACGAGGAAATGCCGGAACTGGACCTGGGCTGATGGCGGGGCCCGGCAAAACAGAACTGCAGCATGTCCTGGAGGACGCGCAGCTGCTGCATGATGCGGAGGCGGTACGCCAGGCACTGGACCGCATGGCGGCTACCATCACCACGGAACTGGCGAACACCAACCCGCTGGTGCTCTGCGTGCTGACCGGCGGCATCATCCCGGCCGGCCACCTGTTTACCCGGCTCACCTTCCCGCTGGAGATCGACTACCTGCACGCCACCCGTTACCGCGGGGCCACGAAGGGCGAACACGTGCAATGGGTCTGCCGGCCGGGGAGCAACCTGGATGGCCGCACGGTGCTGATCGTCGATGACATCCTCGATGAAGGCCACACCCTGGCGGACATACTGGAGTTCTGCAACGCCGCCGGCGCCCTGCAGACATACAGCGCCGTGCTGGTGGAAAAACACCACAAACGCCGCGCAGATGCCATCACTGCCGACTTCGTCGGCCTGCACGTCGAGGACCGCTACGTCTTCGGCTTCGGCATGGACTACAAGGGGCACTTCCGCAACCTCGACGGGATCTATGCAGTGAGGGAAGTAAAATAGGGGTCAGAGAAGAATGGCGCTTACTTAAAGCCTGATCCTGGTAAATGGCCACGGAAGACACGGATGCACTCATGGAATATTCCGTGTTTTTCCGTGGATTCCGTGGCCAATGATTTATTTACAAGGGAGATTTACCTTAAGTAAGCGCCATTCTTCTCTGCCCCCGGTTTTCTATCTTTTGTGTTCCTTGAAAAAGTCCCAGATAACTTCCGCGGCGATGATGTCATTGTTCTTCCTGCCCAGGAGCAGCGGTCTATCCGGGATATTCCCCCCTGGAAAGGAATGGCCGCCGCCGGTAATGGTATAGAGAATCACCTCCGAGCTGTTCAGGCAGTTGCCATAGCTTGTCACCTCGACACTTGAGCCATCGTCGAGGTCCGTGTCGGCCAGCAATTCAAGCTTCGGGGCAGGGCTGCATTGATTGTGTTGTACCCAGAACGACACGCTGTCTGCGGTGGATACGACCTCACCCATTTTTTTCCCCAGAAAGCCGACTGCCCCGCCATTCCATGGCATCAGGGGGTCTGCTGTTCCGTTCATCAGCAGAACCGGGAGCGGCGATTCCGGCGTGCACGTCCCGATGATGTTTTCCGGTATATTGGCAATGACCGGCGCAATCGCCGCGAGTTTGTCGCTGATCTCGCAGCCGAGCCTGAATGTCATCATGCCGCCATTGGACAGTCCCGTCACATAGATCCGGGAAGCATCGCCCCGGTAATCACGGATCACCCGGTCAATCAGGCTGCTGATATAAGCCACATCGTCGACGTCCGTGTTATCACGCGCCTTTCTGAAAGTCTTGCCACGGCCGTCATTCCACTGGGCATCCACCCCGTTCGGATAGACCACAATAATGCCTTCCCGGTCCGCAATTTTGTTGTAACCCGTTCTGCCGGCCACCTCATCGCCGTCAGCCCTGCCTCCGCCATGCAGCACGAATACGACAGGCAGCCTGGAAGCCGCGTTGTAGTCGGGTGGCAGATGCAGATAATAGCTGCGCTCCTGGCCTTCGAACTGTAGTGTTTGCAGGCTCAGGCCAGCGTCTTCCGGATGATTCAACCGCTGTTTATGGACACAGGCGGCCATTGAAAACGGCAGTATTACAGCCAGGAATGCACTGGTTAAAATTCGGGAAACAGTCTTCATCACTTGTCTTTCCTGGCTGTGTCAGCCAGGGAATCAATGCGCCGGATCACTTGATTTCGTGCCGGATCGCGATACCGTACCAGACATTCGCACCGCAGGGCTGCATTTATCTCCACCGGGGGACGCCTGCAGGTGAATCCGGCAAGTCAATGAACGCTCACCCGAACACGATGAGGGTCTCAAACCATGCACTCAAACCACTTCGCTGTCATCGGCGGCACCGGCCTGACCCGGCTGCGGGACCTGGAAACCCTGCGGCGCGCAACGCTGCAGACGCCCTATGGAGAACCATCGGCCCCGCTTGCAATCGGTTCGCTGTACGGCAGGGAGGTGGTGTTCCTGGCACGCCACGGTGACGGGCACAGCATACCGCCGCACCGGGTGAATTACCGCGCCAACCTGTGGGCGCTCAGGCACCTCGGTGTCAGCCGGGTGATTTCGGTATGCGCGGTGGGCGGTATCTCGCAGGATGCCGGCCCCGGGGTGATCCTGATCCCCGACCAGATCATCGACTACACCTGGTCGCGCGCGCATACCCTGTTCGAGGATGATCTCGACGCGGTCACGCATATCGACTTCACCGAACCCTACTGCGAGGAGCTGCGGCAGGAGTTGCTGGCTGCGGCGGGCAGGGCGGGTATCGACGTCCTCGACAGGGGCACCTACGGCGCCACCCAGGGGCCGCGCCTGGAAACGGCCGCCGAGATCGACCGCATGGAGCGGGACGGCTGTCATATCGTGGGCATGACGGGCATGCCGGAGGCCTCGCTCGCGCGGGAGCTGGGGCTGTGCTACGCCGCCTGTGCGGTGTCCGCGAATGCCGCAGCGGGCCGCGGACCTGGTGCGATCACCATGGAGGCGATCGAGGCCGTGCTGGCAGAGGGTATGGAACGGGTGACGCGGATACTGGAGCAGGTCATCGGCGGCGCGCACTGAAATCCGTATTGCCCGAAACCGTTGCAGGTTGGATTGAACCTGAAAAGCCCAATGTGTGTTTTACCGCCGCCCCCGGGATACCGGGTTTCACGCTGTTCCGCCCAAGCTGCGTGTTGCGTGCTGTCATCCCCGGATTTCGCTGCGCTGCATCCAGGCTACTGGCTGCGAAATCCAGCCTCCGGGATGCCCGAAAAGGGCAATCCGGGAACAACCTCAGCGGGTCAGCTGGTCGTCGTCCGGCCCGGGTCCCGATATCGGGATATCTGCGGCCTCGGGCTCTGCATCCGTCGCGTCAGGCTCCGGCTCGGGCTCGTCTTCCGGTGCATCGTAGGGGGTCACGGTCGCAATCATGCCGAAGCGCGGATGGTCGAAATAATGCAGTTCCCGGCTGCGCATGCGGCGATTCTCGTGCAGGCGATAGGCCGGCTTACCGACCGTCTCAGCAGAATACCGGGCCGGAGACGTACTGCCCTCAGTTGTCAGCTGCAGGTCGACGTCGAGATGCAGGTAACGCTCGCGCACCAGGGTCACGCTGCCCTGGAGGCTGTAGTTGCCGCTGTCAACACGGGTATTTATCGGGTAGGCAATGGCATGTCCGGCGTCGTAGCCGACCTGCCGCCAGGCGCGGTGTAACAGCACCGTGTAGCCGCTCGAATTCCGCAGACCGCCGCGAATGGCATCCAGCTGGTAGTCGGAAGCAGACAGCTCGGTAAACTCATCCTGTGAGAAAACCCGCGTCGGCTGCAGGTCGCCGGCAGCCTGTGTCGGCCATTGTTCGCCGGCATCCGAATTCACCTTGTTGCGGAAGATGATGATTTCGACATCGTAGACCGGGGGAGCGGCAAGCGTCACCCCGGTGGAAACTGCCAGCAGCAGCGCGGCAATGACCGTCCCTGTCTTTGCCAGCAGAACCGGGCGTTTCCCGGATCCCCGGCGGGATGCCGGTTTCACCACCGGCATTACAGGATTAAATGAAACTTTCATGCTGGTTACGGAATTTACCATGTGTGAGGTTCGGAAACAGGTTTGCAGGCATTATTGCAGTGATTGGATCGATTCGTTTGAACGTCGTCTTGACCTTTCCCTAGTTGCCGCTCGGGTCGACGTCCTGTCCCGCCAGCAGGGCAAGCAGTTTCCGGACAACTTCAAAGCGTGCCGCTTCCGACGGGAACTCCCCGAACAGGCGCAGCTTGTCGCCACCCTCGAAGCGGTACTGCCGCGGGCGCGTCTGGACCAGACTGATCAGCCTGCCGGTGTCGATATCCGGCGCATCGCCGAAGAGTATACGGCCTTCACTGGCCCCGATCTCGATTTTTCTGATTCCCAGCGGGGCGGCATCCAGCTTGAGCGCGGCGATACCGAACAGGTTTTTCGCGGGCTCCGGCAGCAGGCCGAAGCGGTCGATCAGCTCG
>Ga0210101_1000183_pt1 | contig 22925 bp, 17 predicted proteins | sample Muzzi_PWC_D1_FD_185534 | JGI IMG/M metagenome (GOLD analysis project Ga0210101, IMG submission 185534) | Wetland microbial communities from San Francisco Bay, California, USA, that impact long-term carbon sequestration - Muzzi_PWC_D1 (SPAdes) | ecosystem: Environmental > Aquatic > Marine >... | reverse complement strand
CGGCTGCGGCTGCCGGCCACCGTCTTGCACGGCGACAGCGACCCGTTGATCCGCCCCGCCGCCGCCCGCGCCACCGCCCGCGCGATCCGCGACTCGCACCTGCGCATCTTCCCCGGTATGGGCCACGACCTGCCGCCCGCGCTCTGGCCCGAATTCGTCGAGGAGATAGCGGCGACCGCAGCTCGCGCCGGCGACCGGGTGACCTCGTTCAGCGCTTAGGCCCGACGAACTCGTCGAGCCGGGCGACATCGTCCTTGCGCGAGACGTAGATCGAGACCGCTGCCGCCTCGTTCGTCGGAAACGACGCGGTCCAGCGCAGCCCGAGGCAGTCGCAGGCTGAGCAGAAGATGCTTGTGATGTCAGTCGAGACGTTGCTGAAGACGTATCGGGGTTGCGTCCAACCACCGGTTCCGGTGCTGTAGGAGCGGCAGCCGTCGGACTGAATCAAACCCTTGATGAGCCGATCTGGCCAGCGCCCAGCAAGTTCTTGCTGCCACCGTGCGAGGTAGATGGGCCGATCGTGCTTTTTACCCGAGCCGTGCTGCGGGAATAAGCACGGCCAAGTCTTTGAGTAGGCAGATACCTCGTAGCAGTTGCAGGGCCGCAGCTGGCGGCTCACGCGATTTTGCGGCACGACGCTCCGGATGGCCGCTTCACAATCGCGAACTATGCCTGGGTACTTTACGTCGAGCGTGATCCTCAAGCGAAACACGCCGCGCCGGTGGGTCGCGATCGATCCGTCGCCGAGGTACAGGCCGAGAAGGTGCACATAGTCGTCACCCAGTCGCGCGAACTCATGCTGACTGCCCCCGCAGCGCCCACACGCTCTCCGATCAGAAGGCTTTCCAGACAGATCTCGCGGGCGATAAGAGCGGGGCAGGCGCCCGCTGACCCATTCGCGGATCGTCGGCCGAGAGACACCGGTTTGGCGGGCGATCTCGCAGTTGTTGAGGCCCCTATCGTGCAACTTCAGCGCATCGGCAACCGTCTTCGCGGGGTGCATCAGTTTATGCGGGCGGAGGGAATCGAACCCACACGCGCTTTCGCGCCACCGGTTCTGAGCCGATGCTGTCTACCAGTTCCAGCACGCCCGCTAGGGCCGCAAAATCTATCGGTTGCCGACTCCGGAAGGGTTCCTCTCTGACACGAACACACGTTCGCAACAGTAGCCGAGCCCTCGGATGGAACCCAGGAGACGACACCGCCGCCCCCTATCGCTAAAATGCCTCGCCCACGCCGCTATCGTCTAGGGGACTAGGACGCCGGATTCTCAGTCCGGAAACCGGGGTTCGAATCCCCGTAGCGGTATCAGACAAAAGCCCCGCAAAAGCGGGGTTTTGTGTTGGCCGGGAACGCCACGATCCTCGCTCTTTGTCCCAAAGTTTGTCCCGAAGCCATGCTAGAAAGGCTGGGACAAAGTTTGGCGAGCGGGGCAAATCGTGTCCGCTCCGGACATGGGAGTGAGATGGCACGGCAGGCGAGCAGGGCAATCAGCGGCCACGTCTTCAAGCGCGAGGGCAAGCGCGGCGAGGTCTGGTATGCCAAGTACCGCCTGCCGGACGGGCGTCAGGTGCAGACGCGGGTGGGCCCGCACTGGCCCGATCGCAAGCAGGCGCCGCCCGCCGGCAGCTACACGAAGGCGAGCGCGCGGGCCTGGCTGGATGACACGCTCGCCAAGGCCCGCCGGGGCGAGCTGCCGGGGATGGTCCGCACCGGCGCGACCTTCGCCGCCGCCTGCGACGACTGGCTCGTCTACAAGCGCGACCGCAAGATCAAGCTCTCGACCCAGATCGACTACGAGCACATGGTCGACCGGATGAAGAAGGTCTTCGGCCAGAAGTTCGGGGCGAAGCTCCGCCTGGAGGAGGTGACCGAGGAGACGGTCGAGGGCTTCCGCGACGCCCTGGTCGAGGAAGGGCTCTCGGACCGGACCGTCAACAAGTACCTGACGGTGCTGCACGGCATCTTTGTCTGGGCGCGCCGCCGCTACAAGCTGCCCGCGAACCCGGTCGCCGGCGTCGAGCGCCGCCCGAACGCGAAGCGCGGCAACATCGACGTCTTCTCGCGCGAGGAGGTCCTGGCGCTGGTCCGCGTCGCCGCCTCCGAGCAGGACGGCACGATCTACCTCACGGCCGCCTTCACCGGTCTCCGCCTCGGCGAGCTGCTCGCCCTGCGCTGGCGCGACGTGGACTTCGCCAACAGCGCCGTCCACGTCCGCCAGAGCTTCACCAACGGCCGCGTCGACACGCCCAAGAGCGGCCAGGAGCGCACCGTGCCGATGGCCGACGAGGTCGCGAAGGCCCTCGCCAAACTGAGCAAACGGGAGAGCCATGCGACCGACGACGACCTCGTCTTCTGCGGCACCCAGGGCGGCCACCTCGCCGGCCACAAGCTCCGCGACCGCTACAAGGCCGCGCTGAAGAAAGCCGGCCTCCGCTCGCTCCGCTTCCACGACCTCCGCCACGTCTTCGGTTCCCACGCAATCCGCACCGCCGACTCGCGCGAGGTCATGGAGTGGATGGGCCACCAAGACCTCGCCACCACCCAGCGCTACCTCCAGTTCAAGCCCCGCCAAGACGCAGCTCGGCGGATCTCGGCGGCGTTCCGGGGCAGCGACGTATCCGAGTTGGCAACAACCGGCTAAAGCCGGACGCTGCGAATGTTTCCTGCGTCACAAAGCCGCAAATTGCGGATGGTCAGCACTAGTTTTTCCGTTGGGTGCCTGACTACGTTGCATGGTTGCACTGTCGGCTGATCCGCTCGGCTTCCTGCCCAATTAGTTCCTCTGACGAGGTGGAAGTTGCTGAAGAAGATTCACATTGAGAATTACCGGGTCTTCAAGACCTTCGACCTCGATTTCCGCGATGGGCTCAATGTCTTGGTTGGGGACAACGATTCCGGCAAGACAACTGTGCTGGAGGCGGTCCACCTGGCACTCACCTCCCGGCTGCGTGGGCGGCTGATCGCCCACGACCTCTCTCCGCATTTGGTCAACCAGGTCGCCGCGAGGCGCTACCTCGATGCTGTCCATGGCGGCGCCACGGAGCCGCCGCCGGAGATCATCATCGACCTCTATCTTGAGGAGCGCGAGGAGACGGCGTTTCTCAAGGGCACCAACAACACCGCGATGGAGAACGCCTGTGGCCTGCGGGTAAAGATGTCCTTCTCGGAGGACTTCTCGGAGGAGTACCAGCGCCTGCTTGAAAAACCGCAAGAGATCCGCCTCGTCCCCACCGAGTACTACCGCCTCGAGTGGCGTAGTTTCGCCAATAACGCCGTCACGGCACGCAGTGTCCCGATTTCGCTCTCCTACATCGACGCCTCTTCGATCCGCCTGCAGAGCGGCGCCGACCGCTACGTCGAGCAGATCATCAACCAGCAGCTCAATCCAGCAGAGCGCGCTGAGCTCGCTCGTGCCTACCGCACCCTGCGCGAGAGCTTTGCCGACGACGATGCAATCGAGGCGATCAACACCAGGCTGAGCGAATCACAGGACGACCTCACCGACAAGGAGCTCTCGCTCTCGGTCGACGTATCCCAGAAGGCCTCCTGGGAGAGCAATCTCGTCCCCCACCTCGATGATCTTCCCTTCCAGTACATCGGCAGCGGCGACCAGGCGGCGCTAAAGATTCTGCTCGCGCTTCAGCACAGCGCCGATCGCTGCCATCTGGTCCTGATAGAGGAGCCCGAGAACCACCAATCCCCGACCTCACTGGGCAGCCTGATCAAGAAGGTTGCTGAGCACTGTGAGGACATGCAGGTGGTGGCGACTACGCACAGCTCCTTCGTCCTCAACAAGCTTGGTCTTGATCGTCTGATCCTGATCGGCCGCGACGCAGGGCTGCCTATCACCGGCCTGCCAGCCGAGACCCTCGACTACTTCAAGAAGTTGCCTGGCTACGAGACCCTTCGGGCAGTGCTGGCCAAGCGCGTGATCCTGGTCGAGGGCCCATCTGACGAGCTGGTCGTCCAACGCGCTTACCTCGACGCCCACGGCTGTATGCCGAGTGAGGACGGGGTAGCAGTCCTGACCTGCGGGCTTTCCTTTAAGCGCTTCCTGAGTATCACTAAGCCACTCGGCATTCCCACCGCCGTCGTGACCGACAACGACGGGAGGGATCCGCAGGAGCTTCGGGACAAATACGAAGCTCTGGGAGCAACAACGGTTCATATCGGCGAGCTCGACGGTGGCGTGACCCTCGAGCCCCAGATCGTTTCGGCAAACGAACTCGCGACTCTGAACGATCTGTTCGGAACAAACCACGCTGACGGGGACGCCTTGTGCGCATACATGAAGGACAACAAGACGATCTGTGCGCTGGCGATTTTTGAGGCGGAGAACGGCTGCAAGCTACCTGCCTATCTCGCTGATGCCGTCGCCAAATAGGGCGATCATCGCTGCCGCCGGCGCCCGCAAGACGCAGATGGTCGTCGATGGAGCGCTTTCAGATCCCGAGCGCCGGGTCCTCGTCAGTACCTATACCAACGACAACCTTGACCGGATTCGTCGTCGCCTGGGCAATGAGGCTGGAGTCGTTCCCGCCAATGTCGAGGTGATGCCTTGGATGACCCTCCTGCTGCGCGAAGGGGCTAACCCCTATCAGAGCACCGTCTTCGGTGAACCCGGTCTGATCGAAGGCGTCAACTTCGACCATGGCACACCGCGCTATGCCAAGCGCGGAACGCGTCGTTACTACCTCGATCACAGCAGAAACGTCTACGGCGACGTCCTCTCTGATCTCGCCTGTCGGGCCAATGAAGACTCCGGCGGTGAGGTGATCCGGCGGCTGGAGGCGATCTATGATCACATCTACATCGACGAGGTTCAGGATCTGGTTGGCTGGGACCTAGAGTTTCTCGACCTCCTTTTTCGCTCGCAGATCGGTGTCACTGTCGTCGGCGACCCGCGTCAGCACATCCTTTTCACCAACCGCCGATCCAAGAACAAGAAATACCGTGGCTCCGAGATCGCCGAGTGGATCGCTGAGCGAACATCTCTCTGCGAGGTCGAGATCCGCGCAGACAGCTTTCGCTGCAACCAGCCCCTCTGCGACTTCGCCAGCGGCCTCTTTCCGCAGATGGAGGCAATGCAATCGATCGAGAACGTTCTCAGCGGCCATGACGGAATCTTTGAGATCGCCGAAGACGAGGTGGCCGACTACATCGAGCGGTATCGGCCATTGGTCCTCCGCCACAACAAGAAAAGCAAGACACTTGGTAACGCCGCGATCAACATCGGCCTGGCAAAGGGCAGCACCTGGGACCGCGTGTTGATCTTTCCAACCAAGCCGATGCGCGAGTACCTGGCGCACCAAGACCCGACCAAGCTGAAAGCCCCAGAGCGCCTCTACGTCGCCGTGACTCGGGCGCGCTACAGCGCGGCCTTTGTTGTTTAGGAGGGTCTTGCGTGGATCGGGGGCGCGGTACCGAGTTCCTCTATCGGGCGGTAGCCGCCTTCGGCGACTCTGGATCGGTCCTTTAGATGAAGAATCGACGACCCGCCGAGACCGGGAGGATCAGCAATCTCACGCCGATCCGCGCTCTAGGCTTGCTCGTCCGATGAGATCTGACCGGAGGGGGGGGGGATGAGCGTGCGGCTGGAGTGGGACGGGAAGCCGACTGAGGTCGAGCGGCTCAGTCTGCCGTTCCAGACGGTCGAGACGATCAACCAGTCACGGGCGACGCGCGACCGCGACAGCGAATCGCTGCTGGCTGGCCAGGGCAGCGATTCGGATCGTCCCCCCAATCAGCTGATCTGGGGCGACAACAAGCTGGTGATGAGCAGCTTGCTCAAGGACTACGCCGGCAAGATCGACCTGATCTATATCGACCCGCCGTTCGACACCGGTGCGGATTTCTCCTACCGAATTGAGGTCGGAGACGAGTCCGTGGAGAAGCGGCCGTCGATCCTTGAGGAGCACGCCTACCGCGACACCTGGGGGCATGGCCGGGGCTCGTACCTGACGATGCTCTACGAGCGGCTGATGCTGATGTACGAGCTGCTAGCCGATACCGGCTCGCTATTCGTTCACCTTGACTGGCATCAGGGGCACTACGTGAAAGTTCTGCTCGATGAGATCTTTGGAGCTGATCGGTTCCTCAACGAGATCGTCTGGTGGTACTACAACAAGTACCAGGGAAATATTCAGCGCTTCGCGTCCAACCATGATGTGGTGTTCTGGTACTCGAAGTCGGCCAGCTACACCTTCAATCGTCAGCGGGAGCCTCGTGACAAACCGATTCAGCAGATCAAACGAGTCTGGGACAAGGAGAAGCAGGCGATTGTCAATGCCAAGGATCCCAAGACTGGGAAGGTCTTGTATCAGGAGAGCACCGAACGCACGGTCGACGACGTGTGGCGACTTTCGATGCTCCAACCTGCTGACAAAACCGAGAACGTTCGGTACGAGACGCAAAAGCCACGGACCCTCGCAAGGCGAATCGTCGAGGCCGCATCAAACGAAGGCGATCTCATCGCCGATTTCTTCTGTGGCTCAGGGACGGCCGCTGTTGTCGCGGAGGAAACCGATCGACGGTGGGTCTGCTCGGACCTCGGCCGCTTCGCGATCCACACCACGCGGAAGCGGCTACTCAGTATCTCGGACTGCAAGCCGTTCGAGATCAAGAACCTCGGCGCATACGAGCGGCAGCGTTGGCAGCGGGAGTCTGGCAACGGGCGACTCACCGACTACCTGGACACCATTCTCTCCTTCTACAAGGCGGAGCCGGTAGAGGGCTTCACGAACCTGCACGGTCAGAAGGCCGGCCGGATGATCCATGTGGGCGCCACCGATGCGCCGGTGACGATCGACGAGCTCGAGGAAGTGATGGACGAGATGGCCGACGACGGGATCGAGTCCTGCGACGTGCTCGGCTGGGAGTGGGAGATGGGGCTGCACGACACGATCGGCGAGACGGCGCGGCGTCGGGGCCTCGACCTGCGCCCGTTGCAGATTCCCCGCGAGATCATCGAGCCGGGTGTCCGCGACGCGGACGCGGTGCGGTTCTTCGAGCTGGCCCACGTCGACCTCGACGTGAAGCGCAGCAAGCGCGAGGTCTCGGTGGTGCTGAAGGACTTCGCGATCCCGAGCGAGGAGCTGATCCCAGCCCAGGTTCGGGATCGGATCGAGAGCTGGTCGGACCTGATCGACTACTGGTCGGTCGACTTCGACTACACCGACGACACCTTCTACAACCAGTGGCAGGCGTATCGGACTAGGGAGGAGCCGAAGCTGGCCCGGGAGAGCGACCCGCACGAGTACGAGCAGGCAGGCCGGCACACGATCGTGGTCAAGATCATCGACATCTTCGGCAACGACACGACGAAGCTGGCCGAGGTCACCGTCAAGTGAGCGACGGCGCCGCGACTCCGGGCGCCGAGCCAGATCCCTACGGGGCCCGCAGCCGGCGCAGGCCAAGCGAGGGAACCCATCTCGTCGATGGGGTTCGCGCTGCGGTTGATGCCTGGCGGGCCAACGGCTATCCGGGGGCGAGCGAGACCACCCGGCGCTTGCTCCGCTTCTGGTTCGAGGAAGACCACCGGCGCCCGACCGGGGAGCCGTTCCAGTTCTTCTTCTGCCAGCGCGAGGCGGTCGAGACGTTCATCTACCTCTCCGAGATCAAGCGCGCCGGCTCGTTCTCCGACTTGATCGAGTACGCGCAGGCGCCGCTCATGATCGACCCTGCGGAGACCAAGCGCCAGCGGCTGGCGATGAAGATGGCGACCGGGTCCGGCAAGACGATGGCGATGAGCCTCTGCATCGCCTGGTCCTACTTTCATGCCCGCCGCGAGGCGGACTCGCCGATGGCGACGAGCTTCCTGGTCATCGCGCCCAACGTGATCGTCTTCGAGCGGCTGAAGAGCGACTTCGGAGACGCCGCCACGTTCCGCCGCGATCCGCTGGTCCCGCCGGAGTGGGAGGAGGACTTCCAGCTGACCGTCGTGCTGCAGGACGAGCTGGCGCCGATCACGACGCCGGGCGCGCTGTTCCTGACCAACGTGCAGCGGCTCTACGAGCCGCCGAAGCGCAAGAAGGACACTGATCCCAACCCGGTCGAGGCGATGGTCGGCCCCCGTGTCAGCGATGGAGCCGGTAGCTCAGCCGAGGAGCTCTTCCAGCGGATCGCGAGCCGGGGGCGGGTGATGGTCGTCAACGACGAGGCCCACCACGTCTGGTCCGAGAAGCTGAAGTGGAACCAGTCGATCGAGAGGCTCCACGAGACGCTGGAAGAGATGACATCTGACGACGCGGGGGCCGGCGTGGTCGCCCAACTCGACTTCTCCGCAACCCCGAAGGACCAGAAAGGCCGGGCGTTCCGGCACGTCGTCGTCGACTACCCGCTCGCGGAGGCCGTGGATGACGGCATCGTCAAGACTCCGGTGATCGGTGAGCTGCACGGCGCTGAGCCGGAGCTGGGCGACTCCGCCGTGCAGCGCTACCGGCGCTGGATCGACGCCGCGGTTGGTCGCTGGCGCAAGTTCGACGACGACCTCGCGCCGTCGGGCAGGCGTCCGGTCCTGTTCGTGATGTGCGAGAACACGCAGGCCGCCGACGAGGTCGGCGACTACCTTCGCCAGCTTCCCGACTTCGCCGGCGACAAGCTGCTGGTCATCCACACGAACCGCTCCGGCGAGATCACCAAGGCCGACCTCGATGTCGCCCGCCGGGCGGCCCGCGACATCGACGGCGACGAGAGCCCGGTGCGCTGCATCGTCAGCGTCCTGATGCTGCGCGAGGGGTGGGACGTGCGCAACGTCAGCGTGATCGTGACCCTGCGCAGCTTGACTGCGAAAGCGAAGATCCTGCCCGAGCAGGCGCTCGGCCGCGGGTTGCGGCGAATGACCCCACCCGGCTCGGGTTTCGACGAGCGGGTGGTCGTGATCGAGCACGAGGCGTTCCGCGACCTCTGGAACAAGGAGCTCGACGGCGGCCTGGTCGTCGAGCGCGAAGAGGTCGAGAAGATCGGGGCCAACGCGGTCGCGATCTATCCGGACGAGGGCAAGAGGCGCTTCGAGATCTCGATTCCCATTTTGACCCGCTCGCTGAGCCTTCATGAGCTTCCCTTCGAGCAGCTCGATCTCGACTCGATCTCGCCGCCTCCGACGCGGCTCGAGGTGCCCCAGGTTGAGCCCGACGAGTACATCAAGTACCGGGGCAGGCACCTGATCGACAAGGGCATCGTCGAGGAGCACGAATTCCTTGTGCCCTACGCCGAGGACTCGGCCGGGGTTATCGCCTACTTCACCAAGCGGGTCTGCGAGGCGGGCGGTGTCGAGAAGCTCTCAGGCGCATTTGCGGCGCTGGCGCCGCTTGTCCGCGGTTACCTGGAGTCGCGGGTCTTCGAGCAGCCCGTGGAGCTCGACGACAAGGTCGTCCTGCGCCGGCTGGCCGAGAACGACGCCCAGGAGCTGGTCAAGCAGGCGTTCGCCGACGCGATCCGCTCGCTGCGCCTCACCGAGCGGGAGGCGACGATCACCGAGACGGCGATTCGGATGACCGAGACCCCGCCGTTCTCCTGGTCGCGGGACACGGTCGAGTGCGAGCGCACGGTGTTCAACCTGACGGCGGTCGACAACGATCTGGAGCGGCGCTTCGCGTTGTTCCTCGACCGGGCCGGCGATGTAGCGGCCTTCGCCAAGCTGCCAGTCTTCGGTCGCTTCGCTCTGGAGTACATCGCCGAGAATGGGGCGCTGCGCAACTACTACCCCGACTTCGTTGTGCGGCTCTCTGACGACTCCTGTCTGCTGGTCGAGACCAAGGGCCTACGTGATCCGGACGTGCCGTTCAAAGACAAGCGGGCGCGGCGCTGGTGTCGGGACGCGACCCGACTCACCGGTCGCCAGTGGACATATGTGCGGATCGATCAAGACGCCTTTGACGTCTTTACAGGAGAGAGTGTCGAGGCTTTGTGCCGATTTGCAAAAGCCCGGCAAGGACAACCGGATGACGTGGTACAAGATCCCTAATGGCCCAACCGGCAACGCAGATAGACCTCTTCGCTTGGGCTGAGGAGCTCGAGCGCGAGCAGAGTCGGATCGCCAAGGCGAACCGCGCCCGCTCCGAGCGTCGTGGCTTCCTCGTTTTCGCCACTGACCCCGAGGCCGGCCCCGACTCCCCGGATTACCGGCGCGTCTACGCGACCGAGGAGAAGACTCCGGCGCGGGCCATCCGCAAGGTGAGGCCACTGGTCCCCGATCGTCGCCTCCGCGCCTACTTGGCGACGGGCCAGTATCGCCATGAGCTGGCGAATGCCCGCTGGGTGGCGTAGGCCTGCTCCAGCCGAGCTGGCGCTCTCCCGCGCCTAACGACCGGCGCGGTTCTCGTCCACCCACTGCGCGAGGTCGGTGCGGGTGAACCGGAGGCCCCGCCGTCCGATGCGCACATGCGGCAGCCCCCGCGACCGGACCAGCTCGTAGAGCGTGCTCCGCGGCACGTGGAGCAGCTTGGCCGCCTCGCGGGCGTCAAGCAGCGGCTCTGTCAGTAGGCGGGCGTCTGGCATTCGCTCTCCCCCGTATGTCCAAGGGGAGAGCGGTTTGCCTCGCTCTTTCGTGGCGATTTCTGCCGAGCTGCCCTCGTCGAGTTGCACCGGCCTCCGGCTGCCTGAGCCACCTCCAACCGCCAACAGCACCGCCCCTCACGCACGATCACTTTTCAAAGTGGGCGAGGCAAACGGCCCTCGGCGCGGACATACCCGCCGATGCTCTCCATCGGCAAGCTCGGGATCGGCCAGGAGATGTACTACCTGGAGAAGGTCGCCGAAGGCGCTGAGGACTACTACTCCGGCGAGGGCGAGGTCGCAGGGCAATGGGCGGGCGATGCGGCCCATGACCTTGGGATCGACGGGACGGTCGGTGGTGATCAGCTGACGGCGATGCTGACGGGCCGAAACCCGGTGGACGGCACGCCGTTGCTCGGCCGCCAGGGCGTCCCCGACCGAGGACCGGTTCCCGGCTTCGACCTCACCTTCTCGGCTCCGAAGTCGGTGTCGCTCACCTGGGCGCTCGGCGGTGCTGACGCCGCCCAGGCGGTCATGGACGCCCATCACAGCTCCGTGGCCGCCGCCCTCGATTACATGCAGCGCGAGGCCTGCTGGACCCGCCGCGGCGCCGGCGGCGCGGAGTTCGTCGCGGGCTCGGGCTACCTCGCCGCCGCCTTCGACCATCGCTCCTCGCGGGCCGGCGATCCTCAGCTCCATACCCACGTCCTCGTCGCCAACGCGACCCAGGGGCCCGACGGACGCTGGACCCGGCTCTACCACCCAGCGGTCTACGACCACCTGAAAACCGCGGGCTACATCTACGAGGCCAACCTGCGCCACGAGCTGTCCCAGAGCCTCGGGGTCCAGTGGCGCGAGGTCCGCAACGGCATCGCCGAGATCGAGGGCTTCGCCGACTCCCACCTGCGCGAGTTCTCGACCCGACGCGCGCAGATCCTCGAGGCGGCCGGCGGGCCGCAGGCTTCCGGTCGCGCCCGCGAAGTCGCGACCCTGGCGACGCGGGAGGCCAAGGAGCAGGAGGTCTCCGCCGAGACCCAGCACGAGCGCTGGCGGGCGAGGGCCGAGGAGGTTGGCCTCGACCGCGAGGCGATCCGCCGGGCGCTTGAGCCGCAGTGGCGGCCGCGGAGTTGGGAGGAGTCCGCGGCCACCGCCGATCCCCGCACGGTCTCTGCTGGGCAGGTAGACCGTGCGGTGACGGCGGCGGCCTCTCACTTCGACAGGCGCGATGTGATCCAGGCGGTGGCGGGTCTGATGCGCGACGGCGCCCCTGCGGCCGAGGTGGAGCGGATTGCCGAGGAGTTTCTCGGCTCCGAGAAGGTGATCTCGCTCGGCCAGCACGCGAAGGGCGAGCGGTTCACGACGCAGCGGATATGGAACCTTGAGCAAGAAGCGCTCGACGCCGCCGAGCGGATGCGCGGCGCAGAGGTCAGGGGCGCCGGAGAGATGGTCGCCGCGCGGACACTCCATGCCCACCCGACCCTGAAGCCCGACCAGCGCGAGATGGTCAAGCGGTTGCTTGCTGACCCCGAGGGGATCGCGGTCGTGATCGGTGAGGCCGGCGCCGGCAAGAGCTACGCGATCGGGGCCGCGGCAAAGGGATGGTCGGAAGCAGGATGCGAGCTGCGGGTTGCCGCGCCGACCTGGCGGGCGGCCAACGTTCTGCGCGCCGAGGGTCTGGCGGCAACGAGCGTCGCCGGCATCCTCGGCGAGCTGGAGCGCGCCGAGCACGCCGGGGAGCCCCTGTTGGGCCGGCGCTCGGTCCTCCTCATCGACGAGGCCGGGATGGTCGGCTCCGCCGATCTCGCCCGGCTGGTCCACCACGCGGAGCAGGCAAACGCCAAGCTTGTCCTCGTCGGCGATCCCGAGCAGCTCGGCGAGATCGAAGCCGGCGGCCTGTTCCGTGCCCTGGCCGAGCGCACCGAACCGATCCGCCTCGACGAGGTGATCCGCCACGAGCACGAGCTTGACCGCGAGGCGGCGAGGCTGATCCGAGAGGGTGAGGGGGGCGAGGCGCTCGACCTCTACCGCTCCGAAGAGCGGGTGGTCGTCGCCCCCGATGCCCAGTCCCGCCGCGAGGCGATGGTCGCCGAGTGGCACGAGTCCTTCTCGGCGGGTGAGGACGCCGTGATGGTCGCCAAGCAGAACGTCGAGGTTGAGCGGCTGAACGCGATGGCCCGCCAGCTGCGCCGCGAAGCGGGGGAGCTGGGAGCGCAGGAAATCGAGGTCGGCGAGGCGAGCTTCTCCGCCGGAGACCTCGTCATCACCCGCGTCAACGACCGCAGCGCCGACATCTACAACCGCGAGCGCTGGCAGATCGCCGAGGTCGACGCTGGTGAGCGCCGCGTCGTCCTTGAGGGAATCGACCAGCAGCGCAGCGTGGAGATCAGCGCCGACTACCTGGCTCGCACCAACCCTCATTCAGATGCCCCCGCGTTGCAGCACGCCTACGCGATCACGACCTACTCGGCGCAGGGCACGACCGTGGACCGCGCCTTCGTCGCCGCCGACCCCTCGATGGACAAGCAAGAGCTCTACGTCGCCGCCTCACGCTCGCGTGGGGAGACGATGATCTTTGCCACGCCCGAGGTCCAGGTCGAGCGCGAGGAGTTCGCCCCCGCCGACCGATATATCCGCAAGGGCATCCCGCACATCGCCGAAGCCTCGGAGCGAGACCGCGCGCAGCGGGCCGCACACGACGAGGCGCTTCGTTCCGAGCTTCGCGGGCTGCCGAGCGAGGAGCTGAGGGAGAGGCGCCAGGAGGTCATCGCCGGGGTGCATGGGGAGAAGGCCATTGAGAAGTGCCGCGGCTCGGCCGAAGCTTGGCTCCGGCGCCAGGAACAGAACCTCGACCACGCGGTCCGCCAGCGAGAGGCGGCCGAAGCGGCGCCGCGCAAGGTGCGCCGCGAGGCGCTGCCCGAGGCGCAGGCCCGCGAGGAGAGCTGCCGCAAGCGGGTCGAGGAGGTACGGGCAGAGCTTGCCGGGATGCCGGCAGTCCGGCACGAGGCCCGCGCCGAGCTGGCCAACGTCGACCTCGTGCTCGCCGAGCGCCACCGCACCGCGATCACCGCCGCCCAGCTCGCTCCGCCCGAGTACGTAGTCCGGGAGCTTGGCGAGCGCCCCAGCGATCCAGTTCAGCGGAGGTCATGGGACCGCGGCGTCGCCGTGATCGAGGGCTACCGCCAGGAGCACGGAGTCACCGACCGCGAGAGCGCCTTCGGCAAGGAGCCACGGGACGGGATCGAGCGCTCGCACTGGCAAGAGCAGCGCACCCGCCTCGCTGAGCAGCAGCGGGTCCTACAGCGTCAGCAGGGACACTCGCTGGAGCACGACCTCGATCACGGGATGGAAATCGGATAGCGCGGCACGTCGCCCCGTGGCGAAGCTGGCGGGCTTGCCCTGCCTCCTCAGCGCTTGTGAGCCAGGCTGCTTGCCGGCGACTCCGGAAAACCTGGTCCGGCTCAGCCTCGCTCATTCAGCGCTCAATGGGAGTGATGAGGTTCGAGGACGAAGCTACTTGAGATGCAGTGAGCCCAGTTGCTGTGTAGATCGCTTCAGTTCTTGCCCGCGTCTTGAGGTTCCGCGTCGGGTCCAGGCTCCTCCTCACGGTGTTTCTCCGCAACAGGAGGATCGCTGTGTTGGGAAGCGGGCTCTAGCTGCTGTGCTGCGCTCCAGGTCTCCTCGAACCTTGCCCGAATGGCTTCGGCGGGCGGACCCTTGATTTCGGTCATTACTGAGTGTCTTGCTCCGACGCCATTCATGGACGCTCCCAACGCCCACACAGGACCATCGTCAGGAATGACGAATCGATCATGGTGCTGGTCTTCCTCGTCCACTCGGATTTCGAAATCGCGGTCGATGTTCACGTCCGCGAGTGCCTGGCCAAGCCCCGCAAGGCGCTTCTCGGGGTTAGGTCCCGTCAGGATGCGCTCGATCTTCGTGCGTTGCGCAGCGGCTAGAAAGACATCTTGACTGAAATATCGGTCGACGAGCGCACAGGTGCCCATTGACATGATTTGCTCGATCACTTTCGCAAGAGCAGTCGGATCATCGCCATCGAGCGCCACCGCCGTGGTGCTCGATTGCTTCTCTGCGGCGGCTTCGTCGAGTGCTCGGAGTGCGCCACGTCCAACCGGCGTGATCGAAACGATGTCGGAGTCCTCGAACCGCTCGCTTGGACCTTTGAGGTCAATCCAGTGAACGCGGTACAGCCACACCAGGGGCGTTTCCCGAACTTTTTGCCCCATTCCGAAAAACATTAGTCGCTCTACGTCGGGGAGAGTTGAGGTTTTCTTCCTCTGGGTTCGCTTTGCGTAAGCGTTGACATTACCCGCCGTCAGTTGGACGCCTTGCTGTTGCAAGGCAGCGACATAGGCCAAGACGCGGTGGCATTGATCGTCGGCAAGTGTCACGTGACCGGTAGTGCCTCGCCAGAGGACTCCGTGCCTTCCTTAATGTCCGCGGCGACTTCGTCCTCGTCAGACTCCCCCTCGGCGCCCAGCGGTTCCGGCGTGATTCCGCATACCCTCCTGATCTCGTCGATGATTGTGGCCTGACGCTCTCTGACGAAGCGCTGGTACAGATCCTCGACCTGCCCATCCGCCGGGTCTTCGAGGGCAGCCTCCATGATTGCGGCCGTGTCTTTGCCGATGAAATGCGGCTCCAGCAACTCGCTGTTCGCTCCTGAAGGGAAGATGTCCGCGGCAATCATGTAGCCGCCGGGAGCCTTGTCCTTGATCTTGCCGTTCGTCTCGTCCGAGATCAGCGTGCGGTTGGCGATGGTGTTCACGTCGACCCTCTTGGTGATGTTGTGGCGCTTGAGAAAGGCTTTGGGAAAGATGTGGTGGTCCTGCAGCTCCTGCAGGCGGATGTCCTCTCCGCGCCGCCAGTCGCGCGCGTTCCGCAGCGCGAGAAGGCAAAAGACCCCGCTGTACCTTGCGCTTGCGTAGCTCGCTGAGTCTCGAATGCGGAATCCGGGTGCCCCGATCAGGTCTTCCGCTTCGCGGAAGCACTCGGGTTGGGGACCGCCCTCAAGCCAGTGCCGCGTCATTTCGAGGTAATCCTTCCGCGACTTGCTCTCCACGGCACTCGAATACCGCTCCATAAAGACGTTGCACCAGTACCATCGGCGCAGCTCCGCCCGCTCCTGATCACCAAGCTTGCGGTCCTCGATCGCCGCTCGGAGGGCGGCCAGGATTGGAATGAGGCCAAACCCAGGCAGCCACTTCTCGGCGAAAACCCCGAATCCATCCGGCCCGACCATGGTGGTCAGCTCCAGCGCCCGCTCCATCGCAGCTGCCGCCCGGCGCCAATCGCCCTCGAAGTTCTCTGGCTTCAGGTCAATGAGAATGCGCGGCTTGGGGTCGAGGCCGCGGAGCAGTGCAAGTGCGCGGAGTACGAGCACGCCGAACTTGTGCTCGTCCGCCTTGCCCTTCGACCAGGTGCGCAGAAGCGGGTGGGTATCTATGGCCTCCTTCCAGAGATCGTGCAGGCGAATGCCGTCCCGATACAGCCGCGCTGTGAGCAGGTCATAAACCGACAGGTCTACACCCGTCGAGTTGAGCTTCTCGAAGATCGCGCAGACCCGGCCGATCGACTCACTGTCGGAGTCGTCGACCCGTGGCAGCTCAACCAGCGGCACCTCAAATGTCTGGAACGCAGTGACGGCACTCGTCCAGCCGTCGCGCCAGTCAGACCGATACATGTCGAGCATCTCGGGATCTCTCTGGCGCAGCCAATCCTCGAATCCGTCCCGCCATTTGTAGAAGCCTTGCTGCGTGAGTAGGACAGTGCAAGGGAGTATTCGCTGCTCGTACTGAGACTTAGCGTTGTCGAGTCCGCGCAGTTCGCGCTTCGCCCGGTCGAAGACGACATCGTCACTGTCCGGTTCGCTCAGCAGCACGTCCAGATTGACGAAAAACCAGCGCCTCTGGCTGGAGTCCTTAAGCGAGAGGTCCGGAGCGGTCAGTGCATAGATCAGCGACGAGAGGCGCTGCTGGCCGTCGAGGATGAGCAACTCGGGTCGTGGGTCCCGACTGGTGGGATCGGAGCCGCGAAGGAAGACGGGCGCGAAGGGTGGACTGGCTGCATCGCAGCGCAGGAGCAGCAACGAGCCGATGAAATAGCCCCGAATGATCGACCTGACCAGGTCGGCCACTTCCTCCCGCGTCCAAACGAAGTCACGCTGGAAGTTCGGCAGGCAGATCTTGCCCTCGTGAGCAGCTTCGACGAGGCCTGTCACTTTGCGCTTGTCCGGGATAATTTCCAGAGCGAAATGATGCTAGCCGGTCGCCAGCCATCACGTACGTTGCGAGTCGCCCGGGAGTGGCTCACGAGATCGGTCAAAGGGGCGATCTGCGCAGCGTAACTTCTATGCTACGCTGGCTGGCGATTATGGCTCTCCGAAGCAAGCTCGACACGACGTACCACGACCGGCGGCTCTCGCAGCGGCTCAAGGAAGATCCTGAGTTCCGAGCGGAATGCAAGCGGCAGCGCCGGGAGATTGCACAGATCGACTCGATCGTCCGCCAACTCGACGAGCTGCGGGAGCAGGCGGGGATGTCGAAGGCCAAGCTGGCTCGCGCTATCGGCAAGGAGCCGTCCAGCATCCGCCGGTTCTTCACCGCCGACGTCAACCCGGAGCTGAAGACCGTCGCCGCTGTCGCGGGCGCCCTTGGGGCGGAGGTCAAGGTGGTCGCAAGCAAGGGACGAGTCGGGGGTAGGTCGCGTTAGACAGTGACGCAGGAGGCGGTACCCTTGGCATATGGCCAAGGTCATCGAGAAACGCCCGGACGGGACCACCGTCATCGTCGTACCCGCGGCCGATGCTTCCGAGTTGGAGGTTGGCGCCGCAGTGGATGTCCTGCCCAAGTCGTCTGGGTCTGCTCAGGATCGGCTCTCGCCAGTCGGAGCGCTCGCCGGCAAGCTTCCGCCGATCGAGATCGCTGACATCAAGGCCGCTCGCCAAGAGGCGCTGCTCGGCAAGACCGAGTAGAACCCGCCCGTGGCCAGCGTCGTCGTCGATACCCACGTTTTGCTGTGGATGCTCGGGGGCACTCTGCGCGATCGCTCGCCGGACGCCGCGGATGCCGTCGATCGGGCGCTGGATGCGAATTCCATCCGCGTTTCGATCGGATCCTTCCTCGACCTTCGCTACCTCGTCGACTCCGGCCGCCTCTCGACACAGCTGTTCGATGACGCCCGCTCGATCGTCGATGGAGAAGCGTTCACGGTCGTGCCGCTCGATCTGCCGGTGGTCGACAAGATGGGCGCTATCCCGCGGGAAAAAGTGCCCGACCCTTTCGATCGCATCATCGCGGCGACCGCGCTGACTCTCGACTTGCCGCTCGTCAGCGCTGACGAAGACATCCAAGGGGTGATCGGCGAGCGGGTGATCTGGTAGTCGAAACTTGTCCCGAAACGGTCCCCGACCAGCGGTCTTCACGAGCCCGGCCTGCAGAGCCCGGTTCGCTCGTTCTAGGGGCTCCGGTGCCGCTCCCGCCTGCGGACCCGCTACCCTGTTTCAACTGCGGCTTTAGAAACGCCTTCGGGCCTCTGGAGATCGCGGGCTAACCGAAAAACAGCCTCCGAACTGGAGGATTGAATGGAAGGAGCCACCTCATGGTGAGCACCGCTGTCCGGGTCAAAGAGGCCCGCCGGATTCACGATCCCAACTTTCCCGACGCCGTCGAACACATCTTCACCGTCGATGTGCTCGACCTTCCCGAGCTCCCACTTGGGGCGAATCCGAGGGAGCAGAACACGAATCGCCGCGTCTACAGGGATGTTGCCGAGTCCCTACGCAATGAAAGCGGTGCCGACAACGCCTTTCTGGGCAAGAACCTCGGCATCTTTGCCTGTGCGCAGAAGGTGGAGAAAGCCAAGGGCCGAGAGGACGAATTCACGCTCGAGTTCAGCGAGGGCGAGAGCGTGCTCGACGGCCTTGACGGCATTCTCAATGGCGGCCACACGGCCCAGTTGATCTGGAAAAACCAGCAAGAGATCCGCGATCGGCGTGAGTTGGGCCGCGATATCCGCCAGTACGTGAAGCTCTACGTCCGTCAGGGCTATCCGCGGGCTGTGCTGGCCGAGATGGCTGGGACGCTCAACACGACGCTGCAGGTCCAGGCCTATTCGTTGGCCGAGCACCAGGACCGTTTCACCTGGATCCACGAGGTGGTTGACGGCAAGCCATACGCCAAGGCGATCGCGTTCAAAGAGAACCAAAAGGCCCCCTACTTCGTAACGGACGTTCTTTCGATGCTCGCTCTCTTCGACACGGTCGGCTACCCGAACGATGGCGGTTCGCACCCCACTGGCGCCTACAGGGAGAAATCTCAAATCCTGAAGCGCTACTTGGACGACCCGCAGCAGTTGGAACGGCTCAAGCCGATCCTTAGCGACATCCTCGTCCTCCACGACACCATCGCCAGTGAAGGGGCCGAAAAATACAACGAGTACTTTCGAGGCGGGAAAAACGACCCCCAGAGGAAGAAGGGCCGGGCGCACGACCTTGAATGGGTCGACGTCGGCAAATTCGAGTTCCCTTTCACCGGGACCACGGGCGAACGGAAACTGAACCGGGCCGCGATTTACCCAGCGCTCGCGGCCTTCCGCTGGATGATCGACGACAGCGGGGCGACGGTGAAGTGGAAGGGGGGCTTCAGTGCCGTGAAGAAGATCTGGGAATCGGCAGGGCCCGAAATGATGAAGCTGACCCAGGACACGAGCATCGAGACCGGCCGCAGGACGATGGCGCTAGGCAAGAGTTCGTCGCACTACAACTCCCTGCACAGTGCTATCGCGAAACACCAGCTGATGTCCCGGGCCGCCAAATAGGCCGGACGACCGGGGGCGGATCAGACAGGTCTGTCCCCGGTCGCCGTCCGCCAATCTCCTCAGTCTGGGTTCATCGACTTGGCCTGGTCTTGGATCACGGTTGTGGGCGTCGCTTCTCTGGGGGCGATGTCGCGCGTTCGAGGCCGCGGAGGATCCGCCAGCAAGGCCACCTCGCGCGCCCGATGACTCCCTGCTCGATGCTGGAACTTTGTCCCGAAGTTTGTCCCCGACTCCACTGAACTCCTTGAATCTCAACCGAAATCCCTGGACTCAACAGGCACAAATCGACCGCAAACAACTTTCCAGAGCCATTTCTCAGTCCGGAAACCGGGGTTCGAATCCCCGTAGCGGTACTCCGAGCAAAGCGCTCTAGAAAGCCAAAAACCCCGGTTTTGCCGGGGATTTTCTCGTTCAGTGGCGGCAACACTTCGGCAACAGGATGTTGCTGCCGCCGTATCTGGGCGCAAGCCCAGAGCGGGCGTTCCCCATGGTGAAACGGTTGCCGCTGTTGCTGCGCGGCAACAGCGATGACGGTTTGCGGCAACGGCCGAGGTTGCCTTTGGTGTTGCCCTACCGTCGCCTGGAGTGGCGACGGGGAAGAACCGTGATCGCGAAGGTGGCGGAGGCCTCATGGATCAGGTCGACCGGAATGGTCATCGTCTTGGCGCCGCTCCGTGGCGGTTTGCCCGATCCGAAGAGAGCGATGGAGACCAGCTCCCCGCGCGGGTCGTGGCGAGCCTTGTAGCGGATGCCGGCGTAGCCTGCCTCTTGAAAGGCGAGCGCCCAGCCCTGGGTCAGGTTGTAGTCGGAGGTCGAGTGGATCTCGGCGGTGAGACCGATGAGCCCGAGGACGGTTGGGTCCGTCAGGTCGACGACGTCGGCCTTGGGCGGGCGCAGTCTGGACAGCCGTTGCGCGTCGACCAGCGGCTCCGGGATCACCCCGCCTGGCCGCAGCAGGCGCCCGAACTTCTCGACGAAGGCGCCAATCGGCTCCTCGGCGAGGTAGCAAGTGCCTGACTCAGCGAGGTTGAATCGCCCATCGGGGCCGATGTCGAAGAACCAGGGCGCGACGTCGGCGGCATGGATTCGCCACAGAGGTTTAGTCCCGAGCTTCGTGCTGGGAAGCTCGGGCAGGTCGTCCGCAGGGGCGGGCAGGCCGCGCGGACTCAACGCTTCAGGTCGGCCACGGTCCGGTGAGCCGAGAGAAGCAGAGGCTCGATGTCCGCGTCGGCGAACGCATCAACCGGCGCCCGGTTGCCAAGCTCTGGCTGGGGGGTGGTGGCAAACGAGGCAAGCGTCCATGGGTCGAGTCCTGCATCGCCAAAGACCTCGTTGAGCCTCTTGACTGCCCCGTAGGGCGCCCCGCTGGCCGCATCGAACTGCCAGCGCGGGTAGCGAACCAGCCCGGCATCGTCACGCAGCGCGATCACCGACCCGCTGACGACCCGCTTGCGCAGCGCCTCCCGGCTGACCCCCCCGAGCAGAACCCGCGCCTCAGCGCTGGTCAGCAGCTCCCCGAGCGCCCGCTCCCAAGCCCCACTGGCAAGCACAATCATCGCCGCCCGCCGGCCAAGAACCTCAGCGTCATCAGCTGAACTCGGCTGCCCACCGATCTCGGCAAGCGTGCGCCGGAACTCTTCGACGGTGCGATCTAGAAGGGCTGGTTTCGCTGCCATTGGCTACCGAGAGTAGCGTCAACCCCGTCAACGGTCAAGGAAAAGCTGGGACCCGCCAGCACCGCTGAGCATCAAAGTCCTAAGACACGGCGACGAGATCGCCACGATCATCTTGCTGAACCAAACAAGACCGTCGTTGTCTAGGCCAGGAGTTGGCCTTCAAGCGCAGGAGGTCGCGAAGGGCCAGACCTCCTGGCGATCTGCGAATGGCAGGGTAGAGCGGCGACCCCCTCGGCTTCGCGCTCACGGACTGGAATCTCCGCTGAACTCCCTGGACTTCTCACGCATAAATCGACCGCAAACGGCTTCACAGGGCCATTTCTCAGTCCGGAAACCGGGGTTCGAATCCCCGTAGCGGTACTTCGCGGCAAGCGCCCCGGAGGGTTGAGAGAGTCAACTCCTCGGGACCCGCGGCGAGAGGGGCGGCGGGTGGGTCAGCCGCCGAGGCGGTAGGCGACGATCTGGGGAGTCTGGCCTTCGGCCGAGGCGACTCCGGCCGCGGCGATCACGGTGTCGCCGGCCACGGTGAGGCCGGCGTTGGTTCCGGCCGGCAGTTCCTGCTGCCAGAGCTGGCGACCGCCGTTCGCGTCGAAGGCGAAGATTTTTCCGTCGAAGGTCGTGGCGAAGACGAGGTCGTTGACCGACGTCGTCGCGCCGAAGGCGGGGGAGAGCACGAATTCGTGCTTCCACTTGACCGCGCCGCTCTTGGCGTCGACGGCGACGAGTTCCCCTTTGTTCACGGGGCTGGTTTCTTCGATTTCGGTGCCCGTGCCCGAGACCGTGACCGGGTGGTTGACGACGGGCGCGAAGACGTTCGAGCCGTCGGTCGACATCGGCGCGATCACCCCGCCGAGGGTGCCGGGGTAGATTTCAAAGGGCGGCTTGAGCTTTGAGGTTTCGCCTCGCATCGCCAGCAGGCCGTCGTTGTCGTGGCCGTTGTGGATGCCGACCGAGCGTTTCCAGACGAGCTTGCCGTTCTTGGGGTCGAGCGCGATCACGAACCCGGACTTGCCGGCGGCGACGACCAGTTCACGCCCGCCGACCTGCATCAGCATCGGCGGACCCTGCAGGTCCCAGTCGTAGAGGTCGTGCGGGGTCAGCTGGAAGTACCAGTCCATCTTCCCCGTCTTCGTGTCCATCTTCACGATCGAGTCGGTGTAGAGGTTCGGGCCGGGGCGGCTGGACCCCCAGGGTGCGCCTTCGGCCCCGGGGAACGGAGCCGGGTTGCCGACGCCGAAGTACATCGAGCCCTTGCCGTCGAAGGCGGGCGTGTACCAGACCCCCCCGCCGGCATTGACCTTGGGCTTGCCCCAGAGGCTTTTCGGAACGGTGTCGAAGTGCCAGACCTTCTTGCCGGTCTTGGCGTCGAGCGCCCAGAGCACGCCGACGCCGCCGCCTTCGTAGAAGGACGCCGCGTTCCAAGGCACGGTCGAGACGAAGACCTTGCCCGAGTCATAGCCGGGCGCCATATCGATCCCCTCCTGTGCGTTGCGCGCGAGGGTGGTCGTCCAGATCTGCTTGCCGGTTTCCTGGTCGAGCGCGAAGGCCGAGGTCGGGGTCGAGCCGTAGACGCGGCCGTCGGCGACGACGACGCCGTTGGGTCCCTGGTCGGGCAGTTCGTACCTTTTCGTCCAGAGCACATCGCCGCTCTCCAGTTCGATCGCCTGCACATTCGACTCGAGATCCTGGGAGTAGATGACGCCGTTGCTGACGACCGGCGAGGCGGCATATGAGCCGAAGCTGCTCTGCGCCGTGAGCGGCAGGGTCCACGCGACTTCGAGTTCGGAGACGTTGGCGGCTTTGATCGGGCCTTTGGCGTGACGGCTGTTGACGGGATCGACGTTTGGGAAGGCGGAGCCGGTGAAGCTGATCGGTTCGCCCTCGTCGGAAGATCCGCAGGCCGAGAGCAGAAAACCG
>Ga0210101_1000182_pt1 | contig 22932 bp, 17 predicted proteins | sample Muzzi_PWC_D1_FD_185534 | JGI IMG/M metagenome (GOLD analysis project Ga0210101, IMG submission 185534) | Wetland microbial communities from San Francisco Bay, California, USA, that impact long-term carbon sequestration - Muzzi_PWC_D1 (SPAdes) | ecosystem: Environmental > Aquatic > Marine >... | reverse complement strand
CAGCCGCCTGGCCCGTTCGAGGTCGGCCCGGGCCGCGGATTCGTTGCCGGCCTCGTGCTCGACTCTAGAGCGCAGGTAGTAGAGCTGCCAGTTGCGGTCCTCGCGGGCGATCGCTTGCGTGAGCCGCCGCGACGCGGTCTGGTAGTCGCCCTGGACCTCGGCCAGCAGCGCCAGCTGCACGTATGGCGAGGCGGCGAACGGCTCGATCGACCGAGCCGTGTCCGCGTGTTCGACCGCCGAGGCGATGTCGCCGTCGGCGGCGGCGCTCTGGCTCGCTTCGATCTCGTGTTCGACCAGCAGCGGGCCGATCAGCGCGATCGCCGCGACCCAGGCCACCGCGAGCCCGGCCACGGTGAGGCCGAAGCGCCGATCCTCGCCGCGTCGCTCCTCGCCCGGGAGGGCGAGCGGCGCGAGCTGCGCGCACCTGGCGGCGACCAGCGTCCCGGCGGCGAGGAAGAAGACCGCCCCCAACCCGGCGATTTCCCAGAACCAGTCGATCCCGGCGCCGACCGCGAAGGCGAGGGTCGCCGCGAACAGCACCGCGTAGCGCTCGCGTTGTGGATGGGGAGCCGCCCGCCAGGCGGAGAAGCCGGTCCAGAGCAGCCCCCCGACCAGGGCGATGACGATCAGGCCGCCGACCACCCCAAGCTCGGCGAACGCCTCCAAGTAGAGCGAGTGCGCGTCGTGCACCGGCCGGTTGATCGTCCGGTGCTCCGCCCAGGCGAACTGGTAGGTGCCCGCGCCGATCCCCGCGAGCGGCTTTTCTTCGAAGGCGTCGATCGCGACCCGGAAGAAGTCGTTGCGGCCGGCGCTGCTGAGCTGCGAGAAGTGCTGTTCGGGCCGGGCCGGGAACTGGACGTCGGAGCGGGTGAACTGGTCCCAGGCGCGACCGCCGATCGCGATCGCGACGGCGATCGCGATCAGCGCGGCGATCGCGGCGGTCCCCTTCAGCACGGTCGGGTTGCGCGACAGCGCGACCGCCCGCCCGGTCAGCCCCCCGCCGCGCCGCTCGGCCCAGCGCAGCGCCGCGAAGAGCACCATGACGAGGGCGACCCCGGCGAGCAGGATCAGCAGCACCGTCACCCCCTGCTGGACGGACGTTTGAGCGTCGATGTTGTCGGCGAGGCTGCGCCGGGCCTGCACCGCGAGCACCGCCGGAAGAGCCCCGAGCGCGCCGATCCCCAGCGTCGCCAGCATCCACAGCCGGTCGCGGGAGAGGGCGATCGTGCAGCCGGAGGCGATCAGGAGCGCCAGCAGCCCGCCGCGCGAGTAGGTGAGGTAGAGAGCCAGCAGGACGGCGGGCATCGCCGCGACGGAGAGCCAGCGCAGCCCCGTCCAGGCGGCCCGTCTGCTCGTCCAGAGCAGCAGCGCCACGGCGATCCCGAACATCGCCCCGTTGGCGTTCCAGTAGCCGAGCGGGTAGCGCAGCCGCGGCCCGCTGCCGAGCGAGTCGCTGAAGGTGAGAACGTGCGGCAGGAGGCGGCTTGCGAGGCCCAATAGGGCGACGATCATCACCGCAATCGCCAGGCCTTCGGCGAAACGTTGGCGCCTTTCGTCGGTTTGGGCGATCAGGAACGCGGCGAGGAAGAAGCTGAGGTAGACGAGGACGCGGTTCGCCTCGATCACGCTCAGCTCCACCGACCCCGACCAGAACGATGAGAGCGCAGACCACACCGCCAGAGCGCAGATCGAACCCGCTGCCCAGAAGAACGGGCCGCGCAGGGTCGCCCGCGACGCCGCGCCGAGGACGAGCAGGCCGACCACGAGCAGCCAGACGGCCAATCCGGCTACGTGCCGGTCGGTCACGTCGAAGCCGCCCCCGGCCAGCGCCAGGCCGCCGATCAGGGCGATCGGCGCGAGCAACGCCGCCGTTTCGTCTAACCTTCCGCGCGATGAACGGGACGCGTCGCCTCTCGACCCGGGTTTCGGGCCGCCGAACGGTTGCTGTGTCAGTGCTGGCTCTGCTCGCATCTGCCTGTCTTCCGGTGCTCGCCCGCGCGGATTCCAGCGGCGTCCAGTACTCCGATTCCCCGCCTACGGTAACCGGCGGCAAGGTCCACAACGGGCAACAATCTCCGGCCAAGTCCTCGACGACCAAGAACGGCGGCCCGCCGGCGCCCAATGGCGCGGGCGACACCAGTTCCTCCCATTCTTCCGAAACCGGGCCGGCGGCGGGAGGCTCCTCCTCGAATTCGGGCGGAGGCTCGGGTGCCGCGAGCGGCAGCGGCAAGGCGCACGGGAAGGGGAACGCGCGGGTCAGGCAGTCCGCGAACGGATCGGCCTCGCCCACGCGGGCGAACGGCAGCAGCACCGAACCGGCGTCCACGAACGGCAGCAGCAGCTCCTCGCCGCTCGTGCCGATCCTGGTCGCGGTCGCGGTGCTGGCGGCGATCTCGCTCGGCGTGGTGACGTACAGACAGCGCCGCCGCCGCGACGCCCCGCCCACTTCCTTCTCGCCGAAGGCTGGCTGAGCCGGTGGACGAGCACCGACAGCCCCGCCTGAGGCGGACCGGGGCCTGGCTAGCCGCTCTGGCTGCCGCCGCCCTCCTCGCCGCCGTGTCGGCCCCCTCGGCCGCCGCTCTTCCCGCCAAGTTCTGGGGCGTCGTCCCGCAGACGGAAACGAGCCTCGAACAGCTCCAGCGGCTGAAGCGCGGGGGCGTCGGCAGCATGCGCATCGTGATCTCCTGGCCTGCCGCGCAGCCCCGCAGGAACGGCCCGATCTCCTTCGGCGACTTCGACGCGGTGGTCGGCAACGCCGCCTCGGCGGGGATCGAGGTGCTGCCCTTCCTCTACGGAGCGCCGCGCTGGGCGGTCCCGGAAGTGCCCGTCCCCGGCTCGGGCGGCAAGGTCAAGGCGCCGAAGTTCCTCCCGGTGCGCAGCGGCAAGCAGCGCTCCGGCTGGAAGCGGTTCGTCAAGGCGGCGATCCAGCGCTACGGGCCGAATGGCAGCTTCTGGGCGCAGAACGCGGCCCTGCCGAAGCGCCCGATCCGCACCTGGCAGATCTGGAACGAGGAGAACTTCAAGTACTTCGTGGCAAGGCCGAACCCGGGCGAATACGGGAAGCTGGTCAAGCTCTCCTACGCCGCGGTCAAAGGCGCCGACCGTGGCGCCCGGGTCGTGCTGGGCGGGATGTTCGCGCGCCCGATCGAGGCGACCCGCAAGCGCAAGCCCCCGCAGGCCTACTTCGCAGCCGACTTCCTCGAACAGATGTACAAGCGGACGCCGGGGATCAAGTCGAAGTTCCAGGGCGTCGCCCTGCACCCCTACACCGGCAGCTACAAGCGCCTCACCCCTTACATCGAAGAATTCCGCCGCGCGCTGAAGGCCAACCGCGACGCGGGCAAGGGCCTCTGGATCACCGAGCTGGGCTGGAGCTCGCAGCGCCCGGCCCGCAACAACTCCTTCGCCAAGGGCAGGGGCGGCCAGGCGGCCCAGCTGAAGGGCGCCTTCCGCCTGCTGCGCAGCAAGCAGGGCAAGTGGCACGTCCAGCGCGTCTACTGGTTCTCGGTCGGCGACCTGAGGGGCTCCTGCAACTTCTGCGACGGCTCCGGCCTGTTCGGCGAAGGCTTCGTGCCGAAGCCCGCCTGGAACGCCTTCGTCGGGTTCGCCGGCGGCCGCCCGTAGTCCCGTTCCAATTCAGCCGCGGTCAGATCAGACGCCCACGGTCCGGGGCGTAAGATCGGTGGGTTGACCACCGACGCGAAGACGAGCGCGGAATCCGACCCGCTGGCGCCGTTCAGCGCCCCCGTGAGGCGCTGGTTCGAGGCCTCCTTCGAGGCGCCGACGCCCGCGCAGGCGGGCGGCTGGGAGGCAATCTCCGGCGGCGCCAACGCTTTGATCTGCGCCCCGACCGGCTCCGGCAAGACCCTCGCCGCCTTCCTCTGGGGGATCGACCGTCTCTCGCGCCTGCCGGAGCGCGGCCGCGGCGTGAAGATCGTCTACGTCTCGCCGCTCAAGGCCCTCTCCTACGACATCGAGCGCAACCTGCGCGCCCCGCTGCGCGGCATCGGCGCCGACATCTCGATCGGCCTGCGCACCGGCGACACCTCCCAGGCCGAACGCCGGGCGATGCGCAAATCGCCCCCTGACATCCTCATCACCACCCCCGAGTCGCTCTACCTGATCCTCTCCTCCGACGCGCGGGAGATGCTCGGCGCCGCCGAGGCGGCGATCGTCGACGAGATCCACGCCGTCGCCCAGAGCAAGCGCGGCTCCCACCTCGCCCTCACCCTCGAGCGCCTCGAGCACCTGACCGAGGCCGAGCAGCTCCAGCGGATCGGGCTCTCGGCGACGCAGCGGCCCCTGGAGCGGATCGCCAAGTTCCTGGTCGGCCCGAAGCGGGAGTGCGAGATCGTCGACGCCGGCAGCGGCAAGGAGCTGGACCTCGAGATCGTCGTCCCGGTCGAGGACATGAGCGAACCCGGCGCGCCCAGCTTCCCCACCGAGGACGGCGTTCCCGCCGACGGCGAGCCAAGCGCCCACGTCCGTTCGATCTGGCCCGCGATCTACCCGGAGCTCCTGAAGCTCGTCCGCGCGCACAACTCGACGATCGTCTTCGTCAACGCACGCCGCGCCGCCGAGCGCCTCGCCAAGCGCCTCAACGAGCTGGCCGACGAGGAGATCGCGCGGGCGCACCACGGGTCGCTCTCCCACGAGGAGCGCCTCGTGGTCGAGGAGATGCTCAAGTCCGGCCAGCTCCCCTGCCTGGTCGCTACGTCGAGCCTCGAGCTGGGGATCGACATGGGCGCCGTCGACCTGGTGATCCAGGTCGAGTCGCCGAAGTCGGTGAGCCGCGGCCTGCAGCGGGTCGGCCGGGCCGGCCACTCGCTGGGCGAGGTCTCGCGCGGCCGCATCTTCCCGAAGTTCCGCGCCGACCTGCTCGAGTGCGCGGTGGTCGCGCGGCGGATGCGCGAGGGGGCGATCGAGGAGACGGTGGTGCCCCAGAACCCGCTCGACGTGCTCGCCCAGCACCTGGTCTCGATGGCGGCGCTCGATCGCTGGGAGATCGACGAGGTCGAGCGCCTCGTCACCGCGGCCCAGCCGTTCGCCGAGCTGTCCCGCGAACAGCTCGAGAACGTGCTCGACATGCTCGACGGCCGCTACCCGTCGGACCGCTTCGCCGAGCTGCGGCCGCGGATCGTCTGGGACCGCACCAAGGGGACGATGCACGGCCGCAGGGGGGCGCGCCAGCTGGTCGTCACCAACGCCGGCACGATCCCCGACCGCGGCCTCTACGGCGTCCACCTGCCGGACGGCCGCCGGGTCGGCGAGCTCGACGAGGAGATGGTCTACGAGGCGCGCCCCGGCCAGACCTTCCTACTCGGCGCGACGACGTGGCGGATCGAGGAGATCACCCGCGACCGGGTGATCGTCACCCCGGCTCCCGGCCTGCCCGGCGCGGTGCCGTTCTGGAAGGGCGACGGGGTCGGCCGCCCCGCCGAGCTGGGGCGGGCGATCGGGGCCTTCTCCCGCGAGGCGGTCTCCCGGCAGCCGGCCGAGCTGGCCGGCGAGTACGACCTCGACCGCCGCGCCGCCGAGAACCTGGTCGCTTACCTGCGCGAGCAGCAGGCGGCTACCCGCGTCGTCCCCTCCGACGAGACGATCGTCATCGAGCGCTTCCGCGACGAGATCGGCGACTGGCGCCTCTGCGTGCTCTCGCCGTTCGGCGGCCGCGTCCACGCAGCCTGGGGCCTGGCGCTGTCGCAGAAGATCCGCGCCGAACGCGGCCTCGAGGCGGACGCGATCTGGTCCGACGACGGCATCGTCGTCCACCTGCCCGACGCCGACGAGCCGCCCCCCGGCGACCTGGTGATGGTCGAGCCGGACGAGCTGGAGGACCTGGTGGTGCGCGAGCTGTCGGGCTCCGCTCTGTTCGGCGCCCGCTTCCGCGAGAACGCGGCCCGCTCGCTGCTCATCCCGCGCGCCTACCCCGGCAAGCGCACGCCGCTCTGGCAGCAGCGGCTGAAGTCGCAGAACCTGCTCGAGGTGGCGCGCGAGCACCCCCGCTTCCCGGTCGTCCTCGAGACCTACCGCGAGTGCCTGCGCGACGTCTTCGACCTGCCGGCGCTGCGCGAGATCCTCGCCGACCTGCACTCGCGCAAGCTCGGCCTGGTCGAGGTCGAGACGCCGACTGCCTCCCCCTTCGCCTCCTCGCTGCTCTTCGACTACGTCGCCACCTACATGTACGAGGGGGACACGCCGAACGCCGAGCGGCGCGCCGCCGCCCTGGCGCTCGACCGCGACCTGCTGCGCGAGCTGCTCGGCCAGGAGGAGCTGCGCGAGCTGATCGACCCCGAGGCGCTGGCCGAGGTCGAGGCGCAGCTCCAGCACCGCACCGAGGCCGGGCGGGCCGGCGACCGCGACGCCCTCCAGCAGGTCCTCCGCAACCTCGGTGACCTGACCGCCGAGGAGTGCGCCGAGCGGGTCGCCGAGGGCTACTCGGCCGCCTCGATGCTGGAGAAGCTGGTCGCCGAGCGCCGCGTCGCCGCGGTGCGGATCGGCGGCGAGGAGCGCTTCATCGCCGGCGAGGACGCGGGTCTCTACCGCGACGCGCTCGGCGTGCCGCCGCCGCCCGGCCTGCCCCAGACCTTCCTCGAGGACCACCCCGACGCGATGCGCGCCCTGGTCCGCCGCTACGCCCGCACCCACGGCCCCTTCCCGACCGCGCAGCTCGCCGCCCGCTACGGCGTCGACCCCGCCCCGGCGCTGCGCGAGCTGGAGCGCGAAGGCGCCTTGGTGCGCGGCGAGCTGCTGCCGGGCGGCGGCGAGCGCGAGTGGTGCGACGCCGAGGTGCTGCGCCGCGTGCGCCGCGCCAGCCTCGCCCACCTGCGGCGCGAAGTCGAGCCGGCCGCCCGCGACCGCTTCGCCCGCTTCCTGCCGAGCTGGCAGAACGTCGACGCCCACCGCGCCGCCGGGGCCGGCCCGGACCGCCTGCGCGACGCGCTCGTCCCGCTGCAGGGCGTCGCCCTCACCCCGAAGGTCTGGGAGGGCGACGTGCTGCCGCGCCGCCTCGGCGCCTACTCCCCCGCCTGGCTCGACGAGCTCTGCACCAGCGGCGAGCTGGTCTGGATCGGCGCCGGCTCGCGCGGGCGCAGCGACGGCCGCGTCGCCCTCTACTTCCGTGAGGACGTCCGCCTCGCCGGGCCGCCCCCGGCCAACGCGAAGCTGGAGACGCCCGCGGGGGCGGCGCAGGAGGCGATCCGCGAGCGCCTCGCGGGAGGCCCCTCGTTCTGGCTCGACCTGCTCGCCGACCTCGACCTTCCCGCCGAGGAGCTTCACAACGCCCTCTGGGACCTTGCCTGGTCGGGCGAGGTGACCAACGACGCCTTCGCGCCGCTGCGGGCCCCCCGCCTGCGCGCCGTGCCCTCCCACGAGCGCGGCGGCCGCCGCTTCGCCCGCCGCCGCTCCGGCGCCGGCGGCGCCGTGCAGGGCCGCTGGTCGCTGACCGCGCCGCTGTTCGCCGACGCTCCGGGGTCCGGACCGAAGCTGCGTGCCCAGGCCGAGCTGATGCTGGAGCGCTACGGGATCGTCACCCGCGAGACCGTGCTCGCCGAGGGCGTCCCCGGCGGCTTCTCCACGCTCTACGCCGAGCTGGGCAACCTCGAGCTGCTCGGCACCGCCCGCCGCGGCTACTTCGTCGAGGGGCTGGGGGGCGCCCAGTTCGCCCTGCCCGGAGCGGTCGAGCGGCTGCGCTCGCTTCCCGAACCGGACGGCTCCCTCCAGGTGCTCGCCGCCACCGATCCGGCCAACCCCTACGGCGCCGCCCTGCCCTGGCCGAAGCCGCCCTCGGGCCGCCGCCCGGCCCGCACCCCCGGCGCCCACGTCCTGCTCCGCGACGGCGAGCCGCTCGTCTACGTCGAGCGCGGCGGCCGCAGCATCCTGCGTCTGGTCGAGCTCGACGACGACGAGCTCGCAGGCGCCGCGCAGGCGCTCGCCGAGGCCGTCTCCGCAGGTCGCCTGCCGAAGCTGGCGGTCGAGAAGCTCGACGGCGAGCCGGTGATCGGCTCCGGCCACGAGGAGGCGCTGCTCAGCGCCGGCTTCAGCCGCGGCCCCCGCAAGCTCACCGCCTCGGCGGGTTGAGCACTCGGAGCCAAGAGTCGATCCGAAAACCCCCGCGCACGCCTGGCGGCGGCGGACACTGCGCGGGGCGGCGTCCTCGGTCGGCCAAATAGCGCTGCTATTCGGCCTCCCTGCGTCCTTAGTCCTTGCCCCGCTTGGTCCGGCGCTCGCCAGCCGCACACGTGGGTTTTCGGATGGACTCTAAGCGTGGCGGTGATGGCGCCGGCCGTCAGAGCGGCGGCTCGGGCCGAACAATCCTTTGCGCATGGCGGCGAGGACGATTGCGGTGCCGCTTGACAGGCCCGCCAGGTAGGTCAGGCCGATGCTCCAATCCATCAGTCCGGACAGAGTCCCAATCACGGCACCCGCAGTTGCCGCCACGCCCATGTAGAAGAGAAAGTGCCGGAGCGTGTACATCTTCAGGTCACCGCCCGTCATCATGACGATCAGGGTATCGAGCGCGCTCCGGCGAGGACGATTCCGAGCACGAACATCGCCAGGGCCGGATAGGCGACGTAGACGGGCCAGTGGTCCAGCTCCCCGGTACGGTGGTAACGGATCAGGGCCATGAGCATGCCAATTCCCGTCTCGAGGGCGAAGAACTGAATCGGCAGATCCAGGGCGTCGACGGAGGCGGCCATGACCTTTCAAGGCCGCAGTGGGCGATTCTCTCCCCTGTAAGGGGATAATCCCGGGATGGCCGATTCGGAGGAGAGCCTCAGCCCGGTCGAGCTGCTGCGCAGCCTGCCGCTCTTCTCCGGTCTCGAGCAGGGGGAGCTGGAGCGCTTCTCGCGGGTCGCGGTGCCGCGCTCCTTTCCCGCCGCGACGCGCGTCTTCCACGAGGGCGACCATTCCGACGCCTGCTACATCGTCCGCTCGGGCAGCTTCCGGGTCACCCGCGAGCACTCCGACGGGCGGGCGATCACGCTCGCCACGCTCGGTCCCGGCGACATCTTCGGCGAGCTGGCGATGCTCGACGGCGAGGTGCGCTCGGCCAGCGTCGAAGCCCTCTCCGACGGTGAGCTGCTGGCGCTGCCGGCCGGCGAGGTGCGGGCGCTGCTCGCCCGCCACCCGGAAATCAGCGTGAAGCTCGTCGCCGCCCTGGTCCGCCGCCTGCGCGGCGCCAACGAGCGGATCGCGCGCCAGTCCTTCCAGACCGTGCCGAGCCGCGTCGCCGGCGTCCTCTCCCAGCTGGTCGCCGAAGAGGCGCCGCGCGGCGGCGAGGGGGGCGAGGTGACGATTCGCATGACCCAGGCCGATCTCGCCCAGCTCGCCGGCACCTCGCGGGAGAGCGTCAGCCGCTTCCTCGCCGATCTCGAGCGGGCCGGCGTCGTCAGACCCGGCCGCGGCCGGGTCACGGTGCTGGCTGCGGAGAAGCTGGGCAACTACGTCTTCTAGCTGGTTGATTCCACGGCCGCGTGTGACCGGGGGCGGGCGCAGCTGCGTTGAGTTCGCAGTTCTTCTCGGTATGCGAGGAGAGCTGCGAACTCAACGGGTCGGGCTGCTCTCGGCCGTTCCTGGCCGATGCGACGAACCGAGTAGGGTCGCCAGAAGACCCTGAGCCAGAGGAGGATCATCATGAGCGTCCTTGTCCGCTTCACCCCGAAGTCGGCGACGATCGAGCAGTACGAGGAGTCGGTTCGCCGTCTTCAGGAGTCCCCCGGGGGCTTCCCGCCGGAGGGGATGGAGTCCCACGTCTGCTTTCTCTCAGACGGAAGCTTTCGGGTCAGCGAGATCTGGGACTCGCGCGAGCAGCTCGAGGCATTCGGGGAGCGCCTCATGCCGCTCCTCTCGGAGATCGGGATAGACGCCGGGGAGCCGGAGACCTTCGAGGTTCACAACATCGTCAGGCGCTAGCCGCCGGCGGCTAGCTCTCCGGATCTGGCCTGACGACGATCGTGTCGGCGATCGAGACGATCTCGTCGATCGGCAGATCGGCTCGCTGGGCGTGCTCGCGGATCGCGTCCTCGTCGGCCGCCTGATAGATGCAGACGGTGCCGACCGACCCGTCCTCCTCCTGGAGCGCATAGCTGCGGATCCAGCGCACCCGGTCGGCCATCTCCTGATCGCCAACCTGGCCCGAGCGGGCGCCCGCCTCCTCGAGATCCTCGGGAGACCGCCAGCCTCGCCGCCGCAAGATCGCGTAGGTGTTCATCGACTCTCCTTCCGTGCGATGTGCCTTTCAAGGACACCGTAGCGCGGCCCGGAACGGGGCGCAGCTCCAGCTGCCGCCTCGCGGCTACTGGCGCATCGCGTTGTGGCGGCCGTTGCCGACCAGGCGGTCCGCGCCGGGGCCGCCGACCAGGTGGTTGCCGCTTCCGCGCGCCTTGAGGACGTCGTTGCCGCCCTTGCCGAGCAGCGAGTTGGGGTCGCCGTTGCCGATCAGCACGTCCGGGCCGGGCGAGCCCTCCAGATCCTCGACCGAGGGCATGATGCGGCCGGGGGTGCAGGGGCTGCCCGCGCGGGTGACCGGGCCGCCGATCTGGGCCCTGACGCCGGGGGTGAAGCGGAAGAAGTTGGCGTCGTCGTTGCCCGGGCCGCCGTCGAAGAGGTCGCCGTCGCAGGGATCGCCGCCGACCAGGACGTCGGAGCCGGGCCCGCCGATCAGGGTGCTCTTGCCGCTGTGCACCGGGACGTGGAAGTCGGTGCGGGCGCCGACCAGTGCGTCGTCGCCGGGCCCCCCCTCGAGCACGTCCGGGTCGGCGTCGTCTCCGGCCTCGATCACGTCGTTGCCCGGCCCGCCCTGCAGACGGTCGGCGCCGGGACCTCCTTCGATCCGCACGTCGACGTTCGCCGGGACGCTCGCGTCCACCGTCACCTGGTCGTCGCCGGCGCCGGCGTCGATCAGGATCGTCTGCACGTCGGCGGGGCAGAGGGCGGCGCCGCCGCTCGGCGTGCAGCCCTCGACGTTGCTCGCCGGGAAGGGGTTGCCGGCGTCGGAGACGACGTAGGCGCCGCTCTGGAGGGAGATCGCGATCGAGTCGTTGCCCGGCGTTCCGCGGACGCTCAGCGAGCCGTTGCCGTCGATGCTGTGTACCCGCGATACGGCGGGGCCGGCGCCGCCCGCCTTGGACGGTTCGCAGGACTCGGTCAGCGAGGCAGGGCCGCAGCTCGCCCCGTCGGGGCCGCCGAGCAGCTGGTCGCCGCCGCCGCCCCCCTGGAGGCTGTCGTAGCCGGCGCCGCCGTCGATCCGGTTCGGGCCGGCGTCGCCGACCAGGGAGTCGTTGTAGGCGGAGCCGACGAGGTCCTCGATCCCCGGCCCGACCGTGTCGCGCCCGTCGCCGTGCGCGTAGCCGGTGGCGAGGTCGACGGTCACCGCTTCGGAGGCGGTCGCGAAGGATGCGATGTCGCGGACGCCGGGGCCGCCGTCGAGCTGGTCGAAGCCGATGTCGCCCCGCAGCACGTCTTCGTCGCCCCCGCCGCCGAAGATCGCGTCGCGGCCATGGTCGCCGTAGAGCCGGTCGCTGCCCCCATCGCCGTTCAGCGTGTCGTCGCCGAGCCCGCCGTCGATCGTGTCGTTGCCCGGCCCGCCGCTGAGCGTGTCGTTGCCGCGGTCGCCGTAGATCTGGTCGTCGCCCGCTTCGCCGTCGACGACCCGCTCGCTGGCCTTGCCCGCGTGGAGGACGTCGTCGCCGCCGCCGGCTTTCAGCGTGTCGGGACCGCGGCCGCCGTACAGCTCGTCGCCACCGCCACCGCCCAGCTCCGTGTCGGGGCCTTTGGCGCCGAACAGCCGGTCTTCGCCTTCGCCGCCGCTGAGCGTGTCGCCGCCGGTTTCGCCGAGCAGCCGGTCATTGCCGCCTTCGCCGTTGAGGGAGTCGTTGCCGCGGCCGCCGTGGAGCGTGTCGTTGCCCGGCCCGCCGCAGATCGTGTCGTTGCCGTTTGGCCCGCCGTAGATCTTGTCGTTGCCGCCGCCGCCGTAGATCACGTCGCTCGCCTTCTTGCCGACGATCGTGTCGTTGCCGGAGGTGCCGACGATCGTCGCGTGCTTGCCGGCGCAGCTCGCCGCCGCGGCCTGGCCGGCCGCGGCGATCGACAGCAGGCCCGCGGCGCAGGCGAGCGCGGCGAGGAGTCGGCTGGCCAGGGGCAGGGCGAGTCTCATCGCCCACTTCATCGGCCGGTTTCGCCGCCCGCTGCACCCCGGTGCAAACAAACGTCCAGTTGTCAGATACGCTGGCGCCGCGATGCGCGGTGGCATCTACGTACTCAACTTCTACTCAACGGTCTTCGTCGACCAGCTGAAGCGGGGCCGCAAGACCGCGACGATCCGGCTGGGCGACAAGACCGCCAAGTACGAGCGCGGCCAGGTCGTCTGGATCACGGTCGGCTTCCGCCACAGCCCGCGCGAGAAAATCTTCGCCGCGGTGATCGACGACGTCGAGGTGAAGAAGGTCGACGATCTCTCGCCGCGCGACATCGAGCACGACAACCCGGAGTTCCGCCGGCTCGAGGACGAGGTCAAGTTCCTCGAGCAGATCTACGGCCGCACGGTCGGTCGGGACGACATCGTCACGGTGATCCGCTTCTCGCAGATCGTCGAGCCGCCGGGGGCGCATTTCGGCAACGGGGAGACGCCGCGCCACAACTGATTGCCCGCCTCTCGCGCGACCCCACCGGTGGCCCACTACTCCTTCCTCACGACCTGGTTGCTCGACTCGCCGCGCGAGCCCGTCTGGGAGGCGATCTACGCGCAGGAGCGCTGGCCGGAGTGGTGGCGCGGGGTGGAGGCGGCCGACGAAGTGCGCCCGGGCGACGGCGACCGGGTCGGAGCCGTGTCGCGGATGGTCTGGCGCAGCCTGCTGCCCTACCGGGTCCGCTTCGAGGTGACGACCACCCGGGTCGAGCGGCCCTGCCTGATGGAGGGCGACGCGGTCGGGGAGCTGACCGGCGTCGGCCGCTGGCGCCTCTACGAGGGGGACGGCGTCACCGCGGTCCTCTACGAGTGGAACGTGGCGACCACGAAGCGGTGGATGAACCTGCTCGCACCGGTCGCCCGGCCGGCGTTCGAGTGGAACCACGACTGGGTGATGGCGCGCGGCGGCGAGGGAATCGCAAGCCTGCTCGGCTGCCGGCTGCTCGCCAGCCACTGACCCGCCTCGCCGCGTCCGCTATCTTTCCTGCCCTTGGCACTCTCTCTTTCAGAGTGCCAAGCTCCCCGGCAGGGCCGCGAGGCGGCCGCTGCGGCGGGAATCCCAGACTTGACCAGTAATCAACCGACAACGGAGGTCCACGGATGAAGCTGAAGCCCCTCGGGGACCGGCTGATCGTCAAGCCGATCGAGGAGGAGGAGACGACCGCGAGCGGCATCGTCCTTCCCGACACGGCCAAAGAGAAGCCGCAGAAGGGCAAGGTCGTCGCCGTCGGCGACGGCGCGATCAAAGAGGACGGCACCCGCCAGCCGCTGGACGTGAGCGATGGCGACGAGGTCCTCTACTCCAAATACGGCGGCACCGAGGTCACCGTCGAGGGCGACGAACTGCTCGTGCTGCGCGAGTCGGACGTCCTCGCCAAGCTCGACTGACCCCCGCCAACCGGACTTAGAGAGACCAAGGAGGAAGGAATCGAATGGCTCACAAGGAGCTGAAGTACAGGGAGGAGGCGCGGGGAGCGCTGCAGGACGGCGTCGACGCTGTCGCCGACGCCGTCAAGGTGACGCTCGGGCCGAAGGGCCGCTACGTCGTGCTCGACAAGAAGTTCGGCGCGCCGACGATCACCAACGACGGCGTCACGATCGCCCGCGAGATCGAGGTCGAGGACGTCTTCGAGAACCAGGGCGCCCAGCTCGTCCGCGAGGTCGCCACGGCGACCAACGACGTGGCCGGCGACGGCACCACGACGGCGACTCTGCTGGCCCAGGCGATCGTCCGCCAGGGCCTGAAGAACGTCGCCGCCGGCGCCAACCCGCTCGCCCTCCGCCGCGGAATCGAGAAGGCGGTCGACGACGTGGTCGGCGAGCTGCGCGACAAGCAGTCCAAAGAGGTCGCCGGCAAGGAGCAGATCGCCCGCGTCGCGGCGATCTCGGCCGCCGACGACGAGATCGGCGAGGTGATCGCCGACTCGATCGAGAAGGTCGGCAAAGACGGCGTCGTCAACGTCGAGGAGGGCCAGACCTTCGGCATGGAGCTGGAGTTCACCGAGGGGATGCAGTTCGACAAGGGCTACATCTCCCCCTACATGGTCACCGACCAGGACCGCATGGAGGCCGTGCTGGAGGACCCCTACATCCTGATCGCCAACCAGAAAATCGGCTCGGTGCGCGACATCCTGCCGGTGCTCGAGCAGGTCATGCAGGGCGGCAAGCCGCTGCTGATCGTCGCCGAGGACGTCGAGGGCGAGTGCCTCGCGACCCTGGTGGTCAACAAACTGCGCGGCACCTTCACCGGGGTCGCGGTGAAAGCGCCGGGCTTCGGCGACCGCCGCAAGCGGATGCTCGAGGACATCGGCGTCCTCACCGGCGGCGAGGTGATCACCGAGGAGATGGGGCTCAAACTGGAGAACACCCAGCTCTCCCAGCTCGGCAAGGCGCGCCGCGTCGTCGTCTCCAAGGACACGACGACGATCATCGACGGCGCCGGCGACACCGAGGACATCAAAGGGCGGATCAACCAGATCAAGCAGGAGATCGAGAACACCGACTCCGACTTCGATCGCGAGAAGCTCCAGGAGCGGCTCGCCAAGCTGGCCGGCGGCGTCGCCGTGGTCAAGGTCGGCGCCGCCACCGAGACCGAGATGAAGGAGAAGAAGCACCGCGTCGAGGACGCCCTGCAGGCGACCCGGGCGGCGCTCGAGGAGGGGGTCGTGCCGGGCGGCGGCGTGGCGCTGCTGAACGCGCAGGGCAACCTCGATCCCGACAAGCTCGACGACCCCGACGAGGCGACCGGCGCCCGCATCGTCCACCGGGCGCTGGAGGAGCCGATCCGCCAGATCGCCGAGAACTCGGGCCTCGAGGGCTCGGTCGTCGTCAACGAAGTCCGCGACCTGAAGCCCGGCGAAGGCCTCAACGCGGCCACCGGCGACTACGGCGACCTGATCGCGGCCGGCGTGATCGACCCGACCATGGTGACCCGGTCGGCGCTCCAGAACGCCGCTTCGATCGCCAAGAACATCCTCGTCACCGAGGCGGTCGTCGCCGAGCCGCCCGAGAAGGAAGGCGCCGGCGCCGGCATGCCCGGCGGAGGCGGCATGCCCGACATGGGCGGCATGATGTAATTCGCCGCAACAGGCGAGTGTTTTTGCGAGGGGCCCGGGCGACCGGGCCCCTCTCTTTTCCGCGCGGGCTGGCGCACCGCGACTGGTCACTTTGCCCACGCATGCGGTGGCAAAAGGTTCAGGCAGAGGGCTTAGCGGCGGGGATTAGGGCTTTTTCGCAGGCTTCGGCGGCAGCGGCGGGTAGACGCCGGTGTTGTATTCGGCGTACTCGATGAAGTTCGGCCGGCGGGCCTTCAGCCGCAGGGTGTTGGTGGTGCGCGGGTAGAGGCTGAGGTCGTAGGGGTTTTCGGCGCCTTCGCCGAAGCCGTCGTAGTAGACGAACATCCGCACCCGCTGCCGCTTCGCGGTCCAGGCGACCAGCTGCTTGACGAAGCGCGGTTCGTCTTCGCCGTAGACGGCCCACTCGGCGATCGCGAACGGCTTGCCGCGCCAGAACTTGCCGTGGAAGAAGCGGTTGAGGTCTTTCCAGACGGGGTACTGGGAGTAGAAGTCGGTGCCCACCCAGTCGACCCAGCGCCGCCCGGGCCAGTAGTTGCCCGGGAAGTTGCCTTTGACCCGCGGCGAGCCGCCCGGCAGCGGGCTCCAGATGGTGGCGATCGGCGCCGCCGGCAGGACGGTCGGCGGCGGTCCTTTGGCCCGTTGCACCGGCGGCAGGCCGATTTCGGCCAGGGTGGCGTCGATCCCTTCCAGGGTGTTGCCGCCGCGGACGATCGTCGCGATCCGCCGGAACGCCTGCTTGTACCAGAGGGGCGCGTGTTCGCCGCCTTTCTGGCTGCCGTCGCAGTTGACCGCGGACCAGACGTTGAGGCAGCGGTTGGGCTCGCCGAGCGGCCTGATGTAGGCGAGCAGGCCGTATTTGGCGAAGAAGTCGTTGAGCTGGAGCAGGTAGTCGTCGCCGGCCCCGAGCGCGATCTGCTCAGGGGTGATCAGCTCGGCCAGCGTCTGATCGTCGGCGGTCGAGATGTGCAGGATCGGCCGCGTCCCGGTTTCGCGCCAGCGTTCGAAGGCCTTGTTGAGGCTGTTCCCCCAGGGGTGGAAGGTCTCCAGCAGCGCCGGGTGCTTGTCGAGCAGGGCGGCGAATTGTTCGTAGCCCTCGGTGCTGCCGCGGTCGCTGACGCCGAAGAAGACGCCCGGCTTCGGCGGCACCAGGGTGCGCGCGGACGCCGGCCCCGCGCAGAGCACGGCGAGGACGATCGCCAGGATCGCTGCGCGCCTATGGCTCCGCCAGGACATCCCCCATCCTTCTCGGCTCCACTCCCAGCTCCTCCACGTCCGCGCTGCCGCGCTCGGTGGTCATCGAGACCTCCATCAGCTCTGCCTCCTCCCAGGTAGCGAACACGGCCTCGCCGAAGACGTTGCGGAGGGCGATCAGGCCGGCGCGGACCAGCGGCAGCGGCAGGTGGACGAGCGGTCGCGGCCGCCCGGCGACCCTGCTGACCAGGTCGGACATCTGGTCGTAGCTGAGCGTCTCCGGGCCGGCCAGCTCGTAGCGGTCGCGCTCGCCGTGCTCCAGCGCGACGAGCGTGCAGCGGGCGGCGTCCTCGGCCCAGATCGGCTGGAAGCAGGCCTGCCCGCTCCCCGACACCGGCATCACCGGCAGGAAGGAGAAGCGGCGCAGCAGGGTCACCCAGGGGTCGCTGCGGTCGTAGACGATCGACGGAGCGAAGACGATCGTCTCCAGCGGCGAGGACGCGACGGCCCGCTCGGCCAGCCACTTGGCGCGGAACAGGCGGGTGCGCTGGGCGGCGGCGGCGTTGAGAGCGCTGAAGAAGACGAAGCGGCGCACGCCGCTGCGCTCGGCGGCGCGCAGCAGCCGCACCGTGGCCAGGCCGTTCAGCTCCTCGATCCGGTGCGGCGGCTGGTCGCGGATCGTCGCCGCCAGGTGGACGACGGTGTCTACCCCGCGCAGCGCCTGGCGCACCAGATACGGGTCCGACATCTCGCCGAGGTCGCCGAGCGCGATCTGCACGTCGACGCGGCGCTCGCCGAGCCGGCGTGCCTCCCGCACCAGGCAGCGCACGTCCTCGCCCCGCTCGAGCAGCAGCGGCAGCAGCCGCGATCCGACGCTTCCGGTCGCCCCGGTCAGCAGCAGCATCGTCACATCATCCCCGAATCCCTAAAATGTCGGCTCGCCGTTTTGGTGGGGGCAGAGCCCCGCCCCGGCACCGAAAAGACGACTTCAGGAGAAAGCCTCGAATGACCTACGTCATCGCCGAGCCGTGCATAGGCACCAAGGACAACTCGTGTGTCGAGGTCTGTCCGGTCGACTGCATCCACCCGACCCCGGACGAGCCCGACTACGACGGGACCGAGATGCTCTACATCGACCCGGACGAGTGCATCGACTGCGATGCCTGCGTCGAGGCCTGTCCGGTCGATGCCTGCTTCGCCGAGGACCAGCTCCCGGCCGAGTGGGCCAAATACGCCGAGATCAACGCCGACTACTACAAGAGCAAGGCTTCGGCGTAGCTGCCCTCCGCTTGCTGGAGCGGTTTCAGGGTTGGCTGTGTAGGTTCTCCTGGCGGAGCCGACGCCGCTTCTCTATAATTGACACCCTATGCGGTGTCGAAATGATCTGTGATCTTGGCGGGACGCTTCGTGCGGCGCGAGAGAGGCAGGGGCTCAGCCAGCGCCGCCTTGCGGTGCGTGCGGGGACCAGCCAGGACGCGATCAGCCGAATCGAGCGCGGCGTCGAGGCGCCTACTCTTGAGCGCTTCGGCCAGCTGATGCTGGCGATGGGGCAGCACCCCGCGCTCAGCGTTGCACCGCTGAAGAGCCCGGTGCCGGGGGTCGAGCTGGCTGCCGCGGTCAACATGACTCCCGCCGAGCGCCTCCGGGAGGCGTCGAGCTGGAACCTGCTGGCGGGGCAGCTTGCGAATGCGGGGGAACGGGCTCGGCGGGAAGCTCATCCGGCGGCCAGGAGGAGCGATCGGTGAAGTCCGGGGGGCGGGCCGACCGTCCGCTCGACATTGGCGAGCTGATCGGGGTCCTGGCTCGTCATGAGGTCGACTATGTCGTGATCGGAGGGGTGGCCACCCAAGTCCACGGGCATCGGCGCACGACGATGGACCTCGACATCGTCCCCGCCCCCGAGCACGACAACCTGCGCCGGTTGGGCGGGGCGCTCACGGAGCTCGAAGCCCGTCCCAGAGACGCCGGCGAGAGTGAGGTCGAGGTTCCGATCGACGACCCGGAGAGGCTCGCGATCGCGGCCATCGTCCCTCCGCTGCACACCCGGCACGGCCAGGTTCACATCCTCAAGGAGCCGAAGGGGGGACGGGACTTCGATCAGATGCGCGAGGGGGCGCTGGTGATCGAGCTCGACGGCAGCAAGGTTGCCGTCGTGGGCCTCGACGACCTGCTCCGGATGAAGCGCGCCGCCGGCCGTTCCACCGACTTGGAAGACATCGCCACCCTCACCGAGGTCGAGAGGCAGCGGAAGCGGAGCTGAGCGCCGACCCGGGGGGCACCTCCGTGCGACATCCAACCTGCCCTACTCGGCGACGAGCCGTATTTCAGCACATCGCCATGGTGCCGGCCGCGCAACTAAGCATATTGCCAGGGCGCGGGGCCCGAGCAAGCTGAGACGATCGACTCCCGCATCGCGCAATGCTCAATCGAGTCGGGAGGGGCAAGTGTTCAGATCACGGCTGCGAGATGGGATCAACCTGATCCTGGCGATCCTGCTTGTATTCCTCATCGCTTCGGCGACGGCACTGGCTGAGGCGGCTCCCACGAGGGTAAGCCATACGCGGGGCTCCGAACCGGCTGTCCACCACGATACCTCCCGCCCGCTGCGCGCTCTCAAGCCGGCCCCCCTCCCTAAGGGCACCGTTGAAGTGCCAATCCGCCCCACGCCCTCCCTTCCCAGCGGGCCAAATTCGCAGAAACCTGCGGAAGACACCAGTGGGGTGCAGGCGTCCTCGGCATCTGCGCCCGCCACCATCGCGAACTTCGAGGGAATCGCAGAAGGCGGAGGCATACCCCCCGACCCGGCTGGAGCGGCGGGGACGGACCAGTACGTCGAGTTAGTCAATACCAAGTTCAACGTCTATTCCAAGACCGGAACCTCGCTGCTCGAAGACGAAGAACCCGTGTCGATCAAAACGCTTTGGCAAGGCTTTGGAGGTCTCTGCGAGGAAAAGAATGGGGGTGACGGCACTGTCCTGTTCGATACGCTCGCTGAACGCTGGGTGATTCAACGCCTCGCCCGAGGCACCTCCGAACTAATTTGCGTCGCTGTTTCGTCTTCCAGCGACGCGACGGGGAGCTGGCATCGCTACAGCTATGCGTACGATAGCCTCCCGGACTACACGAAGATGGGCGTATGGCACGATGCCTACTACCTATCCTCGAATAGGGGCGGCGGTGGCGACATATGCGCCCTCGACCGCAGCGCGATGCTCACCGGGGCGGCCGCGAGCAGGCAGTGTTTTCAGGCCGAAGGCGAAGCCACCCTGCAGCCCGCGACGCTGGATGGTTCTACGGAACCGCCCTCGGGTGCCCCCGAGTGGTTCGTAAACCTCTCCGCAACGGAAGCAAACGCGCTCGCCTACTGGAAGCTGCACGTCGATTGGGAAGCCCCGGAAAACAGCACCTTCACGGGCCCGGCCAACCTGCCGGTGGAAGCGTTTTCCTCAACTGGCTCGATTCCACAGGCGGAAACGACCCAGAAGCTGACGGCGCCCTACAGACTCATGTACAGGCTCGCGTATCGGAACTTCGGCGACCACGAGGCGATGGTCGTCGCCCACCACATCCCTGCCGGCACCTCGGTCGGCATGCGCTGGTATGAGCTGCGCCCGGACGGCGGCGCCCTCAGCGTCCATCAAGAAGGGACCTACGCGCCCGACGAAGCCTATCGCTGGATGGGCTCGATCGCCATGGACGAATCCGGCAACATGGGGCTCGGCTACAGCGTCTCCAGCCCCTTCCTGCACCCGGAGATCCGCTATACAGGCCGCCTCATCAGCGATCCCCTGGGCAGCATGCCGCAGGAGGAGGCCACCCTCTACGCCGGTGGAGGATCCCAGATCTCAGGGGAACGCTGGGGCGACTACACCGAGATGACGGTCGACCCGGCCGACGACTGCACGTTCTGGTACGTCAACGAGTACCACCCAAGCAATGAGGATGTTTCCAAATGGCATACGAGGATAGGCTCCTTCAAGCATCCGAGCTGCGGCAGCGCCGATGCCTTTGCGACCACCGATCCCGCCACCGAGGTGGAAGACGAATCGGCGACCGTCAACGCCAGGATCAATCCCGGCGGACTCGAAACGACTTATCAGTTCGAATACGTCGATCAGGTGGACTTCCTCGAAAGCGGCTACGAAGGCGCGACCTCGGTGCCCGGCTCGCCGGAAGAAATCGAACCGGGCACCTCGATCGTCGCCGTTGACGAGGAAATCACTGGGCTGGAACCGGGCCGGACGTATCGCTTCAGGGTGGCCGCGACCATTGGCGAAGAGACGACCTACGGCGGGGACCAGCTGTTCACGACCACCGGATCGGAAACCATCACCGGGGACGCCTCCGCCGTCGGTGCAGCAGAGGCCACCCTGCACGGCAGCGTCAACCCGAAAGGGCTCGAAACCGAATATCACTTCGAATACGACACGACCGAGTACAAAGAGGGCGACGGGCCCCACGGGTCCACGGTCGTGGGTGAAGAAAGCATTTCGGGCACCGAACCCGTTGAAGTCGAAGAGGAGCTCGAGGAGCTCGACCCCGACACCACCTACCACTTCCGCGTTGGCGCGACGAACAGCGGCGGCACGACCTACGGCGAAGATAGGGCCTTCACGACGCACAGCACGGGCTGGAGCCTTCAGGAGACCGATCTCCCCTCCGAATCGGCCAGCATCTGGTTGCGCGACGTCTCCTGCGCTTCAGGGGATGAATGCATCGCGGTTGGGGTCAGGTTCGACACGGGGAGCCCGACCAGCCAGCGCTGGGACGGCTCGGAATGGAGCACGCTGACGACCGCCGAAGGGGAATCGCTCGAAAACGTTTCCTGCACCTCGGCCTCCTTCTGCCTGGCGACCCCGACCTTCGGGACGACGACCCAGGTCTGGGACGGCGAAGCGTGGGAAGCGGCCCCGCTGGTCGAACCGGACGAAGCGGAAAGCTTGCAGCCGAGGGACGTCTCCTGCGCCTCGCAGAGCGCCTGCATCGCCGTCGGCACCTACAAAAAGGCGGGCGAATCGCTGGCCTTCTCGGAGGGCTGGAACGGCAGCAAATGGTCGCTGCTTTCCACCCCCGACGCCGGGCATGCCGGTGGCGACGACGACCTGAACGCGGTCTCCTGCAGCTCGGCCGAATCCTGCACGGCGATCGGCCGCAAGAACGGGACACAACCGCTGGCGCTGCGCTGGGACGGCTCGGAATGGAGCGCTCTGGATGCCCCCGAAGGCTCCGCCGACGAAAACTCCGACATCTCCTGCACCGGGCCCTCGGCCTGCACCGCGGTCTTCAACACCCCCCAGGCGGAGCGCTGGGACGGCTCGGAGTGGAGCGCCGCCTTCCTGCTCCCGCCCGAAGGCGGCAGCGAACCGAGACTGAGGGGTGTTTCCTGCGCTGGACCGGAAGCCTGTGTGGCGGTCGGCTCCTACGCCGTCTCCAAAGAGGCCGTCACGCTGGCCGAGATCTGGGACGGCAGCACCTGGACTTTGCAGCGCCCGCCCAACCCGGAAACCGGCGCACCCCCGAGGCTCTCTTCGGTCTCCTGCATCTCCCCTGACCTCTGTACGGCAATTGGCTCCTCTCTCGACACTGAAACGTTCAAATTTGAGTCCTTCGCGGAGCGCTACGCCGTGCTGCATCCCCCCGTCGCGACCACCGAAGCCGCCACCGGAGTGAAGGCCAAAGCGGCCACGCTCAACGCCACGGTCAACCCCGAAGGCTCCGAAACCACCTACCAGTTCGAATACGGGACTTCGGAATCATACGGAAGCAGCATCCCAGCCTCGGCCGTGAGCGTCGGCGCCGGAACCGAAGCGGTTGAGGTCGACGAGAAGGTCACCGATCTTGACCCAGAGACCACCTACCACTTCCGCGTCGTCGCGACCAACGGCGCCGGTACGACCTACGGCGACGACGAAACGCTGACCACCGTGCCGGCCGGCCCCGCCCTCAACCCCCCCGCCGGCTTCCCGGCCTCCTTCTCGCTGGCCGGCGAAGGGAAAGTCTCGCTGCTGAGCCCGGAAATGGAAGTCGGCTGCACGACCAAAGGGGAAGTCGAGGCGCTGGGCGGCGAAGGCCAATTCGAAGACGCCACCTCGGGCACGGCGACGCTCACTTTGCACAACTGCAAGTCGTTCGGCATTTTCAACTGCACCAGCCCGGGCGAGGCCACGGGCACGATCAAGGCCGAAGAGCTGCCCTTCCGCCTCGTCTACCTCTCAGACGGCGAACCGGGCGTCCTCTTCCTGCCCGAGGCCGAAAGCGGGCTGCTCGCGACCTTCGCCTGCTTCGGCGTCACGAGCAAACTCCTGGGCAGCGGCGTGCTCGGCCGGATCAGCGAACCGGCGCTCGGCGAACCCTCCCCGACCCTGACGATCGACATAAACGCGGCCGAAGAAGAATACGCCCAGGAGTACACCGAAACCGAAGCGGGGGTCGAATACGGCCTGCAGCTAAACCGCGGGGGGAGCCTCGAATCCGCCA
>Ga0210101_1000181_pt1 | contig 22957 bp, 22 predicted proteins | sample Muzzi_PWC_D1_FD_185534 | JGI IMG/M metagenome (GOLD analysis project Ga0210101, IMG submission 185534) | Wetland microbial communities from San Francisco Bay, California, USA, that impact long-term carbon sequestration - Muzzi_PWC_D1 (SPAdes) | ecosystem: Environmental > Aquatic > Marine >... | reverse complement strand
CCCGCAGGCTGATTACTCGATGTAGATCGTGCCGCCGATGGAAAACGACGTGATCGTATCGCCGCCGGGCACGTAGTCGTCGGTCAGGTCATTGAGGCTTTCGAACTCGGCGCGAATGTCGTACTTTTCATTGAAACGAAAGCCGAAACCCGCGCCGAACGTAAAATCGCCCCTTTCGTCGCTGGTTCTGGTGGTGATGCTGCCCTCGACGCGAGAATAATCGGTGCTCGACAGCATGTACCCGGCCTTGCCGTAGAAAAACGATCCGCCGCCGATCGGGATGATGCCCACCAGCGACAGGTTGAGACCCTCGGATTCGGCAATGGTATTGAAGGTGACTCGATCCTTGCGCAACCGGCCGAGATCCTGGTAGGAAACCTCGACGGCGAAATTTTCATGCAATTGCTTGCCGCCGTAGACCTTGAAACCGGTGTCGCTGCCATCGCAATTGTAGCCGTAGTAATCGCATTGCTGACCGGCGCCCGGAAAGCCGATCGCGAAACCGAAATATAGCGGATTCGTCGCCTGGTGAGCGGCCAACGCCGGCGCGCTCGACGCCAGCAGCCAGCCGGCCGCCAGCGCGGTAATGATTCGCTTGTGCATGGGTGCCTCTTGCCTAAATAAAACAAGTTTGGACCGCGTGCGCGCGGGGTGCAAGTGGCAATACTGACGGCATTGGGTAAAAGACCCGCGGGTAACAAAATACGGCATTGCCGGGCCGGTTTGCCGACTTTTCAGCGTATCGCGTAGCGGTCGACGAAGCGTTGCAGGATTTGTCGCGCATGGGGGGTGTCGTGGCGGTTGACCGCCTCGATCAGCGTCTCGGCTTCCTCGGGGGCGAAGTAGCCGTGGTGCTTGTAGGCGTGAATGCGCACCGTGAATCCCGGACCGTCGCCCTCGGGATGGAACTGGGTCGCGTAAACGTTTTCGCCGACGCGGAACATCTGCACCGGGCAGGCGTCGCCGGTGAGCAGCAGCGTGGCCCCGCGGGGCACTCGATCGCAGGCTTCCTTGTGACCGCAGAGTACGTCGATCTGCTCCGGAAAGCCCTCGAGCAGCGGATCTTCGCGGCCGGCCTCGGTCAGGCGCACGCGCGCGCCGCCGACCGGTTCCGCGTAGCGGCGCGAAATCGGCGTGTCCAGGTACGAACCCAGCAGTCCGCAGCCCGAGCAGGCGCCGAGGAACGGGATATCCTGTTCGACGACGATATCGAACAGGCGCCGAAAATCGCCTTCGATCCTGACCTGGGTATCGCTCTTTTCCGCCTGCGGCGTGCTGATATCGAACGGGCTGCCGCCGACGATGATCGCCGCGTAGTCGTCGATCGCCAGTCGCGGTATGCCGGTCTTCTCGATGCGCATGCGCCGCGTGTCCCGTTCCTCGAGTCCGCCGTACCTGAGAATGGCCTCGTACTCGTTGTCCGAGGTGTCGTCCTCGGGGCGCAATTGCAGGATCAGGACGGGTTTCTGGCGCATGCTCATGCTGTGGTTTCGGGTCCGCTGGCGTGAATGCAGCGTATAATAGACCAGCTTGCCGATCGATGTGACCGCCGGTGTAAAAAATCCTCGGGTGAATGCCGCAACTACGCACCGATCGGGCGCCGTGGCAATTCGCGAAGTGAGCGCAGACTGGCGGCGAGCATTCTGGTAAGGTGCGCGCTTCTTCACGCAGTCGAGGACCTTCAGATAGCGACACATCCCGCATTCGGCCGTACCGAAAAAGAGCATTCCAACCGCCAGGACTGGATCAACATCAAGGCGATGATGCCCTATATCTGGGAGTATCGGGGCCGGGTCATGGTGGCGCTCGCCTGCCTGGTAATCTCCAAGCTGGCCATGGTCGGCGTGCCGGTGGTGCTGAAATATATCGTCGACTCGCTCGATTCCAAGGGCGGGCATACCGTGGTGTTGCCGATCCTGCTGCTCGTCGCCTACGGCTTGCTGCGCTTTACCAACTCGGGCTTCAACGAGCTGCGCGACGCGATCTTCGCGCGGGTGCGTTATCACGCCATGAACCGCTTGTCGGTGTCGGTGCTCGATCACCTGCACCGGCTGTCGCTGCGTTACCACCTGGAGCGCAATACCGGGGCGATTTCCCGCGACATGGAACGCGGCGCGCAGAGCATCAGTTCGATTCTCAACTACCTGGTGTTCAATATCGTGCCGACGATGGCCGAGTTCGTGCTGGTGGCGGCGATCCTGTTCAGCCAGTACGACAGCCTGTTCGCCGGTATCATCTTCTGCAGCGTGCTGATTTACATCGTCTTCACGCTGCTGGTGACCGAGTGGCGCATGCATTTCCGCCACGAAATGAACGCGCTCGACTCGGCCGCCAACGGGCGCGCGATGGACAGCCTGTTGAATTACGAAACGGTCAAGTATTTCAACAACGACGCCCACGAGATCGGCCGTTACCGCGACACCATGCAGGACTGGGAAGAGGCGGCGGTGCGCAGCCAGACCACCATGTCGATGCTGAATTTCGGCCAGGCCGGGATCATCGCCGTCGGCGTTACCGGCATCATGATTCTCGCCGCCAAGGGGGTGGTGGACGGCAAGCTGAGCCTGGGCGACCTGGTGCTGATCAATACCATGATGCTGCAACTTTTCCTGCCGCTGAATTTTCTCGGCATCATCTACCGCTCGCTGAAATACGCGCTCGCCGACATGGACATGGTGGTCAAGCTGCTCGCCCGCCCGGTCGAAATCACCGATCGAATCGATGCGAAGCCGCTCGAAATCAACCGTGCCAGCGTCGAGTTCCGCAATGTCGGTTTTCATTACAACGCCGACCGGCCGATCCTCCACGACGTCAGCTTTCGCCTCGGCGACGGCGAAAAACTCGCCATCGTCGGCCCGTCGGGCGCCGGCAAGTCGACCATCGCGCGCTTGCTGTTTCGCTTTTACGACGTCAGCCGCGGCAAGATCCTGATCAGCGGCCAGGACATCGCCGGGGTCACGCAGCAAAGCCTGCGCGAGGCGATCGGCATCGTGCCGCAGGATACGGTGCTGTTCAATGACACGATTCGCTACAACATCCAGTACGCGCGCCCGCAGGCCTCGTTCGACGAGGTTCGCGAGGCCGCGCGGCTCGCCGATATCGACGATTTCATCAACCGCCTGCCGCAGGGCTACGACACCGTGGTCGGCGAGCGCGGCCTGAAGCTCTCGGGCGGCGAGAAGCAGCGCGTCGCAATCGCCCGCGTGCTGCTCAAGGATCCGGCGATCCTGGTCTTCGACGAGGCGACCTCGAGCCTCGACAGCCAGTCGGAAAAGAACATCCTCGGCGCGCTGGCGCGCATCTCGCGCAACAAGACCACGCTGGTCATCGCGCACCGGCTGTCGACGGTGATCGACGCCGACCGTATCATCGTGCTGGAAAACGGGCGCATTAGCGAGCAGGGCGATCACGAGGAGCTGATCGCGCTGGACGGCGTCTACGCGCGGCTGTGGCATTTGCAACAAAAGAAATCGGAGGTGCTCGAATGAGCGACGACCTGGCCAACTGCAGCGCCAGCGAACCCTTTGCGCTGCGCGTGATCGGCGATGACATGGCGCCCGAGTTCGTCGACGGTCACATCGTCATCGTCGATCCGGGCGGGCGCGTGACTTCGGGCTGTTTCGTGATCGCCCGCCGCGACGACGGGGTGGTATTGCGGCGGCTCGACATCGAAGGCGGTCGCTACCGTCTCGCGGCGCTGAAAGCGGGTGTGCGCGAGGTCGAATTGAAAGCGCTCGACGCCATCGTCGGCGTCGTCAGCCAACGCGCCGGCAAGCGGCGCCGCGAGCACAAGCGCTACGATGTCTAGCGACAAGCGCCTTTATCACGCCCGCCTTCGACGGCCGTGGCGTGTTTCCTGCCGGTAAACGGCGCCGTTTCCTGGCAGTAAACGTCGACGAGTCGCCCCGAAAGCAGTTCATGCCGGCCCCGGAACCGGCAACAGCGGCGCGGTCTCGATGCTTACGTCATGCCGGCCCAACCCGGGTGTGCGCGCTGTCCAGGTAGGCCCGTCGTACCGGCCCCCGAGCCCGTATCTTCGCAGCCATCGTCATGCCGGCCCTCCGAGCCGGCATCTTCGTGACGACCGTGGGGCGATAAAGAGATGGATTGCGGCGCGGACGGGCCGCGGACGGCGCCGCAATGACGGGGTATCCGGGAATTGGATTGCGGCTCGGGGGTTGCAATGACGGGGAATCCGAAAATGGGCTGCGGTTGGGGGCCTCCCTGGGCACAGCAGCTCTACTGCAGCCGGAATGCAACATTGTGGCTGAACTGTGAGGCCGATTCCCCTTATACTTCCGGCTTCAAAGGGGGATATGCAACATGTCTGACGAAAATCGCGAAAAAGCGCTCAACTATCACCGTTTTCCGAGGCCCGGCAAGCTACGCATCGAGGCCACCACGCCGCTGACCTCGCAGCGCGACCTGACGCTGGCTTACTCGCCCGGTGTCGCCTATCCCTGTCTCGAAATCGCCAGGGATCCGCTCACCGCGCGCGAGTACACGGCGCGCGCCAACCTGGTCGGCGTGGTCACCAACGGCACCGCGGTGCTCGGTCTCGGCGACATCGGCGCGATGGCCGCCAAGCCGGTCATGGAGGGCAAGGCGGTGCTGTTCAAGCGCTTTTCGGGCATCGACGTGTTCGACATCGAAATCAACGAAAAGGACCCGCATAAATTTGCCGAGACCGTGGAGCGGCTGGAGCCGACCTTTTGCGGTATCAACCTCGAGGACATACGCGCGCCCGACTGCTTCTACATCGAGGAATACCTGCGCGAAAAGATGTCGATCCCGGTTTTTCACGACGATCAGCACGGTACCGCGATCGTGGTCGCGGCGGCGCTGACCTCGGCGCTCGAGGTGGTCGGCAAGAAACTCGACGAGGTTCGCCTGGTGGCCTCGGGCGCGGGCGCGGCGGCGCTGTCCTGCCTGAAACTGCTGGTGTCGATGGGGCTCGACAAGAAAAATATCGTGGTCTGCGATTCGCGCGGGGTGGTTTACGAGGGGCGCACCGAGGACATGGATGAATACAAGGCGGCGTTCGCGGTAAAGACCGAGGCGCGCAAGCTGGCCGAGGTCATCGGCGGCGCCGACGTATTCCTCGGCCTGTCGGCGGGCGGCGTGCTGAAACCCGAAATGGTCGAAGCCATGGCCAAAAAGCCGATCGTCTTCGCGCTCGCCAATCCCGACCCGGAAATCGATCCGGCGGAAGCGAAACGCGTCCGCCCGGACGTGGTCATCGCCACCGGCCGCACCGATTATCCGAACCAGGTCAACAACGTGCTGTGTTTCCCGTTCCTGTTTCGCGGCGCGCTCGACGCGGGCGCCACCGAGATCAATCAGGAGATGAAGATCGCCTGCGTCGAGGCGATCTCGCGGCTGGCGCGCTCCGGCACCAGCGACGTGGTCGCCGATGCCTACCAGGGCGAATCGCTGACTTTCGGTCCCGAGTACCTGATTCCGAAGCCCTTCGACCAGCGGCTGATTCTCGAAATCGCACCGGCTGTCGCGCAGGCGGCGATGGATTCGGGTGTCGCCGAGCGGCCGATCGCCGACATGGACGAGTATCGCAAAAGCCTCGATGCCTTCGTTTACCGCTCGGGCCTGTTCATGAAGCCGGTATTCGACGCCGCGCGCGTCGTCCGCCGCCGGGTGGTGTTCGCCGAGGGCGAAAATTCGAAGGTCATGCAGGCGGTGGAAAATATCGCCCACGAGCAACTCTGCTGGCCGATCGTGCTCGGCCGCCAGCAAGTCATCGAGGACATCATCCGCGATTGCGCGCTGACCGTGAAACCCGGCGTCGATTTCGAGATCTTCGAATACCAGGACGACGAGGACTGGGCGCGCCGTTTCCACGGCTGGAACGAGCGCCAGGGCACGACGCTGTCGGAAGCGCGCGAGCTGCTGCGCTTCAGCAAAACGACTCAAGGAGCGATGATGGTCAAGCTGGGGCTCGCCGACACGCTGATCTGCGGCACCATCGGCCGCTATCATCGCCACCTGGGGCGAATTCTGCGGGTATCGCAGCAGGACGACGACGGTTTCGACGTGGTTGCGGGCCTCTCCGTGATCATCACCACCAAGTTCACGCTGTTCATTACCGATACCCACGTTACCCCGGAGCCGACCGTCGAAGGCATCGCCCACATGACCGCACTGGCCGCGCGCGAGGTCGCGCGTTTCGGCCTGACACCCAAGGTGGCGCTGCTGTCGCATTCCAATTTCGGCAGCCGCGACTCGGCCTCGTCGCGCAAGATGCGCGACGCGCTGCAACTGATCAAGCAGGCCAACCCGGAGTTGATGGTAGAGGGCGAAATGCAGGCCAACCTGGCGCTGTCGCCGAAGGCGATGGCCGAGCAGTTTCCCAACTCGAACCTCGACGATGTCGCCAACCTGCTGGTGATGCCGGATCTCGATGCCGCGCATATCGCGATGAACCTGGTCAAGCTCGGTACCGACGGCGTCGCCATCGGCCCGATCCTGCTGGGCTGCGATATCGCCGCGCATATCGTCACCCCGGGCACCACGGTGCGCGGGCTGGTCAACATGACCGCGATCGCCGCGGCGCGGCTGGCGGCCGAGGAAAGCTGATCCATGCACCTGGTGATCCTGTTGCTGGCGGCGCTGGCGCTGTTCGTCTACCTGACCCTGGGGGCGCGCCGCGATCCCGAGAAACGCAAGCTGCTGGTGCTCTACGTGCTGATCGATTTGTGGCTCAGCGCCGTGTTTATCTACCTGCTGGTCAGCGCAATCCTCGATTACAACTGAAGCGCCCGTCGCAATACACATTCCGCATGTCGAGTTCAGGATAGCGGATCAGCGGTCGGCGGACTTAGAGTTAGCGGCCTGAAACCGGTTGCCGGCCGCACCTGCCGCGGCGCACCGTCGGTTCGTTTACCCTGGGGAGGAAGTCCTATGAGTCATACGCTATACGCGCCCGCGCGCCAGCGCCTGCAGCGCAGCGAACTCGCCGTGCCCGGATCCAACCCGGGAATGTTCGAAAAGGCCGCCGCCAGCGCCGCCGATTACGTGTTTCTCGATCTCGAGGACGCGGTCTCGCCCGGTGACAAGCCGCAGGCGCGCAAGAATGTCATCGAGGCGCTCAACGAGATCGACTGGCGCGGCCGCGGCAAGACGATCTCGGTACGCATCAACGGCCTCGATACGCACTACATGTATCGCGACGTCGTCGACGTGGTCGAACAGGCCGGCGATCGCCTCGATACCATCCTGATCCCCAAGGTCGGCGTCGCCGCCGACGTCTACATGGTCGACGCGCTGCTGACGCAGATCGAGACCGCGCAGGGGTTCGACAATCGCATCGGTCTCGAGGCGCTGATCGAAACCACCCTCGGCATGGCCAACGTCGACGCGATCGCGACTTCGAGCCCGCGCATGGAGGCGATGCATTTCGGGGTCGCCGACTATGCCGCCAGTTGCCGCGCGCGCACCACCAATATCGGCGGCCTGAACCCCGATTACCCGGGCGACCAGTGGCATCACGGCCTGTCGCGCATGCTGGTCGCCTGCCGGGCCTACGGGCTGCGCCCGATCGACGGGCCGTTCGGCGATTTCAACGATCCCGACGGCTACCGCGACGGTGCGCGCCGCGCCGCGGCGATGGGTTACGAGGGGAAGTGGGCGATCCATCCGTCGCAAATCGACCTCGCCAATGAAATCTATTCGCCGCCCGCCGCGGAGGTCGAGCGCGCGCACCGCATACTCGCCGCGCTCGAGGAAGCGGCGGCCGCCGGCAAGGGAGCGGCGCAGCTCGACGGGCGCATGATCGATGCGGCCTCGGCGCGCATGGCCGAGAACCTGGTCAATACCGACGCGGCGATCCGCGACAAGCAGCAGGGGGCCTGACATGGATATACACGAGTACCAGGCGAAAGCCATCCTCGCCGAATTCGGTATGCCGATCGCGCGCGGCGGCATCGCCTACAGTCCCGAGCAGGCGGCCTACCGCGCGATGGAACTGGGCGGCGAGAAATGGGTCGTCAAGGCGCAGATTCACTCGGGCGCGCGCGGCAAGGCCGGCGGTGTCAAGCTCTGCGCCAGCGAAAACGAGGTCATGGATGCGGCCAACGCGATGCTCGGCCGGCGCCTGGTCACCAACCAGACCGGTCCCGGCGGCAAGCTGGTCGGGCGCCTGTACATCGAGGAGGCGACCGATATCGCGCGCGAAATCTACCTCGCCTTCGTGCTCGACCGCACCGCCGAGCGCATCGTTTGCGTGGCCTCGGCCGCGGGCGGCATGGATATCGAGGAAATCGCCGCCTCCAAACCCGATTCCATCGTGCGCGTGCCGATCGAGCCCGCGGTCGGCCTGCAGGATTTCGAGGCGCGGGAAGTCGCTTTCGCGCTGGGCATGGAGGCGGCCCAGCTGGCCGAGGCGGTGAAGGCGCTGAAAGCCTGCTACCGCGCGTTTCGCGATCTCGATGCGACGATGGTCGAAATCAACCCGCTGGTGGTTACCGCGGACGGCCGCCTGCTGGCGCTCGACGCGAAGATGGCTTTCGACGACAACGCGTTGTTTCGCCGGCCGCGCATCTCGGAACTGCGCGACAAGTCGCAGGAAGACCCGCGCGAAATGAATGCCGCCGACCGCGGCCTCAGCTACGTCGGTCTGGACGGTAATATCGGCTGCATCATCAATGGCGCCGGGCTGGCAATGGCGACCCTGGACATGATCAAGCACGTCGGCGGCGAGCCGGCCAACTTTCTCGACATCGGCGGCGGCGCGTCGCCGGAGCGGGTCGCCAAGGCGTTCAACCTGGTCCTCTCGGACCAGGGCGTGCACGCCATCCTGGTCAACATTTTCGCCGGCATCAATCGCTGCGACTGGGTCGCCGAGGGAGTCATCCAGGCGATGCGTAAACTCGACGTGGCGGTGCCGGTGGTGGTGCGCCTGTCGGGCACCAATGTCGAACTCGGCCGGCAGATTCTCGCCGACAGCGACGTCGAGCTGATCACCGCCGACACGCTGGCCGAGGCGGCCGAGAAAGCGGTTGCCGCCGCGGCGGATTACGAAGCCACGATGGCGGGTTAGGAGAAGATCGCAATGAGCATATTCCTGGATCAGAACACGCGCGTCATCGTGCAGGGTTATACGGGTCGCATCGGCAGCTTTCATGCGCAGGAAATGATCGACTACGGCACCAACCTGGTCGGCGGCGTGACGCCTGGCAAGGGTGGCGAAACCCATCTCGACAGGCCGGTGTTCAACACCGTCAAGGATGCCGTGCGCGACACCGGCGCCGAGGCCAGCGTGGTATTCGTGCCGCCGCCGTTCGCCGCCGATGCGATCATGGAAGCCGCCGATGCCGGCATTCGCTTTTGCGTCTGTGTCACCGACGGCATCCCGGCGCAGGACATGATGCGCGTCAAGCGCTACATGCGCCGCTACCGCAAGGAAGAGCGCATGACGCTGACCGGTCCGAATTGCGCCGGCACCATCAGTCCGGGCAAGGCGATGATGGGTATCATGCCGGGGCATATTTACATGCCGGGCAACGTCGGCCTGATCGGCCGCTCGGGTACCCTCGGTTACGAGGCCGCGTCGCAAATGAAAGCCTGCGGTATCGGCATTTCGACCAGCATCGGTATCGGTGGCGACCCGATCAACGGCAGCGCGTTTCGCGACCACCTGGAGCGCTTCGAGCAGGACCCGGAAACCGAGCTGGTGGTCATGATCGGGGAAATCGGCGGGCCGCAGGAAGCCGAGGCCGCGGCGTTTGCGCGCGATCACATGAGCAAACCGGTACTCGCCTATATCGCCGGGTTGACCGCGCCGAAAGGGCGCACCATGGGTCATGCCGGCGCGATCGTCACCAGCGCCGGTGAATCGGCCGCCGAAAAAGTGGAAATATTGCGCGCCGCCGGCGTCGGCATCATCGACCGCCCGTCGGAATTCGGCACCGCGGTGGGGCAGGCTCTGGAGAAATCCGCAGGCCGCTAGCCTGAAAATCAACGGGCGGATGCGGCTTTTAGCCGCATATTATTGACCGGGTTCACATTTTCCAGCCGGGACGGAATTGATTTGGCTCACAAATAGTAAAAAAAATTTGCCAAGGGGGGTTGTTTGCGACGCGTTTATTTTATAATGCCGATCCGACAACCACCGAGGAATGCCGGATTCGCGGATCGAATAAGGCATCTCGAATAGCCCGCCAAATGGACAGGCGGGCGGCAGCAGTACCATCGAGCGCCAGGGATAAAGGCACATGCCGTTCGCAATTAGGGATACCGGCAAAATTTCCCATGTGTAACGCGAGACAAAAAGGATTCACACTGGTCGAGATCGCAATCGTCCTGGTCGTGGTGGGCCTGCTGATCGGCGGCATTCTCAAGGGCCGCGAAATGATCGTCAATTCCAACCTGAAGCGTATCGACAAGGATCGACAGGGCATCGTCGCGGCGCTGCAGGCCTACCAGGACCGCTACCGGGTTCTCCCCGGCGACGACAGGCTGGCCAGCCAGCGATTTTCGATGTACAGCGACGGGATCAACGACCCGGTCGCCATCGACGGCGACGGCAGCGGTAGTATCGACGGCGACTGGATGGCCGCCGCGGATACCGAAACCGCCAATTTCTGGAAACATCTGCGCGCCGCCGGCCTGGTCGCCGGCAGCGGCGACGACGATACCCAGCCGACCAATGCATTCGGCGGCATCATCGGCATTCGCGACGGTTCGCTGTCGATTTCCGGCCACGTCGTGATTTTCGGCTCGATCGATGGACCGGTGGCCCGTATCCTGGAATCGCAGATAGACGACGATTCGCCATCCACCGGGCAAATTCAGTCGGATCTCGACCCGGCGCTGATGAACGGTTTCGCGGCGAGCACCGCGGGCCCCAATTACATGGATACGCTGCGCTACTACATGGCTTTCGGAATCTGAACCGGGCTGCAGCCGCCGTTCCCGGCTAGGTCCAGCGATCGAGCGCGCGCTCGAACGCTTCACGGCTGATCTCCACCGCGCCGAGCCGCTTCAGGTGGCCGGTCGCCAGCTGACAATCGATGATTTCGTAATTTCCGCAGGTGGCCAGTTGCCGCAGGCACAGCTTCGAGGTATTGGCCTCGCGGCTGAACATGGATTCACCGAAAAACACGCGGCCGAGCGCGATGCCATAGAGGCCGCCGACCAGCCTTTCGCCGTGCCAGCATTCGATCGAATGCGCGAAGCCCGCGCGGTGCATCTCGGTAAAGGCGGCGATCATCTGTGCATTGATCCAGGTGCCTTGCTGGCCTTCGCGGTCCTCGGCGCAGGCCGCGATCACGCCGCCGAAGTCGCGGTTGACCGTAATCCGGTATTTTTCCTGCCGGGCCAGTTTCTGCAGGCTGCGGCTCTGGTGAAAGTCGGCGGGGTAGAGCACCGTGCGCGGCGCCGGCGACCACCACAGGATCGGCTCGTTATCGCCGAACCACGGAAAGATGCCCTGCCGGTAGGCGACCAGCAGCCATTCGACGTCCAGGCGCCCGCCCGCGGCGAGCAGCCCGCGGGGTTCGGCAAGCGCCGATGCGGTATTCGGGAAATGCGGTATCGCGGTGGGCTCTAGCCAGGTAATCACTTTCTAAAACAATAGTTTATGAAACAAACTTAAAGTAATTTAAGTAAGCTCTGCATAAGTCATCCTGACCTGGCAGAGCACGAAAATGGCAAAATGCGATTTTGCCATTTTCTTCATTATTCAATCGCTTGTGCGATTGAATAATGGCGCGGTGTGCCGAAACAGCACATCCTTGTGCCGCAGGAATCTCTGCCTTTTGCGGAGATTCCTTAAGATTATCCGTCCTGACGATACGGCGAATGTTCCCGCAGGCCGGACTGGTAGTCCCGAATATGGCTTCTTTCCTGCTCCAGAAAGTGAGCGATCGCGTCGCGGAACTGCGGGTGCGCGATCCAGTGGCCCGACCAGGTCAGGGTGGGCAGGAATCCGCGGGCGAGCTTGTGCTCGCCCTGTGCGCCGGGATCGAAGCATGCGAGGCCGTTGGCGATACAGTAGTCGATGCCCTGATAATAACAGCATTCGAAATGCAGGTTGTCGAAGTAACCCTCGCAGCCCCAGACGCGCCCGTAGAGATGTGTTTCGCTCCTGAAGAACAGCGACGCGGCAACGATATGCCCGTGCTTGCGGGCGAGCGCGGCCAGCACCTGCCCGGGCATGGCAACGCCCAGGTGCTCGAAGAATTCGGCACTCAGGGTCGCGGTACCGTACTTGCGCCGATAAATGCCGGCATAGAGTTCGTGGATGCGTCGCCAGTCCGCGGCGTCGAGGGTTTCGCCGGCATGCATGCCGATGTCGAGATCGTGCGCGGCGGCGCTGGCGCGCTCCTTGCGAATATTCTTGCGCTTGCGCGAACTGAGGCTGGCGAGAAACGCCGCGAAATCCGCGTAACCGTGGTTCGACCAGTGAAACTGCACGTCGCTGCGCAGCAGGATTTCACGGTCCTCGAGCGTGTCGAGTACCACCTTCTCGGCGAAAAGTATGTGCCAGGAGCTCAGTTTCTGCTCGCTGCAAAATCCCTGTATTGCGCGGCACAGCAAGTCCTGCAAATATTCGCGATCCGCTGCGTCGTCGACCAGCGAGCGGTCGATCAGAAAGCGCGGACCGGTGGCCGGCGTGTAAGGGATCGCGGTGACCAGCTTGGGGTAGTAATCGAGGCCGTGCCGCTCGTAGGCATGCACCCAGGCGTGGTCGAATACCAGTTCGCCGTAGGAGTTGGTTTTGATATAACACGGCATCGCGGCCAGTAATCGTTCGCCGGCATGGACGTGAAAGTAGACCGGGTACCAGCCGAACGGCTCCAGGCAGTCGTGGATTTCGAGTCCGTAGAGAAAGGCGTGGCGCGTGAACGGGTAGCCGCCGTCGCCGAGCGCGTCCCATTGCGCGGCGGGAATTTCGCGGAGCGAGTGACTGACGCCGACGCGGGTTTCGCTGCTACTCCACTTTCTTGGCATCGAGGTACTTTTCGGCATCCAGCGCCGCCATGCAACCGCTGCCGGCCGAGGTGACCGCCTGCCGGTAAACATGATCCATGACGTCGCCGGCGGCAAATACGCCGGGCACGCTGGTCGCGGTGGCGTTGCCGTCCAGGCCGCTCCTGACGACGATATAACCGTTTTTCATTTCCAGCTGGCCCTCGAATATACCGGTATTCGGCTTGTGGCCGATGGCGATGAAGATCCCCGACAGCTCGAGCTCCCGCGTGCTGTCGTCGTTGACGTTGCGGATCCTCAGCCCGGTGATGCCCGAGTCGTCGCCGAGGGCCTCGTCGAAAACGCTGTTCCAGGCGATCCTGACATTGCCGCTGCGTTCCTTTTCGAACAGCTTGTCCTGCATGATTTTTTCGGCGCGCAGCTTGTCGCGGCGGTGCACCAGGGTTACCTCGGCAGCGATATTCGACAGGTACAGGGCTTCCTCGACCGCGGTGTTGCCGCCGCCGATGACGGCCACTTTCTGGCCCTTGAAGAAGAATCCGTCGCAGGTCGCGCAGGCGGAAATGCCCTTGCCGTGGAATTTTTCCTCCGACGGCACGCCGAGATACATGGCGCTGGCGCCGGTGGCGACGATCAAGGCATCGCAACTGTATTCGCCGCTGTCGCCGATCAGCCGTTTCGGGTTCTCGTCGAGGTGAACGGTGTGCACCTGGTCGAAGACGATTTCGGTCTCGAAGCGTTCCGCGTGCTGCTGCATGCGCTGCATCAGCACGGGGCCGGTCAAGCCCTCGACGTCGCCGGGCCAGTTGTCGACATCGGTGGTGGTCATCAACTGTCCGCCGGCCTCGACGCCGGTGATGACCATCGGCCGCAGGTTGGCGCGCGCGGCGTAAACCGCGGCCGAATAGCCGGCCGGGCCGGAACCGAGAATGATGACGTTGCGGTGCTTGATATCGGGCATTGTTGAGTATCCGGAATCCGGGTGCGAATTAGGGCGCCCATGTTAAAGGCTGGCGCGACCCGTGACTATATGGCTATAGGTATATCTTTTTCAATGGGATTAGTTCTGGTTCCCGCCTCCGCGGATCATGTAAAATAGTCCGATTTTTATGAGGTTTTTGACTTAAAGTGGCGCAAGCAAGACTAAAGTCGCGCGCGGACGATGCGGAGAAAAGGCGCATGTTCGCCGGCCAGGTAAGCCAGCGCCTGCGCGAGGCCGGCATGGTGTTGTCGTTTGCGCTGGCGGGCTATTTTCTGCTGGCGATGCTGAGTTACGACGCGCTCGACCCATCCTGGTCGCACAGCGGCAGCAACAGCAAGATCGCGAATTTCGGCGGCGCCGCCGGCGCCTGGGTCGCCGACCTGCTGTTCTACCTGTTCGGTTATCTCGCCTACCTGTTGCCGATCATGCTGATCTACAACGGCATCATCCTCGTGCGCAGCCGCGAACTGAGCGCCGAGGACCAGTACCACATGCTGGTGATTCGCTGGAGCGGATTCGTGCTGACGCTGATCTCGGGCAGCGCGCTGTCGAGCCTGCATTTCGGCATCGCGCCGGGCAGCATGCCGCTCGACGCGGGGGGAATCCTCGGCCAGATCACCGGTAATTATTTTTCCCAGGGACTCGGTTTTATCGGCGCCACGGTCATGCACCTGGCGCTGTTCCTGGCCGGCGTGACGCTGTTCACCGGCCTGTCCTGGCTGGCGCTGGTCGACAACACCGGCCGCTACACGCTGCTCGCCATCGACCGCGTGCTGGATCGTTATTACATGCTGCGCGACCGTTTCGAGGGCAAGCGTCACCGCAGCGAGCGCGAGCAGGTATTCCAGGTGCAGCAAAAGAAGCAGGAAACCCGCAAGCCGCTGAAAATCGAACCGGTGGTGGAGAAAATCGAGCCCAGCCCGCGGGTCGAAAAAGAAAAGCAGATTCCATTGTTCAACGCCGGCGGTGGCGGCAAGGGCACGATTCCGCCGCTCGCGCTGCTCGACAAGCCGCGGCCGCGGGTTGCCGCCTACAGCAAGTCGGCGCTGGAAGCCATGTCCCGCCAACTGGAACTGAAGCTGCTCGATTTCGGTATCGAGATCCAGGTCGAATCGGTGCATCCCGGGCCGGTGATCACGCGCTTCGAGATCCTGCCCGCGCCGGGCGTCAAGGTCAGCCAGATATCCAACCTGTCCAAGGACCTGGCGCGCTCGCTGTCGGTGATCAGCGTGCGCGTGGTGGAAATCATTCCCGGCAAGTCGGTGATGGGTCTCGAGATTCCGAACGAAAACCGCGAACTGGTGGTGCTCAGCGAGATCGTGCAATCGAAGAGCTTCGACCAGTCGCCTTCGCCGCTGACGCTGGCGCTCGGCAAGGATATCAGCGGCGAGGCCGTGGTCGCCGACCTCACGCGCATGCCGCACCTGCTGGTCGCGGGCACCACCGGCTCGGGCAAGTCGGTGGCCATCAACGCGATGCTGCTCTCCATCCTGTTCAAGGCCACGCCCGAGGACGTGCGCATGATCCTGATCGATCCGAAGATGCTGGAACTGAATATCTACGAGGGTATTCCGCACCTGATCGCGCCGGTGGTCACCGACATGAAGGACGCCGCCAACGCGCTGCGCTGGTGCGTCGCCGAAATGGAACGCCGCTACCGCCTTATGGCATCGCTCGGCGTGCGCAATATCTCCGGCTATAACCGCAAGATCAGGGAAGCGGAAGCCGCCGGCAAGCCGATCAAGGATCCGCTGTTCGACAAGAAATCCCTGTTGCTGGACCCGGATGCCGAACCCGAAGATCTCGAAACGCTGCCCTATATCGTCGTGGTGGTCGACGAGTTCGCCGACATGATCATGGTGGTCGGCAAGAAAGTCGAGGAATTGATCGCGCGGCTGGCGCAAAAGGCGCGCGCCTCGGGCATACACCTGCTGCTGGCGACGCAGCGTCCGTCCGTGGACGTGATTACCGGGCTGATCAAGTCGAACATCCCGACGCGAATCGCGTTCCAGGTCTCGTCGAAGGTCGACTCGCGTACCATCCTCGACCAGATGGGTGCCGAGACGCTGCTCGGCCACGGCGACATGCTCTACCTGCCCCCCGGGACCAGCGTGCCGGAGCGAGTGCACGGCGCTTTCGTCGACGATCATGAGGTGCACGCGGTGATCAACGAAATCAAAAAGGCCGGGGCGCCGAATTACATCGACGGCGTGCTCGAGGAATCGACCGCCCCGGTATTGCCCGGCGAGGCGCCGCGCGACTCGAGCGGTGACGAGGCGGACCCGTTATACGACGAGGCCGTGGCGGTGGTCACCGAGACCCGCAAGGCGTCGATCTCCTACGTGCAGCGGCGTCTGAAGATCGGTTACAACCGCGCCGCGCGCATGATCGAGGAGATGGAAGCGGCCGGCGTGGTATCGATGGTGCAGTCGAACGGCAGCCGCGAAGTGCTGGCGCCGCCCCCGCCGCCGGTGGATTGACGAAGAGGATTGGCAAATTGAAGTACCTGCTGTTACTGGGATTGCTGGTGGCGCTGCCCGGGCACGCCGCGGATGCGCAACAACGCCTCGACCGGGCACTGAAAAACATGGACAACCTGAGCGCCGATTTTCGACAGACCTTGCGCGACGAGGACAAGAAAATCGTCCAGCAAAGCCGCGGCACGGTAGAGTTGCAGCGGCCCGGCAAGTTCGCCTGGAGATATACCGAGCCGTTCCAGCAACTGATCGTCGCCGATGGAAGCGAACTGTGGATTTACGATATCGAGCTCGAACAGGTCACGGTCAAGCCGATGGACAAGGGCCTCGCCAACGCGCCGATCATGATCCTGATGAAACAGGCGAAAGTCGACCAGCAATTCGAAGTCAGCGAGGTCGGGCAGCGCAAGTACCTGTACTGGGTCGAACTCAAGCCGCGCGACAAGAACCTCGAGTACACGGATATCTACATCGGTCTCGAGGACGACAAGGTCAAGGCGATGGAGCTGCAGGATCGCTTCGGCCAGAGCACGCAGATCGTCTTCGATAACCTGCGCCTCGGCGTGGTGCACGATCCCGGGACTTTCAAATTCACTCCGCCCCCCGGGGTGGATGTATATGGCGTCGGAGGCTGAGAGGCGATCAGACTTGTCTTTTTGCACCGCAGCGGCGTTGGTTTCGTGCTCGAAGGATCGCGTATTAGTCATACGCTCACCTTCTGCGCGCGAACCCCGATGCGTCGGACCGGCCTTGCTGCCGCACAAAAATCCGGCGCCTGAATCTCGGCTCGGGGGAGTCCTGGAATAAGCTATGTCTGTTATCTTTTCAAGGAATCCGTGAACGATCTTTTCGCAGTGGAAAAAGCCTATGCGCCGCTCGCCGACAGGATGCGCCCGCGGCGCCTGGACGACGTTTTCGGGCAATCCCACCTGCTGGCGCCGGGCAAGCCGCTGCGCCAGGCGATCGAGGCCGGCAAGCTGCACTCGATGATCTTCTGGGGCCCCCCGGGTACCGGCAAGACGACCATCGCGCGCCTGATCGCCGAGTATTCCGAGGCTCGTTTCATCACCCTGTCGGCGGTATTGGCCGGGGTCAAGGACATTCGCGACGCGATCGCCCAGGCGCGCCAGTTCCAGGGGCTCACGGTACTTTTCATCGACGAGGTGCACCGCTTTAACAAGGCCCAGCAGGACGCGTTCCTGCCGCACGTCGAGGACGGCACGATCCTGTTCGTCGGCGCGACCACCGAGAATCCGTCGTTCGAGTTGAACAATGCGCTGTTGTCGCGCACCCGGACCTATGTACTGAAGCCGATCTCGACGGCCGATATCGAAAGCGTGCTGCGGCGCGCGCTGGCCGACGAGGAATCCGGTCTCGGCAGGCTCGGCCTGGAAATAGATGCGGACGCACTGCAATTGCTGACGCAGGCCGCCGACGGCGACGCGCGGCGGGCGCTGACCTACCTGGAAATCGTCAGCGACCTCGCCGACGAGGGGCGTATCGATGCCGCGCTGGTCGCCGAAATCGCCCAGCAGGGCCCGCGCCGTTTCGACAAGGGCGGCGACGTCTTCTACGAGCAGATCTCGGCGCTGCACAAGTCGGTGCGCGGCTCCGATCCCGATGCCGCGCTGTACTGGTTTTGCCGCATGATCGACGGCGGTTGCGACCCGGCCTACATCGCGCGCCGCGTGGTGCGCATGGCGGTCGAGGATATCGGCATCGCCGACCCGCGCGGCCTCGAGCTGTGCCTGAACGGCTGGCAGGTATTCGAGCGGCTCGGCAGTCCCGAGGGCGAGCTCGCCATCGCCCAGGGGATCGTTTACCTGGCCTGCGCGGCGAAAAGCAACGCCGTCTATACGGCTTACAAGCAGGCGATGGAGGATGCGCGCAACTCAGGCAGTCTCGAAGTGCCGCTGCACCTGCGTAACGCGCCGACGCGATTCATGGAAGAGCAGGGGTACGGCGAAAACTACCGCTACGCTCATGACGAGGAGGGCGCTTTCGCGGCCGGCGAAGTCTATTTCCCCGACGAGCTGGCCGGCCGGCAGTACTACCACCCGGTCGACCGCGGCCTCGAAATCCGCATCGCGGAAAAACTCGATGCGCTGCGCAGGCGTAACCGCGAGCCCAAAGCATGAACCTGCCCTGGGCGGAAGCGGCCGAGCAGAACAAGCAGGTCATCTTCGATGCGATCCGGAATTATCTCGCCGGCGAGGCGCTCGAAATCGGTAGCGGAACCGGCCAGCACGCGGAATACTTCGCCGGCCGGGCGCCGGCGGTAAACTGGCAAACCTCGGACCTGGCAAACGCGCTGCCCGGGCTCGAGGCGCGCATTCGCGCCGCCGGGCTAGACAACCTGCCGCCGCCGATCGAGCTCGACGTCGTCGGTAACTGGCCCGAGCGCGAATTCGATTTCGTGTTCACCGCCAACAGCTTTCATATCATGAGCCACGCCATGGTCGAGGCCTGCTTCGCAGGGGTGGGCCGCAGCCTCCCGGCCGGCGGGATATTTGCCGTCTACGGGCCGTTCAATTATCACGGCGAATTCACCTCGCCGAGCAATGCCGGCTTCGATCGCATGCTGCGGCTGCGCGACCCGTCGAGCGGTATCAAGGATATCGCCTGGCTCGCCGAAATCGCCGCCGGGGCGCGGCTCGAATTGCTCGATGACGTCGAAATGCCGGTAAACAATCGCACGCTGCTCTGGCAAAAAAGAACTTAATGGCTCATAGTCTGACTAACCACCGTGTTTTGAAATTGATGCTGGCATGAACAAAAACGCATTCCTTCCCGCCGCGGCCGGCATATTGCTGATCATCGGCTGTTCTCCCGAGGCCGAGGAGACGCAGGCGCAGGTCGAGGAGACGCAGGCACACGTCGAGGAGACGCAGGCGCAGGCAGCCGGGCCGCAGTCTGGCGAGGATTTGACGCGCCTGCTGAGGGAAAAGCTCGGCACCGACGAGGTCGACCCGCCCACCGAAACCGGTATCGACGGCGTCTACATGACGCGTTTCGGCAATCGTTATGCTTACCTGCTCGAGGGTGGGCGCTATGTCATGATCGGCGACCTGGTCGATCTCGAACAGGGCCGCAATCTCACCGAGGCCAGCCGGCGCCAAATGATCGTCGGCGAGCTCGCCGCTTTTCGCGAGGACAAGCGCGTGATCTTTCCGGCTATCGGCGAGCAAAAGGCAGTGCTCAACGTGTTCACCGATACCAGTTGCGGTTATTGCCAGAAACTGCACAGCGAGGTGGGATACCTGCAACAGGCCGGTATTTCGGTGCAATACATTCCGTATCCTCGCGGCGGCAGCAAGGGTCCTGGCTATCACAAGCTGAAACAGGTCTGGTGCTCCGCGGATCCGCTTTCGGCGATGAGTATCGCCAAGGGCGCCAAGGAGGGCGTAGTCACGGCCTCGGAAAATTGCGAGATGGCGAAATCCGTCGACGAGGGCTACAAGCTCGGCAATCGCATCGGCGTGACCGGTACCCCGTCGTTGTTCACCAGCGAGGGCGCCAGTTTCAACGGCTACGTGCCTTACCAGGAATTGATCCCGCGGCTGCTGATGAGCCAGTAGCTTTTTCAATACATCCCATCGAAAACCCGTTCGATTGCCGTGCGATCGGTGTTTTGTGCGTGTCGTGGCGGCTTACTGTGGTAACATTCGCACGCAATGAAACCGACATCGCCTTCCTCCACGAAGCAGCGGACCGCTAAAGAGCCCGCGGACGAGCCCACGGCCGAGCGGCCGAAGGGCGATGACGCGGTCCCGGCGGAGTACGGCGGCCCGCGAGGCAAGGAACCGACCCGATACGGCGACTGGGAGAAGAACGGCCGCTGTATCGATTTCTGATCGATCCGGAAAATACACTTTCGCGTATACGAGAAATCGGAAAATAATCGATGTCGCAAAGCAAGCATCCCACATCGCCGCACCTGCAGATATACCGGTTGCCGCTGACCGCGCTATTGTCGATCACGCACCGCATCACCGGTGTAATCCTGGCAATCGGCTGCGTGCTGCTGATCGCCGTCCTGGCCGCGGCGGCCGATAGCGCGTCATCCTACGAAGCGATCGTGCCGCACCTGCAAAGCTGGTACGGCCAGCTTTTCCTGGTCGGGCTGGTTTTCTCGCTCTACCTGCATTTCTGCAACGGTATCCGCCACCTCATCTGGGACGTGGGTTACGGTTTCGAACTCGGCACCGTCGACCTGACCGCCAAGCTGGCGATCGTGCTGGCTATCGCATTGACGGCAGCGACCTGGATCGTCGCGGGGATCGGGTAGCGCCATGGCAGACTTGCGTTCGCCATTGTCGAAAGCCAAGGGCCTCGGGTCGGCAAAAGAGGGCACCGGTCATTTCTGGCACCAGCGCCTGACGTCATTGTTGATGATACCGCTGGTGCTGTGGCTCGGTTTCAGTCTCGCGTCGATGCCGGTCGATCATGCCACGCTGGTCGCCTGGATCGGCCGGCCGCCGGTGACGGTCGCGTTGCTGCTGCTGATCACGGCGCTGTTTTACCACGCGCAACTGGGGTTGCAGGTGGTCATCGAGGATTACGTCGCATCGCACGCCAAGCGCGCCGTGAGCCTGTTGTTCGCCAACCTGGTCTGCCTGCTGGCCGGCCTGGTCGGCGTGGTCTCGGTCCTGAAGATTTCGTTCGGAGCCTGAGCGATGGCCGATGACTACAAGTTGACCGACCATGCTTACGACGTCGTCATCGTCGGTGCCGGCGGCGCCGGCCTCCGCGCGACGCTGGGCATGGCCGCGGCAGGGCTGTCGACGGCCTGTATCACCAAGGTATTTCCGACCCGCAGTCACACGGTCGCGGCGCAGGGCGGCATGAGTGCCTCGCTGGGTAACATGGGTCCGGATAACTGGCAATGGCACATGTACGATACCATCAAGGGATCCGACTGGCTCGGCGACCAGGATGCGATCGAATACATGTGCCGCGAGGCGGTGCCGGCGGTCATCGAGCTCGAGCACTTCGGCGTGCCTTTCTCGCGCACCGAGGAAGGCAAGATCTACCAGCGGCCGTTCGGCGGCATGACCACCAATTTCGGCGAGGGTACGGCACAGCGCACCTGCGCCGCCGCCGACCGCACCGGGCACGCGATCCTGCATACCCTCTACCAGCAATCGATCAAGCACAAGGCCGAATTTTACATCGAGTATTTCGCCATCGACCTGATCATGGAAGACGGCGCCTGCCGCGGCGTGGTCGCCTGGGACCTCGCCAGCGGAGAGTTGCACCGTTTTCGCGCCCATACCGTGGTGCTCGCCACCGGCGGCTACGGCCGCGCCTACTTTTCGGCGACCTCGGCACACACCTGTACCGGTGACGGCGGCGGCATGGTGGCGCGCGCCGGTCTGCCGCTGCAGGACATGGAGTTCGTGCAATTCCATCCCACGGGCATTTTCGGTGCCGGCGTTTTGATCACCGAGGGCGCGCGCGGCGAGGGCGGCTACCTGACCAATTCCGAGGGCGAACGCTTCATGGAACGCTACGCGCCCAACGCCAAGGACCTGGCATCGCGCGACGTGGTCAGCCGCTCGATGACGATGGAAATCAACGAGGGCCGCGGCGTGGGTCCGAACAACGATCATATTCATCTGCATCTCGAGCATCTCGGCGCCGAGGTGCTGCACGAACGCCTGCCGGGCATTTCCGAGTCGGCGGCGATTTTCGCCGGCGTCGACGTGACCCGCGATCCGATACCGGTACTGCCCACGGTGCATTACAACATGGGCGGCATACCGACCAATTACCACGGCGAAGTCGTGACCCTGAAAGACGGCGATCCCGACGCCGTGGTGCCGGGCCTGATGGCCATCGGCGAAGCGGCCTGCGTTTCGGTGCACGGCGCCAATCGGCTGGGTTCCAATTCGCTGCTCGACATCGTCGTCTTCGGCCGCGCCGCGGCGCTGCGCGCGGCCGAATGCATCACCCCGGGCATGAAGCACAAGCCGCTGGCCGACGACGCCTGCGATGGCATCATCGATCGCCTGGACCGGCTGCGCAACGCTTCCGGCGGTACGCGCACCGCGAGTATTCGCACGCAAATGCAGCGCGACATGCAAAAACACGCCGCCGTGTTTCGTACCGGCGATACGCTGCGCGAGGGCGTCGAGCGCATGGACGAGGTATTCGCCGGGTTCGATGACGTGGCTATCGCCGACCGCGGCCTGATCTGGAATACCGACCTGGTGGAGACGCTGGAACTCGAGAACCTGTTGCTGCAGGCGCAGGCGACGATCAAGAGCGCGGCCAACCGCACCGAGAGCCGCGGCGGTCACGCGCGCGAGGATTATCCCGAGCGCGACGACGAGAACTGGATGAAACATACCCTGGCCTGGATCGACGGCAAGGGCAGGGTCGAGTTCGATTACCGCCCGGTGCACATGCAAACGTTGACCGACGAATGCAAAACGATCCCGCCCAAGAAGCGGGTCTACTGAGGTCTGGATACGAGTTAGATGGCAGAATTCACCTTACCCGCCAATTCCGTGGTCAAGCAGGGCAAGCTGTTCAGCGCAGCCGAGGGCGC